>WNFG01002554.1_pt1 | contig 15240 bp, 12 predicted proteins | sample 5400431 | NCBI WGS metagenome assembly WNFG01 (sample SAMN13153346, study PRJNA577476) | soil metagenome | isolation source: 120 cm saprolite under Douglas fir tree site 2 hole 3 replicate 2 | place: USA:California | collected 2015-04-18 | reverse complement strand
CGATGGTGTCGGTGACGGTGGGCGCGCTGATGGCGAAACGTTTTCGCGGCGAGAAAAATTTTGTCGGCTTGTCCTGCATCGGCGAAGGCGGCATGCAGACCGGCTCATTTCACGAAGGCATGAACATCGCGGCGGTTGAGCAAGTGCCATTAGTAATAGTCGCCACGAACAATCATTATGCGTATTCCACGCCTAATGACCGTGAGTTTGCGTGTGCTGACTTAGTAGATCGCGCGAAAGGTTACGGATTTGAAGGCTACAGCATCGACGGGACGGATTTGAGCATATGCCTCGATGTCATTGGCAGCGCCGTGAAACGCGCGCGCGCCGGCCGGCCGCCCCAACTCGTCGTCGCTTCGGTCTTGCGTCTCTCAGGTCATGGCGAACACGACGATGCGAGCTACATCACCGATGAAATCAAGCGGCAACCGTTCGCCCAGGATTGTTTGAAGCTGGCAGAAAAGACGATTGCCGATCTTGAAATGGCCGATGCCGCGACACTAAAATCCTGGCGAGAGGACGTCGCCAGACAGGTGGACGAGGCAATCGCGACCGCACAAAAGGAAGCGGCGCCGGACGCTGAGAAAGAAGATTGGTGCGCGATCTCAACTCGCGAATTGGTCGATCGACCCGAATGAGCATCACTTATCTCGAGGCCATCCGCGAAGCGCAGGCCAAGTTGTTGCGCGAGGACGAACGCGTTTTCATTTACGGACAGGACGTGGGCGGAACATTTGGGGGCGCTTTCAAAGCAACCAAAGGTCTGGCCAAAGAATTTCCCAATCGCGTGTTGAACACGCCGATCAGCGAAGACGCGATCGTCGGCACCGCGATTGGGGCCGCCATCAAGGGGATGCGCCCGATCGTTGAGATGCAGTTCGCCGATTTCTCCAGCACCGCGCTGAATCAAATTCTTAATCACGCCGGCACGCATTATTGGCGGACGAATATTCCTGTGCCGATCACCATCCGGCTTCCATCGGGTGGCACAAAAGGCAGCGGGCCGTTTCACAGTCAATCGATGGAGTCAATTTACGCGCATTATCCGGGACTGATCGTGATGACGCCGGCGACAGTGGAGGACGCTTACACGATGTTGATCGACGCGGTCGCAATCGATGATCCGGTCGTCTACTGCGAGCACAAATATCTTTATTACCATCTCAAGGCCGACAAACTTCCGGACAAAGGTTTGCCGACGGGCCGCGCGCGAATTGCGCGCGAAGGTCGTGACCTGACGATCGTAACTTACAGCGCGATGGTGCAAGAATCTCTCGCCGTCGCCGAGGAATTAGCGAGGGAAAATCTCGAGATTGAAGTTGTCGATCTTCGCACGGTCAAACCGCTCGATACCGACACGGTGCTGGCGTCAGTTGCGCGGACGGGGCGTTTGCTTTGCGTCGGCGAATCGTTCCCCTGGGGCGGCGCGACCGCGGAAGTGATCGCACGCGTCACCAGCGAAGGATTTCACCTGCTCGACGCCGCGCCCGTGCGCATCAACGCAAAAGACACGCCAATTCCATATCACCCAAATCTTTGGAGCGCGCACCGGCCCGGCACGAAGATGATCGCCGCGAAAGCGCGAGCGCTTCTTAAAGAATAATTTTATGCCGCAAGTTCCAATCATCATGCCGCAGCTGGGCGAATCGATCGCCGAAGCGACTATCGTCGACATCAAGGTGAAACCGGGCGATGAAGTCGCGGTCGATCAGGAAATCATCGACGTCGAAACGAACAAAGCTGTCATGGGCGTGACGACGCCGTGCAAAGGCAGGATCGAAAAGATCACCGCACAGTTGAAGGAAACCTATCCGATCGGTTCGGTGCTCGGCTACGTCGAAGCGAGCGAAGCAGACGCGGCAAGGTTCAAGAAACAAGCGCCCCCACCGCAAACGGTGGCCGAAGAAATTCCGGCGCGGGCGGATCAGGAAGTAAAGCCAGCGCGCCAGGAAAAGATCGCGGCGGGCGATGGTGATGGGGCGCGACCAGGTGGATTACCAGTTCCAGCAACATTGAAGGGCGCGAGCTTTGTTTCGCCGCGCGTGCGCGCGCGGATGGCCGAGTTGCAATTAACTCCCGCGGACCTCGCCGCAATAACCGGAACCGGCGCCGGCAATCGGGTCACGATCAAAGATCTCGAGGATTTCCTGCACAAGATCGACAACCAAAGCGTGAAGGAGGCTTCCGCGATTCGCGCGGGCGTGGCAGATGCGATGCGGCGCAGCTGGACGCGCCCATTATCGACAGTCGGCTCATCAGTCAATCTCGACCCTATCTTGCAAGATCGACAACTCCGAGCCGGAGTCGCGGAAGGCGATCCGAAGCCTGGCCCCGGACTTTACGCGACGCGCGCGCTCGCCCTTGCGCTCGCGGAGAGTCCGACCGCGGCCGCGAAACTGATTGGCAACCGGGTGGTGCAATCGAATTCGATCGATGTTGGCGTCGCGGTCGAAGCGGAGGACGGAATCATGGTCCCGGTAATTCGCAACGCCGAGAAAACTTCGCTCGCCGATTTAGTGAAAAAGTATCAGGAACTTGTCGATCTTGCGCGCAAGCGCCGCATTTCGCCGGACATGCAAGCGGGCGGCATTGCAACGGTTTCGAACTTCGGAACGTTTGGGGTCGAATGGGGTACGCCAATTCCCCTGCCCGATCAGACTTTGCTCCTCGGCCTCGGCGCCGGGAAAAAAGTTCCGGCGTGGGACGAAACAAAAAAGGAATTTGTTCCAAAAACGGAAGCGCAGATCACACTCAGCTTCGATCATCGGAGCATCGACGGCGGTGGCGCCGCGCGTCTGCTCAAGCGCGTGATCGAGTTGTTAGAAGAGCCAAGCAAGTTGTAGGGCATTTCTGCTAAACGCCGTGGCAACGGGCAGAGACGCCATCCGAGCCGAATATTTGCGACTGTCATAGACCGCCACTACAATTTTAGACATGCACGAGAACACGGAATTCAGTTTAAGCCGGGAGGTCGAGGCGATTGAGATCCCGAGCGGTCGAAAGTTAACGCTCGCAAAAGGAACGCAGGGCGTAATCACGCAGGCACTCGGCGGCAGTTACACGATCGCGACGCCGTACGGACTGTCCCGTATCGCGGAAAAAGATTTGGACGCGCTCGGTCTCGATGAACCGAAGCCGGCAGCGAAGGAAAAGACCACCGCTAAAACGAACGGGGCAGTTTCGGAAGACGATGTTTGGAACCAGCTCAAGCAATGCTTCGACCCAGAAATTCCGGTGAACATTGTCGATCTTGGTTTGGTTTATGATTGTCGCCTGACCAAAAAAGACGGCGGCGGGACACGCGTCGAAGTAAAAATGACCCTGACTGCGCCTGGTTGCGGAATGGGACCGGCGATCGCGCACGACGCGCAGAGCAAAATTCTTTCCATCGACGGCGTCGATGAGGCGGATGTGCAGTTGGTCTGGGACCCGCCTTGGAATCAAAATATGATCAGTGAAGCCGGGCGAATGAAGCTCGGCATGATTTAAATCCGCGCTGACTAGTAGTTATTCGCGCGCAAATCGGTCGAACAGAAAAATGCAAGCTAAAACAATTTTGAATTTTTTGTTCACACGTTGACAGTGTGTCAGCGCGCTGCTTGTATACATCTTCGCGCTCGCGAAAAATTTCCTATAATGCCCTCAACTGAAGTCATTCTAACCGACAATGTGCCTGGCCTCGGCGCCGAAGCCGATGTGGTGAAGGTGCGCCGCGGCTATGCGCGCAATTATTTGTTGCCTTGCGGCAAAGCTTACGAAGTGACGCCGGCCGCTCTGCACCAGCTCGATACTCTCAAAAAGAAACGCGCCGAACGCGAAGCCCGCGAATTGAATGAAGCCGAGGAATTGGCTCGCCGCATTGGAAAAGCGCATCTGACATTCACGCTTGCAACCGGCGAATCAGGAAAAGCTTTCGGTTCGATCACTGCCCAGGATATTGTGACGAGGATGAAGAACGAGCTTGGTTTGGAGATTGATCGACACAAGATCGTGCTGGAGCGACCAATTAAGGACACTGGAGAACACGAAGTTGCGGTCAAGCTCCATCATGACGTCACCGCTCAATTCAAATTTGAAGTAAAATCGGCGCAGGAATCCCGCGAACGCGGGGCTGAACAAGGCGCTTCCGAGCAGCCTGAGAAAAAACACCGTTCGTTTTTCAGAAGAAAAAAAGAAACCAAATAAATGGCGACTCAACCGTCCTTGCGGACTGGGGAGACGCCTCGCAAAGATTCGGGCAATGGGCCCGGCCGAGGCAGACCGGGAGGAAACGGCGGAAGAGTTTTTCCCACGTCGCCCACAGGTTCTGCGCAGGATATTCACCGCGCACCGCCGCATAGCGTAGAGGCGGAGCAAGGCGTCCTCGGCTCAATGCTGATTTCACCGCGGGAAGCGATTGCCGAAGTCGTTGAGAAAATTAACGAGGAATACTTCTACGTTCCGGCGCATCAAACGATCTACAGCGTGCTGGTCGATCTTTGGAACGCCGGTCAAGCGATCGACCTAATCACGTTCACGCAAGTGCTGCGCGATCGAAATTTGCTTGAGACAGTCGGCGGCGCCGCATTGGTAACGAGCCTTTTTACCTTTGTACCGACGGCCGCGAACCTCGGCTATTACCTCGAAATCGTCCGGGACAAATACATTTTGCGCTCCATCATCGCCGCCTCCACCGAAAGCGTGCGCCGCGCTTACGAAGAGCAGGATGAGGTCGGCAATCTTCTCGACGAAGTAGAGCAAAAGATTTTCGCCGTCGGCGAAGACCGATTCAAAGGCCAGATGCTCTCGATGAAGGACCAGGTAATGGAAGCGATCGAGTCGATCGAAAAACTCTACGAGCGCAAAGGCGGCATCACCGGAATTTCCACCGGCTTTGTTGAATTCGATCGCATGACAAGCGGAATGCATCCGGCCGAGATGATCGTCATCGCAGCACGCCCGAGCATGGGAAAAACCGCGCTCGCGATGAACATCGCCGAGCATGTGTCCATCAACGAAAAACTTCCGGTGGGCGTTTTTAGTTTGGAAATGAGTAGCCAGCAGCTCGTTCAGCGTCTGCTTTGCTCGCGCGCGCGTGTGAATCTGCAAAAAGTGCGCGATGGTTTTCTGGGCGAGCGCGACTTCCCAAGTTTGACTGCCGCGGCTTCGAAACTCGCCGAAGCAAAAATCTTCATCGACGACAGCGCGAGTCTCACGATTCTCGAATTGCGCGCCAAAGCGCGACGCCTGAAGGCGCAGCAAGACGTGCAGCTGATCGTCGTCGATTATTTGCAGCTGCTAAGATCGACATCGCGCCGCGCGCAGGACAATCGACAACTCGAGATCTCGGAAATTTCTGCGGGACTGAAAGGATTGGCCAAGGAATTGAAGATCCCCGTCATCGTTGTCGCACAATTGAATCGTCAGCCTGAGCAACGTTCCGGCGGCAAACCGCGCTTGAGCGATCTGCGAGAGTCGGGATCGATCGAACAGGACGCAGACCTCGTTGGGCTGCTTGTGCGGCCGGAAATTTACGAGGAAGACGAAGAAGCGCGGGCGGAAAAGGCGGGCGAAGCCGAATTGATCATCGCCAAGCAACGAAACGGCCCAGTCGGCGAGATTCCCCTCACCTTCCTGAAAGAATTCACCCGCTTCGAAGATCGCGCGCGCAACGTGACCGAACCGGAAGAAGCGTTTTAGAGCGACTTCGCGGCCTCGACGACGTGCTTGGCGTCGATACCACGCTCTTTCATTACTTCGGCGCCGGGCGCGCTCAAACCGAATTCATGCAGGCCGACGACTTTGCCGTCGAGGCCAACATACTGATACCAAATCTCCGTAACTCCGGCCTCAATCGCGACCCGTTTCCGGCACGGTTTCGGCAAGACTTCGTCGCGATATTTTTCCGATTGTCGATTGAAGCGCTCGAAGCACGGCATCGAGACAACCCGTGCGCCGTCGCCGAGCTCTTTCGCAGCGGCGAGCGCGTGCTGCAATTCGCTGCCGCAAGACATGATGATCAAATCGAGTTTGCCTTTTTCCTTCTTCGCGATGTAACCGCCGCGCGCGACACCCTCGCGACGCAGTTTAACATCGACATCGTTCAAAATCGGGACGACCTGGCGGGTAAGCGCGAGCAAAGTTGGGCCGTCGACGCGTTGCGCCGCGGCGACAAACGCACCAGCTGTTTCTTCCGGATCGGCCGGCCGAATGACATCGATCTGCGGCATTACTCGCACCGAGCTGACGGTCTCGACCGGCTCGTGGGTTGGCCCGTCTTCGCCGACGCCGATCGAATCATGCGTGAAAATGTAAATGTTCGGCAATTTCGATAACGCGCCGAGTCGGATCGATGCCCGGCAATAATCTGTAAAGACGAGAAACGTCGCGCCCGAGGCGCGGAAAATCCCGTGATAGGAGATTCCGTTCATAATCGCGCACATCCCGTGTTCGCGAATCCCGAAGCGGATGTTGCGACCACTCGGGGTCTCGCGGGTGAAATCCCCGCCGTCCTTGATGTAGTTCAAGGTCGATCCATGAAGATCGGCGCTGCCGCTGATTAATAACGGCATCGCTTGCGCAACAGGCTGGAGCGCTTCGCTGCCGGCTTTGCGCGTCGCCAGCTTCGCGTCCTTGGGAAACTCGGGAATCTTCGACAGAAGATCGACATCTACTTTTCGATCGATCGCGGCTTCAAGCTGCTTCGCCTCCTCGGCGTTTTTCTTCCGCCAATCATTATAAATTTTTTCCCAACGATCGTACTCTGCGAGCAGTTTCTTCTTGTGCGCGGCGAAATAATCGTAGGTATCTTTCGAAACGTAATAGTGTTCGTCCGGCAAACCGAGACCTTTGCGCGCAGCATCGACAAATTTCGCGCCGGCCTCCCCGTGCGCTTTAAATGTCCCCTCCACTTCTGGAATTCCTTTCCCGATTAGCGTGTGCGCAACAATGAACTTCGGCCTGCCGTTATCGCTCTCCTTCGCGATGTTGATGGCGTCGAGAAACACCTGCATGTCGTGGCCGTTGATCTCCTGAACGTCGAATCCATAGGCTTTGAATCGCGCAGCGGTGTCTTCGCTCTGCGTCATTTTCGCGGGGGCGTCGAGCGTGACCGCGTTGCTATCGTAAATCAGAATCAAATTATCGAGACCGAAATGTCCGGCGAACGCGCTCGCTTCCGCGGACACGCCTTCCTGCAAACAGCCGTCGCCCGCAATACAGATGCAATGCTGATCGAAAATGCGGTGTTCGCTCGAATTGAACCGCGCCGCCGCCATTTTCATCGCCACCGCGATTCCGACTGCGTTGCCGACCCCTTGTCCAAGCGGCCCGGTGGTGCATTCAACTCCAGGCGTATCTCCAAATTCAGGATGTCCCGGCGTTTTCGAATGCAATTGCCGGAAACGTTTGATCTCCGACATCGGCAAGTCGTAACCGCTCATGTGCAGCCACGCGTAGAGAAACATGCTGCCGTGGCCGGCCGAGAGAACAAAGTAATCGCGCCCGATCCAGCGCGGTTTATCCGGATTATATTTTAGGGCGTAACCATAAAGGACCGCGCCCATTTCGGCGCAGCCCAACGGAAGTCCAAGATGGCCGGATTGCGATGCTTGGACCGCGTCCATACAGAGCCCGCGCGCTTCCGTAGCCGCGCGCGAGAGCGCTTCGATATTCAAACTCATGATCGAAAGATAGTTTATGGTTTTAGATTGCGGGTTCCGCAATCTCTTTCCAAAGCTATCGTCTTTGGTGAGCCGATTTCTCTTCGAGAATCCCCGCGACGATGGTCGGTGGCCGATGAGGATCTAGACGTTGAATAACTTGTGAATAAAGAGGCGCTTTCAGCCTGTTTTATTCACAGCATTTTGTGAATAAGGGTTTAATTTTCGAAGCTTCGCGGCCTAAGTTGTCGATCTTCAATGAAGCTGTCCGAAATTGCTGCAACTCTGCGGGAAATGGGCGTTTCGCCGGTCAAAAGCCTCGGCCAAAACTTTTTGCACGATCGCAACCTTGCAAAATGGATTGTCGATCAAGCAAACATCGGTTCGAAAGACTTCGTCATTGAAATTGGCCCCGGACTGGGTGCGCTGACAGAACTTGCCCTTGCGAACGCCGCCGGTGTTCTCGCAATCGAAAAAGATAAACGCCTGGCGGAATATCTGCGCGATAGATTTCGAAGTTCCGCGCTTGAGATCGTGCAGGGCGACGCGATGGAATTCGATGCGCGAATGTTGTACACGAAGCCGACAGTAAAATTTCTCGGAAATCTTCCGTACTATATTTCGAGCCAGCTGCTAATGAAGTTCCTGGAATATCCAAGTCCTATATCGCTGTGGCTGTTCATGTTACAAAAGGAGTTGGCAAAGCGCCTCGTCGCCGCGCCGGCGACCAGCGATTACGGTGCGCTCACGTTGACTGTCCAGTTGCAGCATCGCGTGGAATATTTACGAAAAGTTCCGTCGAGTGTTTTTCTTCCGAAGCCGGAAGTCGATTCAGCGCTGGTGCGAATTTCAGAGCGCGACCCTCGAGAGCTGCCAACGTGCGATCACAAAGCTTTTCAAAAATTGGTGCGACGCGGTTTCTCCCAGCGACGCAAACAACTCGGAAAACTTATTCGAGAAGAACTCCCGGACTGGGAAGATGCAGCAGTCGAGCTAGGGTTGAATACTCGTGCACGCGCCGAAGAGCTTTCTCTCGAGCAATGGATCGCGCTAACGAATCGGATTGCTCCGATACCCACGGAAGTCATCAATGATGCGCCCGAAGAGCAGTTCCCGGTGGTGGATGAAGAAGACCGGCTGAAAGGGACCGCGCTTCGGAGCAAAGTGCATGCGAATAACTTCCTCCACCGAGCCGTCCACGTCCTGATTTTCAACCCTGTTGGGGAGGTCTTTCTCCAAATGCGCTCCCGATGGAAGGATCGACACCCACTGGCCTGGGATTCGAGCGCGGCCGGGCATGTCAACGCCGGCGAAGACTACGATCAAGCGGCTTCGCGGGAACTCCGCGAAGAACTTGGAGTCGATATTCCACTGGTAAGGGTTGCTAAGCTTCCGGCGTCAGAGCGGACTGGTTATGAGTTCATTTGTCTCTACCGCGGATCGCATGCTGGCGAGTTGCGGCTGAACCCAAGCGAGATTGAAGCCGGCCGATTTTTCCCGCCAACGATCATTGACGGCTGGATGACGGCACGACCACGCGATTTTGCGCCGGGTTTTGTGGAGTGCTGGAAAATCGGGCGCGAAAAAAATCCCTAACGCCGTTTTCGCCGCCGAGATGTCGATCTTGCACCGCGTTTGGCAGCGCGCCCGATGGCCGTGCGCTTGAATTTTCGCGCGGCGCGCCGCGCGCCTTCCTTTCCGCCGTAAAGGGAATCGCTAAACATCCTCGTCACGGCATTCGTTCCGCGCAAAAGGTGCACTTGAAAACCGTGCGTTTGTTTTTTCGCGCGCGCTTTGGTGTCAATGCGGCGAATATTCGGTTCCGAATCGGGATTGGATCGTCTTCGCATGGGCGTCTGCCTAACAACTACGTCAAACAACGCGAGAATCAACGAGTCGCGATGTTTTTATCGCTCCGGAGTCTTCTCCGGCGGCGGCAAATCCCATCCGCGCCATTTTTTTTCATACTCATCGGCGGGGAGTAGAACGTAGCACGGGTGTCGTGCGGCGCGCAGCCAGGAGATCATTTTCACAAGCTCCGGTTCCGCCATCGTCGTGCAACCCGTCGTCGCACGGTTGACGCCGCGGCGAATGTGGAAAAAAATCGCGCTACCCGCGCCTGGGACTGGCGGATCGGAATTGTGCCGGATCTCGACCAGCCAATGGTAGGCAAAATCTCCCGAACGCATTTTTTCGTGAGTGTAATTGTCGGGCGGATCTTTTGGATCGATGACAATGTGGCGATTGTAATTCGGCGAGCGCGGGTCATCGCTCCAAACGTCCGCTTCTGAGACCTGGTGATAAGGATAATCGCCGCCCGGCGGTAGTTTAGTTTCGTAACCAAAAACTTTGCCAATTGCGAAAATGCCGGCAGGCGCGCGTCCATCGCGCTCTTTCTTGTGTAAACCGGGCTCGTCTTGACCGCCGATGCCGCTGCCCCACGCGATTCCATTTTTACCAAACAACACCGGCACTGGCGGCGTAACCGCGGTCCAAGATCCACCGCGTGAGCGCTCGAACAATTGCAACTTACCGCGCATCGAATTCCAGTCCGGTGCGACGCCCACAATGAGTTGCGAGCAATCCGCCGGGACGCCATCAGCATGCGCGCTCCTGGCGACAATCATTGCCACTCCAAAAAAAACTGCGCGCAAGATCGACATAAACATTCGCAAATCTAGACGCACGGCTTATTGATTTCCTCGTTTGTCGTGAAAAAAATCTGGGCGGCTTTAATCCTGATCGTTGTTGTCTTCATCAGCTATGCGCCGGCTGTGCGCAACGGTTTTGTCTGGGACGATACCGCACTCGTTTTGCGCGATCCGCTGATTCGCAGCTGGCGATTGATACCGGAAGGTTTCAACCATTTTCTTTTCGTCGACGCGACCGCTTCGGATTTCTACCGGCCTATTCAACGGCTCATTTATACGATCGATTACGCGGCCTTTGCTTTTCGACCCGGACCTTATCACCTCACCAGTGTGCTTTGGCACAGCTTAGCGGCCATCGCGTTGCTGTTTTTCGCCGAAGAACTTCTGCTCAGCTTCGGACTTGAACGCGGCCGATGTCGACTGATGGCGCTAGTCGCCGCACTGGTCTGGGCGATTCATCCGGTTCAAAGCGCTGCCGTCGCTTACGTCTCCGGTGTGGCAGATCCCCTTGCCGCTACATTCGGATTTCTTGGCCTATTTTTGCTGCTCCGTGCGTCGCTGACACTCGGTCCGCGCCGGCCGCGGTCAGCGCCTCCCCCTCCGCGACTGTTTCAGCGAGCGCGCCGCCAACCGTGAGCGCGTCGGCAACTGCGACTGCAAGCGCAACCGCGTCGCCCAAAGCAACTCGCACGAAAAGCACAAAGAAATCGGCCAGTGCGAAATCTTCTGCTGAAACGTCAGCCGGTCCTTCAAGTAAAAAGAGTTCAAAGAAAAAGAGCACTGAAGGCGCTGAAACCGCTCCCACACCTGGTGGGGAACAAGAATAATATTTATCGGCTTGATTGAGCCGGATCGCGAAAGCGTGACTGCCAGAAAAAGCATTTCCGCTTTTGTTTTAGATCGACATCAACACTGTGAGGTTTCGATCGCCGCGGTGTCCCGCGCCAAGTATTTCGCGCCCCAGAACCAAAAGACTCCGGCCACGAACATCATCGCCGACACAACGAAGAAGGCCACATTTAAGTTTGTCCGGTCCGCTACTGCGCCAATGAGTGGTGGCGCAGCAGCGTCGCCCAACAAATGGATGATGAAAATGTTGACCGCGAAAGCCGTCGCGCGCACGCCTGGTTTCGTCACGTTTGCCAACGCAGTATTGGCTGGGCCGGTATTGAAAAAGAGAAAGAAAATTGCCAGGAACATCATTATCCAGGCGGCAGGAAACGGAGTGAAGAGCATCAATACCGAAAATGGAAATGCGATCATTACTCCGATTCCGGAGACAAGAAAGTAGGATCCATCAAAGCGTTTTCGGAAATAATCGCCAGCCACGCCGCCGGAGAGTGTCGCCGTTAAACCTCCCAGGGCCAGGATGCCTCCAAAAATAATCCGACTTGTCGGAGGCATGCCGCGAAACTGCAAATAACCTGGAACCCAAAACGACATCCCGCCGATCGCGAATGTTAGTGCTGTCATCGCCAGCGTGTTCAAAACGTAGGACCGCGTTTTCGCCAGACTGATGTAATCTTGCAAACTCGCGCGCCGTTTCGGTTGAAGATGGTGCGGCTCGACTCGCGGATCGCGTCGGAAAAAACAAGCTAGCCCGAGTAGAATTCCGGGCGGCGCAACTACGAAGAACGCCCTTTGCCAACCCCAATGTGCGGCAACGAATCCGCCAATCGCGTAGCCGATTGCGCTGCCGACCGGAATCGCGACATAAAAATAAGCCATGACTCGTCCGCGGATCGAAAGCGGAAAACAATCGGCAATAATCGTCGGTGCGGCCGGTCCGTATCCGCCTTCCCCCACGCCCACGAGGAGACGCATGGCAAATAAGAACGCAAAAGTAGTAGCTAATCCGGACCCGGCTGTCGCCGCGCTCCACAGAATGACACCGAGTCCGATAATCACCCAGCGCGAAAACCGGTCGGCCACCCATCCAAAAATAAGAGAGCTGACCATGTAACTCCACAGAAACGCGCTGCCGAGCGAACCACTTAATAAGTGCGCGTGCGGATCGTTCACCGTAAAAAAATGCGCACGGATCTCAGGTTCCACCGACGCCAGCACGTAGCGGTCGATGAAGTTAAAGAGATTGATCGCAAGAAGCAGCGCGAGCGCGGTTCGGCCGCCGGGGGCAGGACGGTCTTTCGTTTCCATTGCGACTTGCCGATTGGCAGATAGATGGCCGCAGGCTAATTGTAAATAATAAACGATGCCTCACATGTCCGCCGGTGAGCGCGCGCTCCATTTTTTTGGCCGGCCGCTCGTCAGAACCTTTTATCGCGTCCACGCCCTCGGCCTCGAGCATTTGCCGAAAGGCGGTTTCCTCCTTTTGCCAAATCACATTACCTGGGTCGACGCCATCGTCCTCCAGCTCGCTTGCCCGCGACCGATCCGTTACATCATCGATCAGGAATTTTATCACAAACCGATGCTGCGCCCGTTTCTGCGCACCGTTGGTTGCATTCCGATCGATGTCCGACATGCGCGTTCGGCAATTCGCGGCGCAAGCGAACAAATTGCGGCGGGCGAGATCGTTTGTCTTTTTCCGGAAGGACAGCTCACGCGATCCGGGACCCTGTTGCGTTTGCGCCGCGGGTATGAATTGATTGCACAACACGCGAACGCTACCGTCGTTCCGGTTTGGCTCGATCGGCTCTGGGGCTCAATTTTTTCGTTTCAAGGAGGAAAGTTTTTCGCCAAGTGGCCAAAAAAAATTCCGTATCGTGTGACGGTCGCGTTCGGCAAATCGCTCGACCCGCAAACGGCCGACATCGCCGCGGTGCGCGAGGAGTTGCTCAAACTGGGCGAGTTCTGCTACAGCCGGCGACCATCGTTAGATCGACATCTTGGAGAAGCCTGCCTCCGCGGTCTGAAACGCAGGCGTTTCAGCACCGCGGTCGTCGATGGCATTGATCAAACAAAACTGAGCCGCGCAAAATTGCTCGGCGCAGCCGCGGCGCTAAGCCGTTTTCTGCGCAAAGAATTTTCTGATCAACGGATCGCGATCGTTTTGCCCGCGGGCAAAGGGTCGATGGTTGCGAACCTCGCCGTCACACTGGCTGGGAAAGTGGCCGTCGATCTGAATTTCACTGCCGGCCGCAGCGCAAATGAATCGGCCTGCAAGCGAGCAAATCTCGGCGTTGCCATTTCAGCAACGCCGTTCATGGAGCGGGTAAAGGATTTTCCCTGGCCGCAACGTGTTCTGAAATTGGATGAATTAATGCCGCGGCTGAAATCGCCAATTCTTCTTTGGTGGATGATGTCGATCTTCGCCCCGACGCGTTTGCTTCTGCGTTTGTTGCAGATTCCGAAACGGGGCGGCCATGACGAAGCCATGCTGCTATTTACCAGCGGCAGTTCCGGGGAACCTAAAGGCGTCGTGCTTTCTCATCGCAACATCGTCGGAAATGTTTCCCAATTCCGCGAACTGCTCGATGCAAAAAAGGAAGACGCTATTTTCGCCTCGCTCCCATTTTTCCACAGCTTCGGATCGACTGTCACACTTTGGTATCCGATGATCGAAGGGGTCCGCATCGTCACCTATCCAAATCCACTGGAAGTGGCCAAGAACGCCTCGCTGATCGAGAAGCACAAACTCACGCTCCTCCTCGCGACTCCGACTTTTTTGCGCGGTTATTTGCGTAAAGCTGAGCCGGACCAGCTCCGTACTTTGCGATTGGTTATTACTGGCGCAGAAAAACTTCCGCTCGATCTGGCCAGGGCATTCGAGGAGCGATTCAAACAGCGCGTGTTTGAAGGTTACGGGCTGACGGAAACGTCGCCGGTTGTGAGCGTCAACTTGCCCGAGCCACTGCCAAGAAAATCTGGTGAACAGGTGCAGCCATCGAGTCGTCTGGGTTCGGTCGGTAAAATGGCGCCCGGCATCGCAGCCGAAATTCGCGAACCGGAGACCGATCGAAAACTTTCGTTGCATGAAACCGGAATGGTCTGGTTCCGCGGCGTAAATGTTTTCGAAGGCTATCTGCACGATGAAAAACGCACCGCCGATGTTTTGCAGAATGGCTGGTTCAAGACCGGCGACATCGGCCGGTTCGACGAAGATGGATTTCTGTACATCGAAGGGCGGCTATCGCGCTTTTCGAAGATCGGCGGGGAAATGGTGCCACACGAGGCGGTCGAACAAAAGATTATCGACTTGCTCGGTTTTTCAGGAAAAGACGAACGCGTAATCGCAATTGTCGGCGTCCAGGACGAAGCCAAAGGCGAAGCGCTGGTGCTATTGGCGTCGGTGGATGTCGATCTTGCGCAGCTCCGCGATAAACTTCGCGAAGCTGGCGTTCCCAATTTGTGGATTCCTAAGAGAATCTGTCGTGTAGATTCGATTCCTGTCCTGGCCTCGGGCAAACTTGATCTCAAAAGATGTCAGGAGCGCGCGGCCGCGGCCGAACCAATTTCGTGATGCGTAAAATTTTTCACTCCATTGCCAATCGCGCGGCCGCGCTGTTCATGAAGCTGCTCTTTGGCTATTCGTCGCGCATTTACGTGACCGGCAGCGAGCATGTGAATCGTGCTGGAGGATTTCTACTCGCTTTAAATCATATCAGTCATTTCGATCCGTTCATCGTCTCGTCGGCGGCGCGACGGAAAATCGATTGGATGGCGATGGCCGAATTCTTTCCGCTGCCAATCGTCGGGCTGTTTTTGCGAGCGGTTGACGCTTTTCCGGCCGCGCGCGATCGGGCCGATCGCAAAACGATTCGGAGCGCAATCGACCGGCTGAAAGACGGCCGGATCGTCGGCGTTTTTCCCGAAGGAGGCATTCGCGATGGCGCGAGCTCGCTACTTCAAGGCGCGCCCCTTCGCGCCGGAGCATCCACTCTGGCGCACATGGCCGGCGTTCCGATCGTGCCGTGCGTGATTCTCGGAACCGATCGACTCTACGCGAAACGAAATTGGCTGCCGCTTCGGCGAACGCCAATCTGGAT
>WNFG01002672.1_pt1 | contig 15256 bp, 15 predicted proteins | sample 5400431 | NCBI WGS metagenome assembly WNFG01 (sample SAMN13153346, study PRJNA577476) | soil metagenome | isolation source: 120 cm saprolite under Douglas fir tree site 2 hole 3 replicate 2 | place: USA:California | collected 2015-04-18 | reverse complement strand
GAACATGAATGTGGACGAGCGAGGCGCCGGCCTCGAACGCCTCGTGCGTGGATTCGATCTGCTCGGCCGTCGTGATCGGCACCGCGGGATTGTCGCGCTTGCGCGGGACCGAACCGGTGATCGCCACCGCGATGACCACTGGCCTCATCGTATGCTCCTGTGCTGTTGCAAACCGAGTGGCTCGATGCGGGATAGAGCCTAAAACGCATTCGCGGGCACCCGGTTTCGGAGCCGCCCGCGGTCCGCTGAAGGGAACATGGCCGGGCGGCCTCTGCTTGTAGGACAGGATATTCCGCACGACCGCCCGCGGCCAGCCCACCCGTGCCGCCGCGGCTCGTGCCCGAGTGCCGCCGATCGCCGGCGCCGCATCATCGCCATCGTCGGCGCCTCTTCGGGCAACCTGGTCGAGTGGTACGATTTCTACGCCTATTCCTTCACCGCGCTCTATTTCGCTTCCGCGTTCTTCCCGTCCGCGGACCGGACCACCCAGCTGCTCAACACCGCCGGCGTGTTCGCGGCCGGCTTCTTCATGCGGCCGCTCGGCGGCTGGCTGTTCGGCTGGATTGCCGATACCCACGGCCGGCGCATTTCGATGATCGTCTCGGTGCTGATGATGTGCGCGGGCTCGCTCATGATCGCGGTGATGCCGACCTACGCCTCGATCGGCGCGGCGGCGCCGGCGCTGCTGCTCGTGGCGCGCCTGGTGCAGGGCCTCTCGGTCGGTGGCGAGTACGGCACCAGCGCAACCTACATGAGCGAGGTCGCCGCCAAGGGCCACCGCGGCTTCTACGCTTCCTTCCAGTATGTCACGCTGATCGGCGGGCAGCTGCTGGCCCTCGTCGTGCTGATCGTCCTGCAGCAGCTCCTGTCCGCCGACGAGCTCAAGGCCTGGGGCTGGCGCGTGCCGTTCCTGGTCGGCGCGATCGCGGCGATCGTGGCGCTGTTCCTGCGGCGGTCGCTGGCCGAGACCGCGTCCGAGGAATCGATGCACAGCAAGGAGGCCGGAACGCTGCACGGGCTCCTGCATCACAAGCGCGCGGTGCTGCTCGTGCTCGGCTTCACGGCTGGCGGGTCGCTGATCTTCTACACCTTCACTACCTACATGCAGAAATATCTCGTCAACACCGCCGGCATGGACGCCAAGACGGCGAGCACGCTGATGACGCTGGCGCTGCTGATCTACATGCTGCTGCAGCCTGTGTTCGGCGCCATCTCCGACCATATCGGCCGCAAGAACTCCATGATCTGCTTTTCCTCGCTGGCGGTCCTGGCGACGGTGCCGCTGCTGACCGCGCTCGGCCGCGTCGCCAATCCCTACGCGGCGCTCGGTCTGGTCCTGCTGGGCCTCGCCATCATCAGTTTCTACACCTCGATCAGCGGACTGGTGAAAGCCGAGCTATTCCCGACCGAGGTGCGCGCGCTCGGGGTCGGGTTTTCCTATGCGGTCGCCAATGCGCTGTTCGGCGGCACCGCCGAGTACGTCGGGCTGTGGTTCAAGTCGGTCGGCGCGGAATCGTGGTTCGCCTGGTACGTGGCCGCGCTTTGCGCTGTAGCGCTCCTCGCGTCGCTCTCGATGCCCGATACGCGCAAACGCGGCTATCTGGAGGGGACGCAAGCGCCGGAGACGTGACGCTCACCGGCTGGATGACCCGACGGCCGAAGCTCGCTATCCTCCCTGCCGATGACAAGCGTTGGCAGGGGCAGGAGACACCATGGGCAATTTGAAGGTCTACGGGGTTCCCGGGTCGCGGGCCTATCGCGTGCTTTGGATGGCCAACGAGCTCGGGCTCGAATACGAGCATGTCCCGGTGCATTTCGGCGACGGCAGCGCCAAAACTCCGGAATATCTCGCAGTCAATCCCAACGGCCGGATTCCGGCAATCGACGACGACGGGTTGAAGCTCTGGGAGTCCATGGCCATCAACCTCTATTTGGCCAAGAAGCACGACAAGGGCTTATGGCCGAAGACGATCGAGGGCGAGGCGCAGGCGCTGCAATGGAGCTTTTGGGCGATGACCGAAGTGGAGAAGCCGGCCTTGGCGGCGTTGCTGCACCGCATGTTCTTGCCCGAAGACATGCGCGATCCCGGGCTTGCGGATGAAGGCGAGCAACAGCTGCAGAAGCCGCTGAAAGTCCTCGATGATGCACTGGCGAAGACCGGATACCTGGCGGGTTCGAGCTTCACGGTGGCCGATCTCAACGTCGCTTCGATCCTGTCCTGGGCCCGCCTGGCGCGCGTGGATTTGTCGGCATTCCCGCACGTCCAGCAATGGCTCGCGGCAGCCCTGCAGCGGCCGGCCGCCGAGAAGGCGGCGCCCAGACGGGGTCCTTAGCGCTTGCTCCATCCGCCGAGCAGCTTCGGACGAAGCGAGGGCAATCGAATGGTCTACGAACTCTACTACTGGCCGGAGATCCAGGGCCGCGGCGAGTTCGTGCGCCTCGCGCTGGAAGATGCCGGCGCCCGATATGTCGACGTCGCGAGGCAACGTGGCGGCATGTCCGCCATGCTGAAATTGCTCGATGACGGGAAGGCCAAGACTCCGTCGTTTGCGCCGCCGTTTCTCAAAGCCGGCAAGCTCCTGATCGGCCAGACCGCGAACATCCTGCTGTTCCTCGGGTCTCGCCACGGCCTTGCTCCGGCGGCCGAGGCCGGCCGGCTGTGGACCCATCAGCTGCAGCTCACCATCGCGGATTTCATCGTGGAGGTTCACGATACCCATCACCCGATCGCGTCGAATCTCTATTACGAGGACCAGCGCAAGGAAGCGCGGCGACGCACGCAGGATTTTCTGAAATCGCGGGCGCCGAAATATCTCGGCTATTTCGAACGGATGCTGGAGCGCGGCCCCGGCAACTATCTGGTCGGCAGGACCGCGACCTATGCCGACCTGTCCCTGTTCCAAGTCGTCGCCGGGCTGCGCTATGGCTTTCCGCGGGCCATGACACGGCTCGAAAAGCGCCATCCACGCATTGTCGGCGTGCACGATCGGGTCAGGGAACGCCCGCGCATCGCCGCGTATCTTGCTTCGGATCGCCGCATTGCGTTCAACAAGATGGGCATTTTCCGGCATTACCAGGAACTGGACATCTGAGGCCGGGGCTACCGACTCAAAGCATGTAAGCGATATCGGAGGCGCCCGTCGGATACGCGAAAATCGCGCTCCGCAAATCCTCGGCCGTCAGCCCGTTGCGGATCGCCAAGGCGAAGATGTTGATGACCTGCTCTGCTTCGGGGCCTACGAGGTGGGCGCCGAGGATGCGGTCGCCGTCTTCTTCGATCAGCACCTTGAATCCGTAGATGCGTTCCGCGACGCGCCGCGCGGTGTACCAATCCGAGGCGTTTTTCTGCGCTACGCGAAACTTGCGGCCGTGCTCGTGTGCCTGTGCTTCGGCAAGTCCAACCGAGGCGATCGGCGGAATGGTGAAGGCGACGCTCGGAATGCCGAGATAGTTCGGCCTTTGATGATTGCCTTTTAGCATATTGGCGGCGACGACCTTGCCGTCTCGAGCGGCAACCGGCGTGAGCGGGGGACCCTTCGCGGCGGCATCGCCCGCGGCATACACCGCCGGATTCGACGTGCTCTGCAGAAACTCGTTCAGCTTGAGGCGGCCGCGCTCGCTGTCGATCCCGGCCTTGGCGAGGTCGAGCGGTTCGAGGTCGGGAGCGCGTCCCGCCGCGTGCACGACGAGATCCGCGCCGAACCGCTCCCCCCGGTCCGACCGCGCATGGACCACCAGCTGACCGCCCTCCCTGTCCACCGCCGTTACCCGCGTGCGCAGCCTGACCTCGATGCCGATCTCGCGGAACTTCTCCATCAGCCAGTCGACGAGGTCGGGGTCGAACCGGGTCAGCATGCGATCGGCTTGCTGCAGGATCGTGACCGCGGCGCCGCCGCGCGCCGCGATGTGCGCGAACTCCGCCGCTATATAGCCGCCGCCGATGAGCACGATGCGGTTCGGAAGGCGGTCGAGCTCCAGGAACTCGGTGCTGGTCACCACGTGTTCCTCGCCCGGAATGCCGAGCCGCACCGGCGTCGCGCCCACGGCGAGAAGAACGAAGCGGCTCTCGATCACGCTGCCGCCGATATCGAGCCGGCCGGCGTCGAGGAAACGCGCGCGGCCGTGAAACGCGTCGATGCCGGCGCTTGCGAAGCTCTTCTCCCGCAATTCGGGAATAGGCGTGATGAACGTGCGCTTGAACCCGATCAGCTCGGCCCAATCGATCGCAGGCTTGCCGGAGACGCCCTTGCCGAGCATCCGGCGCGCATGGTCGACGGCTTCGGCGGCGCCGACGAGGACTTTCTTCGGATCGCAGCCGCGTAGCGCGCAGGTGCCGCCGAACGGCTGATGATCGACGATCGCCACGCGCCAGCCGGCCGAGCGGCAGCGGTCGGCGGCGGCCGATGCCGCAGTGCCGGTACCGACGACCACGAGATCGTAATTTGCGGTCATGCGTGCTCGCTCGCCGACGCGCGCAGAGCCACGACACGCGCTGCGGCAGAAGATTGGCCGAAGGTCAGGCCGCCGCGTGGCGGTTGACGCTCGCCTCGGCGATCTCGGTCAGCTTCCTGTCCGCGGCCTTTTCTTCCTGCAGTGTCTCCTTGAGCAGGGCGGCGGAATCCGACAGTCCGAGCTGCTCGGCCCAGGCGATCAGCGTGCCGTAGCGGGCGATCTCGTAGTGCTCGACCGCCTGCGCGGCGGCGATCAATCCGGCGTCGATCACGGCCGGCTCATCACCCTTCTTGATGACGTCCTCGCCTTCGGAGATGATCCCCATGATGGCTTCGCATCTTTCACCGCGAGCGGGCTTGTCGATTTCACTGAACACCTGCTCCAGCCGCTCGACCTGGCCTTCGGTCTCATGGCGATGGTTTTCCAGGGCTTTTTTCAGCTCCGGCGTTTCGGCCGCCTTCTCCATCTTCGGCAGCGCTTTGAGGACCTGTTTCTCGGCGTAGTAGATATCCTTCAGGACGTGAAGGAAGAGGTCGTTCATCGTCTTCATGGTCTCCTCCGTGTCGGCGGCGCCCCACGACCCCTTAAACGGGCGGCACTCGGGAAAGTTCACAAGAGACCGATCCCCTGATCCGGCGGCTGCCCGGACGCCCACCGGCGGATGCGCCGGCAGCAGCTCAACGCCGGCTCGGAACCGAGACCGCTGCGGCGCTGAACCGGGCGCAATCGTGAGGCGCAGCCGAGCCAATCAGGAATTCTCGCCGCGATTGGGATATCGTCGGCAGAATTCTTCCCGCGATATGGCCGCCTCGGCCACTGCCTGCCTTTCCGATAATACGCGTTTGGCACCGCCGGGATGGAACGCCAACAGGATCAGCTTTCGATAGAATGTATCGAGCGACTTGTGCACCCCTGGCGGCAGTTCCCGCAGGCTCGCGCCGAAATCGGCCACTTGTCGCCGCAGAATGGTGGTTCCCACCAGGGCTATTTCGTCACGCGCTTGCAGCAGCGGCACCAAGGAACGGAACTCCTGCTGGATTACGCTCCTCCAATGCGCCATACGCAGCAGCTCGATGAATCGCTCGCCCGCGATATGAAATTCCAGCACGGGGTCGCCCGGCTCGAGCCTCACTCCGTCGTCGAGCGCCCATGGCTGCTGCGGCAGCCAGGATACGTCCTCGAATTGTTCGACGCGCCACAGCCTGACAACGCCATTCCGGCTTTCGAGGGTCGGGGCGCCGCGCGTTCTTTCGAGTTTCCGGCTCATGAACCGGCACACGGCGAGGGCGAGAAACCGTCCCAGCGCCGTTCCGAGCAGGATCCATGCGAAACGTTTGGCCAACGGCGGCGGCGGCGATCCGGCAGGGACGGCGCCGTCCGGCGCGTATTCGGTTGGCACAGATTCCTGCGTGCGCATCTGGTTGATCCCCGAAGCCGTCGACTGGAGATCCCATTGCCCGCCGTCGGCGGCTACATGCCGGCTTTGATCGGCGGTATCGAAGCAATAGAGCCTTCGCGGTCTTGGTCAAGAAATTTGCGCGCGGGAGGAAATATCCGTCGTTCGCCGGCGAGATGCGCGCCGTGCCGTCGGTCCTGATCAGGGGGCGAGCTGGATGACAGCCGCGCGCGTTTCACGTCAGCGGATGCATCCCGGAAAAAACACCTCTTTGCTTCGCAGGCACCTGACGATCCGGAAGGGCTACCCACTACAGGGACCGAGGAGTAAAGCTAAGAACCTGGGCGTTCTCAAGCCCGCATACCATGCCTCGGAGACCGCTGCCTGCCTGATCGAGGTCAGTTTCATGTCGGATCCGGCGGACGAACACAAGCTGAAAGAGCTGGAATATCGGACCAGGATCGGGACGGCTGTCGCAAATGGGGTGGTCGACTATCTTCGCACGGCCGGAAAGCTGCCGGAGGGCGCGTTGGTTGCGGGTGCGGAACGCAATCCGGAATTCGAGGATGCGACTGCATTGGCATAGCGCTGAAGCGGGCCGTCCTATCCGGATTTTGCGTCGATCGATTCGTAAACCCGACGGGAACGCGATCCGCCGATGTCAGATCGAATGTTCCGGCAATTCGTGGAAAGAGACCTTGAAAAATCTCACCGCTTACGTCCTTGGCGCGATGGCTTTCGGCAGCTGCTGGGGGTCCGCACAGGCTAAAGTCGAGCGTCCGCCGCAGTTCGTGGCGATTGCATTCGACAATTGCACCGAGTTGGAGCGCTGGAAAGAATGGACCGATTTCACGCAGGAGATGAACCAAGACGGCGATCACCTTCATCTCACGTTTTTCGTCAGCGGCGTCAATTTTCTAGCGGACGAGAATAAGCAAGCCTATCGAGGTCCGCACCGACATAAACCCGGAACATCCAATATCGATTTTGGCGGGTCCCCCGAAGAGGTGAGCGAGCGCGTGGCCTACATCAACGGCTTGCACAACAGCGGTAACGAGATCGGCTCGCATACGGTCGGTCATTTCGATGGCGGCAACGATGAAGGCGGCGAGAACTGGTCCGCCGCGGATTGGCGCCAAGAATTCAGCAGCTACGACGATCTGTTCACCAATCTAGCGACGCACAATGGGCTCCCCGGCGTCAAATTCAACTTCAAGATCGACGAGGTCAGAGGCTTCCGTGCGCCGTATTTGAGCACGAACCCCGGCCTCTACGAAATCCTGAAGGAAAACCGGTTCCGCTACGATACCAGCAGGGACGGGGACTGGAACGCGTGGCCGATAAAGCAGGATGGGATGTGGCTGTTCAAGCTGGCCGATCTCAGGCTCCATGGCAGCAAAAAACCGACGCTCTCGATGGACTACAACTTTTTCATGGCTCAATCCAAGGCCAAGGACGATCCCCCCAATTACGCCCGTTATCGCGAACAGATGTTGCAGACCTATCTTGATTACTTCAGGGAAAATTATACCGGAAATCGTGCTCCTATTCACATTGGGCATCATTTCTATGATTATCAGGGAGGCGCTTACCGGCAGGCTCTCAAGGCTTTCGCACGCGCTGTGTGCCGTTTGCCGGAAGTGCGCTGCGTTAGCTACGCGCAGCTTGCTGATTATCTGGACGAGGCGGAAAGGAATGGAACGTTGCCGGCCTTAAGCAGCGGCGAATTCCCACACTATGAGCAGGAGCCGAAGATCGATGTTGCGCAGGCCTTTTCGCGCGAGCGGCCGTTCGTGGCAGTTGAGGTCGCTGCACCGAGAAGATTGCGCGCCTCACTGGTCGGGGCAGGTAAATCGGAGTTTGCCGAAGGTAATTTCAGCTGGATATTGAACGGACGAAAAGCCGGTGAAGGCCCCACGTTCGACGCCGCCAAGCTACGCAAAAATCGCGTGCAGATGCTCACGGTGATTTCCCTGGATGCGCAGGAAAAGGAGGTCTCGCGAGGAACGAGGCCGATCCGCGTCAGCGGGCGGACAACGCAGTTGCCCGCGCCGGAACCGGAGCTGAAGTCCAGAGCGCTGCAGTAGCAGAGAAAGAGCCGCGGGGCCCGCGGGCGGCGGGCCTCGAGATAGACCCAAGCTGCAGTCCCGCGGGATGACCATCGCGGTGAACATTAAGAACGGATCTCGCGGAATCATCGCTCATCTGCTTTCGCGGCCGGCCACATGAAATAGGAAGCGCGGCGCGAACGGTCATGGACCCGGAGCCGGTTCCCGTCGCGGGAGCGAGCCACGGCCGTGCCTGGCGCCACGAACGGGGAGAACGTCCGGCCAGATCCGGCGTATTTGGCGTCACCGCGGCTCGCCCCTAGAATGCCCGGCGTGAGTGCGAACGAGCCGCAAGTCACGGACACAGCGGCGCCGGCGGCCCCGGCGCGTCCGGTGCTCGCGGCATTGATGCTGGTGTTGCTGCTCGCCGCGCTCGATCAGACGATCGTCTCGACCGCGCTGCCGACCATCGTCGGCGAGCTGGGAGGACTCTCGCACCTCTCCTGGGTCGTGACTTCCTACCTCCTCGCTTCGACCATCGTCACTCCGATCTACGGCAAGCTCGGCGATCTCTACGGCCGCAAGATCGTCCTGCAAACGGCGATCGTCGTGTTCCTGGCCGGATCGGCGTTCTGCGGGATGAGCCGGACCATGGCCGAGCTCATCGGCTTCCGATTCGTGCAGGGAGTCGGCGGCGGAGGCCTGATGGTTACGGTCATGGCTGCGGTCGGCGATCTGATTGCGCCGCGCGATCGCGGCCGCTACCAGGGCTTGTTCGGAGCGGTATGGGGCTTCGCGACTCTGGTCGGGCCGCTGCTCGGCGGCTTCTTCGTCGACCATCTGACCTGGCGATGGATCTTTTACATCAACCTGCCGCTCGGGGTGGTGGCGGTGGCGGTCATCGGCGGCGCTTTGCATCTGCGCGCCGTTCGCCGCACGCATGCGATCGACTATGCGGGCGCCGTTTTGCTCGCCGGGGCGCTGGGCTCGATCGTTCTGCTGACGAGCCTCGGCGGAACGACGTTGGCGTGGACTTCGCCGCCGATGCTTGGACTGTTTGCGCTCGCCCCGGTTTTGACGGCGGCGTTCGCGGTAGCGGAAGCCAACGCGCGTGAGCCGATCCTGCCGCCATTGTTGTTCGCAAACCCGATCTTTGTCGTCTCCTGCGCCATCGGATTCGTCGTCGGTCTGGCGCTGTTCGGATCGGTGACCTATCTGCCGCTATATCTGCAGGTGGTGCGCTCCGCCAGTCCGACCAGCTCCGGCCTGCAGCTTGCTCCGATGATGGGTGGCGTGCTCTTGACCTCGATCGTGTGCGGCCAACTCATCAGCCGGTCCGGCCGTTACCGGCCGTTCCCGATTGCCGGAACCGCGCTGATGACGGCAGGGCTGCTGCTGCTTTGGCGGATTCCCGCCGGCGCCGGCACCGGGCACATCGTGCTGTGTACGCTCGTGCTCGGGATCGGCTTGGGGATGGTCATGCAGGTCCTGGTCCTGGTGGTGCAGAACGGGGTCGATCACGAGCACCTGGGGGTTGCCACCTCGGGCGCGGTCCTGTTTCGCTCGATCGGCGGCGCGGTGGGCGTCGCGCTGTTCGGGGCGATCTTTGCCAACGCGTTTCATCATCAGCTGGTGCACGTGCTCCCGGCCGACGCCGCCGCGGTGCTCGCCTCGCCCTCGACGGTGCGCCGGGTCGCGGCCGGGCTTCGCGCCGATGCCATCGATGCATTCTCGACCGCGCTGCACCTCGTCTTTCTCATTGCCGCGCTCATTGCGGCATTCGCATTCGTGCTGAGCTTCTTTCTGCGCGAAGTGCCGTTGCGGCGCACCGTGGTGACCGCACACCGGCGGGGGGAGGATCAGCGGGGCTGATCGGTTTGCATGACCAGGAGATCTTCGGCTTCCAGCAGCGCGCGCAGCGCATTTGCCGCATCGCGCGCATCCTGCCGGGTGCGCACGGCCTCGAGCCGGTAGAGCACGCCGTCCCACTCTCGACTGTTCCGTTCCCGGGCGAGGCCGCGCGCGAACTCGGCGGCCTCGTCGATCGACCGCAACGTGCGTCCGCGACCCACGCGCACGTGAAGCTCGGGCTCGATGGGGAAATCACTCATGCTTGGTAAAGGCCCTTCCATCTGCCAGCCGCGACCTGCCTCGTTGTTGAAAAAATCGCGGCCGCGCTTGTTCGTTCCTTCTGAGGTTCGCGCTTGTTCGTTCCTTCCGAGGTTGACGCCGCCGTTCTGCTGAATATTCGTTCATGTTTCGGGAATCCGGCCCTGGATAGTTCGGAACAAAAGGCGCGCATACCGGGTTGTGTACGGCAAACACGAAGGCACGGGGATCATCAAGAGGAAAGGAGAAGTTCGCATGAGGACCACATTGTGGGTCACGACTGCGGCGGTGGCGCTGATTGCAGGCGCGACCTTCGCAGGTGCACAAACCGGGAAAACCAACGAGAGCGGTGCCAGCTCGGGTTCGAGCCAGATGGGCCAGAGCCAGGGTTCGACCCAGAAGGGCGTTGCCTCCGAGCAGAAGGGCGCCAAGCCCGGCATGGCCCAGGGCAAGGAGGAGCGCACCGAGAAGAAGGGCATCGAGGGCAAGGAGCAACGCTCCAGCCAGGCTAACGAGAAGGCGCAAGGCCCCAAGGCCCAACAGGGCAAGCAGCCCGGCGTGGCCCAGGGCAAGGAAGAGCGCACCGAGAAGAAAGGCGTCGAGAGCAAGGAGCAGCGCTCGACCCAGGCTGGTGAGAAGGCGAAAGGCCCGAAGGGTGCCGAGAAAGGCAAGCCCGGCATGGCCCAGGAAAAAGCCGGCGAGAAGGCCGGCGCCCAGACCGGGCAGTCGACCACCAGCCAGCAGAAGCCGTCCACGCAGACCCAGACCCAGCAGGGTACGACCAAGGGCACCACGTCCCAAGGCACGAGCTCCAGTTCCGGGTCGGTTCAGCTCTCGCAGGAGCAGCGAACCAAGGTCCGCGACGTCATCGTGACGGAGTCGAGCGCGCGCGTGGAGAGCGTCGACTTCTCGATCTCGGTCGGAACTGCGGTCCCGCAGCGCATCCACGTCAAGGCGAGGCCGCTGCCGCCCGTGCTGGTGGAGATCGTTCCGCAGTATCGTACCTACCTGTACTTCATCGTGCGCGATGAGATCGTGATCGTCGACCCGAACACGTTCCGCATCGTGGCGATCATTCCGGTCTAACGCTGGAATCCAGTCCTCCGCCCGGCTCCGGCCGGGCGGATTTTTTTTGCAAGGAGCCGGTGCGGAGCGCGGTTCTGCCCGAGGCTCCCAGCCGGGAGAGGCAGCAGCGGCCTGCGGCGGCGGTTTTTTATAGAACGTCGACGCGAAAGCATCTGCTCCGCGCGCGGCCGCCCGGTGAGGGGATCGGAACTTCACTGGATTTTCCATTGCTCCTCACCCGATCCTCTCCGCAGCCCCAAGTCCGATGTTTCCGCTTCCGGTTCGTCGTGCGTCTTCTCGGCTCGCTTGCCAATGGTATGATGATCGATGGTGACGTGGACCGTGCCTGGGCCGACCTCCGCAGCCCCGTCGGGTCGCCGACGCTGAAATCGGCGCGCGGCGCGGCCCGATTGGCCATGGGATCGCAACCGCAGGCGCCGCAGAGCGCCGCGAAAGCAAGGGGGACCGCGCCGTGCGCATCGTCGTGTTGCCGGGCGACGGCATCGGCCCGGAAATTTCGGCCGCGGCAGTCGAAGTGCTCGGACTCATGAACCGTGACCTGGGGCTCGGCCTGGAATTCGAGACTCACGAGATCGGACTTCTCCGTCTCAAAACCAGCGGAACCACCTTGCCGGCCGCGGTGCTCGAGCGCTGCCGTGCGGCGGACGGCGTCCTGCTCGGGCCCGTCTCCCATTCCGATTATCCCGGACGCGCGGAAGGCGGCATCAATGTTTCGGCCGAACTGAGGATTGCGCTCGATCTCTACGCCAACGTTCGGCCCAGCCGATCGCGGAATGGCCTTGCCCATTACGGCCGCACGCCGATGGACCTCGTCATCGTGCGAGAGAACACCGAGGGTTTTTATGCCGACCGCAGCATGCACCTCGGGTCGGGAGAGTTCATGCCGACTCCCGATCTCGCGCTTTCGGTGCGCAAGATAACGGCGGCGGGTTCACGACGCATCGCCGGAGCGGCATTCGAGCTCGCCGGGAGCCGCCGACGCCAGGTTACGGCCGTGCACAAGCGCAACGTTCTCAAGGTCTCGGAGGGGCTGTTCCTGCGCGAGGTGCGCCAGCTCGCCCAGGAACATCCGGATGTCGCATATGACGAGCAACTCATCGATTCCATGGCCGCACTGCTGGTGCGCGACGCCCGGCGTTTCGACGTGATCGTCACGACAAACATGTTCGGCGACATTCTTTCCGACGAGGCCGCAGAGCTGTCCGGCAGTCTCGGTCTTGCCGGCTCGATCAATGCCGGCGATGCGCACTGCATGGCGCAGGCGCAGCACGGTTCCGCGCCGGATATTACCGGACGGGATTTGGCCAATCCGGTCGCGCTGGTGTTGTCAGCTGCGATGCTGCTCGATTGGATAGGGCGCCGGCACGATGATACGCGCTTCGTCCGGGCGGCCGAGACGATCGACCAGTCGGTCGATGCGCTTCTGAAGGATCCGGCAACCCGGACCGCGGATCTCGGCGGCAAGCTCGGCACCAAGGCTTTTACGGCGGCACTGCGCTCGGAAATCGCCGGCCGGTTGCGCTGACCCCCCTTGCTTCCACCTGCTTGCCGCGTCTTCCCGGCTAGGCGCCGCCTTGCGTGCCTTGCCCGATCGCATCCCGGTCGAGCTTGCGGCCCATCCCGGATCGAAACTGTCCGATTCCCGGTGCGCGGGGTTCTATCACAATGGCCGGCCGGGAAACCCGAGCCGATCCGCTCGCGGACGGGTTCTCGGGGAGATTGGTCGAGGAGTTGGACGACACCAGGCCTGCCAATACCACCGAGGCCGTCGAGGCCTCTGTTCGAGGTCCTGGCTCCCCGCGTGTCAGGCCGGGCCGAATCCAAGAACTGCCCGAAGCTCGGCGGCCGGACCGGCCGTTCGTGGCAGGCCAAAGAACCCCTCTTGCTCCGGAAGACCCCTCGACGCGCCGCATGAAACGAGGTGATGCCTCGCGGCCACAGCGAGCCGGAATCTGTCATTAGTCGGCTGAATTTTGCTCCCAGCCGGGCGCAGAAACGCTAGTGTCGGCTCGACGTTTCGGGGAGCGGAATCATGTCGGCGTATGTTTGGCAGGACGGTCGATTGCTCGGCTTCGACGCCGTCGAGTGGATGACGTGGTTGGCGGCGGTCACCGGAATTGCTTTGCTTACGCTGGCGATCTAGCGCGCTGAACCCCCCTTGAGGCTGCAGTGGTACGAGCGGCCGGCATCGATGAAAGCCCGCCCCCCGAACCACGCCGGGGCTGACGGCGCCGGGCGACAACGAGATGAGATGGGCGGGACATGTTCTCCTGGCTGCGAAGCGCTGCCAAACCCGCGCAGGCTCCGAAGACGGCCGCGCGTCCCGAGCCGGAGTCCGGGCCCAGCCAAGCCGCGCTCGAGGCCAAGCGCAGGGCGCTGGGCGTCGAGGATGCGCTCAGAGAAATTCCGGGCGTCACCGCGCCGATGCTGGTCGCCTTGGGCGAGAACGGCATCAAAACGCTGGAAGAGCTCGCCGGATGCGCCGTTGACGATCTCCACGGCTGGATCGAGCCCATGGGCGACACGTCTACGACCCACGCGGGCGTGCTCGCTGGGTTCGGGCTGTCCCGCGAAGAATGCGGGGCGATGATCATCAAGGCGCGGGTCAAGGCCGGCTGGATCGATGAGGCCGCGGCGCAACCGACGAAACAGTCGGGTTAAATACCTATACAAATTATGGGCTCGCCGGCGCCCGGCGCGCGGGGTTCTCACGCGGCCGCAAAGCCGCCGGAGTTTCCTTGTCTGCCCGATAGTTGCTGTTTGGTCGCTTCGTCGCGACCCCGCTCGGACGCGGTATCACGGGGAGCCTTGCGCCACGCCCGCTGCCCATGCCCGATCGCGTCCCGGGAGTTGCCCGGGTAGGTGATTGAGCTTCGCCCCCAGCCGGCGCTGCATTGCGGGGCGGGTAACCGCGTCCGGAACGAGCCTCACGGCGGATTGGCCGCGATCGACGCGGAACCAAATTGACCTTCCGCATGTTGGCAGGATGAAACGGGAACCGTGACGACCGGGCTGCTGTCCGCGAATTTCAGATTTTCCGCCATCCAACCTGTCGAGACCGCCATGTCGGACCTATCCGGAAGATTGAAGGAAGCCTCCACCACCGCCAAGAACAAGGCCGACGAGACCGTGGAAAACGTGCGCTCCGGCATGGCGAAGGCCGCCGATCGGGCTGCCGATACCCTGCGTTCGAAGAGCGCCGAGGCCGCGGAGGCCGGCATAGACGCGATCGATCAGGTTCGCGACGCGTCTTCCTCTCTCGGCGACGCGCTCAAGACCTCGATCGAGCGGCAGCCTTTTACCGCGATCTCCCTTGCAGTCGCGGCCGGCTTCCTGTTCGGGATGATGTTTTTCCGCCGCGATTGAGCTGTCGTGCCGGCGCCCTCGTAGCCCGGATGGAGTCGGGGAACCTGGGACCCGCATCTAGCTTGCGGCCCGGCACCGCGACCGCGCGGGTGCGATGAAGCGCCGAAACCGCGAGGTCCGCGAAACGGGCCGCGAACAGCCCGTTGCTCCGACAGCCCAGCGCTCCGCGGGGCGCGCATCGCCGCCGCGTCCCCGCGCGGCGAGGCCGCAAAGCCGCGGGGCCCGGAGGGCGCGAGGCCGGCCGCGGCCGGGGGACGAGCGCAGCGGAACAGCAGCGCGGGCGGGCCGAGCGTTGCCGAACAACGAGACGCTCGACCTGAGTAGCGGTCAGGTCTCAGTGCGGCGCGGGAGCAGCGGCCAAACCCGCAGAGTCGCGGCGCAAGAGCGCACCGGCCCGGCGGGCGGCGCCGTCGGCCCACCCGCCATTCTCTTTAATTGTGGAAGGCTCGATGCAGTGGCGCTGGAGAATTGCGGACGGGGGAACTAGAATGGCAGGGTAATCGCAATCACGGGAACTGCCGCCATGACGCTCTATCGAGGTGGCCGCCGGCCCTTCGTCGAGGCGAAGGAAGAAACGACGCCGATCCATTGGCGTCGCGGGCTGTTTCGGGTCTGGCTGCTCATGTCTGCCGCATGGATCATGGGCTGGGCCATCTATTCGATCCTGCATGCGATGAGCGACGGATTCAAAACGGTCGGCGATTTCCTGAGCATCCCGGTGGTGTTTTTCGGGCCGCCGATTGCGCTGCTGCTGTTCGGCCTTGCCGCCGCCTGGGCATTTCGCGGGTTCAAGATGGAC
>WNFG01002549.1_pt1 | contig 15256 bp, 18 predicted proteins | sample 5400431 | NCBI WGS metagenome assembly WNFG01 (sample SAMN13153346, study PRJNA577476) | soil metagenome | isolation source: 120 cm saprolite under Douglas fir tree site 2 hole 3 replicate 2 | place: USA:California | collected 2015-04-18 | reverse complement strand
GTGCGCGCCGATGCTCCGTATTTGCTCGCATGAAAACGTTCCTGATCCTCTCGTTGCTCGCTCTTCCCTTGAATGCCGAAGTACGTGGAGCCGCGCGCGGCGGAGTATTCGTCGGCACAGGTCATGACGCCGTCGGTACGGTCGAGCTCGACGTCCGCCACGGAGATTGGTCACTCGCGCCGGCGCTCGATCTCATTCGCGGCGGCTACGGGCTCCACGCGGTCCACGTCGATGTCCGGCGTCTCTTCCGGTCCGAGCACAACACCTTCTGGATCGGTGCCGGTCCGACGTTCGTCAGCTCGAACGTCCCTTCGTCAAAGACTACGTGGAACGCTGATGCGGGCCTTGTGTTGCGCACGAACAGCTCGTGGGAACCCTTTGTCGCCGCGCGGCACTACAGCTTTCGGATGCCGATCTTTCGCGACGTCATCAAAGGGAACGGCGCGGTCATTTCGATCGGAGTCTCGCGGCGGTTCGGAGCGTAAGATGAACCGCAATCATGTGTAGCGGAGATGTTGGTGATGGGGAATCGCCTGAGCCGTGCCATCGAGCAGTTGGAGATCGGTCCATTCGAAGGGAGAACGACATGGCAATCCTTGCAATGTTCGAGGTGGAAGGTGCGGACGCAGCGAAATACGATGAGGTCCTCCGCCGGCTAACGGAAATCGGTCTGCGAGTGCCCGATGGACAGCTCTACCACATCTGCTATGGCGACAGGCAGCGCCTGCAGGTGATCAACGTCTTCGAGAGTCCCGCCAAACTCGACGCCTTCGGCGCGAAGCTCGGGCCGATTCTGCAGGAAATGGGGATCACGGCGAAGCCGACGGTCTTCGAGATCTACAACATCATTGACGGGTCAACACCACCTCACATGTGAGAAATACGGACTGGCTGACCACCAATTCCGGTAGATGCGGCGCACTCGTGGAGTCCACTACTGGACTCGTGGAGTCCACTACTGGACTCGTGGAGTCCACTACTGGACTCGTGGAGTCCACTACTGGACTCGTGGAGTCGACTACTGGACTCGTGGAGTCCACTACTGGACTCGTGGAGTCCACTACTGGACTCGTGGAGTCCACTACTGGACTCGTGGAGCCCACTACTGGACTCGTGGAGTCCACTACTGGACTCGTGGAGTCCGCCGACTAACCAGTTTTGGCCGTCCCCGTTCCTTCCATGGCCGGCGTTGGAACTGAAATGCGTCACGCGCGCCCACGATCCTGTCGATTCAGCGTGCACGCCGGAGGTTCATCGAGCGCAAGAACGTTCTACCGACCGTGGCGCCGGCAAACGCGCGTCGAGGCTCATGTTGAAATGCTGCCGGGAGACGACTTTTATCTGCACTCACCACAGCAACAATTGCTACAGATCGTGACGCGCGAGTTGCCGAGGCAGTGAGCACAGACAGGTAGCTCCTGACGGCGTATCCTCGGGAGGCCGGCCGCGTTCGAAAGGAGCCGACCCATCATGCGACGAATTCTCTATGTGCTCCTAACGCTGCTCGCGGCGACAGCCGCCGCGCAAAACGATGATTTCCGATTCTCTCCCAGCTCCGCTCCACCCGAGGGGGGAGCCGAGATTCAGATCGTCGCCATTGGCTTCCTGCGGTTCACGGCGCCACAGGTCTTCTTCGGCGACGTTGCCTCGCCTCACGTCACCCTCGTCGACGCCACCACCGTCAAGGCCGTGGCGCCGGCGCACGTCACCGGCATCGTCTTCCTGACGGTGCGCGACAACGGCGCACTCTTCCGCTCCTCCCGCCAATTCGTCTTCGCGCCGCTGCTCGAAGAGATCATCGTCCCCATCGCGTTCCAACCGATCAATGCCAGCTTCGGCACGCGCTGGGTGAGCGAAGTCTCGGTCTACAACGATTCAGACGACGCCGTCACCATCGATGCGGAGATCTGCTATTTCATCGGATTGGCCTCCCCTTGCAGTCGCCCTGCACGGCGGGTTCAACCGCATTCGTCGATGTCCATCGAACCGTTGTCGGCGTATGCGCCCGAGCCGGCGATCGGTCTTCTGCCGCCGGCCGATCATGCCGACAGGCTGCACTTCACCGTGCGGCTGCACGAAACATCGAGAGATCCGGACGGTCCCGGCACGGAGATCCCGGTCATCCGGTCGCGCGATTTTCAGAAGACGCAGGTCTGGTTGCCGTCGATCCCGACCAACAGCCGTTTCCGGTCGACGCTTCGTGTCATCACGCGAGGGTTTGTCGTTTTCGTGCGGGTGAAGGACAACGCCACGGGCGAATTGCTGTCCCAGCAGACGGTGCAGCGGGTACTCCCCACCGACGTCGATACGCTCGGGACGGTGACGTTCAATGATCCCCTGGCGGCGGCCGGGGTTCGCGCTCACGAAAAGTACGCATCGAAGTCGAAGCACAAGGTCCGGTATGGGCGATGCTCACACTCACCGACAACGAAACGCAACGAGTGCAGATCTTCACACCGCGGTGAGGCGGTGGTAGCGTAAGCACATGGCCGACGGCTCTCCTGCTGTGTTGCGGGTGGTCGCTCTATTCGCGGTCGCGCCGATCGGGGCAGCGGTCGTGATCAGCGCGCTGCTGCTCTTCGGTGTCACTCCTCACCTCGTCTTTCTCCCCGGGTTCTTCGTCAGGGCAAGGATCGAGGCCCTCGGCTTCCACGCTCCGAATGCGGTGGGCGTGTTGACCACGGTCGTTTTCTGGTGGCTGATCATCGTATTGGTCTGGCTGGCCGCGCGAAAGTTATTGCGCCGTGCCACCTGAGACCTTCGACGCCTGTCCTCGTTTGAGGTCGAAACGAGCTGAATTTCGAGGCCCGAGGACGTGACCTTCAAGCCCGCACTGCTACCTCAGCGAGCCGCGGTCAACGCCACCGGCACCGGACGGTAGAGCTGCGGGTAGACCCGCTTCAACGCATCGATCTTCGGCAGATCGTTGTAGACGATGTAGGGCTGGTGCGGGTTGTGGATCAGGTAATCCTGGTGGTAATCCTCGGCCGGGTAAAAGCCCTTCAGCGGCTCGATCTTCGTGACGATGGGTGAGGAGAAGACCTTTGCCTTCGTGAGCTGCGCGACATAGGCCCGGGCGATGCGCTCCTGGGCCGGCGATCCGAAAAAGATCTCCGAGCGGTAGCTGGGACCGCTGTCGGGGCCCTGGCGATTGAGCTCCGTCGGGTCGTGGGCGACGGAGAAGAAGAGCCGCAGGAGCTGCCCGTACGAGATCTGCTTCGGGTCGAAGGTGATCTCCACCGATTCGGCGTGGCCGGTCGTCTCAGTTCCCACCATCTCGTAGTGCGCCGTCGCTTTCTCACCGCCCGAGTAGCCGGCTACGACTTTGGTCACCCCCTGCACGTGCTCGAACATCCCCTGCAGGCCCCAGAAACATCCGCCGGCGAGGACGGCCACCTGAGGGCCGGTAGCAGGCGTATCGAGCTCCGGGGAAGGGATGGCCTTGTTGACCGCGTCGGCGTTGGCGCCGCAACTGAGGACAAAGGTGGCCAGGACGACGGCTAGGAGCGGCTTCTTCATGGTGTGGTCAACATAGCTCTACATGATGTGGATTCCTCGGAGATTGCTTGAGACCGAGGGATACTCACGCGGAGACGCGGAGACGCGGAGTTGAGAGATGCATGATTTGGATGACATCACCGGCGCGATCATCGATTCGTCGATGAAGATTCACAAAGATCTTGGGCCGGGGTTGCTGGAATCAGTCTACGAGGTTGTCCTGTCGCGAGTACTCGAGCGGCGAGGATTTCAGGTGGAGCGTCAAGGAGCCATTTGCTTCGAATACGACGGAATGGTGTTCGTGACGCGTTTCGCATTGACCTATTGGTTGATGGCCGTGTGATTGTCGAGCTCAAGTCAGTCGAGAGACTTGCTCCGGTGCACTGCAAGCAACTTCTCACCTATCTTCGTTTGATGAATGTACCGGTCGGATTGCTTATCAATTTCGGCGGCGCCACGCTGAGAGAGGGTCTTCGCAGAATCGTCAACCGCCTTTCTCCCTCCGCGTCTCCGCGTCTCCGCGTGAGCCAATAGCGGGCACAACCAGGCCCTGGGCATCCACTTCGCAACAGAATTCACGGAGGCGAAACATGAGAATGCTTTCGCGATGGATGACTCTGGCAGTCCTGACGGGGCTGCTGATCGTTCCGATTTCCGAAGCGCGGACGCGCGTCTATCTGCGCGTCGGCCCGCCGCCGATCATTGTCGAACGTCCGACACTGGCGCCGCGGGCGGGTTACATCTGGCAGCCGGGCTATCACCGCTGGGATGGCCGGGCCTATGTCTGGAACGCCGGCATGTGGGCCGCGCCGCCGTATCCTCACGCGCGGTGGATCCCCGGACATTGGGTTGAGACCCGCCGCGGCTTCTACTGGGCCGAAGGTCACTGGCGCCGGTATTATTAAGTGAGTAAGGTTGAGATGCCGGTGGCTGACGCGATGGAGCGTTCCGCCGGCAACGCCGTCGGATATGCTTCGCCCCCTGAACGAACAAAAGGGGGCAACAGATGAACAGGAATGGTTCGGCGGTATGGCGCGGAGGACTCAAGGACGGGAAGGGAACCGTCTCCACGCAGAGCGGCGTGCTCAAGGATGCTCAATATTCGTTTTCGACACGCTTCGAGAACGGCATCGGCACCAACCCCGAGGAGCTGATCGCGGCAGCGCATGCCGGCTGCTTCTCGATGGCGCTGTCGGGGCAGCTCGGGAATGCGAACCTGACCGCGAGTGAAATCGCCACGACCGCAACGGTCACGCTCGAAAAGGGAGCGGCGGGCTTCGCCGTGACGAAGGTTCACCTCGTCGTCGAAGCCGATGTGCCGGGCGCATCCCAGGAACAGTTCGCAACCGCCGCGGCGGCGGCGAAGGCTGGCTGTCCGATCTCGAAACTCCTGAACGCCGAGATCACTATGGAGGCCCGGTTGCGCTGAGTGTGAGGCGCTGTACAAGGGGTTGCGCGGTCTCGCGGTGTTGGTGGTCGAAGCCGGCGCCGAGTCGCCCAACAACCGCGAGACCCCGCAACCGCTGGTTCCGCGGTTGTCTGGCGACTCCGCGCTGCCTTACACTACAAACACCGCGAGACCGCGCAACCCCGGAGACCACGAGACTCACCATGTGCAGAAACATCAAAACACTCTTCAACTTCGATCCTCCTGCCACGGACGAGGAGATCGAGGCCTCCGCTCTGCAATTCGTCCGCAAGCTGTCCGGCTACAACAAGCCGTCGAAGAGCAATGAGGCGGTCTTCAATCGAGCGGTTCAGGACGTCGCCGCGATCGCTCGGAATCTCCTGGAGGCGCTGGAGACGAATGCCGAGCCTCGAGACCGCGAAATCGAAGCCGAGCGCGCCCGAGCCCGAGCGGCCATCCGGTTCGGGAACGCCTAGATCGCCGAGGGACCGCGCGCCGACGCACGCTTGACCGATGTCGCCAGGCCGACCAGCTCGAGCATCCAGATCGCGTACCAGCCGAAGTCGATCTGCCACAACTTCCATCCGAAGCGGGCCGAGGAGGGCTTCGCGTGATGATTGCGGTGCCAGTTCTCACCTTGAAAGAAGTGAAGCAGAGCAAGCCAGGCGACGTTCTGCGATGAGTCCTCGCCGGTTTCCCGCACTTCGCGCATATGGGCGATGCTGTTGACGAAGCATTGCGCGTGAAGCGACATCACCAGGCGCATCGGGCCGAGCCAGAAGAATGCCGGGATGCCGAAGGCCAGACCGCCGAAGAGCGATACCGCCAGCAGCGGAACCTGCATCCGTCTCCAGAAGCGGTACTCACTCTTGTCCAGATCGGGGCACCAGCGGTCGAGCGGTATCTTGCCGGCCTGCCACAGCCAGCGCAGATGAGCCCACCAGAAGCCGCCGATCGAAGGGCTGGAGATGTCTTCCAGCGTCTCGACCTTCGAATGGTGCTGCCTGTGGTTCGCGGTCCACGAATCGGGCGAGCCGGAACCGTTGAACATGGCGAAGAAGATGAACAGATGTTTCACGGCCGGGTGCAGCCGGAGCGCCGTGTGCGCGAGCGTGCGGTGGTAGCAGACCGTGACGCCGAGTCCGCCGAGCCAGGCGAGAGAGACCGTCGCCACCATGATCCGCCAGCCGGGCGTGGCGAAAAAGATGAGTCCGGCCACGGCCAGGATGTGGATGGCCATGATGTAAAGAAAGGTGGGGCGCTCTCCAGCGGTCGTCTTCCACCACGAGCTCTTCCATGGCTCGGAGCCCAGGCTGGAAACGATGGAGGCATCAACAGGCCGCGATGCGCGCTCTTTCGGCAAAACGGCTCCAGGATTGGTGGCTAATGACGTCATCAAATGTTCTTTCGGCGTGCGCGCTCAGGCTTAGCACGAGTTGGGATTTGGAGGGATCGGGTGTGAGTGGACGGTTCCGGTGAAGAGGCGACAGGTTACCACGCCCCCGAATTTGCCACTGTTCCGAAGTGGACACAGTCGCGGGGTTCGCGGTCTCGCGGTTGCGCGGTCTCGGGGTTGCGCGGTCTCGGGGTTGCTGGGTCGCTTGGTCGCCGGCCCTGGGAGCCGGTGTGGCCGGCCTGACGGAGCTTGACCGGCAACGAAGCAGCCAGGATTCCAGCAACCCCCGTACCGCGAGACCGCGTAACCCCGCAACTACGCTACGATTCCATCGAAGGAGCTTTGATGAGCACCATACTGTACCGGATTGCCGCGGTGTTGTTTGTCCTCTTCGCTGCCGGCCACACCTTCGGATTTCTGAAGTTCAAACCGCCTACCCCGGAAGGAATCGCCGTGCGTGATGCGATGAAGAACGTTCACTTCCATGTCGGAAGCAGAGACTACAGTTACGGCGGCTTCTACGACGGTTTCGGTTTGTACATCTCGGTCTATCTGCTGTTCTCGGCATTTCTGGCCTGGCAACTCGGCAATCTGGCGGCTTCGAATCCGCACGTGATTGGCGCCACCGGATGGGCGTTTTTCGCCGTCCAGATGATCGGTCTGGGCTTGAGCTTCGTCTATTTCGCGCCGGTCACGGCGATCCTCTCGGGGATCGTCGCGCTCTGTCTGGGCCTCGCCGCGTGGTTCACGTGAGCGCGGCCGGAGAATACGATGTCTTCTTCGTTCCGGAAGATTTTCGAACGATCCAGGCGGCCGTTGACGCGGTCGTTCGCCCGGCCACAATCGTGGTTTCGCCGGGACTCTATCGCGAGCACATTCACGTAGCAGCGATTCGATACCTCGTCTTACAAAGCTCCCGTTTGTCGCGGCGCGGCGTGACGCTCGCCGGAAATGACGGCGAAGCAGTTTTGTCGGTACACGATTCAGCTCTTCATCTGAGCGGAATCGAGATTCGTTCCAATGGTCGCGCTCGCGGAATGGTTGTTTCCGGCTCGACTCTCAGTCTGCAGGAATGCGTGATTGCCGGGAACCGCATCGGCGATGACGCACGAGAGCCGTTCGGTGCCGGGATGTTGTGCCGCCGCTCGACGGTGAAGATTCAGAAATCGACAGTCGCGAGCAACACCGTGGAGTGCCCCTCAGCGCGAATTGCCGGCGGGGGCGGCCTCCATTTCGACGACTGCAGGATCGAGCTGGCGGGTAGCTCAACCCAGCTCAACGCTGTGTACGCGCGGCACGAAGCGCGCGGCGGCGGGATCTGGAGCGAACGGAGCCGCATGCGCATGTGGCGCAGCCGTGTGACGGACAACGCCGTCCACGCCGCGGAATGCGAAGGGGGCGGCATTTATCTCAGGAATTCAATTGATAGCCAGATTGGCGGAAGCGTGATCACCGGCAACGGCGGTCCGATGGCGCGCGGCGGGGGGATCTTCGTCAGCGGCGACGCGGCCAACGTCGCCATACACGGCAATACCGTCGTTCGCCAGAATCATCCCGATGATCGGGACGGGGAGTGAACGAGCGGCTAAACTGGTCACTGATGTTTCTCTCTGTGTTGCTCTACTGCGGCGCCGCGGCAGTCGTGGCCGGCGTGGCAGCGATGCTGTTCCGTCGACAAAGGCGGCGAGGAGTTGCACTGTTCGCCACCGGCATCGCCTTCATGCTGATCGCCGTTTGCTGGCCGGTCCGTGAACGGCGGATGGCCAACGCCGCCTCCCGCCTGGACAGGATCATGCCGTGGTGGCAGTTCGAGGAACGGCACGAGATCAGGATCGCCGCATCGCCCGAGCGGATCTACGCGGCGATCCGGCAAGTCACCGCGGGCGAGATACGCTTCTTCCAGATCCTCACCACGATTCGCTGCCTGGGCAGGTGCCGCGAGAGGGAAAGCATCCTGCACGCCCCAGACGCGAAACCGATTCTCGACGTCGCTACCGGTAGCGGGTTCCGCATCCTGGCCGACGACCCTCCACGCGAGCTGGTCCTCGGTACGCGCGTGGCGCCGCATACCCTTGCGGTGATGAACTTCCGTATCGAGCCCAATGGGCGGTTGACGACCGAGACGCGCGTGTTCGCCGGCAGCGACGAGGCGCGACGGAGCTTCGCCGTCTATTGGCGCGTGATCCGTCCCGGCAGCGGCATCATCCGCCGGAGCTGGCTGGAGGCGATCAAACGGCGAGCGGAGGGGAAGCAATGACCGGTGAAGTGGTCTCGATATGGATCAAGCGCGCGCACCGAGGAGTCATGGATGGTGTGGACAACGCACAGGCCGTGGCAGGCCGCGGCCTTGCCGGCAACGCCGATCAACGCGGGAGACGGCAGGTAACCATCATCGATGAAGCCGCGTGGCGCGATGCCGCCGCGGAGACCGGCGCCGAAGTCCATCCGTCGAAGCGCAGGGCAAACGTCATGGTGCGTGGTATCGCGCTCGCCGATTCGCGTGACAAGCTGCTCCGCCTCGGCGGCTGCGTGATCCGCATCCTTGGCGAGACCCGTCCGTGCGAACGGATGGAGGAGGCCCAGGCCGGTCTGCGCCAGGCCCTCAGTACGGCCTGGCGCGGAGGTATTTTCGGAGAGGTCGTCGAAGGTGGCCTGATCCGCGTCGGAGACCCGGCGGAGCTAAAAGTCTGCGCGGCAGAACGATGGAGCGAAGACGGTGGCTGAGCCTTGGGCAACCAGCGCAGCCGGCCGTGCCGGCCTCGCCTGATCTGATATCGTTCTCTTATGCCGCACCGCTATCCGCAGGAGGCCGTCCTGCGCGACGGCCGCAAAGTTCTCCTCCGTCCCTTCGCCGCGAAGGACGTCGATGCGTTGTATGAGTTTTTCCAGCATCTGCCGGCCGCCTATCGCCGCTTCGCCTGGGATCCGATCGGCAACCGTTCCCTGATCGAGCAATGGGGCCGCGATATCGACTACTCGAAGGCCTTCCCGCTGCTGGCGCTTGACGGGAATCGCATCGTGGCCGACGCCACGCTGCACCGACGCGATGGTGGTCCGCTGCGCTTGTCGGGACGCATCAAGTGGATGATCGATCCCGCCTTCCGCGGCGTCGGCCTCGGAACTCTGCTCGTCAATCTGTTCATCGGGATCGCGCGCGAGAACGGCCTGCGTCATCTGAGCGCGATGCTGATCTCTGACCTCGAAGCCGATGCCGTGACGACGTTGCAGAACCTCGGCTTCCAGCCCTACGTGATGCCGGGCTACGGCACGGACCCCGACGGCAACCAGCACGACATGACCAAGCTGCTGCTGAAGTTGTGATCCCCCTGGGAGCGCGGGCGTCTCGCCCGCGCTGGAAGCCGCGCGAATGGTCCCCAATCCGCGAGCTTCCAAAGCACAGACAAGAGTGTCTGTGCCACATCTATCCTGCTCTACCCCTATCCAGGGCTTCCGCGAGCATCCGCTCCGGCGTGTCGGAAGGAACATCCACTCCGAGGAACCTCAGCGCGAACGCCAGCGTCTCGGCCACCTTTTTCTCATCGAGCGACGGCAATGGCAGCGGCCCATCCCGTTTGCCCAGCTTGCTACCGTCAGCATTCACGACCAGCGGCAGATGGGCATACGACGGTGTAGGCAGGTCGAGCGCACGTTGCAGAGCAATCTGGCGCGCGGTCGATGTCAGCAGATCCGCTCCGCGGACAACCTGGGTAATCCCTTGCGCCGCATCATCGACGACCACGGCGAGCTGATAGGCGTAAACGCCATCCACGCGGCGGACCACGAAGTCGCCGGTGGTCTCGAAAACATCCTCTTCGATGTGTCCGAGAAGCATGTCGTCGAATGCGATGATGGTCTTCGGTACGCGAAAGCGAACCGCTCGTGCCGCGCGGCCGGGAGGCAGACCGAGCCGGCACGTCCCTGGATAGACCGGTTCGCGTCCGACAGGCGCCGAGGCCGCCCGCTGCAGATCGGCGCGCGAGCAGGCGCAGTCGTAGACCACACTCCTTGCACGCAAAGTGGCGAGCGCATCGTCGTACAACGCGATTCGCTGCGACTGACAGACGACGTCGCCATCCCACGTCAAGCCGTATCGCTCGAGCGCGCGAAGAATCTCGTCCGCGGAGCCCGGCACGACGCGGGGTGTGTCGAGATCCTCCATGCGCACCAGCCAGAGGCCGCCGGCGCGTCGCGCGAACAGCCACGAACCCACAGCGGCGACGAGACCGCCGAGGTGGAGAGGACCGGTCGGGGAGGGGGCGAAGCGTCCGGTCGGTTTCATCGACGCGATGGTAGCCTGTCGACATGCGCGGCAACGATGACGATCGCGGATTCATCGAGACACTTCTCGGCGACGGGCGCTCCCTGATCAAGCTGACCGCGATCGCGCTGATCGGCTCCGGAGCTTTCGCATTGTTCCAGGCGTCGACGGGCCAGTTTCTCCCGCAGGACACCGATTACCTCGGCATGACCGCTCGGCAGCTCTGCGTTCTGCGCGGCTGCCGCATCGTCCACTTCATGGTTCACGACCGCGTCTCCTTCGGGGGCGTGCTCATCGCCATCGGCGTGATGTACCTCTGGATCGCCGAGTTTCCGCTGCGTCGCCGCGAATCGTGGTCGTGGTGGGCTCTCGTCATCAGCGGCGGCGCTGGATTCCTCAGCTTTCTGGCATACCTCGGCTACGGCTATCTCGACACCTGGCACGGCGCGGCCACGCTCGGACTGCTGCCCCTGTTCGTGGCGGGACTGGTGCGCACGCGCACGCTGCGGGTCGAGCACAGGGCGCGCCCCGCGTTCGACGTGCACTCGCGCGACGGCATCGGCCGGATCCTCCTGCTTCTGGCCACCTTCGGCATCATCGCCGCCGGCCTGACGATCATGACTGTCGGGATGACCTCGGTGTTCGTCCCGCAGGACATCGAGTTCATGGGTATCACACCGGCGGAGCTGCACCAGGTCAACGCGCGGCTCGTACCGCTCATCGCGCATGACCGGGCCGGTTTCGGCGGCGCTCTCATCTCCTGCGGCCTGGCGATGTTTCTGGCAGTGCTGCATGGATGGCCGTCGCGTAGCCTCTGGCAGGCGCTGGCGGCCGCGGGCGTGGCTGGTTTCTGCACTGCGATCGCCGTCCATCCCCTGATCGGTTACACCAACCTGTTCCACCTCGGTCCCGCGATCGCTGGCTGTTGCGTCTTCTTCCTTGGAATGCTGATGACCGTGCCAAGTGCTGGGTTGCGCGGTCTCGCGGTTTCGGGGTCTCGCAGCGGTGGATGATTGTGCGGCGTTGTTGCGCTTGATTTAGGGGTTGCTGACCGCGAGACCGCAAGATCGCGAGACCCAGCACCCCCCAACCCCGGCACCCCTTTCGCAACTGCTCAGCTTGCACATGTACCGCGTCCCGAGGGCCACGTATCGACTCCAGTTCAATGCCGGCTTCACGTTTGCCGACGCGCGGGCGATCGTTCCCTATCTTGCCGAGCTCGGCATCAGCGACGTCTACGCCTCGCCGATCTTTCGCGCGCGCAAAGGGAGCGCGCATGGGTACGACATCGTCGATGCCGGCGCGCTCAATCCGGAGTTGGGGACGGAGGACGATTTCAACGCCCTTCACGCTGAGCTGCAGCGACACCAGATCGGCCTGTTGCTCGACGTCGTTCCGAATCACATGGCCGCCACCCACGAGAACGCATGGTGGATGAGCGTTCTCGAAAACGGCGAGCACTCGCGGTTCCGGTACTACTTCGACACCGCCTGGATGTCCGTGACGACGTCTGACCAGACGTCCTTCAAGGTTCTGCTCCCGATCCTCGGCAAGCCGTACGGCGAGGCGCTCGAATCGCAGGAGATCAAGCTTCATTTCGATGCCGACGGCTTCTTCTTCGCTTACTACGACACGCGCCTGCCACTTGCGCCCGGAACGTACGGAACGATTCTTCACGAGAGCATCGCGTCGCTGCCCCCTGAAGGTGTTGCCATGGAACTGCGCGAACTGGCCGATGACACCGACACGGTCTCGAACAGCAGGTTCCTCAAGGAAACGCTCTGGCGCATCTACGAGCAGGACGCGACGTTTCGTGATGCATTGAACGCCACCATCGCGCGCATCAACGGCGTTCCCGGCGAGGCCGCGAGTTTCAACCTGCTCGATGCCATCCTCGACGCGCAGTGGTACCGGCTCGCCTACTGGCGAATCGCCAGCAAGAAGATCAACTACCGCCGGTTTTTCGACGTCACTGATCTCGTTGGCGTGCGCGTCGAGAATGCGGAGGTGTTCGAGGCGCAGAACCGGCGCACGTTCGAGCTGATCGCGGAAGGAAAGGTAACCGGGCTGCGCATCGATCACATCGACGGCCTCCACGATCCGGCCGGCTACCTGCGCAAAATGCAATTGCGTTTAGCAAACGAGGCATCCGGCGACAGGAGTTTCTACATCGTACTGGAGAAGATCCTGGAGCATGGCGAGGAGCTGCCGTGCGACTTCCCGGTCAGCGGTACGACCGGCTATGACTTCCTCGACGCCGTCAACGCCCTCTTCGTCGATCCGAAAGGCTTGCAACAGCTCGATCATTTCTACCGAGGCTTCACCGGTGTGAGCGAGACATTCGACGACATCTGCTACGCGCGAAAGAAGCAGATCATCCACGAGCTCTTCTCGGGCGAGATGCGCGCGCTCGGGAAGCAGCTCGGCGCCGTGGCCATGCCGGACCGGAACGCGCGCGACTTCGCGCCGGTCGATCTCACCGCGGCGCTCGCCGAGGTGACGGCTTGTATGCGCGTCTACCGCTCGTATATCCGCGAGGGAGCGATCGCTGACGCCGATGCGCAATCGATCCGTGTTGCGATCGCGGATGCGCGGCGCCGCGCCGGATCGGCGCTCGATGAGCGGCTCTTCACCTTCCTCCAACGCGTTCTCCTCGTCGATCCGCCGCCGTACGTCTCCTCGGAACACGAGCATTGGCTGGCCTTCGTCATGCGCTGGCAACAGTTCACCGGCCGGGTGATGGCCAAAGGCGTCGAGGACACCGCCTTCTACAACTACAACCGCCTGATCTCGCTCAACGAGGTCGGCGGCAATCCGGGACGCGAGGCATTTGATGGCCTCGCCGAGTTTCACGAGCATGGCGCGCGGATGCAGCGTCACTGGCCACACACGATGAACGCCACGTCGACGCACGATACGAAACGGAGCGAGGACATCCGCGCCCGGATCAACGTCCTTTCGGAGATCGCTCCGCGATGGGAATGGCAGGTGCTCCGCTGGTCGAAAAGGCATGGGATCGGCGATCGCAATACGGAGCTGCTCGTCTACGAGACGCTCATCGGCATGTGGCCGCTCGACAACGCGGAATTACCCGCGGTCCGCGACCGCTTGAAGCAATACCTGGAGAAGGCCGCGCGCGAGGCCAAGACCCATACGAGCTGGATCACCCCGAATCCGGAGTACGAGGAGGCGCTGCTCTCCTTCGCCGACGCCCTACTCGGCGATCCGAAGTTCTGCGGCGATCTGACCCGCTTTCAGAAGCCGGTCGCCTTCTATGGTTTCCTCAACGCGCTCGCGCAGGTCGTGCTCAAAGCGACCGTGCCCGGGGTGCCCGACTTCTACCAGGGGAGCGAGCTGTGGGATTTCAGTCTCGTCGATCCCGACAATCGCCGTCCCGTCGACTACCAGCACCGCGCCGCGATGCTGAAGAAGATGAAGACCGTCTCCGTCGATACGCTCCTGCGCCGCTGGCACGACGGACGGATCAAGATGTTCGTCACCTGGAAACTGCTGGAGTTGCGAGCGCGTCACGTGGACCTCTTCCGCGATGGCACCTACGAGCCGCTCGATGCCGGTCCGAACATCTGTGCGTTCGTTCGGCGTTACAAGGGCGACGCGGTGTTGGTCGCCGTCCCGCGGCTCGTCGCCAGCCTTGTCAAACCCGGCACCTTTCCGATCGGCGATGTGTGGGGCGATGCGTCGCTAGGCGTGTCCGGCGAATGGCGCAATCTCTTCGCAGGGGACGCTGCGGCAACGGAGATCCCCAAGGTCTTCGCGCGGTTCCCCGTGGCCGTACTGGAGAAGGCGTAGAATCTTGCCATGGCGCCCGAGACGTCGACGAAGATGACCTATGAGGACTTACTCCTCCTCCCCGAGGACGGTCTCCGCCACGAGATCATCGATGGGGAGCACTACGTGAACGCATCACCGATCGAGAAGCACCAACGAGTTTCATACAACCTCATCGTCGAGATTGGTATTTACCTGCGAGAACATCCGGTGGGGCGCCTTTACCATGCGCCGTTCGATGTCGTGTTCTCGCAATACGACGTCGTCGAACCCGATCTGATCTTCATCAGCAATGACCGACGGCAGATCCTCACGGAGAAAAACATCCAGGGGTCTCCAGACCTGCTCATCGAGATCCTCTCAGCGTCCAATCGTAAGTACGACGAAGTCACAAAGCATGAGCTCTATGAACGCACGGGTGTTCCGGAATACTGGATTGTCGATCCGGCGCGTGACGCCGTGCGCGTGTTCCGTCGCAACACCGCGGGACGATACGAACGCGCCGCCGAGCTATCCAGCGAAGACACCCTCACCTCTCCCCTTTTCCCGACGCTCGAGATCCATCTGGACCGGATCTTCAACGAATAGCTCGGACAACGCGGCGAAGCCGCGCTAATCCGGATTTCTCACGCTGAGTGGAATTGCCGGCAACCTGTTGGTGGCGAAACTTGGAACGTTGTGGCGTTGTGCGATCGGTTCGTTCTCGGCAGTTCCTCCAATCGAGAGTCCTTCTCCCCCAGCGCTTTTCAGCTGGGGGAGAAGGTGCCGAAGGCGGATGAGGGGGCGTTTCACGCGTGCGTTATTCGTGTGCGACTCCTGCTTTCAAGCGTCCTATGGGCCAGCGACGCAAGATCGTTTCTGACGCGTAAACGCCCCGCTCATCCGCCTTCGGCACCTTCTCCCCCCG
>WNFG01010539.1_pt1 | contig 15259 bp, 12 predicted proteins | sample 5400431 | NCBI WGS metagenome assembly WNFG01 (sample SAMN13153346, study PRJNA577476) | soil metagenome | isolation source: 120 cm saprolite under Douglas fir tree site 2 hole 3 replicate 2 | place: USA:California | collected 2015-04-18 | reverse complement strand
GTCCCTGATGGGCAAATGCCGTTGGATGCGCTGGCAACGTGGGTACTTACGCTGCAGGGAGAGAATCCCGCCCGCGTTGCCTGGCAGGCAGCCCAACAGCTAACCAGCGAACGCCTGGCAAAGCGTCAGTCCGAACTTGCGGCCGAACAGCGCGCCCTAGAGGCTGAAAAGGCGGAGCTGGAGGCGGAACGTGATCGTCTGGAACATGGCGAAGAGGGTGCGCCAGCCACGCCTCTCTTCCGTGCGCCCAATGCCCGCATCGACCGCGCCGGCGCGCCGCTATGGCAACTGGTCGATTTTCACGACGGGGTGAGCGAGGATCATCGCGCCGGTCTGGAAGCTGCGCTCGAAGCCTCAGGCCTGCTCGATGCGTGGGTCACACCGGATGGCCGTCTGCATACAGCCGAGGGCACCGAATTGCTTCACGATACTCAACTGGTTCAGCGGCCATACCGGGGCGCGACTTTGGCGGACTGGCTGCAGCCTTCAGCATCAATCGTGATCGAGGCGGATGCCATTGTGAACCTTCTTCGCGGCATCGCCTGCACGACGGTCGATGATGGAACAGATGAAACTTGGCTCTCCCCCGACGGCCGCTTTCGGATCGGCACCCTCGCAGGCGCCTGGGGAAAGCCAGTTGCAAGCTACATTGGGTATACGGCCCGCGCGGCCGCTCGCGCGCGCCGACTCGAAGCCATTGCTCTTCAGCTGGGAAACCTGACCCAGGCACTCGCGAATGTGGAAGGGCGCTTGGCGGAACACTGGCGGCATCGGGAGCAGGCCGCCGCCGAATGGCGCGATGCTCCTCAAGACGATCTTCTGCGCGCCGCTCACGCCGACGCCGCATCATGCAGCCGTGAATTTCAAGCCGCGTCTTCCCGGCTGGAGCAGGCCGAACAGCAGTTGAACGAAGCGAGTCAAACTCTGCAGAGCGCGCGCAGCGTGTTGGCACGCGACGCGCAAGATCTGCATCTGCCCGATACCCATCAAGGCTTGAATCTGGTCGAGCAGGCGCTGACACAACTGAGTGAAGCAACGCTCGGCCTCGTCCACGCGGCCAGCAACCTCCGCCAAACCCAAACCGAACTCCAATGCCAACGCCAACGCGAACAAGAAGCGCGGCTCGACGCCGAAAGGAGCGCAACGAATGCCGCGGACCGACGCGTTCAGGCTGAGGAAGCGAGAGTGCGGCTGGAAACGCTCCGCGAATCCGTCGGCGCCAAGGTTGCCGAATTGCAGCAGAGGCTCGAAGAGGCCCGTGGCGCGGTCACGGCTGGTGAAGCCTTGCTGGACATCAAAGACAGGCAGCTGCGTCTCGCCGGAGAGGCGCGCGCCCGCGCCGAGCAGAAAGTGAGCGACGCCCAAGCAACGTTGCAGGATCGCAACGCCAGCCGTCAGCAAGCGATCGCTCGCCTGCAGGGTTTTGTGGCCACTGACCTACTCTCGGTGGCCCTGCCGGAAATCGATCTCCCCGACCTCCGCATACCCTGGACCATCGAACCCGCGCTCAATCTCGCGCGGCGCGCCGAACAGGCGCTCAGCGCCATTCCGGACGATGACGACGCATGGAAGCGGGTTCAAAGCCAGCTTTCTCACGACTACACCGAACTCGGACGCGCTCTCACAGCGCTAAGCCAGCAATGCCAAATGGACCAGACGGCCGACTATGGTCTTGTCGTCACCGTTGTCTATCAGAACCGTCCCGAGAGACCCGATCGCCTTAAACTCCGGCTTGAGGCGGAGATTGCCCAGAGGCGGGAGCTGCTCACGGCCCGCGAGCGCGAGGTGCTGGAGAATCATCTGCAGGCCGAGATCGCCGCCGCAATTCAAAAATTGCTGCAAGACGCCGAGCGCCAAGTCAACGCCATCAACGCCGAACTGCATAAGCGTCCGACTTCCACCGGCGTCCGCTTTCGTTTGCAATGGCTCCCGGTTTCCGAAGGCGCTGACGGGGCGCCTGTGGGCCTCGAAGCAGCCCGCAAACGGCTGCTCAATACGAATGCCGACCTTTGGACTCCGGAGGACCGTCGCGTCGTTGGTGCGATGCTGCAGCAGCGCATCGAAACTGAGCGAACGAACGCCGATGACGCGCGTGGTGGCAGCCTGCTCGACCAGCTGGCCAGGGCTCTGGATTACCGCCGCTGGCACCGGTTTACCGTGCAGCGTTGGCAGGATGGCCAATGGCGCAAATTGTCTGGTCCGGCGTCGAGCGGCGAACGAGCATTGGGCCTCACAGTGCCGCTCTTCGCGGCGGTAGCGAGCTATTATAGCCAGAGTGGCTATCCCCACTCGCCGCGACTCGTGCTTCTCGACGAAGTTTTTGCTGGCATTGATGATGCCGCACGTGCGCACTGCATGGGCTTGATTCGAGAATTTGATCTGGACTTCATCGTTACCAGCGAACGTGAATGGGGATGCTATGCCGAGTTGCCGGGCGTGTCCATTTGTCACCTGCAACGGCATGAAGGCATCGATGCCGTCCATGTCTCGCGCTGGACGTGGGATGGTCGCGCGAAATGCCGCGAGGATGATCCAAATCGAAGGTTTGCCGACGCATGACCAAGCCGCTCGACGGCCGTCTGCAACGTTTGCTTGGCGGCGATCCTCTTGTTTCGCTGCGCAAGCGGCTACGGCAACGATTTGAACGCGGACCATTGGATGGAGCTGTCGAACGCTTCCGGCTCTCAAAGCTTACCGTTGACGAACACGCCGCGCTTGCCTCGCTGCTGGGGCGTTCCGTGCGATTCTCGCGCTCAATTCAGGTGGACGTTCAGACCATAGACACTGCCTTGCGACGAGCCGGTATCGCGCCATCGTTGCGCGAGGCGCTGGAGCAGATCGACGGACCGATCATCCACATCGAGACGTCACGACGGCAATTCGAGGCTCTTTGGTCCGAAATAATTTCAGGCTGCGGCCACCCGAGGCTCAGAGAATTCCTTCAGGCGCCCGCGGGAATCGGACTTCTGAAACGCTTGTCCCGCCGCGATCCGGGAGTTGCCAGCCAACTATGTTTCCGTGTGGATACCGTCCTTCACGCCCTTCCGGTGCAGGGCATGACCCGCGCTCAATTGGCCGCCAACACGCTTGGCGACGCACATGCACTAGACAGCGGTCAGCCTGTAGCCACGATGGTGCTGGCCGTTTGGCGCGAGGTCATAGCTCCTCTCCGGGAAGCCGAGGAAACATCGCCGGCCTTGCAAGATGACGGCAACGTTCAGCGTGACACAGGAGATGAGCGAGCCCGCGACATCTGGGCGAGAGCTGGGGTGCTAGTCAATGAGCTGGCGCGCCCCGCGCTGCTTTTGAATCTTTGTGCCAGCGATCACGCGCGTTACGCCCGCGCGTCCGGTGAGCCAAGCTATGCCTCGTTACGATCTCTGTTGAGATCGCCCCCGCGTTGGATCGTGAGCGGCCGAAATATCTTTGTTTGTGAAAACGCCAATCTGCTCGCCATTGCAGCCGACGAATTGGGTATTCACTGCGCTCCTATGATCTGCACCGACGGCATGCCTGCGGCCGCGCAGCGCACACTGCTAAGCCAATCAGCCCGCGCGGGCGCTTGTCTTCAGTACCACGGTGACTTCGACTGGCCGGGTTTGCGCATCGGCAACCATGTCATGCGCGAGTACGGCGCACGTCCATGGCGTTTTGGTGCCGCCGAATACACGGCGGCCATTCCATCCGCTCCGCGCCCCGGGCGTCCTTTGGAAGGTCCAGAAGTCGTCGCCTCATGGGATGAGGCCTTGGGGCCCGCCATGCAAAAGCATCAACTATCCATAGCCGAAGAGAGCTTGGCAGCTTCGCTTCTCCAAGACCTGGATGTACGTCGCGTCTAAACTTGGCCGCCTGTCGTCAGTCTCGTGCTGAAGTCGTGTGGGTGATTTTACCCCAAAACGAGAGGAAAAGGGCCGTGGATAGCGGGTTTGTACGTGTCCGCTGGCGCTCGGATTTTGCTCGCGAATCAGGAATGATTCCGCCCGCCAATGGATGGCGGTGTCGGGGGACGGATGCTGGTTACTTCAGCGAAGCGACGGCGTTTGCTCGATGCATATAGGTTTTCTGGTTTCCGGCCCATAGAGCATGTGCGCGGCGTGTTCGGCGACGCGTGCGGGCGCAAGCCTATCCAGCACGGCCGGTGCTGGCTGGTCACCTGTTGCTACTAGCCCGCCCTCGCGAAGTTGCAGCGGGCTAGGCGTTTGGGGTGGCGCGGCGTTCGGCCGATAGTCCCGAAGGGACGGTCGCGGTTAATTTTGTCCAATTCAGCTTGGACCAATGCAAAATAGCGTCGCCGAACATTCGAATCGCTTCTTGGTTCTCAATCTTGCTTGGATCAGTCTGAGAGGCATTCCTCCATTCCTCGATGTATTTCGCGGATTCCTCGCTTAGGTCCCAGAGGCCGGGGCGCATAAATTGCGACCAAACAAGAAAGCTCGCCATCTCCGGTGAGAGCTTATTGTCGTGATACTTGCACAAGCCGATGGCCATGCCGATACCCGCCTCGGTGAACACGTGAAAATTCTCGTCGATCTCAGCTCCCGGGTCTTGATCGGCGTGCTTGAGAAAGTTGGTCTCTTCGTTGAATCGCTGGACACCCACTTTCTTGATATGGGTTTCGAGGGCCTTCTTTGCTTCTCCTTCCTTGGTCAGATCAAAAAGTACGCGGAAAGCTGCGCGCGACACCGTGTGAATCGCTAGCATGTCTTCGTTCTTGAAGAGCATGCGTATCGCTGCATCGAGCTGCCGTTTGGCTGCTACCAGCTTTTCAATCTTGGCCATGCCTGAATCGAGCAGGCCGACAACCAAACGTCAACGGGGATGGAGGCGGGCGGTCGACCCCGCCGAGGTGGTGCGGAAGTTCGTCGGGCGTAAATGAACCTCAGGTGAGCGCCAGCATCACGTTGTTGACGAGGTCGGTGATTGCGTCGTCCGCTTGTGGCCGGACAACGACAACGTTCGAAGGGTGCGCTGCAATGTTGCGCCTGTCTAGCTTCTCCCTCAGAATCTTGTAGACGTTGCTGTTGACCAAATTAGCGATATTGCAGATGTCGATGACCTCCCGCTCCTTCAGATCTTCGAAGTCGTCGTATTTAGCAATGACCAGGCCCCCCTTCTTTGCATTGCGCTTGACGATTGCGGCATTGAACGCGGTGAGCCTCGCAGAATCGTTCAGAAGCCAGTTGAGAAGGTGATTGTAGGCCACGTTCCAAACCATGACGATGCAGGCGCGGTAGGCCGCGACCCGATAGCACTTGATGGCCTCGTCGAGAAAATCGCGCTCGGCGAGATCTGGCACTTTACCGACGAGATCGGTCAGCAGCTTGCTGACCTGAACGACGGTCTGATGGATGCCGTATTTTTTATCGAGGTCGGACCGTACACTGCGGGCAAGTTTGTACTGACCCTTTTCCTTCAACAGGTCTTTCGCCTCCCCCATCCGCGTAAGATACGTGGCGAGGGCGGGCGGCTCGTCGATGTGGAGTTTGTCGTAGCAGCCTCGGATGTCGACAGGACCAAACTGTTCTTTGCCGCCGTGGGCATGAAGCCACCAGGCAAAAAGCTTGATCTTCTCCTTTGGCGCCGCCGCATCGAAGCCGGGCACCTGCTCAACCAGCTCGTGAAGCTGCATCAGTCGGAAGCAGCCTCGGCGGCCTTGGCAAGGCCAAGCTGGTTGACGGCGTACTTACCGCGCTCGGACGTGGTGAAGTATTGCTTGTGCTTCAACTCACGCAGGGGCTGGGCAAAGTCGGGAATGTCGATCGGCCAATTCAGATGCCGATAACAGGTGTAGATGTGGTCGACGGTGACGGCCTCGATACCGCGATGGTCATGCAGCCACGCCGCGATGGCGAGATAACGCCTGTGGTTATTCCCCGGGTCGATGAGTGACGACAGCGGCGGCTCGCTCGTGATGTCGATCTCGATGACATTCGGCTTCGGCGCCGGCTTGCGCGCACCCTTCGTTCGCGCCGGTGCCTGCGCGGGCGCGGTGTCGACCTCGACCTCTTCTTCCTCGGCGATCGGCTCGACGACTTCCGTTGCGGCATCGGGCTGCTGCTGGGTGATCGCCTTCGGCTGGATGCGCCCGATGACCGGCGCCGGCGGGCGCAGGGCATTCTGGAGCGCCGGGATGAGCTGCGCGAGCTCCCCTTCGGCCAGTTCGGCATCGATCATCACGACGCGAATGCGGGAGTTCCCTCCCGCCTTGGCTTGGGCTTTTGCCATACTTAGCCCCCGGTCAGGTTGTGAAAGCTAGATATGGTAGTCGCTAGGCTAGGTTGCAAGGGGCTGGTCAGCAGGTTGTGCTAAGTCATTGACTCTTCGTTCTCTTTTCGTTCTTTGTCAGGCCCGCTTCCCCGCCTGGCGCTTGAAGGCGCCGAAGCCCGGACGATAGCTCTTGTCGTCGAGGAACTGCTTCATGCCCTGGCTGCGGCTGTCCTCCTTGTCGGCGAAACGCAGCGCCTCGCTCTTGGCGGAGAGATAGTCCGACGCCTGCGGCTCGTTCATGAAGCGGACCGCGCGGATCGCCTCCTTGGTGTAGCGCAGCACGGCCGGGCTCTTCTCCATCAGCTTCCGGGCGAGCTTGACGGTTTCCTCCTTCAGCCTGGCCTTGGGGTAGGAGAAGTTGACGAATCCAGGACACGATGCCGCCGGGCAGGATGCCCCAGTTCACCTCGGAGAGCCCGAACACCGCCTCGTCGGCCGCGACCGCGAGGTCGCAGGCGCAGACCTGGGTGAAGCCGCCGCCGAAGCAGTAGCCGTTGACCATGGCAATGGTCGGCATGGGGAAGGTCGAGAGGCGCTGCCAACGCCATTGGTTCGAGGCGCGGCTGGCTTTGCGCCGCAGCTTCGGATCGGCGTCGCCCTGGCGGAAATAGAGCTTGATGTCCTGCCCGGCGCAGAACGCCTCGCCCGCGCCCGTGAGCACCAGCACCTGCGTCTCCGGATCGCCGGCGAGCTCCTCGAGGGCGTCGTCCATGTCGAGATGAAGCTGGGGGCTCATGGCGTTGCGCTTGTCGGGCCGGTTCATGATCAGCCAGGTGATGCCGTCCTGCTTCTCGATCAGGACCGTCTCGTATTTCTTGCCGGTCATCGTCGTCTCCCTACGCTTGATTCAGCTCCCGTCGATCATCAGGCTCGCGCCAGCGCGCCCGCGGCGGAGCGGCGCGCCAGCACGTAGAACGCGATCATCGCCGTCAGCATGGATCATATCAATCCGAGCGCCGCAAGCTCGGTGCCGTTGGTCCAAAGATCGAACAAGGCGTCCGCGGCGCCCGCCGCTCCCGATTCAGCGGAATGGAACCGACCCCACTCGCGGCCTTGCGATTTCCATATTAGAATTGCACCAAGCTGGGTTATCGATGGCGCGCGGCGCGACCGGCGCCTTTCAGCCCGTGCCAAGCTTCACCATCGACGTCGACCCCAACACCCCGCTGTTGTGGGTGTTGCGGGAGAACGTCGGCCTGACCGGCACCAAATACGGCTGCGGCATCGCGCAGTGCGGCGCCTGCACCGTGCATGTCGACGGGGTCGCGATGCGCTCGTGCTCCGTTCCCGTCAGCACGGTCGAGGGCAAGCAGATCACGACGATCGAGGGGCTGGTGCAGAACGGCGCCTTGCACAAGGTGCAGAAGGCCTGGCTCGAGCACGACGTGCCGCAATGCGGCTATTGCCAGAGCGGCATGATCATGGCGGTGGTGGCGCTGCTGAAGGAGAGGCCGAAGCCGAGCGATGCCGACATCGATGCCAACATCAGCAACATCTGCCGCTGCGGCACCTACCAGCAAGTGCGGGCGGCGATCCACGCCGCGGCGAGCGCGTGAGGGAGGCAGCCATGACCTACATGCCGAAAATCGATCGCCGCTCGTTCCTGGTCGGCACCGCCGCGGTCGGTGGCGGCCTCAGCCTCGGGCTGCGGCTTCCGCTTGGTCCGGAGATCGTGCGCGCCGCCGACGGCTCGCCGGAGATCAATGCCTGGGTGGTGATCCGCCCGGACGACACGGTCGTCATCCGCATCGCGCGCTCGGAGATGGGCCAAGGCACGCTCACCGGCCTCGCCCAGCTCGTCGCCGAGGAGCTCGAATGCGACTGGTCGAAGGTGACCACCGAGTATCCGACGCCGGGGCAGAACGTCGCGCGCAAGCGCGTGTGGGGCGACATGTCGACCGGCGGCAGCCGCGGCATCCGCATGTCGCACGAGTATGTGCGCAAGGGCGGCGCGGCGGCGCGCGACATGCTGATCCAGGCGGCGGCGGCCGAATGGAAGGTGGCGCCGTCGGAGTGCAGCGCGGCGAGCGGCACGATCACGCACAAGGCTTCCGGCCGCACCACGACCTACGGCAAGGTGGCGGAAGCCGCCGCCAAGCTCGCGCCGCCGGCCGAGGTGAAGCTCAAGGATCCGAAGGACTGGACCATCGCCGGCAAGCCGCTCAAGCGGCTCGACACCGCCGACAAGCTCACGGGCAAGCAGCTCTACGGCATCGATGTGAAGCTTCCGGGCATGCTCAATGCCGCGATCAAGGCCTGTCCGGTCTTCGGCGGCAAGGTGAAGAGCTTCGATGCCGCCAAGACCGCGGGCATGCCGGGCGTCAAGAAGGTAGTGCCGGTCGGCGACTACGCCGTCGCCGTCGTGGCCGAGACCTGGTGGCAGGCCAAGAGCGCGCTCGAGGCGCTGCCGGTCGCGTGGGACGAGGGCGAGAACGGCAAGGTCTCGAGCGCGTCGATCGCGGAGTGGCTCAAGGCCGGGCTCGACGCGCCGGAGGCGTATGTCGGCAATCAGAACGGCGACGTGAAGGCAGCGATCGCGGGCGCGGCCAAGAAGGTGGAGTCGGTCTACGCCTATCCCTACCAGAACCACGCCACCATGGAGCCGATGAATGCCACCGCGCTCTACACGCCGGACAAGTGCGAGGTCTGGTGCGGCACCCAGAACGGCGAAGCCGCGTTCGCGGCGGTGTTGGAGGCATCCGGCCTGCCGGCGGCGAGCTGCGAGGTGCACAAGATGCTGCTCGGCGGCGGCTTCGGCCGGCGCGGCCGCAGCGACTACGTGACCCAGGCGGTGCTGATCGCCAAGCAGATGCCGGGCACGCCGGTGAAGCTGACCTGGTCGCGCGAGGAGGACATGACCCATGGTTCCTATCATCCGGTCATGCAGTGCAAGCTCGTCGGCGCCTTCGATGCCAACAACAACCTGACCGGCCTGCACATGCGGCTGGCTGGGCAGTCGATCCTGGCCTACGTGTTCCCGCAGAACCTGCAGAACGGCAAGGATCCGCTCACCTTCCAGGGCCTCATGCCCAAGGGCCAGGAGCACGGCTTCGGCTACTCGGTCCCGAACCTGCTGATCGACCATGCCATGCGCAATCCGCACGTCCCGCCGGGCTTCTGGCGCGGCGTGAACATCAACCAGAACGCCATCTTCCTCGAATGCTTCATGGACGAATTGGCGCTCGCGGTCGGCCAGGATGCGCTCGAGTTCCGGCGCAAGCTGATGGCGAACCATCCGCGCAACCTCGCCGTGCTCAACGCGGTGGCGGAGCGGATCGGTTGGGGCAAGCCCGCCCCGCAGGGCGTCTACCGCGGGCTCGCGCACATGATGGCGTTCAACAGCTACGTGGCGGCGGCGGCGGAAGTCTCCGTCAGCGGCGGCAACAAGATCAAGATCCACCGCATCGTCGGCGCCACCGACCCGGCCTATGCGGTCAATCCGGCGCAGATCGACCGCCAGGTCGCGGGCTCGTTCGTCTACGGCCTGTCCGGCCTGTTCTACCAGGAATGCACCGTCAAGGACGGGCGCATCGAGCAGACCAATTTCGACACCTACAACTCGATGCGCATCGCCGAGATGCCCAAGGTCGAATCGATCATCATGCCGGCCGGGGGCGAGACCTGGGGCGGCGTGGGCGAGCCGACGATCTGCGTGGCCGCGCCGGCGGTGCTCAACGCCTATTTCAACGCGACCGGCAAGCGCATCCGGTCGTTCCCCTTGAAGAACCACGATATCCAGATCGCCTGATTCGCAACGGCTGAAGACCAAGGCGAGCGGCGGCCCGAGGGGTCGCCGCTTCGTTCATGCCCGCGCGATTTCCCGTGCGCGCGCAATGGTTTTTTGCGTGCTCCCGTTTTCGGACGGGAAAACCGGTTCCCACTTTTCCTGAAAATGCTCTAAGGTCGGGCCGGGGACGTCGGACCGCCGGTTCCGGGGCGGCCGCGTCGGGCTGGGAGCGAGGGCATGGCGCGCCTGACCGTCAATGGGAAATCCCATGACATCGACGTCGAGCCGGAGATGCCGCTGCTTTGGGTGCTGCGGGACGAGCTTGGTCTCATGGGCACCAAATACGGCTGCGGCATCGCGCAATGCGGCGCCTGCACGGTGCATGTCGACGGCGAGCCGGTCCGCTCCTGCTCGCTGCCGGTAGGCGCGGCCGCCGGCCGGGAGATCGTCACCATCGAAGGCCTCCCCGCGAGCGGCGCCCTGCATCCCGTGCAGAAGGCGTGGCTCGAGCTCGATGTTCCGCAATGCGGCTATTGCCAGAGCGGGATGATCATGGCGGTGGCGGCGCTGCTGCGGGACAAGCCGAAGCCGACCGACGCCGACGTCGACGCCGCCATCACCAATATCTGCCGTTGCGGGACCTATCAGCGCGTCCGCGCAGCGATCCGCGCCGCCGCGAGCACCAGCGGAGTGAGCCAGCGATGAGCCGCGCGCCGCTGCTCGACCGCCGCACGTTGCTGGTGAGCGTCGCCGCGGCCGGCGGCTCGCTTGCCCTCGGCTTCGACGTCCCGTTCGGCCCGTCCCCCGTTCGCGGGTCGACGACGCCTGCGGAAATCACCGCCTGGATCGTGATCGAGCCCGACGACACCGTGATCATCCGCGTCGCCAAGTCCGAGATGGGCCAGGGCGGCTTCACCGCGCTGCCGATGCTGGTCGCGGAGGAGCTCGAATGCGACTGGAGCAAGGTGAGGGCCGAATTCGCCGCCCCGCAGGACAACCTCCGGCGCGACCGCGCCTGGGGGGACATGTCGACGGGCGGCAGCCGCTCGATCCGGACGTCGCAGGAGGCGCTGCGCAGAGCCGGCGCGATCGCCCGCGCGATGCTGATCGGCGCCGCGGCGGCGCAGTGGAACGTTGCCGCTTCCGAGTGCCGGGCCGAGAGCAGCGTGATCACCCACCTTCCAAGCGGCCGCACGGTGCGCTTCGGCGCGATCGCCGAAGCGGCCGCGCGCCGCGAGCCGCCGGCGAGCGTCACCCTCAAGGACCCCCGAAGCTGGAAGCTCGTGGGCACGCCGCGCAAGCGGCTCGAGATCATCGACAAGGTCGAGGGCAAGCCGATCTACGGCATCGACGTGCGTCTGCCCGGCATGCTGCATGCCGCGGTGATCCAGTCGCCGGTGTTCAAGGGGAAGCTGAAGGCGGTCGACGAGGCCGCGATCGCGGGCATGCGGGGCGTCCGCAAGGTCGTCAAGCTCGACGACGCCGTCGCCGTCGTTGCCGACAATTGGTGGCGGGCGAAACGGGCGGCCGAAGCGCTCGCGGTCACCTGGGACGACGGCGCGAACGGCCAGGTCACGAGCGACGGCATCGACGCATTCCTGCGCAGCGGTCTCGCCGCCGACGATGCCGGCATCGGCCGCAAGGATGGCGACATCATCGCCGGCCTCGCCAAGGCCGCCAAGCGGGTCGAGGCCGAATACCGCGTGCCGTTCCTGGCGCACGCCACCATGGAGCCGCAGAACTGCACCGTCCACGTCCGCGGCGAGGAGGTCGAGGTCTGGGCGCCGACGCAGAACGGCGAGGCGACGCTCTCGGCCGCCGCCCGCGCCGCGGGCGTGCCGCCGCGCAACGTCGTGGTCCACAAGACCATGCTCGGCGGCGGTTTCGGCCGCCGCGGCCTGACGCAGGATTTCGTGACCCTCGCGGTCAAGATCGCCCGCGAGCTGCGCGAGCCGGTGAAGGTGCTGTGGACGCGCGAGGAGGACCTGCGCCACGACTTCTACCGACCGGCGGCGATGGCGAGGATGACCGCCGGCCTCGATGCCGCCGGCATGCCGGTCGCTTGGCACGTGCGCCTCTCCGGTCCTTCGATCCTCGGCATGCTGCGCCCGGCGCTCGTCGACAGACATTTCCAGGAGGGATTCCTGGACGACATGCCCTACGACGTCCCGAATTATCTCGCCGACTATGCGATGCGGATGACGCACGTGCCGGTCGGGTTTTGGCGCTGCGTCAATCACAGCCAGAACTGCTTCTTCAAGGAAAGCTTCATCGACGAGCTGGCGCACGCGGCGCAAGCCGACCCCTACCGATACCGGCGCAGGATGCTGCGCCGCCACCCGCGCGCGGCGAAGCTCATCGCGGTGCTCGATGCGGCCGCCGCGCGCACGGGCTGGGGGACGCCGCCGCCGGCCGGCGTCCATCGCGGCCTCGCGCTCAACGAGGTGCGCGGCACCTACACCGCGGCCGTCGTCGAGATCTCGATCGGCCAGGAGCTGCGCGTGCATCGCGTGGTCAGCGCCATCGATTGCGGCCACGTCGTCAATCCGATGACGGTCGAGATGCAGGTCGAAGGCGCGACGGTCTATGCGCTCACCGCCGCGCTCTACGGCGAGATCACCATCCGGGATGGCCGCGTGCAGCAGTCGAATTTCCACGACCACCGCATGCTGCGCCTCTCGGAGATGCCAAGGGTCGAGACCGTGATCGTGCGCAGCGGCGACGGCTGGAACGGCGTGGGCGAGCCCCCGGTTGCCGTGGTCGCGCCGGCGTTGTGTAATGCGGTGTTCGCGGCGACGGGCAAGCGCATCCGCTCCCTGCCGCTCAAGAACCACGATCTGAAGCACGCATAGGCAGGAACGGTCCGCGCCGAGGCGGCGCGGACCGGCACTCGGGAGGCTCCGACATGAATGCCGCGGGGATAATGGCTGCTGCCGCCTTGGTTTTCGCGACGATCGCCTCGGCCGCCGGTGCGGCGGATGCGCCGGCCGGGGCGGCGTCCTGCTCGGGCTGCCATCCGGCGAGCCGGACGGCGGACACGATCGTGACCCGGCTCACCGGCCGCAAGCCCGACGACGTCGTCGAGGCGATGCAGGCCTTCAAGTCCGGGCAGCGTCCGTCGACCGTGATGGACCGCATCGCCAAGGGATTCTCCGAGGACGAGATCAAGGCCATCGCCGCCTGGTATGGCACGCAAAAGGATTGAGGACGGGAGGCCGCCATGACCGCAAACCGCACCAGCCGACGTGATTTCCTCAAGGTCGCGGGAGGCGCGATGCTGCCGCTGCCTGCGCTCGCCCGCCCCGCCGTCGCGCAAGGCGCGGCCGGGCGAGTGGTGGTCGTGGGCGGCGGCTTTGCCGGAGCGACCTGCGCCCGCTTCGTCAAGCGGATCGACCCGCGCATCGCCGTGACCCTGGTCGAAGCGAGCGCGACCTTCACCGCCTGTCCCTTCAGCAACGGCGTCATCGCGGGCCTGCGCGAACTCAAGGCGCAGGAATTCACCTACGACAAGCTCGCCGCCGATCAGATCACCCTGGTCGCCGCGTCGGCGACCGCGGTCGACGTGCCGGGCCGCGCGGTGACGCTGAGCAACGACACGCGGCTTCCTTACGACCGCCTGGTGCTGGCGCCGGGCATCGACATCCGCTGGGACGGCTTGCCCGGCTACAACGAAGCCGCCGCCGAGCGCATGCCGCATGCCTGGAAGGCCGGCGCGCAGACGCTGCTGCTGCGCCGCCAGCTCGAGGCGATGGCGGATGGCGGCACCGTGATCATCTCCGCGCCCGCCAATCCCTTCCGCTGCCCGCCGGGGCCCTATGAGCGGGCGAGCCTGATTGCGTATTATCTCAAGACCAAGAAGCCGAAGTCGAAGCTCATCATTCTCGACGCCAAGGACGCGTTCTCCAAGCAGGGCCTGTTCCAGGGCGCCTGGAAGGCGCTCTATCCCAATCTCGAATGGGTGTCGCTGTCGAACGGCGGCAAGGTCACCTCGGTCGACGTCGGCGAGATGACGCTGGTCACCGATTTCGGCCGCCATAAGGCCGACGTCGCCAACGTCATCCCGCCGCAGAAGGCCGGACGGATCGTCGAGACCGCGGGCGCCGCCGACCGCACCGGCTGGTGCCCGATCGACCCGGTGACGTTCGAATCGAAGCTGCAGCCCAACGTCCACGTCATCGGCGATGCCGCGATCGCGGGCGCGATGCCGAAATCCGCGTTCGCGGCGAATGCCCAGGCCAAGGTCTGCGCCGCCGCGGTCGCCAAGCTGATCGGCGGCGGCAAGCCGGACGAGCCCAAGCTCATCAATACCTGCTACAGCCTGGTGGCGCCCGATTACGGCATCTCGGTCGCCGGCGTCTATCGGCCGGCGGACGGTCAGCTCAAGGAGGTCGAAGGCTCGGGCGGCGTGAGCCCGGCGAACGCGCCGAGCTCGTTCCGCGCGCAGGAAGCGACGTTCGCCAATGGCTGGTTCAACACCATCACCGCGGAAGTCTTCGGCTGAGCGGTTTCGTGCCGGCGTGCTGGCGGCGGCGCTCGCCGCCGGCACGGCGAGCTTCGTCGATTGCGGGCGGGCGCAGGAGGGCGCGCAAGCGCAAGGCAAGCTCCGCCGCTATGCCGTCGTGGCGGATGCGATCCCCGAATCGCTCACCGGCGCGAAAGGCGACCCGGAACGCGGGCGGGCGATCGTCGTTAACCGTCAGGTCGGGCTGTGCCTGCTTTGCCACAGCGGGCCCTATCCCGAGGAGAAGTTCCAGGGCACGTTGGCGCCCGACCTCAAGGGAACCGGAGCGCGTTGGTCGGAAGGTCAGTTGCGCCTGCGGATCGTCGATGCGCGGCGCCTCAACGCGGACACGATCATGCCGGCCTATTATCGCGTCGACGGTCTCACGCGCGTGGCGCCCGCGTTCCAAGGCAAGCCCGTGCTGACGGCCGAGCAGATCGAGGACGTGGTCGCGCACCTTGCGACCTTGCGCGATTGAGGGCTCGCGCGAGGAGACCGCGGTAGCCAATGCGCCGAGAAGCGAATAAATTGACCGCCATGAACGATGATCTCCCGCAGGCGACCCGGCGCCGCTTCCTGATGAAGGCCGCGGCGCTTGCCGGCGGCATCGGTCTCGGGCTTCCGCCCGCGGCCGAGCGCGCCGCTGCCACGCCGGCTTCCATGAAGGATGCGATCCGGAAAATCGTCGGCGAAGCGACGATCCGCAAGGGCAGGGTCAAGCTCGACCTGCCGCCGCTGGTCGAGAACGGCAACGCGGTGGCGCT
>WNFG01005281.1_pt1 | contig 15263 bp, 18 predicted proteins | sample 5400431 | NCBI WGS metagenome assembly WNFG01 (sample SAMN13153346, study PRJNA577476) | soil metagenome | isolation source: 120 cm saprolite under Douglas fir tree site 2 hole 3 replicate 2 | place: USA:California | collected 2015-04-18 | reverse complement strand
GTGTTCGGTCGCCTGGCCGGCGCCGAGGCGGCCGGCGCCTGACCCGAGCGCCCCGCCGCGGGCAATGGAGGATCGCGCGTGACCATCAGACCGACGATCGGATTCGTGGGGCTCGGGACCATGGGCGGGCCGATGGCGAGACGGCTCGCCGCGAGCGGCTATGAGGTCGCCGGCCACGACCCGAGCGCCGAGCGCGCCCGCCAGGCCGCCGCCGCGGGCGTCACCCTCGCCGCCTCCCCGGCCGCCGCGGCCAAGGCCGCGGACGTCGTGCTGTCGAGCCTGCCGGATCCCGCCGCGGTCCGCCAGGCCTACCTGGGCTCCGACGGGGTGCTCTCGACGGCCCGCCCGGGCACGATCCTCGTCGACATGAGCACGATCGACCCCGATACCTGCCGCGAGGTCGCGACGGCGGCCCGGACCGGAGGCGTCGACTGCCTCGACGCGCCGGTGAGCGGCGGGCCGGTCGAGGCGGGCAACGGCAAGCTCGTCTTCCTGGTCGGCGGCGACGCGGCGGTGCTGGAGCGCGTCCGGCCGCTGCTGCTCACGCTCGGCACCGAGCTCCATCACATCGGCCCGCTCGGCTCGGGCCTGGTGGTCAAGATCGTCAACAACATGATGTCGATGGCCAACGTGGCGGTGGCGGCGGAGGCGATGGTGCTGGGGGTGAAGGCGGGCGTGGATCCGCAGCGGCTCTTCGACATCCTCTCGACGAGCGGCGGCCGCTCGCATCACTTCCTCAAGCGCTTCCCCAACGTGCTGGCCGGCGATTTCACCCCGAACTTCAGCATCGGGCTCTCGCGCAAGGACGTCTCCCTCGCGCTCGCGATGGCGGCACGGCTCGAGATGCCGGTGCCGCTCGCGTCCACCGTGCGCCAGGTCTACGAGGCCGCGCACGCCCAGGGCTTCGGCCAGCTCGACATGGCGGGCGTCACCCGGCTCTACGAGCAGTGGACCGGGGTGGCGGTGCGCGGCGCGGCGGCCCGCGACGACGCGAAGCCCGGGACCGGCTAGGCCGCGACCGCCTCAGCCGCCCGCGGGCCGCCGCGCGCGGACCAGCGCGTCGATCGCGTCGCGGGCCGCCCCGCCCCCGTCGACCGCGCGCTGCACCCGCAGGGACTTCTCGATCGCGAGATCGCCGATCTCCGCGACCACGTCGTCGGGCGTGAAGAGCACGTCGGCCTGCGTTGGCCCGCCCGAACCCTCGGTCAGGTTCAGCAGGTCGTGGCCCACCACCAGCAGCGTGCCGCCGGGCCGCACCGCGGAAGCGGCGTGGGCCAGCGCGGCCCGGCGCTCCCGGGCGGGTAGCTGCAGGTACATCACGGTGACGAGGTCGTAGGCCCGGCCGGGCGGCACCCAGGTCACCGCGTCCGCCTCGATCCACTCGACCTCGACGCCGGACGCGACCGCCAGCTCGCGGGCCGCCCGCAGCGCCACGTCGGAGAAGTCCACCCCGGTGACCCGCCAGCCGTGCCGCGCCAGCCACACCGCGTTGCGGCCCGCCCCGCAGGCCACGTCGAGCGCGCGGCCCGGCGGCAGCGTCTCGGTCTCCGCGATCAGGAACCCGCTCGGGGTGGTGGCGGCGCTCGCGCGCTCGCCGGCCCAGCGCCGGTTCCAGCGCTCGCGTGAAGGATCGGCCGCGGTGGTCACCGTCTGAATATACCGCGTGCGCTCGGAGCGGACGAGGCTCGACAAGCCGCGCGTCCGCCCGATAGACTGCCCGGCGTGATCGGTCCCGGGGGGCACGACGTCGCGGTGCTGTGGAGCCGGCCGAGCCGCGACGCCTACGCGGCCCGGGCCGCGTCCCGGGGCGAGACCTACCGGTTCACCGACGCGTGGGGCCGGCCCCGCACCTGGCTCAAGGGTGAGCACGCCTACCTGGCCCCGGCCGGCGCTTCCGTGCTGCTGGCCCGCTGCAACATCAAGCACGACCTGGTGGAGGAGGTCGACCTCACCGAGGAGCGGCTCGGCGGACTGCGCGCGCTGCTGGTGCCCAACGCGCGGCACCTGGCCGACCGGACCATCGCGGGCATCGAGGCGTGGCTCCGCGCGGGCGATCGACAGCTCCTCGTCACCGGCAAGACCAATCTCCCGCCCGCGCTCCTCGGGCTCGCCCGCCTGGCGCCGCGCCCGGTGACCGGCTACACCGGCTGGCGCTGGCGGCCCGGATCGCCGTTCGCGGGCCCGGCGTGGGAGCCGCTCTACGTGAGCGGCTACGCCGGGCACGAGGCGCAGCAGGTCGAGCCCGCCGCGGGCAGCCGGGTGCTGGCCGACCTGGTCGAGCTGACCGGCGACCTGACCGACGCCACCACCGCGACCGCCACGCCGCTCGGCCCCGCCATCGTCCTCACCGCGCGCTCCGCGTACGTGGCCAATCAGGTCCTCGAGCTGGTGGGCGGCATGCTCCAGGCGCATCTCAACGTGGAGGCGGTCCGGCACTGGGCCAACCCGACCCACTGGGGCGACACCCTGCTCTTCTTCCTGCGCCGCCTGCTGCTCGAGGTGGGCGGGGACACGCTCTGGCAGACCCGCCTGCGCTCCTTCGGCACCCACGACGGCGTGCTGTCGTTCCGTCACGACGTGCACGGCATGCGCGACTTCACCTTCCTCGACTACCAGATCGAGAACCTGATCCCGGCCACCTACGACATCGAGGATCCCGGCTTCTCGACCAACATCACCGAGGACATGGCGGGGGACTGGGTGGCGCGGACGAGCCGCCACGACTTCATCGAGCCCGCGCTCCACAACGACAGCTCGATCGGCGATCCGCCGACCGCCATCCACGGCACCGGGCTCCACGACCACGTGCGGCGGGCCACCGAGCGCCTCGGCTTCCCGGTCTACACGTGCGGCCGGCACGCGGGCGGGCACATGCACCCCGAGACGCTCGACGCGATGGACTACCTCTACGCGCACGACGAGCGCCTCCTCGGCACGTGCACGTTCTGCTACTACCACATGATCGAGTACGGAGTGCGCAACCCGGACGTGATGGTCGGCGGCCAGATCGGCGGCAAGCCGCTGACCTACGTGACCGACGTCCGGCGCACCATCGCGACCCCCGGCATCTGGTTCCCGTTTCATCCGGTCGTCACCACCGACGCGGAGTGGAGGCCGCTGCGGGGCTGGGACCGCACCCACGAGTTCGACGCGGCGTCCGAGCTGGTGGAGACCATCTTCGGGGGCCACAGCGCGCGGATGCCCGGCGTCGACGACCGGCTCGAGAACGGCGTGTACAGCTTCCAGTACCACCCCGAGCTGGCCCGGGACCCGTCGGTGAACGACGGCAAGGGCACGCTCGACTACCTCCGCTACGCGATCAACCTGGCCGAGCGGAGCAACTTCTGGATCGCGACCCAGCGCGATCTCTACCAGCGCCTGGCCGACTACGAGGAGCTGGTGTTCGAGACGCGGGACGACGGCCGGGTCGTGACGGTGACGAACCCGACCGCCCGGCCCATCGCCGCGATGGTCCTCGAGCAGCGGCGTCCGTTCGGCAGCGTCTGGGACGGGTCCGAGGAGCTCGTGCACGTGGTGCGGGAGGCCTTCGTCACGATCCCGCCGCTGCCCCCCGGGGCCGCGGTGACCCTCCGCTTCACCGCGGAGCAGCCGGACGCCCCGCTGGTCCGGCAGCCGAGCACCAAGGGCCTCACCGTCCTCGACGCCCGCCGCGATCCGGCGACCGGGGAGACGCGGATCCGGGTGAAAGTCTGCCGCGCCCAGCCGCTCGCGGTCGAGGGCGTCGACCCCGACGGGGTCTACCGGGTGCAGGTCGACGGCGAGCCGGCCCGCCTCGTCCTGCCGCGCGTGACGCGCACCATCCAGGCCCTGCTGAGCAAGCGGACCGCGGGCGCGGGGCCGCTCGGCCGGAGGGCCACCATCCCGGGCACGCTGCGCTTCCTCGACCTGCTCGTGGTGGGCGACGAGAACCGGTTCGTGGAGCGAACCATCCGCGTCGCCGAGCTGCCCTCCGCGGAGGCGGCGACGGCGCGGGCCCGGATCCTGGCCGCGATTCCGCCGCGTACCGGGCGCGTCACCTAGCCCGGAAGCTCCGGCTCCACGCGCCGGTCAGGACGAAGCGCGGGAACGTGATCCACTGCTCGACCACGAAGCGGCTCGCGAAGTCGAGCGGGCCCGCGAACGGGGCGGGAGTCTCGCGCTCGCGCGCGTGACCTCGGCCCTCGACTATCACCGCGACGGCCAGGCACGCGAGGCCCACGACGACTCCGAGGCCGGAGCGCTGGAGCGCGGCCGCGACCAGGAGCAGCGTTCCGGCCAGGAAGAGCGGCACCGCCACCAGGTGCAGCACCAGGTTCACGCGATCCCGGTGCTTGGCCGGGTAGTCGCGCCACTGCCACGCGAGCAGGTTCGGTCTGATCATGTCGTGCCTCCCTATGCCCCTTACCCTCCCAGATAGTGCGCCCGCACGTCCGGGTTCTCCAGCAGCGCCCGGCCGGTGCCCTCGAACCGGTTGCGCCCCAGCTCCAGCACGAAGCCGCGATGCGAGATGGCCAGCGCCTGCCTGGCATTCTGCTCCACCATGAGCACCGCGGTGCCCGCCCGGTTGACCGCCACGATGGTCGAGAACACGAGCTCCACCATCCGGGGATCGAGCCCCAGCGAGGGCTCGTCGATCAGCAAGATGCGGGGGTGGAGCAGCAGCGCGATCGCGATCTCGAGAATCTGCTGCTGGCCGCCCGAGAGGGTCCCGGCCGGCTCCCGGCGCTTGGTTCCCAGCATGGGAAAGCGCTCCAGCATCGCCTCGATGTCCCGTCGCACCGAGGCGTCGGCGCGGGTGTAGGCGCCCATCTCGAGGTTCTCCTCCACGCTCATCGCGGGGAAGTTGCACCGCCCCTGCGGCACGTAGGAGCAGCCGCGGCGCAGGACGTCCACCGGGTTCTCACCCGCGATCTCCTCGCCGGCCAGCCGGATGCGGCCCCGCGACGGGGTGACCATGCCGAACACGGTGCGGAGGAGGGTGGACTTCCCGGCCCCGTTGGCCCCGATGATCGCCACGATCTCGCCCGCCCGCACGTCGGCCGAGACCCCGCGCAGGACCTCGATCTCGCCGTAGCCGGCGTGAACGTCCTCCAGCTGGAGCAGGACCTCGGCGGGTCCGTCAGCGGCCAAAGTACGCCTCCACGACCTTCGGGTCCCGGCGGACGACTTCGGGCGGCCCCTCCGCGATCTTCTGCCCGTGGTCGAGCACGATCACGCGCTGGGAGATGTCCATCACCACGTCCATGTTGTGCTCCACCAGCAGCACCGTCTTGCCCTGCCGGTGGAGCGCGCGGATCTGGGCCTTCATCTGCTCGATCATGGTCGGGTTGACCGCGGCCGCCGGCTCGTCGAGCAGCAGCAGCTCCGGATCCGGCATCAGGGCCGCCGCGAAGGCCAGCAGCTTCCGCTGCCCGTAGGAGAGCGTGCCCGCCGGCGCCTCCGTGCGCGCGCCCAGGCCCACCGAGTCGAGCAGGCTCCGCGCCCGCTCCACCGCCGCCGCCTCGAGGCGTCGCATCCGCGGCGCCCGCACCAGCCGGCCGACCAGGCTCTCTTCCTGGTGCTGCTGGAGGAACGTGAGCAGGTTCTCGAGCGCGGACAGCCGCGGGAACACGCTGACGAGCTGGAAGGTGCGGCCGATGCCGAGGCGGGCGATCCGGTGGGCGGCGACCCCGGTCACGTCGCGGCCCCGGAAGGTCACCCGCCCTCCGTCGGGCGCCAGGTAGCCGGTGACGCAGTTGAAGAGCGTGGTCTTGCCCGATCCGTTGGGGCCGATGAGGCTCACCAGCTCGCCCGCCTCGACGGTCAGGTCCACCGCGTCGACCGCGGTCACGCCGAGGAAGCGCTTGGTGAGCCCGCGGGTCTCGAAGATCGCCATCGCTACGCTCCCGACGAGGACGGCCGCCGGCCGCGCCACCGACCCCGGCGCATCAGCCCCTCGAGCCCGTCGGGAGCGCGGATCACGATGACCAGGAGCAGGAGGCCGTAGATCACCATGCGCCAGGTCGGGGCCATGCGGAGGATCTCGGGCAGCGCGGTGAAGGCGGCCGCGCCGACCAGGACGCCCCGCAGGCTCCCCACCCCGCCGAGGAAGACCATGACCAGCAGGTTGACGCTCAGGCTCACGGTCAGCTCCCCCGGGCAGAGCACACCCACGTACGACACATAGAGGGCGCCGACCCCGCCCGCCACCCCGCCCCCGATCACGAAGGCGAGCATGCGGTACTTGAGCGGATCGATCGACGCGGCGGCGGCCAGCGTCTCGTTGTCCCGGACCGCGTGAAAGGCCCGTCCGAGCCGGAACGTGGTAAGCCCGCGATAGAGAAGGGCCACCAGCCCCAGACTGGCCAGCCCCATCCAGTAGAACGCGGGGAGGGTGGCGATCCGCAGCGCGCCCACCTGCGGCTTGGGAATGCCGGTCACGCAGAGCGGCCCGTGGGTGAAGTCGACCCAGTTGGTGGCCACGACCTGGGTCACGATCGCGAAGCCGAGCGTGCCCATCGCGAAGCTGTGCTCGGTCAGCCGGAACATGGGCACGCCCACCGCGAGCGCCACCACCGCGGCCAGCCCGATGCCGGCGGGCAGCGCGGCCGCGAAGGGCCAGCGGGCCTCCGTGGCGAGGAGGGCCACGGTGTAGGCGCCGAGGCCGAAGAAGGCGGGATGGGCCAGCGAGAGGCTCCCCACGTGACCCACCACCAGGTCGTAGCTCAGCGCCAGCGCGCCGTAGAGCGTGGTGAAGATCAGCACGTGGACGACGTAGCGCTGCTGGCCGGGTAGCGCCGCGGCCACGATCCACGGGACCGCGACGAGCAGGGCCGAGCCCAGGAGAAAGCGGGTCGCGCGCACGGTCAGATCCCGATCCGCCGGCCGAAGAGGCCCTGGGGCCGCACCAGCAGCACCGCCACCATGACCACGAACGCGATCGCGTCCTTGTACGCGTAGGACAGGTACCCCGCCGCGAGCGACTCCGCGATGCCGATGAGAAAGGCGGCCGCGATGGCCCCCCGCACGTAGCCGAAGCCGCCCACGATGACCGCGGCGAACGCCTTCAGGGTGAGCAGGGCCCCCACGTCGGGAAAGATGCTGAAGAGCGGCGAGACCAGGGTGGCGGCCGCCGCGGCCAGCCCGGCCGAGATGCCGAAGGTGGCGAGGGCGACCTGCTGGACGTCCACCCCGACCACCGCGCACGCCTCGCGGTTCTGCGACATCGCGCGCATCGCCTTCCCGAGCTTGGCGTGGGCCACGAACCACTCGAGCGCGGCGAAGATCGCCACCGCCGCGACCAGGACGAGCACCCGCTGCCACGCCATCCGCACCCCGCCCAGGTCGAGGATGGCGGCCGAGAGCCGGGTCGGCACCTCCTTGGGCTGGGTGCCGAAGGCGAGGATGGCCAGGTTGGTCAGCGTGATCGAGGTGGCGAGGGTGGCGATGAGCTGCACGTGCCAGGTGCGGGCCAGGATGGTGCGGATCACCGCCCGCTCGTAGGCGAGCCCGAACACCGCCATCGCGGCCACCGCGGCGAGCCCGGCCACCGGGTACGGCAGCCCCAGCTCGGCGTACGCGTACCAGAACGCGTAGCCCCCCAGCATGTAGAACTCGCCGTGGGCGAAGTTGATGAGGCGCACCACGCCGAACATGAGGGCCAGGCCGGTGGCCACCATCGCGTAGAGCGATCCCAGGGTGAGGCCGTGGACGAGCTGCTCGACGAGATCGCTCAAGCGCGCGCTACGGCTGGATCGGGATCTTCTCCAGCACCTTGAGCTGGCCGCCGCTGATCTCGACCAGGAGCATGTTGATGAACGCCTGGTGGGTGTCGTCGAACTTGATCCGCCCCACCGGGGTGTTCGGGACGTCCACCTCCTCGAGCGCATCGCGAATCGCCTTGCGATCGGCTCGCCCCGTCTTCTTGATCGCCTGCTCGATGGCGGGCGCGACCGCGTAGCGGAACGCGATGGCGGCGAGGCTGCCGTGGATGCGCACCGGCACCTTCCACCGCTCGAGCCACTGCTTCTCCCACGCCGGATCGAGCGCCGGCGTCCAGTAGGTGGCCTCCACGAGACCGTCGGCGATGTTGGGGCTGTCCCGCACCTGGTAGAGGAACTCGACGGTGGCCATGCTGCCGCGGGCGTAGAGCCTCTGGGTGAGGCCGATCTCGCGGAACTGGCGCATGAACACGCTGCCCTCGCTGGCCAGCATGACGAGCAGCACCGCCTCCGGGTTCGCCCGCTTCACCCGGGTCAGGACCGGCCGGTAGTCGGCCTGGCCGCGGTCGAAGAACTCGGTGCTCACCAGCGTGATGCCGACCTTCTTGAAGGCGGCGTCGTAGGCCGCGGCGGCCCCGCGCCCGAAGTCGTCGTTCTGGGCGAAGATCGACACCGTCTTGGTCAACCGGGCCATGTGCTTGGCGAACTGGTTGGCGAGCATGACGTCGTCCGGGTTGACCCGGAACGCCCACTCGTTGCCGTTCTTGCCGATCTGGTCGCGGATCTTCGGATGGCTGCACGCCTCGATGACCATCGGGACCTGCAGCTCCTTGACCACCGGCAGGGCGCCCAGGCACGCGCCACTGTGAGTCTGGCCCACGATGACGTCGACCCGGTCGACGTCGACCAGCTTGCGCACCGCGCTCACCGCCTCGCCGGGGGTGCCCGCGTTGTCGCCGAAGTAGAGCTCGATCTTCCGCCCCATGATGCCGCCCTTGGCGTTGTACTCGTCGGCGAGCATCTGGGCCGCCCACTTGACGCCCTCCCCGGTGATCGCGGAGGGCCCGGTCATGGCGGAGGAGAAGCCCACCCGGATCGGCGGCGCGGTCTGCGCCCCCGCCGGCGGCGCGTCCGCGGCCGGCCCCCAGGCCAGCCCCACTGCGATTGCGACCCCGATTGCCCGGTATCCGGTGCGTGTCATCGCGTTCTCCTCGCTCGGCCCTCAGCCGATGATCTGCAGCTCCTGGCTCGACTGGGTGAGCCGCCGGACGCCGGCGGCGGTGATCTCGACCGCGTCCTCCACCTGGATCCCGCCCCACCCGTGCTCGTAGTACGGCGTCTCCACGCAGAACACCATGCCCGGCTCCAGCACCGTCTGGCCCGCCGCGTTGATGGTGGGCGGATCGTAGGGCTCGAGCCCGATCCCGTGCCCGACGTGGTTGCGCTGGTAGTGCGGCATGCCGTGCTCGCGGGTGACCGCCATCGCGGTCTCGAAGATCTGGCTGACCGGCACGCCCGGCTTCATGGCCGCGATGCCCGCCATCTCGCCGTCGCGGGCCGCGTCGTAGTAGCGCCGCTGCTTCTCGGTGGGCGCCCCAGCACCGCGGTGCGCGAGATGTCCGAGCGGTAGCCCTGGTAGACGCAGCCGAGGTCGAGGCGGATCAGGTCCCCCGCCTGGAGCGCGGTCTCGGAGGCGTACACGTCGGCGAGCGCGGCCCGGTGGGGGCCGATGGTCACCACCGTGAAGAACGTCTGGGCCCCGCGGCGGATCACTTCCTGCTCGAAGGCGATCGCCGCCTCGCGCTCGGTGACGCCCGCCTTGAGCATGCCCCAGATCGCGGCGATCCCGTCCTCGGCGATCCGAGCCGCCTTCTCGAGCCGGGCGACCTCAACCGGACTCTTGACCATTCTGGCAATTCGGAAGTGGGCGTAGGCCGGCGTGATCGTGGTGCCCGCGAGCTGCTCGCCGAGGCGCTGCCACGTGGCGGGAAAGACGCCCGCCTCGTCGACGGCGATCCGCCGCCCGGTGACCCCGAAGGCCCCCAGCACCTCGCGCAGCGCCTCGCCGGGCCCGGCGGCGGGCCGGCTCGTGATCTCGCGCACCCGGGTGCCGATCGGGCCCGGCTGGTCGGTGTAGTTGAAGAAGAAGTTGCCGTAGCAGGCAATGCGGTCCACCTCGATGCCGTCGGCCGAGACCCCGGTCGAGTCGATGAACGGGATCACGAGCCCCACCCCCTGGCGCGTGAACACCCCGTAGAGCTCGAGGCCGCGGAAGAGCGCGTGAGCGATCGAGCGGAAGCCGGTGAGGTACTGCAGATTCTCGGGAGTGGTGGCCACGAGGGCGTCGAGCCCCTCCGCGTCCAGCACCTTCGTGAGCCGCGCCTTCACGTGCTGATCCATGACGATCTCCTCGGACGCCTGAGCCTAGCGGAAATTGGGGAGGACTTCCTGGCCGAACAGCTCGATGGCCTCCTGCATCTCGGTCACGGTGTTGGCCACGAACAGCATGCCGGCGAAGGTGGTGACGCCCACCCGCTGGTAGGTGCGGATGCGCTCCGAGATCTCGGCCGGGCTGCCGATCAAATTGCGCGCGTCGAAGCCCCCGGTTTGCTCTCGGAGAGTCGACTTCTTGAGCGACTCCAGGTGCTGGAAGAGCTGCGAGCCACGGAAGCGGGCCACCGCCTCGTCGTGGGTGCGCCCGATCGACACCGCGAACTGGGGCGCGATGTCGATGGCGGACCCGTCCCGCCCCGCCGCCGCGGCGGCCCGGTGGATGTCGTCGATCCCGCGCGTGATCTCCTCGGGCGAGAGCACCGCGGGCATCCACCCTTCCGCGTACTGACCGGCCCGCCGCCGCACCTCCGGGTGGTTGCCCCCCGCGTAGATCGGCATGGGCCGCTGCGCCGGCTTCGGGAAGCACTCCACTTCCTCGAAGTGGACCGCCTTCCCCCGGAACGTCGCGCGCCGCTCCGTGAAGAGCAGGCGCAGCGCCTGCATCCCCTCGTCGACGATGGTGCCGCGGCGCACCCCGCGCGCGTCCGGGAAGAGGGCCTCGTACTCCTCGCGGTAGGCCCCACCCCGCGCGCGTCCGGGAAGAGGGCCTCGTACTCCTCGCGGTAGGCCCCGGTCCCGACCCCCAGGATCACGCGGCCGCCGGAGAGCTGGTCGAGCGTGGCCACCTGCTTGGCGAGCACCGGCATGTTGCGCATCGGCAGCACGATGATCCCGGTGGCGAAGCGGAGCCGGGTGGTGCGGGCCGCGCAGTAGCTGAAGGTGATGAGCGGCTCGAAGAAGTTGGGCGGGTCCGGGAACTCGCGCTGGACGTACCGCTGGGTCGTCATGTGGTCGTTACCCCACACCGAGTCGAACCCGAGCCGCTCGCAGAGCAGCGCGGTGGGCAGGATGTCGGCCGGCGCCGCGAACGGCACCGGGTACATCATGCCCTCGATACAGGTCGGGATCTGGACGCCGAACCTCACGCGCGGCTCCTCCACCACGGCCCCAGCTCGGCGCCGATGACGCCCAGCTGCTCCACCGGGTCGGCCTCCCCGGCGGGCAGGGCGATCGGGGTGTCGAGCCCCGCGTCGCGCCACTCGCAGAGCCGCGCCCGCACCTGGTCCGGCGTGCCCGCGAGGGCGAAGGCGTCGACGTGCGCGTCGGTCACGCACCGCGCCCCGGACTCGCCCCCCGCGCGCGCCGCGCGGATGGCCAGCGTCTCCGCGGCGGCGACTCCCGCGTCGGCCAGGATGGACTGGCCGTGCAGGTGCGCCAGGTACCGCGCGAGCAGCGGGCGGACCGCGCGGCGCGCCGCCTCCGCGTCGCGGCCGATCGCGGTCGGCACGTAGGCCAGCACCGGGAACCGCCCCGCGTGGCCGGCCCGCCGCCGCGCCGCGGACGCGGTCTCGAATACGCGGCGAACGTGGGCGGGCGACGACATGATCGAGCACACCACCCCGTCCGCGACCGCGCCCGCGAGGGCCAGCGCCCGCGGCCCCTTCACGCCCAGCACGATCGGCAGGGTGGCCTGCGCCGGCTTGAATTCGAGCGCGACGTCTCGAAGAGAGAACGCCGCTCCCTCGTGGCTCACCCGCTCGCCGGCCCAGAGCCGGCGCACGACGTCGACGCACTCGGCGAGGGTGGCGAGGGGCCGCGGCGCGGGGATCGCCATCTGCTCCTCGACCCACCGCCGCACGCCGGCCCCGAGCCCGAGCACCACGCGTCCCGGCGCGATGCCGGCCAGGGTGGCGGTCTCCATGGCGAGCAGGGCCGGGTGACGGGTGTAGGGATTGACCACGCCCAGGCCGATCCCGAGCCGGGTGGTCACCGCGGCGGCGGCCCCCGCCACCGCGAAGGCGCCGGTCTGGAAGTAGTCCTCGATGAACCAGAGGCTGTCGAGACCGCCTCGCTCGGCGGCCCGGGCCCGCTCGACGACGTGGCCGGGCGTCCCCTCGCCCAGCAGCACCGCGCCCAGGCTAGGGCCGGAGCCGAAGCCCATAGCGCTCCTCGAGCACCGTCAGCGTGGACGCGAAGTCGCTCCCCGCCGCGGGCACGTCGGGCAACCAGGCGCGGCTCGCCCCGTAGTCCTTGAGCCCGCCCGAGGTGAGCACGACCACCACGCGCTGGTCGGGGTCGAGCTTGCCCGCGCGGGCCTGCTGCATCACCGCGGTCAGCCCGACCACCGCGGAGGGCTCGGCGTAGAGCCCCTCCTCGCTCGCGAGCGCCCGCTGGGCCTCGAAGATGCCCTCGTCGGTGATCGGCACCCCGAGCCCGTCCGAATCGCGCAGCGCGGCGAGTCCCTGGTAGGTTCCGTACGGCGAGGCGATCGAGAACGCGACCGAGGAGCCCGCGACCACCTTCTCGGGCGTCTCGAGCTTCCGCTCGAGCGCGTGGGCGAGCGGGCCGAACGGCTCCGCCGCGAGCATCCGGGGCCGCGTCTTCACGAGACCCAGGCGCTCGAGCTCGACCCAGCCCTTCCAGATCCCGTAGAGGCCGTCGCTGTAGCAGCTCGGCACCGCCACCACGTCGGGCGCGGTCCAGCCGAGATCCTCCGCGATCTCGTAGGCGATGGTCTTGTAGCCCTCGACCCCGAACGGGTTCGAGCCGATCGGCGGCACCACCCAGCCGCTGGTGGGATACCAGCCGCCGCGCTCGATGCCCTCGCGCATGAGCGTCCAGCGCTGCTCGGAGGTGGCGCAGGCCACCACCGCCGCGCCGTAAGACTGCATCAGCGTCTTCATGGTGTCGGGCACCGAGGCGAGCGTGAAGATGACGCACGGCAGCCCCGCCCGCGCCGCGTAGGCCGCGGTGGACGCCCCGTGGTTGCCGGTCGACGCGATCGTGATCACCCGCGCCCCGGTGGCCACCGCGTGGGTCACCGCGAGCGAGCAGAGCCGATCCTTGTAGGACCACGTCGGATTCTGGCTCTCGTCCTTGGCGTAGAGCTGCGGCACCCCGAGGCGGCGCCCGAGCCGCTCGAGCGGGACGAGCGGGGTGGCGCCCTCGCCGAGCGAGACCGGCTCCGCGTCGGGGAGCGGGAGCAGCCGGCGGAAGCGCCAGAGGCTGCGCGGCGCGGCCGGGAAGCTCTCCGGGGTCAGCGGGCCGCGCGCGGCGGCGGGGACGCGGACGGTGAGGTTGACGTTGACCGACTGCTGCGCGCAGCGGGGACACCCGGTGAAGAGCCGCTGATCATCGTAGACCGCGTGACATCGAAGACACTCGAGCTCGGCCACTACGCGGGCGGACGCCATCGGCGGCGAGGTTAGCAAGCGTGCTACGGGGTGTCAACCGAGGCTACCCCTGCGGCGCAGTGGCGGCGCGACGCACCACCCGCTGACGCATGATCGCGCTCACGCTCGGAAACGCCTTCTGGGCGGCGGGCGGTACGAGCGCCCACGTCTCGGTGCCCGGCCGACCCCGGAAGTAGTCGAACGCGAGCGCGCCCGGACCGGCGGGCCGCCCCACCACGATGCGACCCACCATCCTGGCCACCTCGTGGGGCGCGCAGAAGTAGTCGTAGACGCCCGGGACGGTCAGCGTCACCTCGAAGTGGCTGCCCGGGTTGACCAGGAAGCGCGAATCCCACGGCACCGCGCGCTCGGGGATCCGCAGCGAGTGGTGATCGTTCCTCGGATGGTAGGCGGTCGTGGTGTGCACGTTCGAGTGGACCGTCCACCGCACGGTCTGGCCCGGCTCGATGAGCACGCCGATCGGGTCGAACCAGACCGAGGTCCCGAGCGTATCGCTCATCATGCCGATCTCCACCGGCCGGCTCCCCGCAAGTGTCGCGGCAGGCGCCGCCCGCGACGCGGCGAGGCCGGCGAGCGCGAGCCCGCCGGCCGTGATGAAGGCGCGCCGTGTCGGCACGACCCGCCCTACTTCAGCGCGGCCGCCTTCTCGGGCGAGACGTACCAGATCACCACGTGGTAGTGCGGCTCGGCCACCCCGGGGTGCCCGGCGTTGAAGTACATGTCCACGTGGTCGACCTTCTCCTGGGCCGCTACCAGGTTGCTGAAGCCCTTGTGGGCGTCCAGGTCCTTCAACGGGATCATGTAGACGGAGCTGACCAGCTTGCCGTCGCGGTCGTACGCGAGGAAGGGGCCCGCCGGCAGCGTGGCCGGCTTGACGTACAGCGTCCCGAGCCCGGGAAGGAAATCCGGGAGGGCCACGAGCCCGCTGACCTTCTTGTAGTCGCCGCCCGGGGGCGCGGTGGTCTGGGCCTGAACGGGGGTGGCGTGTACGGCAAGGGCAAGCGCGAGCGCGGGGAGCAGAGCGATGTGGAGCTTCATGGTGGAGCCCTCCTCGACTTTGGGTTTGGGGTTCGGCATCGACTGGCGGTATCGTAGTCCCCAGGAGATACTTAAGCAAGTTCAAACTTGTTTTAGTATCTCAACCGAAATGGACTCCCCGACCGGCACCAGGCTGGATATCCTGGAGCTCCTGCTGAAGCAGGAGCTTAGCTCCCAATCCCTGGCCGAGAGCCTGAGGGTGAGCCCGGCGGCCATCCGCCAGCACCTGGGGACGCTGGAGGCGCTCGGGCTGGTCAACCGGCGGAAGGTCGTGACCCAGCCCAGCCGGCCCACCTATCTCTACCGGGTGTCACCCCAGGGCATGCGCGTCTTCCCCAAGCGCTATGACCTGCTCTTGACCCAGATGCTCGAGATCCTCGCCGAGCAGCAGGGGCCGGACGGAGCCGGGGCCCTCGTGGAGGCGGCGGCCAGGCGCGTAGTGGAGCGCGCCGGGGGCCACCTCCTCCGGGGGAGCGACGAGGAGCGCTGGAGGCGCCTGCTCGAGTGGATCGAGACCGAGTTCTCCTGGCAGGCCACGGTGGAGGAGCAGCCAGGGCAGGCCCGGCGGGTCACGATCCACCAGTGCCCCTTCCAGGATCTCTCGAAGACCCAGCCCGACGTCTGCGGCGTGTTCTTCGGAGCCCTGATCCGCGAGGCGTGCCCCCAGGCCGGAGTCGAACACGCCCCCGCCCCGGCCGAGCCGGCGTGCTGCGCATTCCTGGTGCGGCGGGCTCCGGGCCGGCCCTAGCGCTGCGGGGCCGCGCGCCCGCGCGCCCAG
>WNFG01004610.1_pt1 | contig 15264 bp, 11 predicted proteins | sample 5400431 | NCBI WGS metagenome assembly WNFG01 (sample SAMN13153346, study PRJNA577476) | soil metagenome | isolation source: 120 cm saprolite under Douglas fir tree site 2 hole 3 replicate 2 | place: USA:California | collected 2015-04-18 | reverse complement strand
GACTCCAAGCCAAGCCGGTCGCTGCTGCGGTCATCGAAGAAGCCGGAGACCTCCAGGCGCATCGCGGGGTTATTCTTCAGCCGCCGCGCCAGCTCCAGGCTGCTGTTGTTGTATCCGGCAAAGATGGCGCTGCGGTTATCGAAGGCGTTCATCAAGAAGCGATGCATGATTTCTTGCATGGCGAGGGTCGAGAAGACCAGTGCGACCGGCGTGACCACCGCCCAGGTGATGAATATTCGGCGCGGATATTCAGCGAGAGACTTCGTGACGTAGCCGATCGCCAGCATCACCGCGAGCAGCAACAGCCAGCGAAAGATCACGTCCGCGACGGCCGATATGCGCGCCGAGGTGAGCTGCGTGGTGACCTCGCGCGGCGGCTGAACCAGGATCAAACACAGTACTGCGACGATGATGATGGCTTGGGACGACCGGTCGAATACGATGCCGAAAAATATGATCGTCGCATACAAGGAAGCAACGGCAACGACCGCCGGCATCACTGCCTGAGCGCCGGCCAATACCGCGATGAGAAAGCTTTGTTTGAACAGGACCGGCTGGGTCATCGGGTATCCATTGAGTCACGGGCGGCTTTCGCAATGCTCGCGCGCGGCAGAAATTCGACAAAAGCAATGTGCATTATCGGTTAAAACCATCTATTCATGCGTGACCTATCTCCATGAATGTTAAATCGTTTCCGTCAAAATTCGATCGCGTCTTTGGGGGACCGCCCGCCGGCCAATGGTATTCTATGGCGATATGACAAACGTCCCATTACTCGATCTTAAGGCCCAATTTGCCCAAATTCGTGCGGAAGTCATGCCGGCCATCGACCAAGTATGCGCCAGCCAGCACTTCATTCTGGGCGAACACGTGCGCGCTCTGGAGGAGGAGGTCGCCCGCTATTGCGGGGCGTCGGCCGGTATCGGCGTTTCCTCCGGCACGGATGCGCTGCTGCTTGCGCTCATGGCCCTCAACATCGGGGCGGGGGACGAGGTAATTACTTCTCCTTTTACCTTTTTCGCGACGGCGGGAACGATCGCCCGCACCGGCGCGCGGCCGGTGTTCTGCGATATTGACCCGGTGACCTATAACTTGTCGCCCGCGGCGGTGCAAACCTTCATTGACGACAACTGTACGGTCGACGAGGGCTTGATCAATCGCGCCACCGGGGGTCGGATCAAGGCGTTGATGCCGGTTCACCTGTACGGTCAATCCGCCGACATGGACCCGTTGATGGCGATCGCGCGGCGGTATCGATTGAAGGTCATCGAGGATGCCGCGCAGGCTATTGGCACGGAATACAAGAACGCTGCGCGTGCCGGCACGATCGGCGACGTTGGCTGCTTTTCGTTCTTTCCAAGCAAGAATTTGGGCGCGTTCGGCGACGCTGGCCTGTGTACGACCAATGACGCGGAGCTTGCCGAAAGCCTGCGGGTGCTGCGGGTGCATGGCGGCAAACCCAAGTATTTTCATGCGGTGATCGGCGGCAACTTTCGCCTCGACGAATTGCAAGCCGCTGTGTTGCGCGTGAAATTGAAATACCTGGATGGCTGGACGAAAGGCAGACAGCGCAACGCCGCGTACTACGACGCGGCCTTCGCCGGCGCCGGTTTGGGAGCAAAGTTGCGCACGCCGCTCGCCATTGCGGGCTATCGCCACATTTTCAACCAATACGTGGTGCGGGCGCAGAACCGCGACGCCCTCAGGGCAAGGCTCACGGAGCGGGGCGTCGGCAGCGAGATCTATTATCCCGTGCCCCTGCATTTGCAGAAGTGCTTTTCTTACTTGAACTACCGCGCCGGAGATTTTCCGCAATCCGAACGCGCCGCCGCGGAAACCCTGGCATTGCCCATCTATCCGGAACTCGAGGAGGCGCAATTGGCGCACGTCGTTGCGACGATCGCCGATTTCTACGCCTGAGCAGTAAGAGCCGCGCCCCGCGAGCTCCGGGCCTCAGCTCTTTTTGAAATCATCGGGCAGCAATTGGTGGCGCGACAGCAGCTTGTAGAAGTCCGTGCGGTTGCGCTTTGCCAAGCGTGCCGCCTGGCTGACGTTGCCGCCCGTGATCTGCAATATTTGCGACAGGTAATTGCGCGTGAACTCATCGCGCGCTTCGTCGAATGACGGCAGCCGCGTGGGGTTGCCGCCCAAGGATTGCTGCACGAGTTCGGCGGTAATGATGGCGCCGTGCGACAGGGCGACGTTCTGGCGTACCACGTTGTACAACTGGCGCACGTTGCCCGGCCATTCGGCCGTCGCCAACAACTCCACGGCCTCAGGGGCGTAAATCTTGCGTTGGCCGCTTTCCTTCGCGATCTGTTCCAGGAAATGCGCGACCAGCAGCGGAATGTCCTCGCGGCGGCGCCCCAAGGCGGGCATCTCGATGTGCACTACGTTCAGCCGGTAATACAGATCCTCGCGAAATTGGCCGCTGACCATCAATTCATGCAGGTCGCGATGGGTCGAGGAGATGATCCGAACGTTGATCGGCACCGTTTCGGCCGCCCCCACCGGGCGAATTTGGTTCTCTTGCAACACCCGCAGCAATTTCACCTGCAATCGCATCGGCATGTCGCCGACCTCATCGAGCAGCAGCGTGCCGCCGTCAGCGGTCTCGAACAGGCCTTTCTGCGAACGGGTGGCGCCCGCGAACGCCCCCTTTTCGTGGCCGAATAGCTCCGATTCGAGCAGGTTTTCCGCCATCGCGCTGCAATTGATGGTGATGAACGGTTTGTTGCGCCGGGGACTCGCTTCGTGAATGGCGCGCGCCAGCAGTTCCTTGCCCGTGCCGCTCTCGCCGGTCAGCAAGACCCGTGCATCGGTGCCGGCCACCATGTTGGCCTGCGCCAGCTTGTCTTCCATCAGCTGATTGCGCGTGATGATATTCGAGCGCCAATCTTCGTCCACATGCGCGAACCCCGACACCTTGAGGGCTTTTTGCACGTGATCGAGCAAGTCCTGCTTGTCCACCGGCTTGGTCAGAAAACCGAAGGCGCCGCTTTGCGTGGCGTGCACGGCGTCTGGGATCGTGCCATGCGCCGTCAGGATGATCACCCGCAGTCCGGGCCACCGGCTCTGCAATTCCTTGAGCAAGCCAATGCCGTCCATCTGATCCATGCGCAAGTCCGTGATCACGAGATCCGGTCGAAAGCGCACGCACGCGGACAGGGCCGCCGCGGCGCTTTCAACCGCTTCGACTTCGTAGTTCTCGGCGCGCAGGCGGATGGTCAACAGGCGTAGCAGTCCGGGATCATCGTCCACCACCAGAATTCGGGCTTTGCGCTTCTGCGGCGCCTGCGTTTCCCGCGTGCCGGGATGCAGGCCGAACGAGAGGGGTGTCGTAGCGGCAATCGAGTAGGCGTTCAATGCGGTCTCTCCGGTGACTTTCATGGCGGATGCGATCCATTCGGCTTGCGATCGTTGATCGACCGCTCAATATGCGTGACCGCCTCCAGTTTGGCTCGAGCCTCGTCCAAGGCCTTGCGCAGCCTCGCATTTTCATCCGATTCTGCGGCCAGGCGACGGTTGAGCGCCAGCAATTTATCGCGCGAATCACCGAGTTGCGCCTCATCGCCATCGCGCAAGCGCTTGTTCTCGGCCTGCAGTATCAGCCTTTGTTCGACCTCCTTGAGCTCGACCAGGGCCAGCAAGCGTTCAACCGGCAACAGAGTTTCAGGGTAGGGGTGAGCTCGGCGGCATCCTTGGCCGATTGGAACAATTCCGCCTGGCGCGCCGGGTCCCCCTGCGGCAAATTGCCCATCATATGGAGCAGGGGGGTGATCGGGCTCAAATCCTGCGACGCGCGCTCCGGCTCGGCAGGGGCAGCCGGCTTCTGTCGGGCCAGGGGGCCGACGAGGCTGCAAGCGGTAATCCAGGCAACGACGAGAGCGCATGCTGCAACGCGCAACCATTTATGCGGCATGAGCTTTTTCGCGGGGTTTTGCCGCCTGCCGCATGGGGAGCCGCACGCGGAAGTGCGCGCCTCCCGACTTGGCCTCGAGAATCTCAATGCTGCCGCTGTGGGCGTTGACGAACTCGGTCACCACCGACAGCCCGATTCCCGTTCCCTTCACATGTCCTCCCTGCGGGGTCTTTCCCTGATAAAAAGCCTCGAATATCCGATTGCGCTCCTCGGCGGGAATCCCCGGTCCACTGTCGATGACATCCATCACCAACTGTTCGCGTTCGCCGCGCGCATGAATCGATATGGTGCCGCCGCGCGGCGTGAACTTGATCGCATTTGACAACAAGTTGTCGAGGATCAGGCGCACCTTGCCGCGGTCGGCGAGGGGGGTGAGATCCTCGACATGAACATCGAGCCGCACGCGCTGCGCCACCAGCGTGAGCTGCTGATTTTCCAATACGCTCTTGACCAGGGGCCGCAACTTGAATTCGGTAATCTCGAGGCCGACGCTCTTGGCCTGCCAGGCGCTGAACGACAACAGATTTTCAATGAGCCGCTGCAGCTTCATGCCGTTCTCGCGCAAGATCGCCGTCACTTCGCGCTGGCTGCTTTGCAGCTCGCCGACCGCACCGTCCATCAGGAGTTCGGTTCCTTCGCGAATATTTGCCAGCGGCGTTTTCAGTTCATGCGACATGTGTCGCAGAAATCGATTCTTTTCCTGCGCCAGATCCAGCAATCGGCCTCGGAGCCATTCCAGTTGCGCCGCCAGACGCTCGAGGTCCGCCGGTCCGCGAATGGCGATGGGCCTGGAAAACGTGCCGCGCCCGAGTTCGCTGATGGCGCGGTCGATGGCGCGAATGGGTCGGCCGAACAGGTAGGTGAATACACCCACCACCGCCAGCGTCAAGGGCACGAGCAGCAGCGTCTCCCAAAACAGATTCCGCTGCGCGAGCTGGGTGGCGAGCTGCAGGCTCGCCAATTCGCCGTCGATTTGCGCGCTGACGCGGTTCGATACCTTGGACGCCATATCCGAGAGCTGCGGAAACGCACTGATCAGATCGGTCATGCGCGTCGAGTTGGGCGCGATCACTTTCAGTTGCTGCTGCAGTCGGTCGGCTTCGGCTTGGAGCGCGAGGGCATCGTCGTGCGACCCGGCGTCGAGCGGCATGGCGAGCAGCTCGTTGAGAGTGGCGACCAGGCGCTCCTGGTTGCGCGCATAGACCTCGAGCAGATCCGCGCTGCCGATGATCTGATACAGGCGTGCGGTACGCTCGAGCGCGCCGATTTCCTCGAACATGCGTTGATTGTTGCGGGTGCCGCGGATACCGTGCAGCACCAGCTGCTCACTGCGCGTCGACAAGTGATTCATTTGCACGGCCGCGTTCACGATGGCGAACAAGAGCGGTGCGGCCACGATGGTGAAGCCGATCAGCATCAGGCCGCTCAATGACTTAGGTCGGGGAAAGCGCATGGGCGGCATTCTAGCAGCGTGATTCGAGTGATCGCATCGTACCTGTAGAATTCCGCCCATGAACAGTAGTGAAGCACCCTATACCGAGCTGTCTCCCGAGACCGTCTTGGATGCGATCGAGGCGCTAGGCTACCGTTGCGACGGCCGAGTCTTGGCGCTCAATAGCTACGAAAATCGGGTGTATCAGATCGGTATCGAGGAAGGCGAGCCGTTGGTCGCCAAATTCTATCGGCCGGCCCGGTGGTCGGACGCCGCGATTCGCGAGGAGCACGCGTTTGCCGGCGAATTGGCCGCGCAAGAAATTCCGGTGGTGGCGCCGCTGCTTCGAGGCGGGGTATCGCTGCATGCGCATCGCGGGTTTCGCTACGCCGTGTTTCCACGCCGCGGCGGGCGCTGGCCGGAGCTCGGGGTGAGCGACGATCGGGAATGGGTGGGCCGATTTCTGGGCCGCATCCATGCGGTCGGCCGAGCCGCCCGCTTTCACGAGCGGACGCGTCTGTCCATGGAAGAGCTGGGCCGCAAGGCGCGCGATTTTGTGCTCGAGGGCGACTGGATGCCCGACTATTTGGCGACCAAGTACGCGGATCTCACCGATGAGCTGCTGGACGAGGTCGAGGCGCGCGCGGCCGGGTGGGGCGGGGCGATGCTCGGGCGCATTCTCGGCGATTGCCACCGCGGCAATATCCTGTGGACGGACCTCGGGCCGCACTTCGTCGACCTCGATGATTGCTTGACCGGACCCGCCATTCAAGACCTCTGGATGCTGCTGTCGGGCGGCCAGCAGGAGATGCGCACGGAGTTGCTCGATTTGCTGAAGGGGTACGAGCAATTCCTGCCGTTCGACCGCAGCGAAATCGCGCTCATCGAGCCCCTGCGCGCGTTGCGGATGATCCATTATTCGGCCTGGTTGGCGCGCCGCTGGCATGATCCTGCCTTTCCTCAGGCGTTCCCCTGGTTTGCCGAACCGCGCTATTGGGAAGATCACTACCGGGCCCTCGACGACCAGCTCGCGGCGGTCATGGGCCCGCCGCTCGAGTTGTGATCGGCGGCGTATTTGGTGATCATAGCTGGATGAAGACCGCGAGAGTCGTTTTGCTCAGCACCTTAGCGGCCGCGAGCGCCTGCCACCAAGATTCGGGGACCCCATCGCAGCCTGCGCCCACGCCGCGCGTCAGCCGCGTCCCCGTAGCGGTGAAAAAAGGGCCGAGCGCGGCGGAGTTGACGGCCGGCATGGTGGAGGCAGCCAGCCAGGGCAAATCTCAATTGCCCGTCGAACTCAAGTTCGATCTCAAGCAACGGCCGAAGCTGGGGCAAGCGCTCGACATCGATATTGCGGTCATTCCGCAAATCGACGCGAACCCGGCGAATATCCAAGTGGCGGGCGGCGACGGGTTGACTCTTGCGCCGGGCCCGAATCAATTCGATTTGTCCGCCGTCGAGGCGGGGCAGGTGTATCGTCAAAGCGTTCAGGTGACGCCCACGGCGGATGGCGTCTTGTTGCTGAGTTTGCACATAACGCTCAAGCACGACGCAACGACCGAATCACGGGCGTTTTCCATTCCCCTCATCGTTGAGCGCTGAAACTACGGCGCGAATCTTCTCTAGGCTCTATAATAGGCGGTTTCCCTTAGGGCCTCACCGTGACTCAGAAACTTCGCAATATCGCCATCATCGCGCACGTCGATCACGGCAAGACCACTCTCGTCGATCAGCTGTTGCGGCAATCCGGGACGCTCGATGCGCGCAAGGATCTGCAAGAGCGGGTCATGGATTCGAATGATCTGGAGCGCGAGCGCGGCATCACCATCCTGGCCAAGAATACGGCCATCACCTGGGGCGACTACCGCATCAACATCGTCGATACGCCCGGCCACGCGGATTTCGGCGGTGAAGTCGAGCGCGTGCTGGCGATGGTCGATTGCGTGCTGCTGCTGGTCGACGCGGTGGATGGACCCATGCCGCAGACCCGGTTCGTGACGCAAAAGGCGTTCAAGCACGGATTGCGTCCCATCGTCGTCATCAACAAGATCGATCGCGACGAAGCACGTCCGGGTTGGGTGTTGGATCAAACCTTCGATCTGTTCGATCGATTGGGGGCGACCGATGAGCAGTTGGATTTCCCGGTGGTGTATGCATCCGCGTTGCGGGGTTTTTCCGGCCTCGACTCGACGGTGCGCGACGGCGACATGCAGCCGCTGTTCAAAACCATCGTCGAGCATTGCCCGCCGCCCGATGTGGATGCGGACGGCCCGCTGCAGCTTCAGGTCACGCTGCTCGATTACTCGAGTTACGTCGGCGCCATCGGCATCGGGCGCATCAAGCGCGGCACCATCAAGCGCGGCATGGCGGTCACGGTGGTGAGCCGCGAGGGTAAGCAGCGTTCCGAGAGAATCACCCAGATATTGGGCTTCCATGGATTGACTCGGGTCGAGGTCGAGTCGGCAAGCGCCGGCGACATCGTGGCCTTTGCCGGCATCGCCGAGCCGAAGGTATCGGACACGCTATGCGATCCTGCTACGCCTGAACCATTGCCGAGCCTCACCGTCGACGAACCGACGATCAGCATGACGTTCGAAGTCAACACCTCGCCCTTCCTCGGCAGGGAAGGCAAATTCGTCACCAGCCGGCAGATCCGCGAGCGCCTGGAGCGCGAGGCCATTCACAACGTGGCGTTGCGGGTCGAACCGACCGGGGATCCGGACAAATTCGTGGTGTTCGGCCGCGGCGAATTGCATCTCGGCGTATTGCTGGAGAACATGCGCCGCGAAGGTTATGAGATGGCGGTTTCCCGGCCGCGCGTGGTCATCAAGCAGATCGACGGCGCCGCGCACGAGCCGTACGAGCAGGTCACCGTCGACGCCGATGCCGACGCGCAGGGCGACATCATGTCGGCGTTGGGCAGCCGCGGCGCCGAGCTCAAGGACATGCAAGCGGACGGCCGCGGCCGAATCCGCTTGGACTACATGGTGCCGTCGCGCGGTTTGATCGGATTTCAAACCGAGTTTCGCACCATGACCCGCGGTACCGGCCTGTTGCATCACGTGTTCGATCACTATGGACCGGTGGTGCAGCGTGAGTTGGGCCAGCGTCCGAACGGAGTGTTGATTGCGAACGGCCAGGGTACGGCGTTGGCTTACTCGCTGTTCAGTCTGCAGGAACGGGGCAGGCTGTGCATCGGTCCCGGCGAAGAAGTGTACGAAGGGATGATCATCGGCCTCAACAATCGCGACAACGATCTGGTCGTGAACCCGCTCAAGGGGAAGAAACTGACCAACATGCGCGCCGCGGGCAAGGACGAAAATGTGGTCCTGACGCCGCCGATCCGGTTCTCGCTGGAGCAGGCGATGGAGTTCATCGACGACGACGAACTCATCGAAGTGACGCCCACGTCGGTTCGGCTGCGCAAGCGCAATTTGCGTGAAACCGACCGCAAACGCTCGGAGCGCGAAACGGCGGATCAGAACTCCTGATTCCAAAGGTGCCGGGGAATTCGGTTATTTAACCGATTATTGCCCGAACCGAGACCCGCGTCACACCGCCATTGCGGGATCGCCCTAACATCTACCGAATAGGGTGCCGCAGCGCGCCGTAGATTCATGTGCGGGAGATCTTAGGAGTGTCACGCGACATCGCCGCCGCAATTCGCAGCGAGGCACCGGAGTCTCCGCACGGCCTGAACCACCTGCTCGAGCGCCAGATCGCGGAGGCACGGGACCGGGGCGGCGAGTTGGATGTCGAGACGCTGCTCAAAACGGTCAGTGCCCACTACGATCGGATCGACGGCGAGCGGCGCGGCATCGTGCGCTCGATGCAGCTCATGTCCGACGAGGCGCAGGCGCTCACGCGCGAAATTCGCGAGCAGACGGCCTCGCACCTGCAGGCCATTCTGGACAACGTCAAAGACGCCATCGTCACGCTGGACGATGCCGGCCACATCGAAACCTTCAATCCCACCGGTGAGCGCATCTTCGGCTACTCGCAGGCGGAGATCCTCGGCCGCTCGCTCGAGTTCCTGCTCCCGGACGTCGCGCGCGGCACGAACGACTTTCTCGAGCGGCTTGCGACCAAGATCGACGATACCCACGTCGATCTCGCGGCACACCAGACCTGGGGGCGAGCCAAGGGCGGCAATCGCGTCGCGGTGGAGATCGCCGTCAGCAAGGCCAAACTCAATTGGCGCGACGGCTACATCGTCAGTATCCGCGACATCACCGAACGCCATCTCGCCGAGCAATCGATGCGCGAGAGCGAGGCGCGCTACCGAACGTTGGTGGAGCACGCCCCCGAAGTGATCGTGGTATTCGACGTCGATCAGGGTAAGTTCGTCGACGTCAACGACAACGCATGCCGCTTTTTCAAAATGCCGCGCGAGACCTTGCTCGCGAGCGGTCCGGACAAGATCAGTCCTGCCTATCAACCCGACGGCATGCCGTCCTTCGGCCCGCCGCGCGGCTTCATTGAGGGGGCGATGGCGGGCCAGGCGCCGGTGTTCGAGTGGGCGCACTGCGATGCCACGGGGCAGATCATGCCTTGCGAGGTGCGGTTCGTGCGCCTGCCGAGCTCCAATCGGCGGCTGATTCGCGCGAGCATCACCGACATTACCGAGCGCAAGCGCGCAGATGCGATCGCGGCAGGCGAGCGCCGGGTCTTCGAGAAGATCGCCGCGAATGCGCCGCTGACCTCGGCGCTCGCTTCGATTTGCGAACTGATCGAGCGCGTCATGATGGAAAGCTACTGCGCGATCAACCTGTTGGATCATGAATGCCAGGCATTGAATTTCGGGGTCGCGCCGAATTTGCCGCGTGAGTTCGTGGCGGCGATGGACAGCGCGCCCGTCGGCATCCGTTATGGCTCCTGCGCCGCCGCTGTGTACTTGGCGCGTCAAATCACCGTCGCCGACATCGAGACCGATCCGTTCTGGGAGTTTCGGCGCGAGGCGGCGCAGCATGCTTGCCTTAGAGCCGCTTGGTCCACGCCCATCGTCGCCTCGGACGGCCGGGTCGTCGGTACCTTTGCGGTCTATCGGCGCCATCCGGGCATACCGTCGGCGAGGGATCACGAGCTGATGTCGCGCATGGCGCAGATTGCCGGGATTGCCATCGAGCGCCGCGGCGCCGAAGACGCGTTGCGCAACAGCGAAGTGAAGTTTCGCGGGCTGTTCGAAAGCATGATGGAGGGCGTGTACCAAACGTCGTGCGACGGCCGCATTCTCGTCGCCAATCCCGCATTCGTGAACCTGATGGGCTACGGCTCGGCCGAGGAACTATATCAAGTGCCCGCGGCGGCGCTCTATTGGTATCCGAGCGACCGCGAAACATTCGTCCGGCGAGTGGAGAGCGAAGGCGAGTTGCGCAACGAAGAGTACATACTTCGCCGCAAGGACGGCTCCATGCTGGTGGTCATGGACTCGAGCCGGGTCGTGCGCGACGGTCAAGGCCGGGTCACGGGCTACGAGGGGACGCTCACCGATATCACCGAACGCAAGAAGGCGGAAACGGCGGTTTTCCAGGCCAAGGAGCGTGCCCAGGTCACCTTGCAATCGATCGGCGACGCGGTCATCACCACCGACTCCGAAGGGCGTATCGACTACATGAATCCGGTCGCGGAAAGCCTGACCGGGTGGGAAAACCGCGAAGCGCAGACGCAGCTCATCGGCGATGTGCTGACGGTCGTCGATGAGGGAACGCGGGAAGCAAGCGAAAGCCCGGTCATGCGCTGTCTGCGCGAGGGACGAATGCTCGGGCTCTCCGAGCACACGGTACTGGTGAATCGCCGCGGCCAGGAGCTGGCCATCCAAGATTCGGCGGCACCGATCCGCGATCGCGCGGGCAATCTCATCGGCGCCGTCATGGTGTTCCACGACGTGAGCAAGGAGCGCCGTCTGCACCGCGCGCTGCATTACCAGGCCAGCCACGATGCGCTCACGGGGTTGATCAACCGCCGCGAATTCGAAAATCGCCTGACCGCCGCGGTGGAGAACGCACGGCAGGACGGCGGCGGCCGCCATGTATTGCTGTATCTTGATTTGGATCAATTCAAACTGGTGAACGACACCTGCGGGCACCCGGCGGGCGATCAGCTGCTGAAGCAGATCACCGGCGTGCTGCAATCGCGGGTGCGCAGCGGCGACACCCTGGCGCGTCTGGGCGGGGACGAGTTCGGCATTTTGCTGCAAAGCTGTTCTCTGGATCAGGCGCTGCGCATCGCGGAGAGCCTGCGTCAGGCAATTCGCGATTTTCGATTCATTTGGCAGGACGGCGTGCTCGAGGTCGGCGCGAGCATCGGCATCGTCGAAATCACCAACGATACGGCGACGGTCGCCAATGTCATGAGCGCCGCCGATGTTGCTTGCTATTCGGCGAAGGATCTCGGGCGCAACCGCGTTCAACTCTACAAGCCCGACGACGTGCCCGAGCGGCATCGCGAAATGCATTGGGTCTCGAAATTGGCGCGAGCCTGCGACGAGAGCCGGTTCGAGCTCTTCTACCAGCCCATCGTGCCCATCGGCGCAACTGCGCACGAGCACGAGCGCGAGCACTTCGAGCTGATGCTGCGGTTGCGCAACGAGTCGGGCGCCCTGGTGACGCCGGCCGAATTCATTCCGGCGGCCGAGCGCTACAACGTCATGCCGTCGATCGATCGGTGGGTGGTGCGCCAGGCGCTCGATCGGCTGGTGCATCGAATTGGAGCGGGGGTCAAGCCGTTCACGATTGCCGTCAACCTCTCTGGCACTTCACTCAACGACGAACGCTTTCTCGAGTATCTCATCGCAGAACTCAGCAACAACGAGTTGGCCGCGGGCGCCATGTGCTTCGAGATCACCGAAACCGCCGCCATCGCCAACTTGAGCAATGTGGTGTACTTCATGCGCGAGCTCAAGGCTCGCGGCTGCCACTTTGCCCTGGATGACTTCGGCAGCGGTCTGTCGTCGTTCATGTACTTGAAGACCCTTCCGGTCGACTACCTGAAGATCGATGGGCAGTTCGTGGAGAACGTCACGCGCGATCGAGTCGATCGCAGCATGGTCGAGGCGATCAGCCAGGTCGGCAAGACCATGGGGATTCAAACCATCGCTGAACGGGTGGAGTCTGCGGAAGTGCTGGCCGAGCTCGGCCGCTTGGGAGTCGGCTACGCGCAGGGCTTTCATATCGCCAGACCCCGCTCGACCAAGGAGTTCCCCTATCTCCGCGAACCCTCGAGAAAGCCCTGACCGTCCCCCCGGGGCTTCCAGCCGCCGCGCCCTGCGAGTATTCTTGCTGCGGGGTTATGTCAAGCTGCTGCCGGATAGGGGGACTCGCCATGATTCTCGGGATGTCTACTGCGACCTTTACACAGTTTCACGTGCTTTTGAGCCTGATCGGCATCGTCTCCGGGATCGTGGTGGCGCTCGCCATGCTGGGTGCCAACCGCGCCCCCGTGCTGACGGCTATTTTCCTGCTGACCACGTTGGCCACCAGCGTGACTGGGTTCATGTTTCATTTTGAGACCTTCGGGCCGCCGGAAATCATCGGTGTGATCTCGCTCGTGGTCTTAGCTATAGCCATTCTTGCGCTGTACGGGAACAAGCTCGCCGGCTCCTGGCGCTGGATCTATGTCGCCGCCGCGGTATTTGCGCTGTACCTCAACGTGTTCGTCGGCGTCGTCCAGACCTTTCAAAAGGTGCCGTTCTTCCATGCCCTCGCGCCAACGCAAGCCGAGCCGCCGTTCGCCATCGCCCAGGGTATCGTCTTGATTGCGTTCATTGCGCTTGGGCTGGCAGCGGCGAAGAAGTTTCGTCCCGCGGCGCCGGGCCCCGCATTCGCCTAACTTAATCCGGCGCCACGCCGGATTTCTTACAGTGTTTCCCTATGGAATCCAGGGCGGCGCTGTGGCATGGTTCATCGTAGCTGCGTATGCTGAAACATCCGTCTAATCGTCGGCGACAAGAGCTTTTGACCAGCGTCCTGCTGGCGATGCTGCTGTTTCGGGCCTACATTCCCGTCGGCTTCATGCCGGCGAGCGGGACACCGTTTCTGCTGGAATTGTGTCCCGCGGCATCCGCGATGCCGATGCCGGCGCATCATCACCATCCGGCCGGCTCGCACACCCATTTTGACCACTGTCCGTTCGGCAGTGCTCCGGCCGCCGGCCCGATTTCGGACCTGATTGCTCTTGAACTTGCAGGGCCCATCGCTTCCCAGGTAGCGGTGAGTTTCGAGCCCTTGCGTTTGGGCGTACGGCCCCAGCGCGCCCATCAACCTCGCGGACCTCCCTCCCTCGCCTGAATTGGAATGGGATTGCTGAGCGCGCGGTGTGTGCATGCCGCGCGCCTCAGCTGCTTCAATTCTCTGTCCGAGAAGCCCTCACGGGCGCGGGAGAAATTCGTGAATTACTCGATCAGCGGTCTTAGGATCGCGGCTGCATGTCTGGCAATGGCTCCGGCCGCTTCCTGGGCTTGTGCAACGTGCGGCTGCACGCTGAACGCCGATGGCGCCATGGGCTACTCCACCGTGCCCGGCTGGCGTCTCAGCTTTGAATATGACTACATCCACCAAGATCAGTTGCGAAGCGGCACTCGTGCCATTGCCGGCGTACCGGATGGCGTCGAACTCGAGCGCGACACGCTCAATCGGTATCTCACGGTCGGGGTCGATTACAGCCCGAACACCGACTGGAATATCGACTTGCGCATTCCGTATGTCATTCGAACTCATTCAACCTACGGCGAGTACGATTCCACCGTGCCGTTGCCGCCAGTGAGCGATTCCCGGAGCTCGAGCCTGGGAGACATCAAACTGATCGGCAGCTACCAGGGGCTGCTGGCAACGAATAACTTAGGCCTGCAACTGGGCGTGAAGCTGCCGACCGGACAGTACGGCACGAACGTGAAATTCAGGAGCGGTCCTGCGTCAGGGACTCCCCTTGACGCGAGCTTGCAGCCCGGCACCGGCAGCACCGACATCATCGTCGGCGCCTATTACTTTCAAGCCATCAGCCAAAACTTCGATTTCTTCGCGAACCTGCAATTTCAAAGCGCGGTCACTTCCAAGCAAAATCAGCCGGGCAACGACTTTCGCCCCGGCAATAGCACGACGGTGAGCTTTGGAGTGCGTTATGCGGCCAATCCGAAGTGGGTACCGCAACTGCAAATGAATTTGCTGCACAAGAGCGTTGATCAGGGGGCGCTCGCCGACATCTACGATACGGCAGGGTATGTGGCCTACGTGAGTCCGGGGCTCACGTTCAAGATCGCAGGAAACCTGCAGGCGTACGGGTTTGCACAAGTTCCCGTGTACAGCGATCTGGTGGGCTATCAGCTCTTCCCGCGCTACACCTTCACCGTCGGTGCGAGTTATGCCTTCTAGCTCCTCATGGCTCATTGGGCTCGTGCTGTGCGTGGGATCGTTGACGGGCGCTGCCGCACCTCCCGGCGAGGCCGCCAGCCAGATCCAGGTCAGGGACGCGTGGATTCGTTGGCTGCCGGCCAATGTTCCCGGCGGCGGCTATATGACCGTGATCAACACCGGCTCTGCGGTGCGCGTGTTGATCGGTGCCTCGAGCCCTGACTATGGAGCGGTCGGCATGCACCAAACCCGTCTCCGCGACGGCGTGAATGAAATGACTCCCGTCGCATCGATTGAGCTCCGGCCGCGCATTCCGGTGCGGTTTGCCGAGGGCGGCTACCACCTCATGCTGTTGCACCCCAAGCGACCCCTCAAGCCCGGTGATCGAGTGCTCATTACCCTTCGCTTCGCACAAGGCCCATCGGTCGAGGTGCCGTTTGAAGTCCGCGCGGGCAATTCGAACTGACGCCCCCGTTACTCCCAGCGTACCCTCATACCGACCCAAATCGCCCGCGGCGCCGCGGGAGCCACTGCGTTCTCGTGGGGCCAATTATTAGGGTCCGGAA
>WNFG01002769.1_pt1 | contig 15267 bp, 12 predicted proteins | sample 5400431 | NCBI WGS metagenome assembly WNFG01 (sample SAMN13153346, study PRJNA577476) | soil metagenome | isolation source: 120 cm saprolite under Douglas fir tree site 2 hole 3 replicate 2 | place: USA:California | collected 2015-04-18 | reverse complement strand
TCCGCAATTCCAGCTTCGCTCGTTCGTGATCATTGTGCTGGGCGGACTCGAATCGTTCTCGGGTGTGGCGTTCGGCGCGCTGGTGCTTGCCCTGGTGGAAACCTTCAGCACCAATCTGCCTCTGCCCTGGTACTGGCACGGCGAGTGGACTTACAACTATCTGCCGACGAGTTACCAGCCGGCGATTTCCTTCGGATTGCTGGTCGTGGTTCTGTTGCTGCTGCCCAAAGGCATTGCCGGACTGCTGGAAAAGAAATGGCGGGTGGCGTAACTCATGACATCCCCGGCCGGCTCATCCGGCAAAGTTCAGGCGGCCCTTACCTTACTTCCCTTCATCGCGCTGGCGGCGCTGCCCTTCACCGGGCTGGCCGTCGATAACACGCGCATTGTTTTTACCGCGCTCGTCTGGATCACCACCAGCATCGCGTGGAACCTGCTGGGAGGCTTTGCCGGGCAGGTCTCTTTTGGTTTTGCGGTCTTCTATGGCTTTGGCGCATACACCGCCATCATGCTGATGAACGCCGGCGTCAATCCTTATATCTCATTCCTGGGATCGGCTTTCGTGGCCGTGATCGGTTCTTTTCTCGTGGGCCTGCCCACCTTCCGCCTCCGCTGGCCGCGCTGGCCCTGGCCGTTTCCATGGTCATCTCCAACAGCAGGTTTGGGCTGGCGCTGCGGGCCATCCGCCAGGATGAGGACGCGGCCGCCGACCTCGGCGTCAATCCCTACCGCGCCAAGCTGTGGGTACACGCCATCGGCGCCGCCCTCACCGGTATCGCCGGAGGCGTCTACGCTCATCGCGCGTCGGTCATTTATCCTCAGGATGTATTTGCCTTCAACGTGAGTATCTTCATCCTTCTCATGCCGGTCATCGGTGGCATCGGCACGGTGTGGGGCGCGGTGCTCGGCGGTGTGGTTTTTGTTTTCATCAAGGAAGGTCTGGTCGCGAGGTTCCCCAGGGTTCATCTGCTGCTTTATGGCGCGCTTCTGATTCTGATCATCCTGTTTGAACCGAATGGTCTGGTCGGCCTGCTCCGCCGCCTGGCAGGCGGAATACGCAGCCGCGTCGGGAGACAGCCCGCATGAATATTCTCGAAGTAACCGGCCTGACCAAGCGCTTCGGTGGTGTGGTGGCGCTCAAAGACGTGACCTTCGACATTCCCGAGCGCCGGATCTGCGGGTTCATCGGCCCTAACGGAGCGGGCAAGACCACGCTGTTCAGCGTGATCACCGGAGCGTTTCGCCCGACGTCGGGCAAGATCAAACTGCGGGGCGCGGATGTGACTGGTCTGAAATCCTCGGCGCTGGTCAAACTGGGAATTGCCCGCACCCACCAGATCGTGCGTCCGTTCAAAGCCATGACCGTGCTCGAGAATGTGCAGGTCGCAGTCCACTATGGGCGCCATGCGATACGCAAAACCGCCGGCGCAAAACAGCTCGCCATGGAGATGCTGCGGCGCGTTGGGCTCGATAACAAAGCCGGACTGCTCGCTTCCGTGCTGTCTCTGGGCGAGCAGAAACGGCTGGAAGTCGCCCGCGCCCTGGCCGCCCAGCCTGAACTTCTGCTGCTCGACGAAATCTGCGGTGGCCTCAATACCTCTGAGACCAACGCCATGCTCGACCTGCTGCACCGCATCCGCGAGAGCGGCACCACCATCATGTATGTGGAGCACGACATGAAAGCCGTGATGTCGGTGTGCGACCGCATTACCGTCCTCGACTTCGGGCAGAAGCTGGCCGAGGGCAGGCCGGATGAAATTCGGAGCAATGACGCGGTGATCAAGGCCTATCTCGGCGATTCCACCCTGGGGGTCTGCAAGAGTGTCTGACGGAGCGGAAAAACTGCTGACCCTTGAAAACGTCGAGGTGCGCTATGGCGTGGTGCAGGTGCTGTGGGGCATTTCCCTCTCGGTGACCAAAGGCTCGGTGACCTGCATCATCGGGGCCAACGGCGCGGGCAAAACCACAACGCTGAACACCATTGCCGGCGTTCTGCCCGCCACCCGCGGATTCATCAACTTTGCCGGCGAAGACGTCACCGCTCTGCCCGCTCACGACCGCGTCCGGCGCCGCATCAACCTCATTCCCGAAGGCCGGCAGCTCTGGCCCGGGATGTCGGTGGAAGACAATCTCAGAATGGGCTGTTACCTGCCCGACCTTCGTAAAAAATCGTCCTCGGGCCTGACCCGCGTGTACGACATGTTTCCCCGCCTGAAGGAGCGCCGCCACCAGATGGCGGGCACGCTCTCCGGCGGCGAACAGCAGATGTGCGCCATCGGACGCGGCCTGATGTCGGAACCGGTGCTGCTCATGCTCGACGAGCCCACCCTGGGCCTCGCGCCCAAACTCGTCGATGAAATCTTCCGCCTCGTCGGCGACATCGCGAAGCAGGGCGTGACCATTCTTCTGGTGGGCGAAAATGTGAACTACACCCTGCAGGTCGCGCAATACGGATACGTGATGGAAGTCGGACGCATCACCCTCGAAGGACCATGCAGTGACCTCGCGGGCAACGATCATGTTCGCAAGGCCTACCTGGGAATCTGACGTGTTCCGTTCGGGGGGCCACCGATGGCCCCCCGGACCGGTCTGTTCTTTGCCTTCACCTGCAATCCGGCTCTACCTCAACTGGAACGGAAGTGAATGCGTCACCGGATCGCCGCTGATCGTAAATTCGATGCTGTAGCTCCCTGTTGCGAACCCTTTCGTGCTCAGGTTGAACGCGTATTTGCTGCCTTCCAGGCGGAAGTTGTTGTCGGGATTCGAATCGCCCGGATCCTGAACGTCAGTCACCGCATTGGTCGAGGTTTGCACCACGCGCAGCGCCGTCACGACAATGGCAGCCGAGGAAACGTTCAGCCCATCGGCGTTGTTGAGTTGCAGTTTGATGCCAATGGTACTGCCGCTTTTAAATGCTTTGGTCGGGTCGTACAGCGGGACAATCGCATAGCCCACCGTAAGCGTTCCGGCGCCACTCGCCGGGTTGAAATTACGATCTCCGCCATAGGTGTAAGCAATAGTGTACGCCGGAGTGGCGGGCGCGAGAGAAGCCGTGGCAAAGCTCGAAGAGAAGCTGCCATCCGCCTGAATGGCCGCGTTCTGCGTCACGCCGTTGAGCGTGATTCCCGCATTGCCTGTGGGTATCAGCGCGCCGGCGCTCAGCTTTCCGGAAAGGTCCGTCGTACCGGTCCCGAAAATGATCTCCGGGGAGCTGAGATTGCTGAATGAAGGCGTGGCTTTGGCAATCACAATCGCAGCCGTGCCGGAGGATGGGTTGTAGTTCGCGTTTCCGGCAAAGAGCCACGCAGCCGTGCCGCCCGGAACGTCGGTAAACGACTGACCGAGATTCAGCAGAGCGCTCAGGTCCTCGCCGTTGACTCCGGTCGCTGAACCGCCGGCGCCGTGAGCCAGGCCGTCATAAATTCCGCTGTAGTCGCTGATGATGAATACCGCCGAAGCCCGGTTGATGGTGAAGCTGCGGGGAACGTCGGGAGCGGCGTTGTAATTCCCATTGCCCGCCTGAGATGCGGTGACCGTGCAGGAACCGGCGCCGGTAATCGCGATCAGGCCGCCATTCAGGCCGCTTGCCGAGCAGTTGCCCTGAGCGACAAATGTGACCGAATTGCCGGAGGCGCCGCCCGAAGCCGTCACCACGAATGCGGCATCTCCGTAGGTCTTATTTTCCGGGGCCACAAAGGTGATGGTCTGGGCTGCCCTGGAAACAGTAAAGGGCTGGTCGGCATCCGTCGCCGCATTGTAATTGCTGTCACCGCTCTGAGAAGCGCGCACCATCACGGTTCCGGCCCCGGTGATGTGCACCGCATTGCCGAAAATCACGGCCGGGCCTGAAACGATGCTGAAGGTCACAGCCAATCCCGATGAAGCGGAAGCGCTGGCTGTGAAATCGGGATCGCCGAAAGTCTTTGCGGCAATCGGGGCAAAGTTGATCGTCTGATCGGCCTTGTTGACGACCTGCGGCAGCGCGCCCGAAGTGCCCGGGGCAGATGTGCTGTCGCCTTCATAGGACGCAGTGAATGAATGAGGACCGGCGGGCAGCGCGCTCGTCGTGAATACCGCCGCTCCGGTTCCGTCGAGAGCAACACTGCCCACAGAGGCCCCATTGTCGAAGAAAGTGACGTTTCCGGTAGGCGTTGGCGTCCCGCCGTTGCTGACAGTGGCGGTGATGGTCACCGGCTGCCCGAATTGAGATGGATTGGCGCTCGACGTCAAAACTGTAGTGGTGTTGTTCTGGAAGTTGATCTCCAGCACCGGATGCAGTTCAATGCCATTCGGAGCAATGCCCGTTTGTCCGTGTTCAAAGTCGAAGAAGGCAACTCCCTTTACCTGGACCGGAATGTTGGCGGTCTGGAAGTCAGGGGTTGCGGTCAGGCGCGCGTCGAACCTGGCCCTGGCGGCGGCGATTCCCGGCCCCAGAGGACTGGGGACCAGAATGCGTCCCGGTCCCGAGGGATTCGGCGCAAGAATACAAGCCGGATTGGGGATCTCCGCAATCAGCGTATGCCCGGCCGGGTCCTGCAGAACAATGTGGTAATCGACGTCTGTTTCCTTCTTATAGAACGTCATTAACGCATTCACGACGTAGACAGTGGTCTCAGTGGGCGCGACCCTCGCGTTATCCGGAGGGCCAGGAGGATCTACCGGTGCGGGAATCGAGCCTAAATCGAAGATCGTTGTCGGGACAACATGGTTCAGATCGACCAGGCTTACGTCGGGATCGGTTCCAACCTTCACGGACCAGCGCTCCACACCGCAGGAAGGACTCTGAACCGTAAGTGTAATGGGCGCAGTCGCCGCGCGGCCCTGCGCATCGGCGATCGTGGCGACAATATTTTTAACGCCGGTTGTAATGTCCGGTCCAACCGTCGCCTGAAAGGAAAAGACATTATCGCCGGCGGTTTGATCGCCGTGTGTGCCGTCATCGAAGAACGGCTGTGACGAAACACCGCCGAGGCTGGTGAGATCGCCAACCACGCTCACGCCGGAGCTCGGCGGAGTCGTTGCCGGAGTTACCCGAACTGTCAGCAGGGTATTACTGGCCGGATCGACGGATGATGGAGAGGCCACACCAAGGCCCGACGGCTGAGATGGATCGCCGCCGCAGGAATTCGCGGGAGCGGCGCTATTGCGCGGGATTGGCCCAATCGGGACGAAATCATTGAGATTGTTATCTGTGTCAATGCAGCCATTACCTCTGCGAACGGCTGCTGTCGTGTTCGTGAGAACCGGGGTCGGCGTGGTTTCAGAGCAGTTCGCGGTCCCATAACCAATCAGGTCGACAATGCCGCCTGTGGGGCAGGCTCCGGTCAAAGCCGTGGTGTTGGCAACCAGCGCGACTTTGCCGCTGGTCGCTCCCATGGCAATTGTGCCGGTCGCGTCCGGAGCCGGCAAACTCGTAGTGCCCCCGGCGCCCTGAGACTCCCGCACCAGGAAATAGTGACCGGGTTGCAGTACGCATGGGCCTGTCGGACAAATGCTGGTTGGCGTCCAGGTGCTGGTCGTAGGTGAACTGTATTGTACTGACCAGCCGGTAAGATCAACCGAGGTTTGCGCCTGGTTGTAGATCTCAATGAAGTCATTGGTATAGGTAGAGCCTGAATTGCCTCCGCCTCCATAAACCTGGCTGATCTTGACGGTGGTCGGTGGTGGCGGTGGCTGCACGGTCAGCGAAATCGCCGATGTGCTGCTGCGTGCCTGAGCGTCGCTGATCGTAACCGGCAGAGGCTTCAACCCGGCGGAGGTGCCGCTTGCGACCACCGTCTGGAACGAGAAGATATTGTCATTGGCGACGGCGTCACCGTTCGTGCCGTCGTTGAAGAACTGCTGTGAAGCTGAGCCGCCGATTAAATGCAGATCTCCGACCACGCTGATCCCGGTGCTGACCGGGTTTGAGCCCGGCGTTACGTTCACGGTAAGAAGCGTTGCGCCGCCTTCCTGTAGGCTCGCGGGCGTCGCCGATCCTGTGCCTGTGGGCGGCGTGGACAAAGGAGTTACGGTAAGAGAAATTGAGGCGCTGCCCGTGCGAGATTGCGCGTCAGTGATGGTTGCCGGGAGGATTTTGGCGCCTGCACTGGTGGCCCCAGGGACCGTGGCCAGCAACGAAAACACATTGTCGCCGGCGGTCAGGTCGCCGTGTGTTCCATCGTCAAAAAACTGTTGCGTCGCGGAGCCGCCGATCGCGCTGAGGTTGGCGTTGACCGCCAGACCGGTGCTCACCGGGTTTGCGCCCGGCGTGACAGCTATCGTCAAAAGTGAGGAATTCCCCGCCTGCACTGTGGCGGGATTGGCAGCTCCGGCGCCGGCGGGATTCGTTGAGGCGCTGGTACTGCCCAGTATGGAAATGTCGTCAATGGCAAGCGCCTGCGCATTGGTGGTGGTTGTGCCGGAGGCCACCGAGTAGTTCCACGCAAGAAAGAAATTGCCGCCATCGGGAATGCTGACGTTCAGGTTCTTATTGCTCACCGCCACAGTGACTCCGGGCGCTGTGGCAAAGCCGGTGTTGGCGGCGTCAGGACCGAAGCTGGTCAGAAAGTCGCTTCCGGCGTTCGTCCATGTGCTGCCATCGGTTGAGTAAAACACCTGAATTCGAAATCCCGCCGGATTCAGGCCGCCGCGGTATTTTTCGACGTTATAGGAAATCTGCAGACCGGTCAGGGTGGCGCCGGTATTGTTCACGAGCTGAGCATAAAGATTGCCGCTCGCTGTGGCTGTGCCTGATGAGAGAAAACCCACGGCTCTGTCCGCGCCTGTGGTGTTGGTTCCCGCTCCGAAGTTGTAAATGCCGTTGGATGCCGACGAAGACAGGTTCGCGCCCCCGAGGAACTGCGTCGCTGTCGCGGCTGCCGCGAATGTGCCGACCGTACGGACCGTTGCCGGGCGGTCAACGCGGAAGTCCGCGGGCAAAGTTGCCACGGCAACCGTGCCAATACCCTCAAAATTCTGTGTGGACGCTGTGCTCGTTGAAATCGGAATGGCTGCGAATGCCGCATAAGCGCACATTGCTGCCGTCAGCAGGATTGCAGCGGCACGAACGACCCTTCGGCCTGAGATTGAGCGCGGGGGGAAGGAGCCTGAAGAGCGTTTCGTCAAATCGGCACTTGAGTTTCGCATAATTAATCTTCTCGTTTTTTCTGAATGATTGAACCTTCGGAGAGCGGCTGATTCTATCATTCAGAAAACTCCCAACCATAGTAATTTCTGATTAAAATCCGGCGAATCGGGAAGACTGTTGTAAACCATTGAGAACAACGGCGGGGCCGATTGGAACCCGCGGCCTCTGCCGGGACAGAGCCGCTCGCTGAAGAACCTGCCAAACTGTTAGTGTTTCTCACCGGAAATCGTCAGGATCTTCGCGGCGCCCCACCCTTCGCGCTTTTGCGAAGGGTGGGACGCGATGTGCCTCTGTAGTGCTAATCATGAAAGTCTTCGTGCCTTGCGACGAGTTCCGGTCGAAAAACCTATCCCATGCTTTTGCTTTTCCTGCGTATCTCTGCGTCCTCTGCGGTGAGAGGTTTTGGTTGCGGCTACGTCGCGCTGTGGAAGCTCTTGTTCGCTCCCGATTTCGGAAAAAACAAAGTGACGCTGGTCACCGACAAATCACGCGCATTCGGAGCAAAATGATATTTAATGCCGAATTCTCGAAACAGCGAGCTTGCCAACGCCCTGACCCATGCCCTCGGCGTCGCGCTGGCTCTCGCGGGCCTCGCTGTTCTGGTGACACTGGCGAGTCTCCATGGCAACCCCCGCCGGATTGTCGCCTATAGCATCTACGGCGTTACCCTGGTCCTGCTCTACGCGGCCTCCACCGCCTATCACGGCATTCAACTGCCCGAGGCGAAGCGCCGGCTCAGAACTCTGGACCATGCGGCTATTTATCTGCTCATTGCCGGCACGTACACCCCGTTTACCCTCATCAGTCTTCGCGGCGCCTGGGGATGGTCGTTATTCGGCATCGTCTGGGCGCTGGCCGCCACCGGTGTGGTCTTCAAGCTGTTCTTTACCGGGCGCTTTCCCATTGCCTCGACGATCGCCTACCTCGCGATGGGCTGGCTCGCGCTGATCGCGGTGCGCCAGTTGTTCCTCCACTTACCACTTCAGGGAATCATTCTGCTTTTCTCGGGCGGCCTCTGCTACACCGTCGGCGTTCTGTTCTTTGCTCTGGATGAAAAGTGGCGTTTCAATCACGCCATCTGGCATGTGTTCGTCCTCGCGGGCTCGGCCTGTCATTTTTTTGCGGTGCTGATTTCGACGCTGCCTCGGGGGTAGGAACGCGCGAATCTCGATTCTCGCTTTACTCTAAAAAAGTTTTGTCATCCTGAGCGGAGTGCGAACGAATGTGAGCACGCAGTGAAGGATCCCGAGGATGTCGGCAATACCCTTGCGGTTTCAGGACCGGGATGACAAGGGGGTAAAGCAGAGGCCGAAGTCAGTTATATTGTCGCCCTTGATCCCTGAAAGTTCTTGGCCATTCGCTTGACAAGCCCCGACGCGCAGGATAGTTTTTTGACGGCTCGCCAGGCGTGTTGTGCGTGCCGCCGGTAAATTGTCATCGTTCCGAATTCCACCATGGTTCTCGCGTTTCTCTTATTCTCGGAACAGGGCGCCCACCTGACCCGCGGCGCCGTTATAGCGGTGATCGCCATCGGCTTTGCGATAGCGGGGCTTCATCCCGCCCTGCGTCATTTGCCGGACGATAGCGACGAGCCGCCTCTGACTCGCGGAGAACAGCGCATCCTTTTGATTTTGGCTGTCCTGCTGCTCGCTCTCAGCGTCCGCGAATTCCTGCTTGCGCGATAACCTGCGCCGATTCTCACGCGCCTTCAACAGAGTCGGCGAACATTACTCTGCCGAAGGTTGCCCGCGATCCTCATAATTTTGTCCGCATTCATCTCATGGCTTCTCTTGACATCCCCATACACCCAATATAGTTTGTGATGTGATGAACGTGATGCTCCGCAAAGCGTGTTGTACGTGCTGCTGTTTGGCAGGCACACACATGTCTCCGGAGCGACAGGCGTAAGAACAGCCATCTGTAATTTCAGGAACCCGCCTCCGGAACCACCGGACGGCGGGTTTTTCCGTTTTCAGGCCGGCCATGATGGCGGCCACAGGGGAACCCAATGGACTCCGTATTGCCCGAAGAACAGGTGGATGAATCCGCCGAACTTCTGATCGATCGCGTGCTTCAAACAAGTTTCGGCCTCGCCTGCACGACCTGCAGTTTTCAGGCTGAGGATATGGTCGTCCTCGATCTTCTGCGCCGCAGGCTTCCGGATATTCCCGTCTTGTTTCTCGATACGGGTTATCACTTCGCGGAAACCTATGCTTATCGCGATCGCATGACGTCCGCCTGGAACCTGAATCTCGTCAATGTGGTTCCGTCCGCAAGTGTCGCCGAGCAGGAGCAGGCCTCGGGACTGTTATACGTCTCCGACCCCACGCGCTGCTGCGGGCTGCGCAAGGTGGCGCCGCTCATGAAAGCTTTGGGAAAATTCGACCTTTGGTTTACCGGCCTTCGCCGGGAACAGTCGCCTACGCGTGCGAACCTGGAAACGATCGAAGAAAACCGGCTTCCCGGCGGAAAGCGGATTCTGAAGATCAACGCTCTGGCCGGATGGAAATGGCCCGAGGTGCTGCGCTATGTCGAGGGAAACCGGATCGAAAAACTCCCGCTCTACGAGCGGGGATACACCAGCATCGGCTGTCAGCCCTGCACCAGCCTGCCGCTGGTTCCGGGCGATTCACGCTCCGGACGCTGGGCCGGGAAAAAACTCGAATGCGGGATTCACACGTTCACCCAACCGGAGGAAGATCGCCGATAAATAATGCAGCCCCGAATTTCCACGTTGTCCTGAATTCCTTGTCATCCTGAACGAAGTGCGAACGCATGTGAGCACGCAGTGAAGGATCCCCATCAGGCAATGGTTTAAATCAGGGTGTCAGGATTACGTTACTGAGGCCTTTGAAATGTGTTGGTGATTACGTTCATCCTCGGGGTCCTTCACTGCGTGCTCACATGCGTTCGCACTTCATTCAGGATGACAAGGGGTTTAAAGCAACGTTGAAACAGGGAGCAGTCAAAACCTCTTATCGTTTCTTCCTCACCCCCGGCTTTCGCGCCGCCTTCCCCGCCCCACCACCCTTCTTGCCCGACTTCGCATTCTTCTCCACCCGCAGCTTCCATGCCGTGCGCAGCGCCCCTTCCAGCACTTCTTTGTTCGCGGCTGCCAGCCGGATGTGCGTCATGCCCATCCTCCCCCATCCGCCGGGGATGGGCAGAAACACCTCGGGCAGTTCCCCGACGAAGGCCGCCTGCTGTTCCGGCGTCAGCATCAGATTTCCATAGCCCTGCTTTTCAGAAGCGAGCGTCGCGAAGATTCTTCCGCCCACGCGGAAATCCGCCGCGCCCATGTGCGAGCCTTCTTCGGCGCCTTCAAGGCTGAGGGCCATTCGTCGAAAATCGCCGGCATTCATTGAGTATCGCTCCAGGAGCATTTCTTAAGAAACCCGCCGCTCCGGTTAAGAAGTGTAAAAAACATTTATACCTTCCGGAAGCAAAAGATGCGACTGTTACAATTGACGATTGAACGTTGAATCTTTCCGTCGTTTGTCTGGTCAGTATTGATGTTCCTTTGACCGTCACCGAACACGGTCATTGGCTCATCATGATTTTCCTAAAGGACCCAACCGCATGTGGATTGTACGACTGGCGCTTCAGCGGCCCTATACCTTCGTTGTCATGGCGCTGCTGATCCTTATTCTCAGCCCCATTGTCGTTCTGCGGACGCCTGTCGATATCCTTCCTGAAATCAATATTCCGGTCATCAGCATCATCTGGCAGTTCCAGGGTCTTTCCGCGCAGGAAATGGCGGACCGCATCATCGGCAATACCGAGCGCGGCCTCACCACCACGGTCAACGACATCGAACACATCGAGACCCAGTGCATGGATGGCCGCGCCATCACCAAGGTGTTTTTCCACGCCACCGCGAATATTCAGACTTCGCTGGCACAGGTCACGGCCATTTCTCAGACGGCCGTCCGGCAGCTGCCGCAGGGAACGACCCCGCCGCTCATCATTGTTTATTCAGCATCGAGCGTGCCCATTATGCAGGTGGGTATCAGCAGCAAGAGCCTCGGTGAGCAGGCGCTCAACGATCTTACGGTCAACTTTATCCGGCCCCGCCTGGTCACCGTTCCCGGCGCGGCCATTCCCTTCCCTTACGGCGGAAAGCAGCGGGTGGTCGCCGTGGATATCGACACTGCGGCGATGCAGTCCCGCGGATTGACGCCCGTGGACGTGGTAAACGCCTTCAGCGCGCAGAACCTGATTCTGCCTTCCGGTACCGTCAAACTCGGCGACCTGCAGTACCAGGTGGAAATGAACGGCAGTCCCGACACCATTGCGGAAATCAACGGCCTGCCGGTCAGGACGCAGAATGGGGCCACCACATATATTCGCGACGTGGCCCACGTGCGCGACGGATTTTCGCCACAGACCAACATCGTGAGGCAGGACGGATTGCGCGGAACGCTGATCACCGTCATGCGCAACGGCGGCGCTTCCACTCTCGATATCGTCAGCAACATCAAAGCCGGCCTGAAGAGGATTGCGCCTACCCTGCCCGACGACCTGGAGATGAAGCCCCTGTTCGACCAGTCGCTGTTCGTGCGTGCCTCGATCCAGGGCGTGGTGCGCGAAGCTCTGACAGCGGCCTGCCTTACCGCCGCCATGATCCTTCTGTTCCTCGGCAACTGGCGCAGCACGCTGATCATCGCCGTCTCCATTCCGCTTTCGATTCTCTGCTCGGTCATCACGCTCGCCGCGCTCGGCCAGACCTTTAACCTCATGACCCTCGGAGGGCTGGCCCTGGCGGTCGGAATCCTCGTGGACGACGCCACGGTTGAAATTGAAAACATCGACCGCAACCTGGCCATGGGCAAAGATCTGAAGCCCGCCATTCTGGATGGCGCATCGCAGATTGCCGTGCCCGCCTTCGTTTCCACGCTGAGTATCTGCATCGTGTTTGTGCCCATGTTCTTCCTGACCGGCGTGGCCAAATTTCTTTTTGTTCCGCTGGCCGAGGCCGTGGTGTTCGCCATGCTCGCCTCGTACCTGCTTTCGCGGACCCTGATACCCACCCTGGTCATGTACCTGCTGCGCGGACATGAGCACGAAGACAAGTTCAAAGTGAAAAACAACATCTTCGCTCCGCTCAAGCGCCTGCAGATCGGCTTTGAGCGCCGCTTCGAGCTCATGCGCGATGGATACCATCGCGTGCTGACCGGGGCCATGGAGCATCGCCGGATTTTCATTACCTGCTTCCTCGGCTTCTGCTTTTTGTCTCTGGGACTCGTCTTTTTCCTGGGCGAGGACTTCTTTCCCGAAGTCGATGCCGGCACCTTTCGCATGCATGTGCGTGGACGCGCGGGGCTGAGAATCGAAGAAACGGCCCGGCTCTGCGATGAAGTGGAGAATGCGATCCGGGAGAAGATTCCGGCGAAAGAACTGGTCGCGATTCTCGACAACATCGGCCTGCCCTACAGCTCGATCAATAACACCTACAGCACGGCGGGCAGTATCGGCGCCTCCGACGCGGAAGTTCTGGTTTCTCTGGACCAGGAAAAACATCGGCCCACCGCCGAATACGTCAAAGAGCTGCGCGAAGAACTGCCCGCCAGGTTCCCGGGCGTGGAGTTCTTCTTCCAGCCCGCGGATATCGTCAGCCAGATTCTGAATTTCGGTCTGCCTTCCCCCATCGACATCCAGGTCGTCGGCAGGAGCCAGGCGCAGAATTATGAGATCGCCCAGCGGATTGCGAACCGGCTGCGCCGCGTTCCCGGATCGGCCGACGTCCATGTGCAGCAGCTGATGAATTCCCCCGCCATCAGGCTCGATGTGGACCGCAGCCGCGCCCAGCAGGTGGGGCTGCAACAGAGAGACGTTGCGCAAAACCTGCTGGTCTCCCTCAGCGGAAGTTTTCAGACCTCACCAACATTCTGGCTCAATCGTCAAAACGGTGTGACCTACAGCGTGGCCGTTCAGACGCCCGAGTACCGGATTGAGTCCCTCCAGTCGCTGATGAACACGCCGGTGAACGGCGTTGGATCGGGGGGACAGCAGGTGCTGGCCAACCTCGCCACCGTGACGCCGACCGTAACGCCCGCTGTAATCTCGCACTACGACATTCAGCCCGTGATGGATGTCTATGCCGGCGTCCAGGGACGCGATCTGGGCGGCGTGGCCCGGGACGCGAACAGGATTCTGGATGAATTCAGGAAGAAACTGCCAAAGGGAAGCGAGATCAATCTGCGCGGCCAGGTCGCAACCATGAGCAGTTCTTTCGCCGGCCTGGGGCTGGGCCTGGTGATGTCGATCGTTCTGGTGTATCTGCTGATCGTGGTCAATTTTCAGTCGTGGCTCGATCCGTTCATTATTATTACCGCGCTGCCGGGCGCGCTGGCGGGCATCGCGTGGATGCTGCTGCTGACCCACACCACGCTCAATGTTCCCTCGCTGACCGGAGCGGTCATGTGCATGGGCGTGGCCACCGCCAACAGTATCCTGGTGATCTCGTTCGCGCGCGAACGCATGGACGAAGGCCTGAGCGCGTGGGATGCCGCGCTCGATGCCGGACACACGCGCATGCGCCCGGTCATCATGACCGCGCTGGCCATGATCATCGGCATGGTGCCGATGGCTCTGGGCCTGGGCGAAGGCGGCGAGCAGAATGCTCCTCTGGGCAGAGCGGTGATCGGCGGCCTGATTTTTGCCACAGTCGCCACTTTGTTTTTCGTGCCCGTGATCTTCAGCATTATGCACGGAAACAAAAAGACCGCGGGAGCGCCGGCGGAACAAAAAGCTTAGGATGGATTGAAGGAACCCTCTTACGTCTATGACCCAACTTACGCGGGAAAGACCGACTGAATCGCAAACCCAGGCAGGTCCGCCGGCGGGCCGGCCCGCGGGCGCCCGGCTGGCTGTGATCGCTTTGCTCGTCCTCTTTCTGGCCGGCGGATTCACCGTCATCCGCCGTTTCTCTGAACGCCGCGCCCTGGCCAAAGAGACCGACAGGCTGGCCATCCCCACGGTCGGCGTCATCAAGCCCACCGCCGAGCCGGCCAGCGAAGAGCTGACCCTCCCCGCGCAGTTGCAGGCCTTCGTGGAGTCGCCGATTTACTCCCGCACCAACGGCTACCTGCTGCGCTGGTATAAGGATATTGGCAGCAAAGTGAAGAAGGGCGAGCTTCTCGCCGAGATCGACACCCCGGAAGTCGACCAGGAACTTTCCCAGGCGGTCGCGGCGCGGCAGCAGATTGAAGCGCAGTTGCAGCTGGCCAAAAGTTCCGCCGAACGCTGGATCAATCTGCGCAAGACCGACTCCGTCTCGCAGCAGGAAGCCGACCAGCAAACCAGCGCCTACACCCAGGCCCAGGCCAATGCGGCGGCCTCCGACGCCAACGTTCGCCGCCTGGAGCAGTTGAAATCGTTCAAGCACATTTATGCGCCCTTCGCCGGCGTGGTCACAAAGCGCAACACCGACGTCGGCGCGCTCATCGCCGCGGGCAACGCCGGAGCAAAAGAGCTGTTCGACGTGGCCCAGGTGGACCCGCTGCGCGTTTTCGTGAGCGTTCCTCAGGCGAACTCGCCTTCGATTCGGGCAGGGTTGCCGGCTTATATCGAGCTCAACGAACTTCCGGGGCAGAAATTTTCGGGTAAGGTGGTGCGCACGGCGGAAGTCATCGATCCTTCCACTCGGACCCTGCTCACCGAGATCGACGTTCCCAATCCCGCGGGACGGCTCATGCCTGGTTCTTATGCCCAGGTGCACTTCGCCATTCCCATCCAGACCGTCCGCATGACCGTGCCGGTCAACGCCCTGCTCTTCCGCGCCGAAGGCCCGCGCGTCGCCATAGTGGGCGCCGATCAAAAAATTCATCTGAAGGCCGTGAGCATCGGCCGCGACTTTGGCACTAAGGTGGAAATTATGGGCGGCTTGAATCCTGGCGACCAGATCGTCGTGAACCCGGCGGATTCACTCGAAGAAGGCCAGGAAGTCAAAATCAAGCCCGAGGGGGCCGCCCGCTCGTGAGATTTCATGATCTGCGTCTGATTTGGGCGAGCGCTCTGCTTGCATCGCTCGCCGGATGCACGGCCGGACCCAAATATCATCGTCCCGAAGTTCCCGTCGCGCCCCAGTGGAAGGAGGAAGCGCCATGGCGTGCAGCCAGCCCCCAGGATGGCATTCC
>WNFG01007013.1_pt1 | contig 15275 bp, 15 predicted proteins | sample 5400431 | NCBI WGS metagenome assembly WNFG01 (sample SAMN13153346, study PRJNA577476) | soil metagenome | isolation source: 120 cm saprolite under Douglas fir tree site 2 hole 3 replicate 2 | place: USA:California | collected 2015-04-18 | reverse complement strand
ACTGGAAATTCACCAGCACCGACCTCACCCGGGTGCTGAGGCGGATCGAGGTTGAGATGCCCGCCCCGGCAGCCGAGCCAGCTACCACGCTACTAGCGGCCTGACAACCCCCCAGTTACCTCCGGGGCCGACCACTTAGGCGGCACCGGCTCAGGCCGGCACCGGCTCTCAGGCCAGGCACCGGCTCGGGCCGGTAGAAAATCTCAGGCCTGCTCGGACCCTCGGGCCGGCGGGGCTCCCGGCAGGGATTAGAAGAAGACGCGGACGTCGCCGACGAGCAGGTCCGGCGTCTCAAGCGCGGCGAAGTGGCCGCCGGTGTCGAAGTCGCTCCAGTGCACAATGTTGTTGGCCTGCTCGGCGTACCGGCGGATGGCGATGTCCTGTGCGAAGACGGCTACCCCGGTTGGCACCGGAGATCGGGTCGGCCAGTCGCTGCCGTGCATGCTCTCGTAATACAGGTTGGCCGCCGATCCGGCGGTCTGGGTGAACCAGTACAGGCTGACGTCGGCGAGGATCTCGTCGCGCGGGATCGCGTCCTCGGGTAGCTCATGCGCGGAGTTGGTCCATTCCTTGAACTTCTCCACGATCCAGGCGAGCTGGCCGGCCGGCGAGTCGGTCAGCCCGTAAGACAGCGTCTGCGGGCGGGTGGCCTGGATCTGGAAGTAGCCATTGCCCTCGGCCATGAACTGCCCTAGCAACTGCGCCCGTCGCTGCTCGGCCGGCGTGAAGGTGGCCAGTTCTTCCTCGGGGATGTCGCCGAACGGGATGAAGCCCATGGTGGCCGCGTTCACATGAATCCCGATGACGTGCTCGGGATCCACCCGTCCGAGGTCGGGAGCGACAAAGGCCCCGTAGTCCCCGCCCTGGGCACCGTAGCGCTCATAACCGAGCCGGTGCATCAGCGTCGCGAAGGCGGCCGCGATGCGCCTGCTCCCCCAGCCCGGTTCGGTCAACGGCGCGGAGAACCCGAACCCGGGCAGAGACGGGATGACCAGGTCGAACGCCTGGGTGGGGTCGCCGCCATGCGATCGCGGATCACTCAGCGGCCCGATGAGGTTCAGGAATTCCACGACCGATCCCGGCCAGCCGTGGATGAGCAGCAACGGCGTGGCATCCGGCTCCGGTGACTTCACGTGCAGGAAGTGGATCCGCTGGCCGTCGATGTGCGTCGTGTACTGCGGGTAAGCGTTCAGGCGCGCCTCCTGGGCCCGCCAGTCGAAGCCGTCCCGCCAGTACGCGGCGAGTTCGCGCAGGTAGTCGACCGGCACACCGCGCTCCCACGCCGCCCCCGGCAGCTGGGCCGGCCACCGGGTCCGGCCGAGGCGCTCGGCCAGGTCGTCCACGTCCGCCTGGGGGACGTCGACCCGGAACTCCTCGATGAGCGTCTCCGTGCTGGCGGGCGTTGCTGTGTTCATGGCAGAATCCTCTCGGAATGGATCAGCTGAACGAATCGTTCTGTTCAATGAAAACTCTATCAGATCGGAACGATCCGTTCAAGTACTAGGATGGCGTCATGGAAGCAAAGGCGGCCCCGCTCAGCGGGCGGAAGGCCCAGGCAGCGCAGAACGACGAAGCGATCCTCAAGGCGGCGCGCGAGGTCTTCCTGGCCGACCCCACCGCCCCCATCTCGGCGGTGGCCGAGCGGGCGGGGGTCGGCATCGGGGCGCTATACCACCGGTACGACAGCAAGGAAGAACTGCTGCGCACCCTGTGCCGGCAGGGCCAGGAGATCTACATCGCCGAGGTCGAGCGGGCCCTCGCCTCCGGCCACGAGCCGTGGGACGCGTACGTCGAGTACCTGCGCCGCATCGTCGCCGCCAGCACCCACGGACTGACCGTCCGGTTGGCTGGCACCTTCACCCCCACCGCCGAAATGATGACCATGGCTGAACGTATGCGAGCGCTCAGTGCCGAACTATTCGACCGCGTCCGCGGCACTGGCACCCTGCGCCCCGACATCACGTTCCTCGACATTGACTACATGCTGGAGTTCCTGGCCGACGTCAAGCTCGGAGGGGCGGAGCGGACCGCTGAACTGCGCCAGCGTCATCTCAGCATCATCATCGACGGCTTGCGCTGCGAGCAGCCCACTCCTCTACCCGGCGCGCCCCCCACCTGGGAAGAGCAGACCGAGCGCTGGGTCCACCGCTGACCTTGGTCACGACGGCGCGAGCCAGCAGGAGCCAGGCGGCCAGGCCGAGCGGGTAGGTGAAGTAGCCGAACCGGCTGGCGGGCGCGAACGTGATCATCAGGGTCAGCCCGGCCACCAGCCGCCAGCCCGCCGCGCGCTCGTCCCGGGGCGGCCAGACGATCAGGGATGCCGCCACACCGAGTCCGGCGATCATGACCAGGGCGATAGCGACCCAGTGCCCGCCCCTCCAGGCCTGGGCAATCAGGTGCCCGGGCAGCACGCTGGCCGCCGGACTCTTGATCTTGGTCAGCCCCAGCGGGAACAGGACCGTGTTCGCCACCATCGATCCTGGCTGCCGGGCCAGCACCGGCCCGTCGGCGAGGCTGGCCACGCCGAGCGCGGTCGCCGCGAACCAGGCCGCGGGGCGCCGGCCGTCCCGGGCGGCGATCAGGGCGAAGGCCACGGCCAGGGCGGGCCACGCGGTCGCCTTCATGGCCGCGGCCAGGCCAAGGACCAGTCCGGCGCTGACCGGCCGTGACCTGTTTCCCAGCAGCGCGAGGCCGAGGCACATGAGGGCCAGCACGGGCAGGTCGTCACCGCCGGTGGAGAGCGGGAACGCGATCACCGGGGACGCGACGACCAGGGCGGTCCAGCGCCACGCGTGCGGCACCGAGTTCACGGAAAGGGCGGCGCCGAACGCGGCCACGAACACGGCGCCGAACCACAATCGGGGGTCGGTGAGCAGCCCGCCGCCGAACAGCGCCTGCGGCACGCCGAACACGGCCAGGGCGGGCTGGTACGGACTGTAGGCATAGGGCCCATGCGCGGCGGCGATCGCGGCTGTGCCCTCATAGGGCGTGCCGTGATGGAGGAAGAGGGCAGCCGAACGGACGATCACGGCGACTTCCGGCTGCGCCACCCCGGTCGCGGCCATCCAGGCCAGCGGCGCGATGAGAGCGCCGCCGACGCTGATCGCGGCGGCGAGGCCCATACCGTGCCGCCGCCAGGCGGCCACGGCGACAGCGGCCGCGCCGTAGGCGCCGGCGGCGAACATCCCCCAGAGCCGCTGCGGCGGATTCGCACTGATCACGGCCACCCCGCCGGCGAAAAGGGCGCAGGCTGCGAGGATCGCGGCCACCCACTCCCACCGGATGGCGGCGAGCGGCGCTGCGGCGGGCCCCCGGCCCGGGTCGCCGCCGCCAGGCTGCGAGCGGGTCAGCTGTAGCGTCATATCACGACACGCTACGACTTGCGGCCCACGCCGGTCGTCATGCCGAAGGGTGATCTCTGCCTCGTCTGCCGGCTGAGTCCTGCGCCCCGGGTATGACGGACACTCACCCGGCTGGCCGATCCGGCATCAACGAGCGCAGGACGGTCCCGGTCGCGGTGTCGGCGGGATAAAAGGTCTCGATGGCCAGTTCGGAGATGGTGACGTCCCGCGGGGTGCCGAACACGGTCGTGGTGCTGAACAGCGACAGGACACCGGCCGGCGTGTGGTACTGCAGGGGCACGATCAGCGCGCCGGTGCCACTGAAAGCGGCCGGCGCCGAGGGGTCGCCGCCCGGGTAGCCCCGCAGTTCCTCCAGCATCTCGGCCAGCTGCGCATCGCCGGTCGCCTCCACTTGCTGGCGCAGCCGTTCGAGCAGGTGGGCGCGCCACTGGGCCAGGTTGGCGATGCGGGGGGCCATTCCGTCCGGGTGCAGCGAGAGGCGTAGTACGTTCACCGGCGGTTCCAGCAGGTGCGCCGCGGCGCCAGCGGTCAGCAGGCCGACGGCCTGGTTGGCATCGACGAGTTCCCATTGCCGGTCGATCACCACCGCCGGGTATGGCTGGTGTGCGGCGAGGATCGCGGTGATCGCCTCACTGATCGCGGCCATCGGCGCGTCACCGAGCCCGTGCTGCGGGTAGGCAGGCGCGTAACCCCCGGCCAGCAGCAGCATGTTGCGCTCGCGCAGCGGGACGTCGAGGTGCTCGGACAGCAGCAGGATCATCGAGCTCGTGGGCTTCGCCCGGCCGGTCTCGACGAAACTGAGGTGACGCGCCGACACCTCTGCCCGCAACGACAGGTCGAGCTGGGTCAGCCGGCGCCGCTCGCGCCACCGGCGCAGCAGGGCACCGACGGGCTCGGCGGGCACCTGCACCATCGTCATGGCGACCACGATAAGGGCCGGGCGAAGCACGCTCCATTACCTCCCAGGTAATCGACACCCGGCCGGCTGGCGCACAGGCTCGGGGGCACGGGCGAGCGCATCCTGCGCCGCCCGTACCCACCGAGGAGCACAGATGAATGGAGCACAGATGAATGGAGCACAGATGAATGACTTCGGCCAGCTCGCGCAGCGCTACATCGACGCCTGGAACGAAACCGACCCGGCCAACCGGCGCCGCCTGATCGAGACGACATGGGCGGTCGACGGACGTTATGTGGACCCGCTCGCGGATGTGCAGGGCCACGCTGCGATCGACGCGACACTGGCCGCCGTGCAGGCCCAGTTCCCGGGGCTGACGTTCGCGCTCGCCGGACCCGTGGACGCGCACCACGACCAGGCGCGCTTCAGCTGGGAGCTGGGGCCCGCAGGCGGTGAGGCGCTCGTCATCGGCTTCGATGTCGCCGAGCGCGACGCCGACGGCCGGCTCAGCCTGGTGCTGGGTTTCCTCGACAAGGTCCCGGCGGCGTGACCGATGGCGGCCGGCGCCCGCCGATGATGCGCAGCAGGCTGCCCGGGGAGAAGTAGCGGCGGGGCGGCACCGTTCCGCTCAGCACACCGAAAAAGCGGCTGATCTCCCCGGGCCGCCCGCGGAGCGAGCTGTAGAGCAGCCGCTCGCCGAGCCGAAGCGGACCCAGCCGCGCCACGCGTGCGGTGAGGTCATACATCGGCAATGCCGCCCGGTCCCGGCGCCGCTGATATCCGTCGAGCGCCACATCGAGCGCTGTCGCCGGGCAGCTCCCGGCCGGGCCGCCGCCAGCGAGGCCCAGGCTGACGGCCCCGGCGAGCAGCTCGGCGTCGCGGAAGGCATTGCTGATGCCGTGCGCGCTCACCGGGTCGAGCACCAGGCCGGCGTCGCCTGCCAGCGCCCAGCCAGGACCAGACGAAACGTTCAGTCGACTGGGCAGGTCAGGTGTGGTGCGCAGCCTCTCCGCCCGGCGCCCGGCCCGCACCCGCTCGCCAAGGTCTCCGCATTCCTGCAGGCTGGCCAGGTAGTGCGCTTCCAGATCACGCCGGGCGGCGGCGAATTCGCTGGCTGGCGAGGCTACATAGATCATGGTCAGGCCGTCGTTGGTCGGGAAGGCAGCGGCGGCGCGCCCGGGACGCCGGTAGATCTCGCCGCCGGCACCGGCCGTGGGCACCCCCGCCCAGTAGCTGTAGCTGGCCATGGTGCGGACCGGATGCTGCCGGTAGCTGCGGGCCCCGGCCGCGCGGGCGACGAACGACCGCTTGCCGTCAGCTCCCACGACGAGATGGGCGGTCTCGGTCACCCGGGTCCCGCCGCGGTCGCGGCCGCGGATGCCGGCGACTCGCCCCCCCGCCCAGGCGAGCTCGTCGACCAGGAAGTTCTGGCGTACCTCGGCGCCCGCATCCCGGGCGGCATCCACGAGGAGACGGTCAAGCAGGATCCGGCGTGGGCTGTACAGCGCGTCGGCCCCGCCCCAGGCCGGGTAGTGCCCGTCAAGCACCACCCGGCCGGTGTCGAAACGGAGCCTGCGGGTCGCGGGCGTGCCCGCCGCGGACAGCCGTCCTAGCAGCCCCCACCTACCCAGCGCGCTGACTCCGGGCAGCTGCACCTGATGCGTTGACAGCGTGTCGCTGGGAAAGCCGGCCCGATCGACCGCCAGGACCCGCAACCCGGCCCGGGCCAGCAGCATGGCCGTCGCGGCACCCGCGACCCTGGTTCCGACCACGATGACGTCGTACCTCGTCTTCTGCGCGCAGTGGGCCAGGCACATCGGTGTTCCCTCCTACGGCTTCCTGCAGGAGCCGGCTAACCATACGGTGCCGTATGTTCTTACCATACGGTAGCGTATGTTAATGGCCGGACGATCTGCAACCCCCAGACGGCGGCTGACCGCTGACGACTGGGCCGCCGCCGCGCTGTCAGCGATCGCCGAAAGCGGGCTCTCCGCCGTCGCCGTCGAGCCGCTCGCCGTGCGGCTCGGCACCACCAAGGGCAGCTTCTACTGGCATTTCGCCAGCCGGGCCGCCCTCCTGGAAGCCGCCCTGAGCCGCTGGGAGCGGCAGACCACGACCGACGTCGCTGCACGGGTGCGGGCCAGCGCCGCAGACCCGCTGGCCCGGCTGCGCCTGCTGATCATTGAGGTCGTGGAGATGGCTGAATCCGACCGCATCGGCGTAGCCCTGCTGGCCAGCGCCGCGCATCCCGCGGTCGCCCCCGTGCTCGCCCGCGTCACCGAGCAGCGCCTCGCGATCATCGCCGGGCTGTTCGCCGAACTCGGCTTCCCGCCCGCCGCGGCCCGCCGCCGGGCCCTCCTCGCCTACAGCAGCTATCTCGGGCATGCGCAGCTCAGCCACACCACCCCCGAACTGCTCCCGCGTGATAGCGGCGCGCGCCGCGCCTACCTCGACGACGTCCTCTCGGTCCTGACCGCGCTACCGGCCGCGGGCTCAGGTCACGAGGTCTAGCGCCCCGGCTACCTCGGCGAGCACGCCAAGGTGAGCATCGACCGCGCCCAGTCCAGCGCCCATCGTGTTGATCGACAGGTGTGTCGCACCGGCGTCACGCCACCTGGCGGCCTGTTCCACCACCTGGGTCCCGCCCACCGCACTCCAGCTCACCCGGCCCTCGATGCCGATCGCCGAGGGATCCCGGCCCGCCGCCCGCGCGGCGTTACCAATGATCACGAGCGCCTCGTCGAGCTTCGGTCCCGGTGGCACCTGGGGGAACCAGCCGTCGGCCAGGCGGCCGACACGCTCGTAGGCACGCGGCGACTGCGCCCCGAACCAGACCGGGATGGGACGCTGCACCGGCAGCGGCGCGAGGCCGGCCGCCGTGACCCGCTCGTAGTCACCGTCGAACGTGACGCTCTGCTCGGTCCACAGCCGGCGCAGCAGCACGACCTGCTCCTCGATGCGACGGCCCCGGTTCGAGAAGTCCTGGCCGAGCGCCTCGTACTCGACCGCGTTCCAACCCAGCCCGACCCCGAGACGGAAGTGACCACCGGTGAGCAGGTCGACCTCTGCTGCCTGCTTCGCCACGAGCACGGTCTGGCGCTGCGGGAGGATGATGATCCCGGTGACAAGTTCCAGCGACCCGATCGCGGCCAGGTAGCCGAACAGGACCATCGGCTCATGGAAGGTGGTGTGCACGTCATACGGGCGCGTCCATGGCGCATGCGCCTCCGGGTCCGCGCCCACGACATGGTCATACGCGAGCACGTGGCTGAACCCGAGTTCCTCGACCCGTTCGGCGTAGGCACGCACCGCACCTGCGTCCGCGCCGATCTCGGTCTGGGGGAACACGACGCCGATGCGCATGGTGCCAGTTATACCTCGCGGGAGAACCGGGCGACGGCCTGGCCCCGCTCGTCTTCGACGGCGGGGCTTGCGCTTCGCGCGACGGCCTGGCTCCGCTCATCTTCGACGAAGGTGATGCTGCTTCCCGTGCTGTTCCTCCCCAGCCGCAAGTCCTGACCGGTCAGCGAGTCGCGGCGAAGCCGTCGGTTGCTGGGATTCCAGCGATGTCCACGGGGGCTCGCTCAGTGTCTGGCGGTCGCCGCGAACCGCAGCCGGTCTCCCTCGACCTCGATGGTCGCATCGGCGAACCCGGCGTCGAGCAGCCGGTCGGCCAGAGTGGCGGACTCGACGGGCACGAAGATGTCGTCCTGGTGCAGGCGGCGCCTCTCCGGTGTGTCCATCCCGTCCGAGCCCACCAGCACGCCACCGGGCCGCAGCACTCGCGCCATCTCGGCCAGCGCGGCGTCCTGCAGCGCGGCCGACGGGATGTGGTGCAGCATGGTCAGGCAGGCGGCCGCCGAGAAGCGCCCGGCGGCGAACGGCAGTCGCGTCGCGTCGGCGGCGACCACCTCGACGTTGGTCCCGGCCAGCCGGGCCGCGAGCCGGTCAGCGAGGCCCACGTCCAGTTCCACCGCGGTGACGTGGGCGGCGCGCCGCCGCAGGACGTCGGTCGTCAGGCCGGGCCCTGCGCCGACCTCCAGCAGCTCATCGCCCAGGTCATGACCTTCCAGGACCCAAGGCAGCAACTCCTCTTCCACCAGCCTCGCCCACTCGGGACTGGAGCAGATGGCCAGGTGCGCCTCGTTCACAAGCGGCATCATAAGCGCCGCCCGAGCGAGGTGCCCGCGCCGGAGCCCGGAATTCGCGCGGGCGTGGTGCGGTTGGCACGGGCATGGCTAGAGGGCACCAGATCACCATCACCCCCACCGGGCAGCACGTTGAGGTCACCCTCAACGGCGAGAAGCTGGCCGAATCGGACCGGCCGGTTCTCCTCGACGAGACCGGCCTGCCAACCCGTTACTACCTGCCTCGCGAGGACGTGCGCACGGAGTTGCTCCGGCCCACGAGCAGCGAGACCACCTGCCCGTTCAAGGGCCAGGCCTCGTACTGGTCGGTGCAGGTTGGCCAGGAGGTCTACGACGATCTCGTCTGGAGCTACGAGACGCCGATCCCTCAGGCCAAAGGAATCGCCGGCCTCATGTGCTTCTACACCGAGCGCGTCCACCTGACGATCGACGGCGAGCGCCAGCCGGTCCACTAGGCACCCTCACGTGCCGGGGCTGACGCCGAACGTTATCTGGTAGTCGCACCTGCCTTTGCAGGTGAAGACGCTCGTGGCATCGTCATCGACATATGAGTAGGCATAGGGCTCGGCCTTCTTGAACACGGCGGCGTAGTCCACCGGCCACCTGGCCGGGTCGCACTGTGACCGGGGTGCCCACGCGCCGCGGCAGCAGTACTGGTCCGTGCCGATCCTCGCGCACGCGGACTCGCAGGCAACGGCGACCCCGCCCGCCTTCACTTGCAGCGCGCTCGGGCAGGCGACCGGCTTGGTGCAGCCGGCCGGTACGCAGCCCGTCCGGCTGATCTTGTCTGTGGTCTGCCCCGCGGTGATGTTGATATACATCGGCAGGTTGGAGCCATCGACCATGCTGACGTCATAGAAGTCCAGGCCGTCCCAGGCGTTCAGGTCGTACTCAGCCAGGGTCGCGGGAATGGCCCCGTTGCCGGCGCACTGGAACCGGCCATTGCAGTCGCCGGTCTGGCAGTGGCCCAGGCCCCCGTGAAAGACGCAGCCTTGTTAACGAAGGTCACCAGACGCTTCCCAGACGCGACCGCGGCCGCGTCGGGCACCGGCAACGGGTCACTGGTCCGGGGAGCAGCGGTTGACGGCGACGGACTAGCCCTCCGCGCGGCCGACGACGGCGTTCCCGTGGCGGAGCCCGGCGATGCTGCCGCTTGGCTGGACGCGACCGGCTCCGCGCTCTGGCCCGGCTGACCCGCCGTCGTGGCGCCGCCGGGCGAGGAGCACGCCACCACCAGCGCGGCGGCGGGCACCGCGGCCACGATCGACGTGGCTAGTTTCCACGTTCTGCTGAAAGCCATCCTGTCCGTCCTACGCTGCTCAAGGCGTCCGGCCTGGTGCGGCCCGCGTGCTGGGGACCGGCGGACCGCTGTGACATCCCCTGTCTTGGAGACGCTCGGACTGCGGCTGCATAACAGAAACTCCGATGGCGGAGTCGTCCCAGGTGCCGGCGGCTTTCGGCAGTTACGCCAACCCCTGGGCGGAGTTCTCCGGCCACGCGGCATCATGCGGATACGGAGTTTCTGTTATCCGCCCTGGTTTTCGGCGTCTCCACGTATGAGGCGCAGGGAACCGAAGCAGTGGCAGCGGAAGGGACACCGGCCGCCCCGGGCGGTGCCGGAGCGCGGCTGCGTCGGCCGACTTCGACGAAACGCGAGGTGGCGTGGGAATGCCCCGAGGCAGCGGGCCTGGCGTGCAGACGGTGATCGCCGCGCAGCAGGGCGACGAGGCGGCGCTGGACAACCTGCTCTCCGAGTACCTGCCGCTGATTTACAACATTGTCGGGCGGGCCCTGAACGGGCACGCCGATGTGGATGATGTCGTGCAAGAGACCATGCTGCGGGTCGTGCGCGGCATGCAGGACCTGCGCGATCCTGGCGCGTTCCGGTCCTGGCTGGTCGCTGTCGCCATCCGTCAGTTGCACGATCACCGCCAGGCACGGCAAGCCGCGCCGCTGTATGGCCTCCGGTCCGAGGTGGCCGACCCCGGGGCCGACTTCGTCGACCTGACCTTGCTGCGGCTCGGCTTGTCGGGCCAGCGCCAGGAAACCGCGCAGGCGACCCGCTGGCTCGACGCCACCGACCGCGACCTACTGGCGCTGTGGTGACTTGAGGCGGGCGGCGAGGTTGACCGCAGCGAGATCGCCGCCGCCCTGGGACTGCCGCCCGGCCACGTTGCGGTGCGCATCGCCAGGATGAAGGAGCAACTCACCACCGCGCGTGTCGTGATCCGGGCCCTGCAGTCGGCCCCGCTGTGCGATGGACTGGCCAACGCCACAGCGGACTGGGACCAGGTTCCGAGCCCGCTGTGGCGCAAGCGCATAGCCCGGCATACCCGCGACTGCCAGTCGTGCGGCAGGCACTATGACGGGCTGATTCCAGCCGAGCGACTGCTGGCCGGCCTGCCCCTGGTGCCGGCCGCGACCGCGGCCGGCCGTAGCTGGCTGCTGAGCCGGGGGCTGGCACGATCGCACAGCAGCCAGGCACAATCCCCGGGCAGCCAGGCACCGTCCGCTGGCAGCCAGGCATCATCCCCTGGCCGGCAGGCACCCTCCCCTGGCGGCCAGGCTCGTTCCCAAGGGCGCCAGGCGCTCCACCGGGCGGCCACCAGGTCCCACCACGGACGGATCCTGGCCAAGGCCGCAGCCTCCGTGCAGCCAAAACTGGTCGCCGTGACCCTGGCCGCTACCTGCGCCGTCGCCGGCACATTCGCCCTGGTGCACGCGCACAGGGCGCGGCCGGCCGCGCTGGCCGGCCATCCGGCGGCCGCCAGCCCCGCGGCACCGCCCAGCCCCGTCACGGCGGTGATCGCACGCCCGGATCGCAGCCCTTCGCCGCGGCGGGCGCCGGCGGCCGCCACCGCCAGCGCGCCCGCCGCGTCCACGGCGGCGGCCAATGCGAAGAAAGGGGTCAGCGCCTGGACGTTCACGGGCGTCGACCAGGCTCTCGCCGAATCCCGGGTGTCCTGGTACTACACCTGGTCATCTAGTCACGCGGGCATCACCAACCCGCCAGGCGTGCAGTTCGTCCCGATGATCTGGGGACCCGGCAGCGTCAACGCGGCGACGCTCAGCCAGGCCAAGGACGAGGGTCACATCCTGCTCGGCTTCAACGAGCCCGACATGAGTAGCCAGTCGAACATGACGGTCTCGCAGGCGCTCAGCCTGTGGCCTCAGTTGATGGCCACCGGGATGAGCCTGGGCAGCCCCGCCGTCGCTGTTAACGCGGCCACGCCGGGCGGCTGGCTGGACCAGTTCATGCGGGGCGCCGCCGCCCGTGGTTACCGGGTCAACTTCATCACGGTGCACTGGTACGGGGCGGACTTCACGACCGGCCCCGCGGTCCAGCAACTGGAGAGCTACCTTCAGGCGATCTACGCCCGGGATCGCTGACCTGTTCGCGGGGGTCCACCTAGGTACGGGTTGATCCGCATTCCGGCAGGTCAGAGTCCACTAGTGTCCGCCCCGGTGCGCCGCTGTCCATGGCGTTTTGCTCCCAGGTTGGCTCCCGATGGCTCCCATGCCTGTAAGCCCGCGGCGGGAGGGTCGGCATGCTGCTGAGCGACAGCCTTGGGCGGGGTTTCTGCTTGCCCGTGCGTCCAGCATGACTCGCCGTATCTCAACGGTCGTGGACGCCCGCGCTCGCTCCATCCCTGCCTTGGTCCTGGCCCGATGCTAGCGCGGAGCCGTCCACGGTAGTCCCGGTATGTCCTCTGACGTGCAATGTCCTGGTCTAGGCAGTCCACCCAAGTCCGCTGAAATCCCCCCAGGTAGATGGCCGTTGCCCCCCACCTTGCCCCCAACTCCCAAGCCCGCGGGGGCCATCCGCATCTCGTGGCTATGCACCCTCCCGGGCGGCAGTAGGGGTGACCGTTCATGAGCATGACCGGAAGCGGTGGCCCGCAGAACATGGCCGCACACCACGCTGCCCAGATGATCCGGCAGAGCCACGCCACCGTCCAGCAGAACATGATGTTCCAGCGGTCGAGGATTTTCACCGTCGTCCTACCGCCTGCCCCCAAGACGACGGCCATGGGGCTGGAAGTGACCAACACCTTCACCTTCACCATCCAGGAGACGGAGCCCATCGACGGCGCTGCTCAGTACGACCTGCTGGTGGACGGCGAATCTGTGTGGTCCGGCATGGGCGATAGCCTCGCGGACGCCTATTGCAGGCAGTCATGAGGGTCACCGGTGAAGAGGACGAGATCCCGAACGACTGACCGGAAAATCACCCAGCGGAAATGGGCGCGCGGCAGCGGACCCGGGCCTGGTGCGGTGATCGGGCCTGTTCAAGAGCGGTATGGGTTATCCGGCTTTGGTGAGGGCGATGGTGAAGCCGAGCGCCTGGATCTGCCGGATGTGGTTGCGGAGCTTGCGGTCGGTATCGGTGCGGGCCTGGTAGTAGCTGGGGCCGAGGTCGGTGAACCGGGCGGCCGGGTCAGCTAGCAGATGCCAGATGATGACCAGGATGGAGCGGGCGATGGCGACCTGGGCTTTGGCCTTGCCGCGGCGGCGGGCGATCCGGCTGTAGCGCTCGCCGAGGAAGGTGGCGGTGCGGGCCGCGTTGACCGCGGCCTGGCCGAGGGCCCCGCGCAGCCAGGTGTCGCCCTGGCCTTTCTTCCCGGCCCGGGACCGGGGGCCGGACTGGCGGGCTGAGGGGCACAGCCCGGCCCAGGACACCAGGTGGGCGGCGGTGGGGAACCGGGACATGTCCAGGCCGGTTTCGGCGATGATGGTCTGGGCCAGGCCGGGGCTGAGGCCGGGGATCTCGGCCAGCCGGGCTACCGCGTTCAGTACCGGGGCGCCCGGGCCGGTTCCGGCGCCGGGCGCGGTGGTGCCGTCCGCGTCGATGCCCCAGGCTCCGGGCATGGCCGAGGCCAGCTCGGCGGCCCGGGCGCCCAGCTGGGCGATCTTGGCGTCCAGGGCGGCGATCTGGTCCAGCAGCAGGGCGGCGAGCTCACCGTGGTGGTCGTCGAACATGCCGTCCAGGGCCTCGACGAGGGCATCGTGCTTGGCCTTCATGGTGCGGCGGGCCAAGGCGGCCAGGACCTCGGGGTCGCGCTGGCCGGCGATCATCGCCTTGATCATGTCCTGCGCCGACAGCGTGGTCAGCTTGGACGCCACGCTCGACAGCTTGATCAGCGCGCCCTCCAGCAGCTTTTCCAGCCGCTGCCAGCAGCGGGTGCGCTCGTGGATGAGCCTGGTCCGGGCCCGGGTGTAATCCCGCAGGTCCCGGACCGCCTTCGGCGGCACGAACGAGGCGCGCAGCAGCCCCATCTCAGTCAGCCGGGCCAGCCACATCGCATCCAGCTTGTCCGTCTTGGGCCGGCCCGGCAGGTTCTTAGCCTGGGCCGCGCTGACCAGTTGCACCGCCAGCCCGCACGCCTCCAGGACGAAGAACCAGATCCGCCAGTAGTCGCTGGTCGACTCCAGCGTGACGATCTCGATGCCGTCCTTGCGCAACTGGCGTCCCAGCACGCGGATGGCGTTCATCCGGGCCTTGACCGTCCACACGGCGGCCCGCCGGGCACCGGGCCGGGACGGGTGCGGGCTGCGGGTGCACACCATCCCGGTGTCCTTGGCCACGTCGATCGCGGCCACCCGGTCATGGACCCGCTCGTGTTCCTGGTCGTCGATTACCTGCGGTCTGCTCACCGCGGCCACCTCCTGGGCTTGGCCTATATGGGACACGGCGAGCTGCCCGGGGGTCCGGTCGGCGGGCACCAGGCCCGGAATACTGACCGGCGGTCGGGTAAGGGCGGCGCATTGCTGCGCCGCCCTCCCCTAAGAACCGCACGTGCCACTCATCGCGGCATACGGCTCAAGCAAGCCGCTGGGGCGATTCAGCTTCGCTGTGCTGTGCTCCTGCGCTGGCGGGCGAGATGCCCGCGGTGGCAGGAGGCGTGTACCAGGCGGGTTTGGTCATCGTCTGGCTGCAGGCTGGGTCTTCCGTGGTGAACCAGGTAATCCGCGGAGATCGCCCTGCGGGCGAGTTGCAGCCACCACCGTTCCCATTGTTCGGGCGACTCGGGTGGCTGGTCGGCGACCAGAAGGGGGTCCCTGCAGAACGGGCAGCGAGCATCCTGCCTGGTGAGCAGGCGCATCGTGTAGCTGTCCAACGGGGGTTTGACCTTCTGCCGCCGGTTGGCCCAGTACCCGGCCAGGTCCGGGTCGTCGGGTGACGCCCCGCCCTTGACCAGGATGTGCCGGACGATGTCGGTCCAGGCGAACCTGACGACGTAGGGCTGGTGCCGGGGGCACCGAACACCCAGTGGTCGTTCCTGAACTTGTTGCGCTTGCCGAAGTACCGGTCGACGATCCAGGACTTCGGCTTATCAGAATGGCTCCACGCAGACCACTTGTAGAGCAGTTTCCACAGGTAGTGGTCCAGTGAGGCGAATATCCTCTTGGATACCGCGCCCCGATAATAGGCTGCCCAGCCTTTGATGATGGGGTTGAGCTTGGCGATGACCGCCAGCGCGTTCGATCCGCGTAGTGCACGCATCTCGGCCGCGAGCCTTGCGCGGAGCCGCGCCACTGCCGCCTTACTCGGTTTGACCAGCAACTTGTGGCGGTAGCGGCGGACGTTGAATCCCAGGAAATCGAACCCCTCAGACAGGTGCACGATCTGCGTCTTGCCCTCGTTGAAGGCAAGCCCCCTGGGCGCCAGCCACTCCGCCAGCCTTGCCTTGACCTGACCGGCCTGCTCCTGGCTGTGGCAGAGCACGACCAGGTGAGTAGGCCGGGGGAATTTCACCCCCGGCCTCTCGCAGAACCCGCCGTGCACGTCTCCGCGCAACGGGCTCCCATTGCCCAGCGGTCAGGGGGTTACGCCGAATTTCCACTGCGCGAACAACCTGGGATCGC
>WNFG01002544.1_pt1 | contig 15276 bp, 11 predicted proteins | sample 5400431 | NCBI WGS metagenome assembly WNFG01 (sample SAMN13153346, study PRJNA577476) | soil metagenome | isolation source: 120 cm saprolite under Douglas fir tree site 2 hole 3 replicate 2 | place: USA:California | collected 2015-04-18 | reverse complement strand
TGAAGTCCCCAATCATGCTGATGTCCGGGTTCAACGCTTTGGCGGCGCTCCCTCCGGCACCGCCCAGGGACGGTTCCTGCACGGTAGCTTCGCCGCTACGTGCTATCGAAACCGGAGCAGGTTCCGAACCCGGCGGAGTTTGCGGTACTCCAGCCGCGCCCGCTTCCGGAGTGCCTACTTGCGTCGCGCCAAGTGCCGTAGCCGTCGGGGGCGTCGCCTGCTGGCTCTTCAACAGCCGGATCTGTCCCTCCATCGCCACCATGCGATCTTCGAGGTCGCGTATCTTCTGTAACAGTGCGGCATTGTCAGGCTGGTCCGTGGCCGCGGGTGTTCCGGCCTGTTGAGAGTAAACAGGTATAGCGCAGAAGACGGCTGGAATCGCGAGCAACCTCACGTAGCGTCCGATGTTCAAGTGACGTCTCATGAAATGACCTCCGTTTGGAAGAATGGATCATGCTCCCGATGTCCTCGCCCAGCTGCATTTGTGGCCGCATGTATCGTGGCCGCGGATATCGGGGAACATGCGCCTCTTGGACGGTTCTTGACGTTCTTACCGCTGCAGAAGGGTCGTCAGGCCGATGGAGGCGGTCGTATGTGGGGTGAGGAAACGAATCCCGAAGACTGGGTGACCTCTTGCGGAGGAACAAACAACACGGTCTTAACGAAAACCGGATCAGGATGAAACAGATTGCTGACTACGATCCCGGAGAGCGCTGCCAGACAGATCGAGCATTCATAGCGGGGAAGTCCGGAGGATCCAGAGTGTACGTGAACCGCTTGAGCGCAGGCCCCGACCGCCACTAGAAGCACACAGAGCAAAGCCACGACTCTAACCCGCGCTGCGTTAGACTCGATGGCAGTGAAGCGAGTCTCAGAGTGCATGACCACGTAGCGGTTGCCCATCGTGATTTACCTACTATACGCGAAATGAGGGGCAATCCCGACGGGTTGTCTCGCGGCTTGCGTGATTCCATCGATGTGGCAGAATAAGATTTAGCAATGAGAAAGCGAGGTAACGAATGGCGGAGCCAACTTATGAGGAGCTGAAGGCACGTTTGTCGCAACTGGAAAAAGAAGTGGAAACCAAGAAACGCAGCGGCGACCTGATATTCAAGGTGGGGGAGAAGGGCGGCGTCAGCGTCTACGGATTGGGCCGCTTCCCGGTTACGCTCTACTATGAGCAATGGCAACGATTGCTGGGAGCGTCGGAAGATCTGAAAGCTTTCCTGGAAGAAAATAAGTCGAAACTGAAGTTGAAAGAGTAGGGCAGAAGTCGTGTCCCTGATTCGAACGGAGGTTTGACGCCGGCAACGCGCCGTGACCCCGGAGGTTACCGCCAGGCGTCATTTTGTTCCCGCGCCTTCGATACTCGCATGGGTTCGAGGCTATAATAAAAGCACTGTGCCCAAGTACTCCATCGTCGTCCCGTTGCACAACGAGCAAGAGAACGTTACCGACCTCTACGACCGTCTGAAGGCGGTGATGGAGGCGAACGGCGAGAGCTTCGAAATTGTGCTGGTGGACGATGGCTCCAACGATAAGACTTTCGCCATGCTGCGCGAGATCGCCGCGGTGGACAGCCGTGTGACCGTGGTCAAGCTGCGCCGTAACTTTGGGCAGACGGCGGGACTGGCGGCCGGTTTCGATCATGCGCGGGGAGAGTACATCATCGCCATGGATGGCGATTTGCAGCACGATCCCTCCGACATCCCGTTGTTTCTGGAGAAGATTGCCGCGGGCTACGACATCGTCAGCGGCTGGCGCAAGGTTCGCGTAGACAATTTCTGGATGCGGCGTATTCCGTCACGCATCGCAAATTGGATGATGGCCAAGTTGAGTGGCGTGGACATCCACGATTTCGGCACAACATTCAAAGCCTACCGGCGCGACATTCTCGAACAGGTGCCGTTATATGGCGAGCTTCACCGCTTCATTCCGGCCTTGGCGTCGTGGCACGGTGCGACAATTTGCGAAGTCCCCATCCGTAATGTGAACCGCGAGCGCGGAATCTCGCATTACGGCATCACGCGCACCTTTCGCGTGTTCTTCGATCTTCTGACCATTCGCTTTCTGCTGCGCTATCTTTCGCGACCACTGCATTTCTTCGGAACATTTGGCATGCTCAGTATTTTTGGCGGCAGCGGCATCGTACTGTGGCTGGGCGTGGAAAAGTTCCTACGCAATGTGCCGGTGATGGCTTCGCACGGACCGCTGATGATGGCGTCGCTGGGCCTTCTGCTGGGCGGGCTGAACTTGCTGGCGATCGGCCTGCTGGGAGAGATGCAGGTGCGGCATTACCACGAGCCCAGCCGGCGGGCGCCCTACTCTGTCGACCGGGTTCTTCGTTCGCAGAACGAAGAACACAGCGTCTCGGACTAAGAATCACTTCTTCGATTTATTGTCCACGGGGATTTATTGTCCGCGGGCGAAGCCTTTAACCGCAAAGTCCGCGAAGGAAACTCTGAAGGTCTTTGCTCTTCTTTGCGTGCTTCGCGGCCTTTCTTCGCGCACTTTGCGGTTAAGAGTTTGTTCCTGCATCCAGCGCGCAGTAAAAAAAATACCGGCGAGCGCTATCCCTTCCTTCCCCGGTTGACGGCCTCCCGTGCTTCTTTGTCCGCGGTTCGGCGGCGTTCGGTTTCGCGCTTGTCCCAGAGCTGTTTGCCTTTTGCCAAAGCCAGTTCAACTTTTACTTTGCCGTTCTTGAAGTACATTCGTGTTGGGATCAGGGTCAATCCCTTTTGCTGAGTCTTGCCGATCAGCTTCCGGATTTCTTCGCGATGCATAAGAAGCTTGCGGGTGCGCAGGGGAGCGTGGTTGAAGATGTTGCCGTGCTCGTAAGGGCCGATGTGGGCGTTCAGCAGCCAGACCTGGCTGTCCTTGACTAAGCCATAGGCATCCTTGAGGTTGGCCAGGCCGCCGCGAATGGATTTGACCTCCGTCCCTGTGAGGGCGACCCCACACTCAAATTTTTCCAGCAAGAAGTAGTTGTGTGAAGCGATCCTATTGACAGCGGCGTCGCGCTGGCCCGCGGCGGTGGGATCGCGGCGGGGGGATTTCTCCGGATTGGCCTTGGTCTGGTGCGTGGATTGGCGGGTCATGGTTGCCGGCCTGGTTATCGTTACCGTCTTACATTATCGCTATCGTCTAGTTATCGCACAGTGGGGAGCAGTCGTCGAGCGCAGCGGTTGCGAAAGTGGGATTCAAAGCGTTATTCCAAGTTCGGGGGGAGGAATACTGCGCAAGTTGCTAATAGTCCTGCTGAGTTGTACATGGTTTGGTGTCGGGCAGGAAGTTTCACCCCCGGCATGTAAGCCGCTTACCTATTTCGGAGTCCACGGATGTGAGCCTTCGGCTCAGGGCACGTGTCTCAAGGGATACCATAAACAATTGGCATGTCCGACCAATCCGATGATGAAAGTTCCTTGTCGGGTGGTTTGTGTCGCAGATAGCGAGACGAAGAAGAGGCGGCCCACAAAGGGCAATCACGAATACCCGCAGGGACTAAGACTAAAGAGTGTAACTGCCTTGCATGCAAGCACATCGGGAGGCGGGAAGGGCGATGCTATAATCGCGGCAACATACATCAATTTCGCGGGTCAAGTAGATTCTTCCGGGTGAAAATGCGAGTTTTTGGCTGACCGCAGGGAAATCTGCTTGTCTGGTGAGGACTGTGTCCCTATGAGGATCAACGAATGAGACGCTTGATGCGCCCGGCGCTACTGTTGTTGCTGGTCGCGGTTGTGACCCTGCCCGCTATCGCCGACAAAGCTAAGAGTCTGTACATCCAGGGCCAGGATGCTGAGGCCCGCCAGAACTACGAAGCGGCCTACGATCTCTTCCGCCAAGCTTACGATCTGAAGCCTCGCGATTTGCGTTACCGGGCAGCTTTCGAGCGGGCGCGCTTTGAAGCCGCCGCTTCCATCGTCCATCGCGGACAAAAGCTTCGCGAAGAGGGCAAACTGCAGGAGGCAGTCGCCGAGTTTCAGAAGGCGGTGGCGATTGATCCCTCATCGTTTATCGCGCAGCAGGAGTTAAAACGGACGCAGCGGCTGATCAACGACATGCAGAGTCCTCCTCCGCAGGCCGCGGGACCGCCGAATAATCTGGAGAAGAGGGTCCAGGAAGCCGCCGGACCGGTGGAACTCGCGCCCATCTCGAACGTTCCCATTACCTTAAAAATTGGCCCCGAGGATTCCAAGGTTATCTATCAGACGATCGGACAACTGGCCGGGATCAACGTGCTGTTCGACCCGGATTACACTTCGCGGCGGATTACCGTGGCCCTGAATGGTGTAACGCTGGAAGATGCGCTCGAGATCACGGCGCTGCAGTCAAAGACCTTCTGGCGTCCGGTGACGGCGAATACGATTTTCGTGGCCCAGGACAATCCGGCGAAGCGCAAGGAGTTGGAGCAGAGCGTCCTCAAGACTTTTTATCTTTCAAACCTTTCCCAGCCCACCGAGTTGCAGGATGTGGTGAATGCAATTCGCGCGGTGCTGGACGTGCAGCGGGTGCAGCAGTTGCTGTCCCAGAACGCGCTGGTGGTGCGGGGTACGCCGGATCAGATAGCGCTTGCGGAAAAACTGGTGGACGACCTGGACAAGGCGCGTCCAGAAGTGGTGATCGATATTGCGGTGATGCAGGTGAGCAAGGATAGATCGCGCACGCTGGGTTTGAGTCCGCCGACCAGCGCCACAGTGACGTTGCAGAACAATCTTAATACTACGACCACGCCGACCACGACTACGAACGGCGTCACCACTGGAGGAACCTCGTCGAACTCTTCGACCGGCCTGAACCTGAATACGCTGGGCAACCTGAACGCAACTGACTTCCAAGTCACGATACCCTCGGCAAACCTCTCTGCGGTGATGGGCGACAGCGACACCAAGCTGCTACAGAATCCGCAGATCCGCGCCCTGGATGGACAGAAAGCGTCCCTGAAAATCGGCGACAAAGTGCCCGTGGCGACCGGATCGTTCCAGCCTGGTATCGGGGGCGTGGGCATCAATCCGCTGGTCAATACGCAATTCCAGTATCTTGACGTGGGCGTAAATATCGACATCACGCCGCATGTTCACGCGGGTCGCGAGATCACGCTGAAGATTTCGATGGATATCTCGTCGGTGACCGGCCAATCAAACATCGGAGGCATCAGCCAGCCGATTATCGGTCAGCGCAAGATCGAGCATGAGATTCGACTCAAGGACGGCGAAGCCAACCTGCTGGGCGGCATCCTCGAAGACCAGCAGACAAAGTCTCTGAGCGGTATTCCGGGACTGGCGCAGATTCCGATCCTGAAGTATTTGTTCGGGCAGACGCAGCAGGACCACCGGGAGAATGAGATTGTCTTTGCCATCATCCCGCACATTATCCGCGGCACCGATGTGAATGAAGTGAACCAGCGGGCCATTCAGATTGGGACCGCCAACACCATCGAGTTACGGCATGTGGCCAGGCCGGCAGCGGCTCCGGCGGGTGCAATCACTCCGGTCCCGGGGAATCAGGGTCCAGCGAATCAAAGTCCGGGGAATCAAGGTCCAGCGATTCAGGTTCTGCCCAATGCCGGAACCCCGAATACAGGAGCTACGAGCCCATCTGCGGGCGGCGCACCGAGCTTCTTGTTCGATCCCGCGACGATTACGGCGGCCAAAGGTAACACATTTGTTGTGAACCTGCTGATTTCCGGGGCACAGAATGTTTACTCGGTGCCGGTGCAGATGAACTATGACCCGGCCAAGCTGCAATTGGTGAACGTATCGAACGGCGGCTTCCTCTCGCAAGATGGACAAGCGGTTGCGCTGGTGCATCGCGAAGACGAAACCACCGGCACATTGCAGATTACGGCCACGCGACCGCCTGGAGCGGGTGGAGTTTCCGGACAGGGCACGGTAATCACCATAACTTTTCAGGCGAAGGCGAGCGGACAGACTCCTCTCACTATCACTCGGGGCGGGGCGCGCGATCCTAGTTTGCAGGCCATTACTGTAAACGGGGCGCAGGCGGCGGTGACCGTCCAGTAAGTGCGGGCGGCATGCAACTTCCGATTCCGGAGTTGAAAACCGAAGACGCGATGATGAAGTTCTGCAGATTCCAGGGCGGGCGGAGCGCTAAGCCCGAACGCGGGTTTACGCTCCTTGAATTGATCATCGCCACGGTGATCCTAATCGTTCTCACGGCGATGGCGATTCCGCTGGCGCGCGTCACCATCAAGCGCGAGAAGGAAAAGGAATTGAAGCGGGATTTGTGGGAGATGCGTGACGCCATCGACCGTTATAAGGATTTGGCCGACCGGGGCGCCTTTCAGACCAAGGTGGACAGCCAGAACTATCCACCGGATCTTGAAACTCTGGTGAAAGGTGTGGACGTGCAGGGGAAGAAGATTCGTTTCCTGCGCAAAATTCCGGTGGATCCGATGACGAACAACACGGAGTGGGGCATGCGATCGATGCAGGACGATCCGGATTCCGATTCCTGGGGCGGGCAGAGCGTGTTTGACGTCTACACCAAAGCGCAAGGCACGGGGCTGGACGGATCGAAGTACAGGGATTGGTAGATGGCACGAACCCCTAACAGATTTCGGCGAAACTCGAGAACAGCAGTGTTCAGCCCGGCGCGGCAGTTCGCCAGCAGCAACAAGCTGGGGAGGCGCATCGCCCGCCGCGCATCCGGCGATCGTGGCTTCACACTGATCGAGTTGATGATCGTGATCAGCATTATGCTGATCCTGATGGCGATTGCCCTGCCCATGTACAACCAGTCCGTCTTGCGAGCCCGCGAAGCCGTGCTGCGCCAGGATCTGTTCACGTTGCGTCAGGTGATCGACCAGTACACGCTGGACAAGCAGAAAGCGCCGCAGGCTCTCGACGACATTCTGCAGGCTGGCTATCTCAAACGAATTCCATCAGATCCCATGACCGGACAATCCAACTGGGAAGTGGTGCAGGAAGATATACTCCAGACCGCGGAGCAGCAGGAGCCAGGCATCAGCGATGTGCACTCCGCCTCAAGTGCGACGGCAAGCGATGGAACAGCGTACAGCACCTGGTGAGAGCGCTCTTCGTTGATCTCAACCCGATTTCGCAGACGACCGATTCCCATCCACATCCAGTTAATATCTGATTCTTCCGGGGCGCCGCTCGTTCTCAGCGCTAAGCTGCGCGGTCACGCTTACGATTCTGCTCAGCCATATAACGTTCGAGCGTCTGCCGAAGGGCCGTCAACACACCGTCGTAAGAGGTGAGCATCTGATGCTGCCGCGGAGCTTTAGTCCACCACAGGATGCGAAGCTTGAGTGCATTTGAATCCAAGTCAGCCAACTCGAGTACGAGGGCCTCAGGACTGGGTTCCGACAGTGTTCCCGGAACTTTTCGCACGGCATCGACAATCCGGGATTTCACTTCGGCCAAATCGAAGTCGCCTTTTACCGTGAAATCGTACTCCCAGCGGCGGATGTCCGCGGCCGTGTTGACGATGACGGAGTGCGTGAACAAATCGGCGTTGGGAATCACCACCCGCCTTTCGTCGTAAGTCTTGATGATCGTCGCCCTCGTTTGAATTTCTTCCACCGTACCTTCGAAGGCGTCGAGCTTGATCTCGTCTCCGATGCGAAACGGTTCTGCCCATAGCAACAGAAGGCCGGCCAGAAAATTCTGCAGGATATTTTGAAAGGCAAATCCTATGGCCACGCCGCCTATGCCCAGCACTTTGATCAGATCGCTGGCCTGAAAGGATGGCGCGACGATCGAGACAGCAACCAGCACTCCCAGCAGGACGGTGCCTGCACCCACCAAACGTGCGAAGACCACGCCAAGATTCTGCCGCCGTTTACGTGTCGCCCGGCGGATCAGGCGGCTGATGAAAATGCTGAGAATATAGAACAAGATCAATACGAAGATGCTCAGCACCAAAGGCGGTAACCGCGCGATGAAGGTGTCGGTCATGTGATGAACCGACTCCCAAAATTTGGCGGAATTCGGATTCATGGCAATTAGTGCTGCAACGTCCAGCTTGATGAGATGCGCCGCACAATGAATAGGTTTGTGAACGGCTGTCCGGACGCGTGCATCGGTGGAGTTAACGCTCCATTTCTGCCGCTGCATTGAACACTCCGCGTCTGGCGATTACCATCTACTCATGCCCGTTGAAACGGAAGTCTTCCCGGCTCCGACCTCGATTCGCGCGCCACGCGGCAACCGGATCACATGCAAAGGCTGGCAGCAGGAAGCTGCCATGCGCATGCTTATGAATAATCTTGACGCGGAAGTTGCCGAGCGTCCTCAAGATCTCGTTGTCTATGGCGGGACCGGGCGAGCAGCGCGCAATTGGGAGGCTTACCGCGCCATTGTCGAGACATTAAAGAATCTGGAGAACGATGAGACCCTGCTGGTGCAGTCGGGTAAGCCGGTGGGCGTGTTCAAGACTCACGATCACGCGCCGCGGGTGCTCATCGCGAATTCGAATCTGGTCGGGCACTGGTCGAATTGGGAGAAGTTCAACGAACTGGAACGCGCCGGGCTGATGATGTATGGGCAGATGACGGCCGGGTCGTGGATTTATATCGGCTCGCAAGGAATCGTGGAAGGAACGTTCGAAACGTTTTCGGCGGCGGGCGAGAAACATTTCGGCGGAGACCTCGCCGGAAAGCTGATTGTGTCGGGTGGCATGGGCGGCATGGGCGGCGCCCAGCCTCTAGCCGCGACCATGACCGGCGCGGCGTTTCTGGGGATTGATGTGGACCCGGAGCGACTAAAGAAGCGGCTCAAGACGGGCTACTGCGACTTCATGGTGACCACCCTCGATGAAGCGCTGCGAATTCTGAAGAATGCGGTGCGAAAGAAAGAGAATGTTTCGGTGGGATTAGTGGGCAACTGCGCCGACGTTATTCCTGAGCTGGCCGAGCGCGGGGTCGTGCCAGATATTTTGACCGACCAGACTTCGGCACACGATCCGCTGAATGGGTACGTGCCGAACGGCATGACTCTTGGCGAGGCCGTCGAGTTACGAAAAAACGATCCGAAGGCATATCAGGAGAAGTCGCTGGATGCCATGGCGCGTCACGTCGAAGGAATGCTGCGGCTCCAGAAAATGGGCTCGGTGACATTTGACTACGGGAATAATATTCGCACGTTTGCATTTCAGCGCGGAGTTAAGAACGCCTACGATTTTCCGGGATTTGTCCCCGCGTATATTCGTCCGCTTTTTTGCGAAGGCCGTGGACCGTTCCGGTGGGTGGCGCTATCTGGCGAACCATCGGACATTCATGTGACCGATGATCTGGTTCTGCAGTTGTTTCCCGACAATCGTATTCTGCGCCGCTGGATTGATCTGGCACGCAAGCGCATCAAGTTTCAGGGACTACCTGCGCGCATCTGCTGGCTAGGGTACGGCGAGCGGGCCGAGTTCGGGCTGGCCATGAATGATCTGGTGAAAAAAGGAAAGATCAAGGCTCCTATCGTGATTGGACGCGATCATCTCGACTGCGGATCGGTGGCGTCTCCGTTTCGCGAGACTGAGAAGATGAAGGATGGTTCGGACGCCGTTGCCGACTGGCCGTTGCTGAATGCCTTGCTGAATACGGCTGCAGGTGCGTCGTGGGTTTCCATTCACAACGGCGGCGGCGTAGGCATCGGCTACTCACTGCACGCCGGGCAAGTCACCGTAGCTGATGGAACGGACGCGATGGCGAAGCGTATCGAGCGCGTGCTGACGACGGATCCGGGGATGGGCGTGATCCGGCATGTGGATGCGGGTTACGACGAGGCCAAGAAGTTTGCGGCGAAGACGGGCGTACAGGTGCCGATGGGTAGTTGAGGGGGGCATACTCCTATTTCAATAGTCCAAAGCCGAAGACGATGGGTCTAGAAGCGATGAGTATTGCCTCGGTGACAATATTCAGCTAAGCTGCCTCCCGCACATCAACGCCAGTTCCGGTGGGACGCCTAATGTTTGCATGGTACAGGGTAGCATTCAGCATTCTTGCGGTAGTAGGTCTAAATGCGTCCGTGGCACAGGCGCAAGACTCGACATCTTGCCCAATCAAGCCGGGCGTCTACGCAAAGATGAATGATAAATGGACGGAAATACCTCGCGAAGCTGATCCGATCACTACCATAAAGCCGAATTTTCTAAATCCGGCGCTCCCAAAGACACGCAAAGAGTTCGCGGGGGAAATAGCTTTCGCGAGTTTACACAATCCATTGCAGCTGTGCGCGGTCGGCGCATCCGCCGGTGCATCGTTCTCGCTTGAAAAGGCTGAAGCTAAAAAGGGTACCCGCACTATCGTTCGGATAGGCCAAGTGGGTGATTTCCACAACAAGAAAGGATCGCAGTCTCAAGCGATGGGAAGTTTGACCGATGAACAAGGCAATGTGCACTTGATGACCACGGCTTTGTCGCAAGGCCAGTACATTCTTGTCATGCTCGGGACATTCAAGCCTATGCCAAAGAGTCCATCGTCGAATTCTCAGGCAGATGCGACGGCGGCAATGATGGAATCCACTACTGCTTTGGTTCAATCCATGGCGAACGGGAATCAGGGGATAAACTTCGGGTTTGGTATTGATTGACTCATCGTGGCCGCCAGAAGTTTGGCTATATTCGTAATAATTGCCCAGGCATACGGTATGCCCATTCAGACAAGTTGCATATCTCCAGCCACGAACCATCGCGTTTCAACGGCTGCTAAACTGCTTAAGCGTGACCTCATACCGAAAACCGGACCGCCAAATTCTCCCCCCACTGCTCCTCGCCGATATTGGCCAGCTTCTGACGCTTTCTTGTTCCGGCAAGCCCGGTCCCCGTCGAGGCTCCGACCTCAAAGAACTCGGCATCATCGAAAACGGTGCCATCCTCTGCGCCGGCGGCAAGATTGTTTCCGTCGGCACGACCAAAGACGCTCTGCGCGATCCCTGGCTGAAAAAGAATCGTAAGAAAGTTACAGAGATCGACTGTACGGGCAAGGTGGTACTACCCGGATTCGTGGATTCGCACACGCATCCTGTGTTCGTCAGTCCGCGCTTGGTTGATTTTGAAAAGCGGATCGAGGGTGCTTCTTATGAGGAGATTGCTTCGGCCGGCGGGGGCATTCAGTCGAGTGTGGAAGCAGTGCGCCGGGCGGGGAGCAGCACGCTAGTCGGGAAGGTGCTCGCTGCGCTCGGGGACATGGCCACCCACGGCACGACCACGGTCGAGGCAAAATCCGGCTACGGGCTGACAGTTCAGGCAGAATTGAAGTCGCTTGAGGCAATCCGCGACGCTGCCGCGCAATGGCCTGGAACGGTTATCGCCACGCTGCTAGGAGCCCATGTTGTTCCAAAAGAATTTGCAGGCCGCTCACAAAAATATGTTGAGATCGTCTGTAAAGAGATGATTCCGCGGGCGGCGAGGCGGAAGCTTGCGCAGTTCGTAGATGTTTTCTGCGACAAAGGGGCATTTACCGCGGAACAGACAGAGCAGATCTTCGACGCCGCCGGGCAGCATGGGCTCGAAGTGCGGGCGCATGTGGGCCAGCTTTCGGAATCATCGTTACGGCCCTTTTTGCGTTTCAGTCCAGCGTCGTTTGACCACATGGATCACGTCAGCGATGACGACATCGCGCAACTGGCCAGGCGCGATACGGTGGCGACGCTGGTGCCGGGGGCAAATTATTTTCTGGGCCTGAAGGATTATCCGCCGGCGCGCAAATTGATTGATGCGGGCGTCCCGGTCGCGCTTGCCACCGACTACAACCCCGGCACTTCGCCCACGATGAGCATGTCGATGGCGATGTCGCTAGCGTGCACGCAGATGAATATGCCGCCAGCAGAGGCGATTGCAGCGGCCACTATCAACGGCGCCTGGGCGTTGCGCGTAGCAGATCGTAAGGGAAGCATCGAACCAGGGAAAGATGCCGATCTGGCCGTGTTTGCGGTGGATGATTACCGTGAGATTCCCTACTGGTTTGGAGCAAATCACTGCTCCGTGACCGTGATGAACGGGACGATCTCGTCGAGGCTGTGAACTTTCACGAATCGCTTTACGTATCGAGGAATAGCCCAGTCGTGTGTCCAATATTCTGATGAAAGTCAATTTCAAGGTCATCGTAAAAAGAACTCCGATTCGATTTCCCGAGGACAATCTATGAAGCGAATCCTTTTTCTACTAGCGTTCGTCGCAGCGACACTCTCACCGGCAGCGGCACAACGCCTGCCGCAAGTCGCCGAACCCGAGAACTATAAACTCTCGTTTACTCCCGATCTCGACAAAGCCAAATTCGAAGGCGACGAGACGATCTCCATCAAACTGCTCAAGCCGACGTCGGAAATCACGCTGAACGCGGTCGACATCGATTTCCGCGATGTGACAGTTACCAGCGGCGGAGCGACGCAGAAGGCCAAAGTTACGCCCCAAAAAGAAAATGAAATGGTGGTGCTGGCTGTTGAGAAGCCACTAACCGCCGGTGCTGCGACCATACACATCACCTATACCGGCATTCTCAATAGCGAAATGCGCGGCCTGTATCTTGGCAAGGACGATCAGGGCCGCAAATACGCGGCCACACAACTTGAGGCTACGGATGCGCGACGTGCGTATCCGTCATTTGACGAGCCCGATTACAAGGCGACTTTTGACATCACCGCAGTTGCCGACAAAGGCATGGTCGCCCTCTCGAACTATAAGGCGGTTTCCGATACGCCCGGACCGGGCGAGAAGCACACGGTGAAGTTTGCCACTACTGCCAAGATGTCGTCCTATCTTGCGGCGCTTGTGGTGGGCAACTTTGAATACATCGAAGGCTCGGCTGACGGGATTCCGATTCGCATTTACAGCACTCCGGGAAAGAAAGAGATGGGCCGGTTCGTGCTCGGAGCGGCGGAGCAGATCGTCACCTACTATGACAAGTACTTCGGCATCAAGTATCCCTACGGAAAGCTGGACTTGATCGGGCTACCGGATTTCTCGGCGGGCGCGATGGAAAACACGGGATTGATTACCTTCCGCGAAGTGATTCTTCTGATCGACGAGCAGCACGGCTCTCCGGGACTGAAAAAGACCATCGCCTCGGTGACTTCGCACGAGATCGCACACATGTGGTTTGGCGACCTGGTCACCATGAAATGGTGGGACGACGTTTGGCTGAACGAAGGGTTCGCAACCTGGGCGGCGAGCAAGCCGCTACTGGGGTGGAAACCGGAATGGAATTTCGACCTCGACGATGTGAGTCAGAATTCTCAAACGCTCAACACCGATTCCCTGGCCAGCACGCGCCCCATCCATCAGGCGGCGGAAACGCCGGCGCAAATTCAAGAACTCTTTGACGGTATCGCGTACGGCAAGGCGGCGGCGGTTTTGAACATGCTGGAGGCGTATCTGGGCCCGGAAACATTTCGTGCGGGGGTGCGAGAGTATGTGAAACAGCACTCCTATGGCAATGCCACCGCGGATGATTTCTGGACGACGCTCGCGAAGGTCTCGAAAAGGCCAGTCGACCAGATTATGCCCACGTGGGTGAAGCAGGAGGGCGTGCCCATCGTCAACGTGAAGGCGCAATGCTCGGGAAATTCCACAAAGGTCACCTTGGCGCAGAAGCGCTACTACTACGATCGGGCTAAGTTCGAAGCGGGCAACGATCAACTCTGGCAGATCCCGGTTTGTCTGAAGGGATCGGGCGCGAGCAGCGCGAAGTGTGAACTACTCACAAAGAAAGAGGAAACGTTCACGCTGCCGGGCTGCTCGACGTGGGTTCTGGCTAACGCAGCAGCAACCGGATATTACCGCGCAGGCTACGAGCCGGATGCGGTGCGCGCGCTGGCGAAAGATGCAGAAGCCAAACTTTCTCCCGCGGAACGCATTACTTTGCAGTCGGACATCTGGGCCTCGGTGCGGGTAGGACGCGAGCCGGTGGGAGACTATCTTGCAGTCGCGCAGGGACTGCAGGCGGACAGGAACCGGGCGGTAATGGAAGATGTGCTGAGGCGGCTCAATTATATCGGGCAGTACGTGGTGAATGACGACGATCGCGACAGCTACCAGGCATGGCTGCGGCAATACTTGACTCCGATCGCCAAAGAGCTGGGATGGGAGCCGAAAGCTGGAGAGAGCGACGAGCAGAAGACGTTGCGCGCTGGACTGCTCAATGCGCTGGGCCATGACGCCCGCGATCCAGAGGCGTTGGCTCTGGCACGCAAGATTGCTGACAAGGCTCTGGACGATCCCACGACAGTCGATCGGGACTTGGCTAACGGTGCGATAGGTGTTGCGGCCTTGAATGCGGACCGGGCGTTCTACGACAGAATAGTGGCTGGACTGAAAAATCCGAAGTCGCCGGAGGAGTACTACATGTACTTCTTCGCTTTGCCGCAGTTCAGCGATCCTAAGCTGCTGCAACGGACATTAAACTTTGCCATATCATCGGACGTACGGTCGCAGGACGCTCTGCAGTTGGTCACGGGCGTGCTGCAGAACCCTGCTGGTGAGAAGCTGGCGTGGGAGTTCATTCAGTCGCATTGGGATGCGCTGCAAAAAGCAGGTGGACCTTTCGCGAGCGCGCAAGTGGTAAATGCAACCAGCACTTTCTGCGATGCCGGCATGCGCGATCAGGTAGCCGACTTCTTCGCGGCTCACAAAGTCGAAGCAGCGGAGCGCACCTATAAACAGTCAATTGAGAGGATCAATAACTGCGTTGATTTGAAATCGCAACAGCAACCGCAGTTGGCATCCTGGCTGGGACAACATGGCACGACGGGCGGGAAGTAGAACTGACTGGAACCGAAAGACCATGAGGTCCGGGGCGCGAGTCCAGGCCTCACACTTCGTTTCGAACTATTCAGTTTGATGACGCGCCCGCTCGGGGCGGGGACAAATGATTCGAATTTAGAGTTCGTGCACGCGCGGGCGGGACGTCCGCTCGAAACGACGCAGTCCTCCGTATTGCGCTGAACCCAGCCGCAGCACCGACGTAAATTTGATTGTGTAAAAGGCGAGAGGGTGTAAGTTGGCTTTTGCCTAGCAAGCATGAAGCCGATCCTGGAAGGGAGACTTACACCCGATGGCGAAGGTAATCCCAATCACCGAGCATTACCGACATTTTTGGAATGGAAAACCCGCACCCTCTCGTTATTTACACAAGCAGCTCGACGTCACAGCCCCACATACCAGTGTTGTTAGCAAGCTAAAATGTCCGGTTTTCTTAGCACGTGACTTGTCCGGTTTGAGTTAAACGAGTAGCCGCCGTCGGGGCTGTGGGAAAGTGGGAATCCCGCTGCTTTTGCGGGATTTCCAAGCGGGGTGGGAAAG
>WNFG01002542.1_pt1 | contig 15281 bp, 10 predicted proteins | sample 5400431 | NCBI WGS metagenome assembly WNFG01 (sample SAMN13153346, study PRJNA577476) | soil metagenome | isolation source: 120 cm saprolite under Douglas fir tree site 2 hole 3 replicate 2 | place: USA:California | collected 2015-04-18 | reverse complement strand
TTGCGGGCGGTTTCGGCCTGGCCTTCGAACGCATTGAAGGCCTGGTGGGCGGCCGAAAGGAAGCCGTCGAAGGCCTGCCGCGCCTGTTCGACGCCCTTCTCGGCAAACGACCGCATTTCGGGGGGAATTTCGAAGCGATCGGCCATTGTCGTCTCCTGCCTTGGCCCTTGGGAGGGTGGGTTGCAACGTTCCGTCGCGTTCATGCGACCTCGCCTGCATACTAACGCCGGAACCGCGGGAGTAGCTCCTCGACAGGGAGATCGCGGTTCGGGGCACGAGGTCGCAGACAGCAGAGCAGCACAGATCAACGGGAACAAGCCCCCCCATGCGTATCGTCGACATCCGCGAATGCGCGGTTCCGCTCAAATCCGAGATCAGGAATTCGAGCTTCGATTTTTCCGAGATGACGACCTCGGTCGTGGCGGTCCTCACCGACGTCGTGCGCGACGGCAAGCCGGTGACCGGATTCTCCTTCAACTCGACCGGGCGCTATGCCTGCGGGGCGGCGATGCGGGCGCGGTTCATTCCCCGCATCCTCGCCGCCGATCCGCGAGCCCTGCTCGATGACGCGAACGCGAATTTCGATCCCGAGAAAATTCTCGCGCTGATGATGCAGCGGGAAAAATCCGGCGGTCACAGCGAGCGCTCGATCGCGATCGGGACGATCGAGGTCGCGGTCTGGGATGCGGTCGCCAAGATTGCGGGAACCCCGCTGCATCGACTGCTGGCCGAGCGCTACAACGGCGGCAAGGCCGCCGGCAGGGTGTTCTGCTACGTGGGCGGCGGCTGGTATTTCCCGGGCCAGACCGTGCGGGATCTGCAGGACGAGATGCGCCGCCATCTCGACGCCGGCTACACGATGGTGAAGATGAAGGTAGGCGGTCTCCCGCTCGCCGAGGACGTGCGCCGGGTGGAAGCCGTCAAGGCGATCTTGCCGGCGGGCGCGCAGCTTGCGGTCGATGCGAACTCCAAGTTCGGCCGCGACGAGGCGCTCGCCTATGCGCAGGCGCTGGCGCCGTTCGGCCTGCGCTGGTTCGAGGAGCCGTGCGATCCGCTCGACTTTGCGCTGCTCGCGGAGATCGCCAGCCGCTATGCGCCGCCGCTCGCGACCGGCGAGAACCTGTTCTCGACCCAGGACGTGGAGAATCTCGTCCGGTTCGGCGGCTTGCGTCCGGAGCGCAACGACGTCATCCAGGTCGATCCGCCGCATGCCTACGGCATCGTGCAATACGCGCGCACCGTGGCCATGCTCGAGCGCCGCGGCTGGCCGCGGAGCTCGTTGTTCCCCCACGGCGGCAATCAAATGTCGCTCGCGATCGCCGCCGGCTTCGGGCTCGCCGGCGCCGAATCCTACCCCGGCGTGTTCGGCGCCTTCGGCGGCTTCGCCGACGACGCCGCATTGGACGGCGGCTATCTCGCGCTCTCGGAACGGCCCGGCATCGGCTTCGAAGGCCAATCGGCGCTCTATGCCATCATGCGCGAGCTCGCGGCGTGATGCGCGTTGCCGACGACTTTGGATCGGCTGCCGCCCGATTAACGTTATCCCTGCTTTGAACATGGGTCGCGCGGGCGTTGCATGGACGACGCCGGTCCCCGGCACTAGAAATCGCCATTCGGATGCGGGTGGCATTGCGCCGGATGAGGATGCGGCCGCGGAATGAGCGCGATCGGATTCCAGCTGTCCTGCCTGCGCGATCCTCGGCTCGCGCCGCTGGCAACCAGCGCACGGCCGGCCTGGCTCTGGAGCACGGACGCAAGCCGCGTGCTGTGGGCTAACCCGGTCGGCGCGGCGATGCTCGGCGCGCCGGATCCAGGCGCGATCGGCGCCCGCAATTCCGCCGAGCCTGCCGCCGCGCAAATTGCCCGGATCGCTGCGACGTTGCCTCCCGGCGCGCCGCCGCGGCTCGAGCGCCTGCGCGGGTTCGGCGCCGGCATCGGGCGCGCGCTGACCTGCGCCTGCTCGCATGTCGTGCTTGCCGACGACACCGCCGCGATCCTGGTGGCCGCCGTTGAGCGCGCCGGTCCCGACTTGTCGCTCGAGAAGCGCGCGGCCGGGCTGGTGGCCCATTGCGAGGAGCCGGTTGCGGCGTTCGCGGCCGACGGCCGCCTGCTCGCCGCTTCCGCGCCTGCGCATGCCCATCTGTCCGGCGCAACGTCGCTCGCCGCGCTCGGGGCGCAGGCGCTCGCCGCCGCGGCGCTGGCGAACGGTCGCGCCGCCGGACCGAGCGTGCGCGGCCCGGTCGCCCTCGACCGGATCGGCGGCGAGGCTGCGACCATGCTGCTCGCGTCTTTCGAGGTGCCCGCGGCGGCCGCGGAATCCGCACCAGAGGGGTCGACCGCGGCGGCGCCGGAAGCGCCCGCGGCCGCGCCGGTGCCGGAAGCCGCGGCGATGGGCGCGGCCGTGTCCGCGTGCCGGTCGCAACCGCCGCGCTCGCCGGAGCTGCCCACCGAGCGCCGCCATCCCCTCCGCTTCGTCTGGCAGATGGATGAAGCCGGCCGTTTCACGCTCGAGTCGGAGGAGTTCATCGCGCTCATGGGTTCGCGCCCGGCCGCCGCGCTCGGGCGGCCGTGGTCGGAGCTCGCAGCCGGGCTCGGCCTCGATCCCGACGGGCAGATCGCGCGCGCCGTCGCGAGCCGCGATACCTGGAGCGGGCTCGCCGTTCGCTGGCCAGTCGATGACGGCACGGAACGGCTCGCGGTCGAGCTTTCGGGCCTGCCCGTGTTCGATCGCGAGCGAACGTATCGCGGCTACCGCGGCTTCGGCGTCTGCCGCGATCTGGAACGTCTCGCCGCCTTGGCGGGGCGGCGCCAATCCGCCCCGGACTGCCCCGCGGACGTTGCACCACACGCAGCATCGGCGTCGGTCGCACAGCCCGCGCCCGACCACGCACCACCCGCGGCAGCCGCGGGCACCGAAAATATCGCGCCCTCCGCCGCCACCGCCGCCGAGCCGAACGTTCCGGCCCTGAGCCCGATCGAGCGCAGCGCCTTTCGCGAGCTCTCGCGCAAGCTCAGCCAGCGCCTGACCGCGGCGGGTATCGAGCACGAGAGTACGGCGCCGGCGGCGGGCGAGGATGATCCCCCCGAGATCGCCTCGGAGGGCGAGCCGGCCCACGCGCTGGTGACCGACGCTGGCGCGAAGCTCGCGCTCGCGCAAGCGGAGATCGCCGAGCTCGGGTCGATCCTCGACACCGCCACCGACGGCGTCATCCTGCTCGATCCGCAGGGCAGCATCGTGTCCGCAAACCGCAGCGCCGAGGCCCTGTTCGGGTACGAAGAGCTCGCCGGCCGCCCGCTCGCCGATCTGCTCGCGCCGGAGAGCGCCGAGCTCGCCCGCAATGATCTTGCCGGCCTCGGACGCGACGACGTCGCCAGCCTGCTCAACAGCGGGCGCGAGGTCACCGGCCGTGTCCGCCAGGGCGGACTGATCCCGCTGTTCATGACGGTGGGGCGGATCCGGGACAGGACCGACAAGCTCTGCGCCGTCTTTCGCGACATGACCCCGTGGAAGAAAGTGGAGCAGGAGCTCGTCGAGGCCAGGCGCTCGGCGGAACGAGCCTCGTCGGCCAAGTCCGATTTTCTGGCGAGGATCAGCCACGAGATCCGCACTCCGCTCAACGCCATCATCGGATTCTCCGAAGTCATGATGGAGCAGCGGTTCGGCCCCATCGGCAACGAGCGCTACCGCGACTACCTCAAGGACATCCACGCCTCCGGCGGTCATCTCCTGTCATTGATCAACGATCTTCTCGACCTCTCGAAGATCGAGGCCGGCAAGCTCGAGCTCACCTTCGCCGGCGTGGCGCTCAATGACCTCGTCCAGCAGTGCGTCGCCATCATGCAGCCGCAGGCCAACCGCGAGCGCATCATCATCCGCACCTCGCTGCCGGCGGGGCTGCCGCAGGTCGTCGCCGACGCGCGGTCGGTGCGGCAGATCGTGCTCAACCTTCTGTCCAATTCGATCAAGTTCACCGGCGCCGGCGGGCAGGTCATCGTCTCGACCGCGCTCGACGACGACGGCGAGGTAATCTTGCGCGTGCGCGACACCGGCGTCGGCATGAGCGAAAAGGACATCGTGACCGCGCTCGAGCCGTTCCGGCAGCTCGCGACCTCGCCGCGTGGCGGTTCCGGCGGCACCGGCCTCGGCCTGCCGCTGACCAAGGCGTTGGCCGAGGCGAACCGCGCCAGCTTCCACATCAAGAGCGCGCCCGAAGAGGGCACCCTGGTCGAGATCGCCTTTCCGCCGGGCCACGTGCTGGCGGGGTGAGCGGCGCGCCGCGGGGCCGCCCGGGAACGGCGCGCGCCGCGCGAGCCGGAGCCGCGAACCGTCTCGGCACTAAAGTATGTTTCGGTGAGTTGGGATCAGCGCGAGCGGCAGACTCGGTCTGCTCCCTCCCCCGCTTGCGGGGGAGGGAACGCACTGAGTATGCGGCGCCGTCGCGCAGCAATCTTATCGAAAAGTTCTTAGCGGCAACCGGTGGTGCACATGACCTGAATTTGACCGCCAGCCCGACCTTATTCGCATGCGTCGTGCAACGGAATCGGGCTATGCTGGGAAGCTTGGAGCCATCGGCGGTCGGCGCGATTGACCCGCGGCGGCGCCATGGGGAGACCGCCATGATCCGCCTCGTTCGGTGCCTGCTGGCCGTTGCCGTGCTGATCCTGACCGGGGCGGGGTTGGCGCGCGCGGCGGAGCAGGTCGATTTCCTGCTGGTGCTCGCTTCCGACGTCTCCCGCAGCGTGGACCATCCGAAATTCCTGCTGCAGCGGGAAGGCTATGCGGCGGCCGTCTCCGACCCGCACGTGCTGGAGGCGATCAAGTCCGGGCCGCATCAGCGCATCGCGGTCTGTTTCGTCGAATGGTCGGGCTTCGGCGCCCAGAAGCTGGTGATCGATTGGACCATCGTCGACGGCCCCGCCGCGGCGCGGAAATTCGGCGACCAGCTGCTGGAATTGCCCCGCTCCTTCGCCGACCGCACCTCGATCAGCGGCGGCATCGAGTTCGCGACCGCGCAATTGGAGCATGCGCCGTTCGAGTCTGCGCGCCGCACCATCGACGTCTCCGGGGACGGCACCAACAATGCCGGCCGCGACGTGCGGCTCGCCCGCGACGAGACGCTGGCGAAGGGGATCGTGATCAACGGCCTCGTCATTCTCAGCGATCGGCCGGTGCCCTGGAACGCCGAGCACACCAATCCGCCCGGCGGCCTCGAGAAATATTACCAGGACAACGTCGTCGGCGGCCCCGGCGCGTTCGTCCTGGTGGCCGAGAATTTCAATTCGTTCGGCCGCGCCATCCTCAAGAAGCTGATCGCCGAGATCGCCCTGCTCGCGCCGGCGCCTGCGAACCTCGTGCGCTGAGACGGGATGCCGCACATCTGCCGCGGGGACGGGACCGATCGCGATCGCAATGCGCGATCAAGGCACAAGGTATTTGTTTCGAACGGTTCTAGACCACGCACTGTCTGGAATCATTCCAAGTAATTGATTTCTCGTAATTAATCTATTTGACCGTGGCCGTTCGGCCGACTACGTCAAACGCTCCACCGCGGGAAGGTCCCTTCGTCGAGAGGAAGAGCTGCGATGAGCACGGTTTGCATGCGCGCGCTGGTGCGCAGCGCACTGGCGGTGAGCGCAACGATCACCGCGCTGGGTTCGGCGCTCGCCCAGCCGGGCGAAGTCAATGTCTACACCTATCGCGAAAGCAAGCTCATCCAGCCGCTGTTCGACGCCTTCACCAAGGAGACCGGCATCAAGGTCAACATCATGTCTGCGAGCTCGGGCCTCGAGCAGCGAATCAAGACCGAGGGTCAAAACAGCCCCGCTGATGTCCTGCTCACCGTCGACATCGGCAGGATCGAGGACGCCGTGCGAGCGGGAATCAGCCAGCCGATCAAGTCCGATGTGCTCGACAAGGTCGTGGCGCCGCAATACCGCGATCCCGAGGGCCACTGGTATGGCATCTCCATGCGCGCCCGGGTGGTATATGCCTCCAAGCAGCGCGTGCAGGAGACGACCCTGACCTATGAGGATCTCGCCGATCCGAGATGGAACGGCAAAATCTGCATCCGCCCCGGCCAGTATGTCTACAACAACGCGCTGTTCGCAGCCTTCATCGCCCATCACGGCGAAGCAAAGACCGAGGAATGGCTGCGCGGCCTGAAGGCCAATCTCGCCCAGAAGCCCTCGGGCGCCGACCGCGAGGTCGCCCGCGACATCGCGGCCGGCAAGTGCGATATCGGCGTCGCCAACACCTACTACTGGGCGCTGATGCTCAACAAAGAGGCCGACAAGAAGCCGTGGGCGGAGGCCACCAAGGTCATCCTGTCGACGTTCCGGGGCGGCGGCACGCATGTGAACCTCTCGGGCGTCGTGCTGGCCCGCTATGCCCCGAACAGGGAAAATGCCATGAGGCTGATCGAATGGCTGGTCGGCGAGCGGGCGCAGCACATGTACGCCGACATGAATTACGAATATCCCGTCCGTCCCGGCATCGCGATCAACCCCACCATCGCCGGCTACGGCCAGCTCAATGCCGATACGATTCCGCTGGCGAAGATTGCCGAGCAAAAGAAGGCAGCGGCGAATCTGGTGGACAAGGTCGGTTTCGACAACTGACCTGATGATCGACACTGCATCAGCGGGCCGGCCATCCATGCCTCGGTGGCCGGCCCGATCTCTTGTGCCAGGGCCGGCCGTGCCGGCCGCCGCCGGCGCCATTGCGGTCGCCGCCGGGCTCCTGGCGATCGCACCGCTGGTCAGCCTGGTCATCATCGCGCTGGGCGAGACCGGCGACCTCTGGACCCATCTCGCGCGCCACGTCATTCCTGCGGCACTCGTCGAGACCGCCCTGCTCCTCGCAGGCGTCGCCGTGGTGACGATCGCGGTCGGCGTCGGCACGGCTTGGACCGTCGCCACCTTCGCTTTTCCGGGCCGCGATACCCTGGCCTGGCTGCTGGCGCTGCCGCTCGCGATTCCGACCTACATCGTGGCTTACGTCTATGTCGACTTGCTCGATGCCCTTGGACCCGTGCAATCGGCCCTGCGGACGATTTTTGGATGGCCCTCGGCCGCCGACTACTGGTTCCCGAACGTCCGTTCGCTCGGCGGCGCGGTCGTTCTCTTCGGTCTCGTGCTCTACCCTTATGTCTATCTGGCGGCGCGCGCGATGTTGCAGACGCAAGGGTCGCTGTTCGCGGAGCCCGCACGCATGCTGGGCGCGCAGCCCTGGACGCTGGCGCGGCGCATCACTCTGCCGCTGGCGCGGCCGGCGGTGGCCGTGGGGGTTTCACTCGCGTTGCTCGAGGCGCTCAACGACATCGGTGCGAGCGAATATCTCGGCGTGCCGACCCTGACCCTGTCGATCTTCACCACCTGGCTCAATCGCGGAAGCCTCGCCGGCGCGGCGCAGATCGCATGCCTCATGCTGCTGATCGTCGCAGCGCTGATCTGGCTCGAACGCTATGGTCGCCGCGGGCGCGATTTTGCAGTCTCGCCGCAGGATCCCCGGTTCGTCTCGCGGATTGCGCTCCCGGGGCGGCGGCGATGGGTCGCGACCATTGCCTGCTTCGCGCCGGTCGCGCTGGGCTTCCTGCTGCCGGCCGGCTATCTCATGCGCGAAGTGCTGGGGCGGGGGCTGCTCCTCGGTTTCGACGCAAGCCTGTCGCGTCACGCGCTGACTACCGTCGTGCTCGCCTCGACCGCCACTGCGATCACGCTGATGATCGGATTTGCCGCAGTCGCGGCGACGCGCTACCGCAAGCACGCGATGATCGCGGCGAGCGTCAACGTCGCCGGCATCGGCTATGCGGTCCCGGGAACCGTCCTGGCGCTGGGGCTGCTTTCGCCGCTGGTTCTCGTGGACGAGGGCATCAATGCCCTGGCCCGCCTCTTCGGCGGAAGAGGTGTCGGGCTCCTGGTGGCGGGTTCGGCGGCCGCCGTGGTCGTCGCCTACGTGATCCGGTTCCTCGCCATCGCGATCGGCTTTGCGCAAGCGGGGTATTCCCGCATCTCGACCGAGCTCGACGAGGTGGCGCGCATGTTGGGCGCCGGACCCGGCAAGATGGCGCGCACGATCCATTTCCCGCTCACCCGGCCCGCCATCTGGGGCGCCGCGCTCCTCATCTTCATTGATTGTCTCAAGGAGCTGCCGGCGACGCTGCTGTTGCGTCCGCTCAACGTCGAGACGCTCTCGACCTACCTTTATCAGTTCGCGACTCGCGGCAATTTCGAGGAGGGGTCGCTGGCCGCCCTCATCATCGTCACGGCGGGCATCCTGCCGGTCATCCTCATGACCCGCTACACCGATATGGCGACCATGGTCGGACGTGGAGAGAATTGACGCACGGATCCGGACCGCACCGCCGCACTGGACATTGCGGCCTTTGCCGCAGCGCGGTAGAAAATTGCGGGGGTGGCCTGCCGGACCGGGGGCCGGCGCGGCATCGTCCTTGAGCTCAACGCGGAGCGTTCATGAAAAAGGTCTATCCCGACGCGCGGACGGCGCTGGCCGGCCTGCTGAAGGACGGCATGATGATCATGGCGGGCGGCTTCGGCCTGTGCGGCATTCCCGAGCAATTGATCCTCGCGATCCGCGACGCCGGCGTGAAGAACCTGACCGTGGTGTCGAACAACTGCGGCATCGACGGCGTCGGGCTGGGCCTGCTGCTCGACACCAAGCAGATCAAGAAGATGGTCTCCTCCTACGTCGGGGAGAACAAGACCTTCGCGCAGCAATACCTCGCCGGCGAGCTGGAGATCGAGTTCAATCCGCAGGGCACGCTCGCCGAGCGCATCCGCGCCGGCGGCGCCGGCATCCCGGCCTTCTTCACCCGCACCGGCGCCGGCACGCAGATCGCCGAGGGCAAGGAGGAGCGGCAATTCGACGGCGGGCGATATGTGATGGAGCGCGGGCTGGTCGCCGACCTGTCCATCGTCCACGCCCATATGGGCGACAGCGAGGGCAACCTCGTCTACCGGAAAACCGCGCGCAACTTCAATCCGATGATGGCGACCGCCGGCAAGGTGACGGTCGCCGAGGTCGAGCACCTGGTCAAGCCCGGCGACATCAACCCCGACCACATCGTCACGCCGGGCATCTACGTGAAGCGCCTGGTGCACGTGCCGAACGCGGTCAAGCACATCGAGCAGCGCACGACCCGCAAACGCGCCGCAGCACCGGCAGGAACAGGAGGGGAAGTGTGATGGCCTGGACCCGCGAGCAGATGGCCGAGCGCGCGGCCAAGGAGCTGCACGACGGCTTCTACGTCAATCTCGGCATCGGCATCCCGACATTGGTGTCGAACTACATCCCCTCCGGGATGAGCGTGCAGCTGCAGAGCGAGAACGGCATGCTCGGATTCGGCCCTTTCCCGTACGAAGGAGAAGAGGACCCGGACCTGATCAATGCCGGCAAGCAGACGGTGACCGAGATTCCGACCACCAGCTATTTCTCGTCGGCCGACAGCTTTGCCATGATCCGCGGCGGGCACATCGATCTCTCCATCCTGGGCGCCATGCAGGTGGCCGAGAACGGCGACCTCGCCAACTGGATGATCCCGGGCAAGATGGTGAAAGGCATGGGCGGCGCCATGGATCTGGTCGCCGGGGTCAAGAAGGTGGTGGTGGTGATGGAGCATTCGGCCAAGAACGAGCCCAAGCTGCTCAAGCGCTGCACCCTGCCGCTGACCGGCGCCGGCGTCGTCGACATGGTGATCACCGATCTCGGCGTTTTCACCATCGACAAGAAGGCCGGCGGCGGAATGACGCTGATCGAGCTCGCGCCGGGGGTCACGCTCGACGAGATCCGCGGGAGGACCGAGGCCGCCTACCATACCTCGAACGCGCTGTAGAGGTCATTCCGGTGACGTGGAATCAATGCGAGCGGCAAACTCGGTCTGCTCCCTCCCCCGCTTGCAACCGAACTCGAGTTTACCCGAGTTCGGTCACTCAAATGACTGGCCGAAGTCGGATATATCCGACTTCGGCTGGAGGGTTGGGGTGGGGGTCGCGGGGTGTCGACCGTCAGCCCGGTTGAACAGGTCACGAGATAAACGGTCAATCGAGGCGCAGCCGATCGACCCCCACCCGACAGCCTTTGCTTCGGAAGGCGAAGCAAAGGCTGTCGACCTCCCCCTTGCAGGGGGAGGTATGGAGTCCGCGGCACGAGCTGCGGACTATTATTACAGGAGTAGCGCAAGCTTACGGTGATCTCAGCTCACCGGAAGGCGCTATAGCCCCGCGCTGGCGGGCGAGGCAGCCCGGAACCGCCGCCGGCCGGCCACGAAAGCGTCACAGAGCGATTGCAAGCAATGAACGTGGGGCACAACGCCTTCGACCTCCCCCGGTAGATCGGCCGGCCTGACCGGCAAACCCTCGAGAAAGACGCGTCGTGATCGCGACCGTTGGCATCAAGCGCCTGGGATATGTCGGTGTGGCCGTGGCGGCCATCGCGATCGGCGCTTTCGTGATCCTGCGGTTCCTGATGCCGGCGGAAGTGGTGCGCGAGGCGGTCAAGGCCGAGATCCGGGCCGTCACCGGCCTCGAGCCGGCGCTGCGCGGAGGCGTCGCGGTATCGCTGTTCCCGACCGGCTCGGTGAGCTTCGACGAGGTGAGCCTCGCCGACAACCGCACCGGCGCGCCGGCGCTCACCGCCGATCGGGTGGTCGCGCGCCTGCGCTTCTTTCCCTTCCTGGCCGGACGCGTCGAGATTGCCGACGTTTTGCTGGTGCGCCCGACCATCGCGATCACGTTCAACCCCGACCGCAGCTCGAACTGGTCCGGCCACATCGAGACGCTGGCGCAAAACCTCAAATTCGGTCCCGGGCCGAGCGCGTCGTTCTCGGAGATCCGGATCGAGGACGGCACCGTCATCCTGCGCGACGAGGCCTCCAAGACCGTCGAGACGCTCGCGAACGTCGAGTTCGCCCTCGCCTGGCCCGCGATCTCGCGCAGCTTCGCGGCCACCGGCCGCTTCGCCTGGCACAGCGCGCCGATCGACGCCACCGTCAGCCTGACCGATTTCGTCGCCGCCCTGCAGGGCGACCGATCCGGGCTGAAGCTCAGGCTCTCCGGCGCGCCGTTCAAATTCGCGTTCGACGGCTATATCAGCCACCGGCCGACGCTCAAGATGGAAGGCACGCTCGCCGCCGACGCCGCGTCGCTGCGCGACGCCTTGCGCTGGGCCGGCCAGCAGCCGCCGCCAGGCGGCGGGTTCGGCCGTTTCGCGCTCAAGGCGCAAACCAACGTCGTCGGCGGAACCATCGGGCTTTCCGGCGCCAACGTCGAGCTCGACGGCAATGTCGCCGAAGGCGTCCTGACCTTCGACGGGCGACAAACCCTGCAAGGGACGCTCGCCGCCGAAGGGCTCGACCTCACGCCTTACATATCGACCGTCCGGCTGCTGACCAGCCGCGAGCAGGGCTGGGACAGCAAGCCGATCAGGCTCGAGGGCCTCGACGGCTTCGACGTCGATCTCAGGCTGTCGGCTGCCCGCGTCAGCGTCGCCAATGCCAAGCTCGGACGCACGGCGGTCGCGGCCACTCTGCGCGGCGGCAATCTCACCGTGGCGATCGGGGAGTCGCAGGCTTTCGGCGGCGTCCTCAGGGGCACCTTCGGGGTCGCCAAGTCGCCGGCCGGCGCGGATTTCAAGGCCCAGCTGCAATTCAGCAATATCGATCTCGAGCAATGTCTCGCCGAGATGTTCGGCATTCGACGCCTCGAGGGCAAAGGCAATCTCGGCTTCGCCGTCGACAGTTCCGGCGCCAGCGTCTACGAGCTGACCAAGGCATTGAACGGCACGGCGGCGCTCACGAGCCGCAACGGCGCGATCGTCGGGTTCAACGTCGAGCAGTTGCTCAGGCGCATCGAGCGCCGTCCGCTGTCGGGTGGCGGCGAGTTCCGCACCGGCAAGACGCCGTTCCAGACGCTGACCGTCAATCTGAAAATTACCCAAGGCACGGCCAATATCGAGGACGGGCGCATGGAGGGGCCGAGCGTCGGTCTTGCGCTGACCGGGTCGGCGTCGATTCCCGAGCGCGAGCTCGATCTCAAGGGAACCGCGAGCCTGCTCACCGTGGCGGCGAGCGTGCATGCGGCCGCGCCGGCGTTCGAGCTTCCCTTCATGGTGCAGGGGCCGTGGGACGACCCGATCATATTGCCGGACGCGCAGAGCCGGATTCAGCGCTCGGGCGCGGCCGCCCCGATTCTGGATGCCGTCCGCAACCGCGGCGCGCCCGATGCCGTGCGCTCCGCGATCGAGCGGCTGACCGGGGCGGCACCGGCGGAGCCCACCGCCGCCCCGCCGACGACGCAAGCCGCTCCGGCGCTCGCCGGCGCGTCCGCGCCGGCCGAGGCCCCGCCGGAGACCGCGACCACCGAGCCGGCGCCCGAGGCGCCGCAACCCGCGCGGTGATCGCGCATTTCCCAGCGGCTATGCTCCTCACACCAACGGCACTGCCTCTCGACCCGTCATGCCCGGGCTCGACCCATGGGCGCTAACCTAAAAGGCTCTCCACCCGGTCATGCGCGGGCTTGACCGGCGCATCCATCTTTTTCGCAAGAAAGTTCTTACGAAGATTGGATGGATTGCATCGGAACTCGGGCTTGCCCGAGTTCCGCATCATTGAGTGCCGCAAGTCGGGCAAGCCCGACTTGCGGTGTCAAGCCCGGCAATGACGAGAGCAAGAATCGGATTCCGGCACCGTTGGTATCACGCCCACGCGGCAAGGCGCGCCGCGCGCTCGCCGGCGATCTCGGCAACGTACCCGCCAGCCGCCAATGCTCCTCACCGCCCAGGGCGGCAAGGCTTTCTATCTAAAAAAGGGAATAGTCATATCATACACTATTTACTTGCAATTCGCTAGAATGTCAATAAAGATAGATCTTGCAACCCATCGTAGTCCCCGTCCCGCCGGATGGAATGCGCGCGCTGCCGGGTGATTTGCGTCACAATTCTATTTTGGCCGCCGATACGGCGGAGGGGATCTGAGCATTACAAGCCCTGCAAGAAACGTCTGATCAAACCAACGTGCCCGCAGTTCGGGAAATCATCCCTTCAAGGAGGCTCTGATGGCAAAGAAACGCAGATCGACCAGTCAACGCGGAGAGCGGACCAGAGCGGGTTTCATTCCTGCCGAATTGTCGGAGTCGGACATTCCGGATTATGTGGTGGTTGAGCTGCGCTATGAAGCGCCGGTGGCTTTCAGAGCCGCAAGGTTTGCCGCCCCTGCTGCCGCCGCGCCGCAGGCGGAGTCGCTCAATAATATTCTTGCCAAGTTCGACATCGCGGCGATGCGCTCGCACTTTGACCTTCCCGCGTCGGCCGTCAGGTCTCGCATCGAAGTGGCGGCCACGCTGCCCGCCGAGCCCGACCCCAAGAAATTCGCCAAGAAGGGAATGGACACGCAGTTCATCGAGAGCGGCTTCGTGCAGGTCGTGCCCAAGGCGAGCGCAGACGCCAAGAAGATCGCCAAGGCTCTCAACAGCCACAAGTCCGTCTGGAGTGCCTATGTCGCGCCGCGTCCGCTGCCTGCCATGCCTTCCGGTTCGGCTGCCGGCAGCCGCAACTTCGAACCTTCGCAGGGCTATCTTTACGATCCTCCGAACGGCATCGGAGCCGAGGAAGTCTGGAGTCTGGCCGGAGCCAAAGGCAAAGGCATCACGATCTGCGACATTGAGGGCAACTGGAACCGCAAGCACGAAGATTTGCCGACAGGGATCCCGCTGCTCGGCGGCACGGTGATCAACGATCTCGGATGGAGGAATCACGGAACGGCGGTGCTGGGCGAGATGGTTTCGATCTCCGACGGCAGGGGCTGCGTCGGCATCAGCCATCAAGCCGATGCCGTGGTCCACTCGACCATCATGAATGGGGTCTTCAACACGGCTGGAGCCATCAACAACGCCGCGAGCAACTTGAAGGCCGGCGATGTCATGCTCATCGAGCTGCAGGCCACCGGGCCGAACGGAAAATATGTCGCCATGCAATTCTGGCCCGACATCTTTTCTGCCATCAAGGCGGCGGTTGACAAAGGCATCACGGTTGTCGAGGCGGCCGGCAACGGAGATGAAAATTTCGATCTGGCCGTCTTCAACGGGACGGGCTTGCAGAAAGACAGCGGCGCCATCATCGTCGGCGCGGGGGTGCCGCCGACCAATCACGTGGATTTCGACGGTTTCGGCGCCGGGCTTTCCTCCTATGCTTCGCTCGGCGTTCCGCGCTCGCGCATCTTCTTTTCCAATTACGGCAAGATCGTCAACGTGCAGGCATGGGGCTGGCACGTGACCACGCTCGGCTATGGCGACGCGCAAGGCGGAAATTCGGAGAACACCTGGTACACGCTGCGTTTTTCCGGCACGTCCAGCGCCTCGCCAATCGTGACGGGCGCGGTCGCCTGTCTTCAGGGACGAGCCAAAGCCAAGAACGGCGCTCCTTTGACCCCGAAAAAGGTCAGGGATATACTGATATCGACAGGCACGCCGCAGCAAGCAGGCTCCGGGGTGCCGCTGACCCAGCACATCGGCCCTCAGCCAAACCTCGTTGAAGCGATGAAGAAAGTTTGAGAGCAACCTGAATGATGCCAGCCGTGCCGCTTCCCCAGAGCGCCGGAATCAAGACTCCGGTGGAAGTGAAGCTCAAGCCCAAGTACAGATATGATTCGAGCAGACGGGTGTTCGAATCTGATACCGGTGAACGATTCAAACCTTCCGGCGATCTTCCCAAGAACACCCGGATCGTCTACAAGGTGCCTGCGCTGGCCGAGGCGGACCCGGCCAGATTGTCCAAGCACGAGAAAGACCTTCGGCGCTACATGCAGGTGATATTGCCTGAAGGCGAATCACCAGCCGACTATGTCGAGACCATTCGCGCATGGCCGAGCGTCGAGGACGCGTGGGTAGCTCCCGAAATCAGCTTGCCGATGGCGCTCTGACTTGGATAGGCCGGGCGGCCAAGCCCCCCGTCCATGCGCGCTTCACCTGCCCGTGTCGCCGAGGTGTTCAGGCTAACGCCCCTCACGCCCGCGCGGCAAGACCCACGCCGCGCTCGCCGGCGACGCGATGGAATTTCGCCAGCAACGACGCGGCGACGATGCCGACGGCGACGACCGCGACCATGATGGTGCAGACCGCGTTGATCTCCGGCTTCACGCCGAGCCGGATCTCGGAATAGATGCGGATCGGCAGCGTGGTGGCGCCGGGACCGGTGGTGAAGCTCGCGATCACGAGATCGTCGAGCGAGAGCGTGAAGGCGAGCATCCAGCCCGACGCCAGCGCCGGCGCGA
>WNFG01002541.1_pt1 | contig 15283 bp, 14 predicted proteins | sample 5400431 | NCBI WGS metagenome assembly WNFG01 (sample SAMN13153346, study PRJNA577476) | soil metagenome | isolation source: 120 cm saprolite under Douglas fir tree site 2 hole 3 replicate 2 | place: USA:California | collected 2015-04-18 | reverse complement strand
CTGAACCTCACCGTCAAGCACACGCCAAAGCGCAAGCACGGCCAGTCGGGGGGATGGCTCGAGGCCACGTACGGGAAAGGCGAGGGCGTCATCGAGGCCGACGCGTTCTCGGGGAACCTGGTGGTGAAGAAGAAGTAGGCCCAGCCAGGGGCCTTGGCTAGCCGACCGAATCAGAGTAGAGCCCCGGGGTGCTAGCCCTTGGGGGAGGTCTTCACATGCGAAACTGGAAATGGGCAGTTGTTGTCGGCTCTTTATTTTTCAACCTGTCCGTCCTTGGCGCTGCAGACAACCAGACATGGAGCATCAAGGCGGATTATATCGAGGCCTGCTCGTGCCATCTCTTTTGCCCCTGTTACTTCAATGCCGAGCCGGAAGGGGGGCATCACTGCGAGTTCAACAATGCGATCAAGATTACCCAGGGCCACGTTGGCGATGTGAGCGTGGACGGTGCCAAGCTGTGGCTGTCAGGCAATCTCGGCGGTGACTTTTCCAAGGGCAAGATGGAGGGGGCGGTAATGACCTTCGATACCGCGGTGACCCCGAAACAGCAGGAAGCGATCAAGTTCTTGATGGGCAAGATCTACCCCGTCCAGTGGGGGAAGATGGAGACCTCTGTTGCTCCAATCGTGTGGGAAAAAACGGGTGAAAACGGCCACGCCAAATTGGGCAAGGGGGAAGCGGAAGTGGTGCTGAAAGGCGTCAAGGCTCCCGACGGCAGCCAGAGCGTCCTCAAGAACGTAGCCTATTGGGGCGCGCAGAAGAACACCGGCTTCTATCTTGCGAAGAGCGAGCACCACTACAAAGGCCACGGCTACGACTACAAGTACAAAGACAGAAACGGCTTCATGATCTCGATCGAGTCCGCCGGCGCGCTCTAGTACAGCCGATCGAAAGTTCGTGGCCGCCTTGACATGTAGATTCTACGTGGAGTAGGGGCACCGATCGCGAGGCTTCTGGCCTCATCTCGCGCGAGCGGAATCCCGCCAAAAACTCCTCGCATCGCGGCGCTTCCCGTCGAAGTGCCGCGGGGCGGTGCAACGCCCCAAGGGGGAAACATGTCCACGAAGTCATGTATGAGGTTTGGGTCGCACGCGTTGATCGGTTGTGTTGCGGCAGTTGCAGGGCTCCTGGCAGTCGGTTGTGGGCCGGCAAGCGACAATGGAGCGAACCGCCTGGCCCAAAATACTCAAGGCCCTGCTCTTGCTGGCGGCGAACCGGGTAAGCCCTTTTCCGTCGCTGGCACCTTCAGCCTTGCCATCAAGCCGATCGCCGTGCGGCAGGCCGACGGGAATTCGATCATTGACTTCAACTTTGACGAGCATCTGTCCGGTGACGCCTCGGGCACGAGAACCGGCACGGGGACTCTCGTGATTCACCCCGACGGCACCCTCAACGTCAAGGACACCGGCCCCTTCACCGGAACTGTGGCTGGAATCCCAGGCACCGTGAACGTTGAGGCCTGGGCGTCGGGCACTTTTCAGTCCATTACCGGAAGCGTTACGATCTACGCGAACTCGGGCACTGGGGGATTGACGGGGCTCCAAGGGGTCTTGAAGATCTCGGGTGCGGCCACAGGGCCCGCGACGTTGGCCGGCTCGTACCAGGGTCAGGTTCACTTCTGACCCGGAGCAATGTGCGGCCGAGGCCCCGAGCTACCGCACGCGACGTGAGTTCGGGGTCTACGGCGAGTTGACGGGCGGTCGCCCGCTCGCCCGCCCCCCGTCCGTCCTGCGCTCCCCCTTGTCGCCCGCCCGTGTAGTTGTCGGGTCCGTGGGTGCATCCCCAACTTGTCCCCAAAAGCAAGACATCCACCGAAGGGGAGACAATGTTGAAGGGACTGCTCATCGCTCCATTTGCCGCGCTGCTCGTGGCGGGCACCGCCCACGCCGCGTCGCTGCAGACGCTCACGCTCAACCACGACCAGAACGACAGGGGCTTGCACGCCGACGTCGTCGAGGTGCAGACGCACCGCAACACCTTCAGCATCATCGCGCAGGACGCGCTCTATGGCGGCATCGCCGGCCTCGCCATCGGCGCAGGCGTGGCGCTGCTGCAGAACGACGGGAACTGGGTGCGCGATCTGACCATCGGCGCGGGCGCTGGTCTCATCGTCGGCGGCATCTTCGGCGCCGTGGACGCCGCGACCAGCGCGGACCGCGCGTTTCCGGTCGTCGAGCGCCCCGACCGCGACCGCGGTTTCAGCCGCGGGGCCGGCGTCGGCAAGAGGTTCTAGCCAGACGTCAGAAGTTGACGCGGCGCGACCCCTCCTGTAGAGCCGTCTCGTTCCCGCACAGGGGTCAGATCGCAACGTGCGCATCGTTCACGCCGCGCGAACAGACGTCGGAATGAAAAGGGACAACAACGAGGACTCGTTCCTCGTGTTTCCCGAGCAGTACCTTTTCGCCGTCTTCGACGGAATGGGCGGCCACGCGGCCGGCGAGGTGGCCAGCGGCATCGCCGTCCGCGAAATGAGGGAATTCTTCGAGCTGACCGGCAAGGATCCGGAAGCAACCTGGCCGTTCAAGGACGACCGCCAGAAGAACTACGACGAGAACCGACTCATCACCTCCATCAAGCTGGCCAACGCGCGCATCATCGAGGCCAGCGAGGGCGACGCCTCGAAGAAGAACATGGGCACCACCTGCGTGAGCGCCCTCTTCGTCGAGCGCAACGGCCAGGTGAAGGCCTACGTCGCGCACACCGGCGACAGCCGCGCGTACCTCTTTCGCGACAACAAGCTGAAGCGCATCACGGTGGACCATTCGCTCGTCGAGGAGTACCTCCGGAGGGGCGAGATCACCCCGGAGCAAGCGAAGAACTTCCCGCAGAAGAACATCATCCTGCGGGCGCTCGGGCAGCAGCGTCAGGTCGAGGTGGAGGTCAACGCGCACGATCCCAGGCCCGGGGACATCTTCCTCCTCTGCTCCGACGGCTTGTCCGGAATGGTCGAGGACAAGTTCATGGAGTCGATCCTCATGAGGCAGTCCGCCAACCTCGAGGCGTGCGCCAAGAAGCTGCTCGATACCGCCAACGCCAACGGCGGCACCGACAACTCGACCGTCATCCTCGTCAAGTTCGAAGGGGCTTAGCTCAAGGCAGCGCGCAGCCGTGGGCCGCGTTCGACCACTCCTGCTGCAGCTCCCACGACGTGCCGCCGAGCAGCGTGCAGCCGCGGGCCGATGCGCACTTGTCGCCGATCTCGTCGCCCTGTGCGTCGGACCAGGCCGTGCCCAGCGGGTTGGTGATGGTCTCCAGCACCTCGTGCGAGGTGTAGCTCGCGAGGCTCATCGCGGCCGCCGAGAGCGCGCCGCAACTGAAGCGCCGCTCCAGCTCGCACGCCGTGTCCGCCGGGTTGGGGACCAGCGCGACGCGGATCGCCGTCCTGCCGCACGCGCCCCAGCTGTGCCACGCGCACACCGACTTGCCGTCCGGCGTCGAGGTAAAGACGAGGTAGATCGCCTCGGCCGAGGGAGCGATGGCGTTCCTCGCCAGGACCGAGCAGACTTCCTCGGCCACCTGCGCCGCCGAGGGAGAGGCGGGCGGCTCCGAGACGTCGAAGAGGCTGCCCGCAAATGCGGTCGTCGCGCGCGCGCCGCGCAGGTATTGATCGGTCAGCGCGAGCAGCGCGCTCGAGCCCAGCCCCGCGAGCAGCCCCTCGATGGCCAGGGGCGCGTCGTCGGGGAAGCGCTCCTCGCCCCACCAGATGGCGTACGACGAGCTGGAGGTCATCACTGCGCCGCCGTGATCGATGAGGTCGGCGCGGCGCACGTCGACCGTCGCGAGCGCCGAGACCGCAGGGGCGTGGCGCGCCGTCGCGACCACGTGATACGTGCCGGGCGCCGCGGGCGGCTGGTAGAAACCGGTCTGGTCGATCGACCCGCCCGCCGAGCCTTCCTGCACCGACCAGAGCACGTCAGGCAGGCTGGCTTGAAATCGCTGCGCGGCGCCGGGCGCGAGTGAAGCCGACGGCGGGGTGATGGTCAGCGTGGCAGGAGGCTCGGTCTCCTGCCGGGCCGACTGCGACGTGGCGCTGCAAGCGAGAAACGCAAATGCCAGCATCGCGGCCGTTCTGGACATTCCGCGCCCCCCTTTGCGGAAGGTGGCGGTTCAGTGGAGACGCGGCAACGGCTATAGCGCGCTCCGCGCGCTGGGCCTCAGACCTTGGACCTCAGGCCTCGGGAAAAACAACTTCTCCAGGCATTACCCGAGAAGCCCGACGCCTCATCGAGCGGCAGGCGTGAGAGCGCTCGGCGCGGGGCACCGTTCTGGACCGAGACAAACGATGGTGAGGTGGAAGGCGTTTGCCTTCCCTTCTTTCCGATTTCCCCTCTCGAGGCGTCGCAGTTCGCTCTCCTTGCGCGACCCGCTGCGCCGTTCACAACTTGCTTGCGGTGCATCGTCGGCTCGGCCAAGAGGAACCCGAAGAGGCCATCGTGGAGGCTCACCGCCGCTGGGGACCTGCGGGAGCCATCTCCATCTCCGACGAGTGGCAGACCGCGCGCTTCCTGGTGGGTGAGCTGCGCGGCAGCCGCTTCTGGATCCACGGCCGCGGGTCGACCTGGGCGGCGGCCTTCGCCGACGCGGAGGCGCGGGGTCGCTCGGCGTCGAGGCGCAAAGCGGCGCGCTGATCGCCGCCGCGATGGGCAAAACGCGGCCCCTCCGATACATTACGCGCCCGCTCGTGCGCTGACGAAAGGCCGCGCTTGCACCCAGCAGGTGAAATCGCTGCCCGGACGCAGGCCCGCGAGCGGCCGTCGCACACCAACATTCCCGACCGGGCCTGGGCGATTGCGCTGACGGTCCTGGGCGCGGCGGTGCTGGTGGTCGCCGCGCTCATCGTCGGCGAGCTGACTCGCATCGCCTGGCCGGCGCTGCAGCACACCGGGCTGCGCAGGTTCCTCACCGAGTCCACCTGGGACGTCACCCGCGACATCTACGGCGCGCTGCCCTACATCTACGGCACGCTCGTCACCAGCGCCGTGGCGCTGGCGCTGGCGGTGCCCGTCTCGCTGGGACTGGCGATCTTCCTCACCGAGATGGCGCCCGACGCGTTTCGCTCGCTGGTTTCTTTTCCCATCGCGCTCCTGGCCGGAATTCCCAGCGTCGTCTACGGGCTGTGGGGGTTGTTCGTGATGGTGCCGTTCCTGCGTCACACCGTCGAGCCGGCGCTAGCAAGGACGCTCGGCTTTCTGCCACTCTTCCAGGGAGCGCCGGTGGGGCTCGGGTACCTGGCGGCGGGAGTGGTGCTGGCGATCATGATCCTGCCCACCATCACGTCGATCGCCATCGAGGTGCTGCGCACCGTGCCGGGCTCCCTGCGCGAAGCCGCGCTGGCCCTCGGCGCCACCCGCTGGGAGACGATCCGCACGGCCGTCCTGCCGTACGCCCGCGCCGGCATCGTGGGCGCGACCATGCTCGGGCTCGGCCGCGCGCTGGGCGAGACGATGGCCGTCACCATGGTGATCGGCAACTCGCCCACCATCCGCGCCTCGCTCTTCGCGCCGGGCTACTCGCTGCCGGCGGTCATCGCCAACGAATTCGCCGAGGCGAGCGGCGAGCTGCAAACCGGCGCGCTGGCCGCGCTGGGGCTCCTGCTATTCGCGGTGACCATCGTGCTCAACATCGTGGCGCGCATCCTGGTGCGAATGTCGCGCCGCGGGCCTGCGCGGGCGGCGGCGGTATGAGGTGGCGCGGCGGCGGTATGAGGTGGCGCAGGTTCGTCGATCGCTTCATGACCGCCCTGTGCGGGCTGGCGCTGCTGGTGGCGCTGGTCCCGCTCGTCTCGCTGCTCTGGCTCGTCATCTCGCGCGGCGTGGCGGGGCTCTCCTTCGATTTCTTCACCGGCCTGCCGGCGCCGGTGGGCGAGTCGGGGGGCGGCGTGGGCAACGGCATCGCCGGCACGCTCTACATCGTCGGCATCGCCTGCGTCTACGGCGTTCCTCTGGGCGTCGGCGCGGGCGTGTTCCTGGCCGAGCGCGGCGACTCGCGCGCCGGTGCCGCCATCCGCTTCACCGCCGAAGTGCTCTCCGGCGTGCCGTCGATCGTGGTGGGCATCGTCGCCTACGGCCTCGTGGTCGTCCCCATGCGGCGCTTCTCCGCGCTGGCGGGCGGCGTGGCGCTGGCGGTGCTGATGGTCCCCACGTTGGCGCGCAGCACCGAGGAGTTGGTGCGCCTCGTGCCCCGCTCGCTGCGCGAGGCCTCGCTGGCGCTGGGCGTGCCGGAGTGGCGCACTTCGGTGCGCGTGGTGCTGCGCACCGCGCTGGGCGGCATCATGACTGCGGTGCTCCTCTCGGTGGCGCGCGCGGCCGGCGAGACGGCGCCGCTGCTCTTCACCTCGCTCAACAACCAGTACTGGAACTTCCGCGCCGACCAGCCCACCGCCTCGCTCACCGTCCAGATCTTCAACTACGCCGTCAGCCCCTACGAGGATTGGCACAACAAGGCGTGGACTGGGGCGCTGGTGCTGCTATTGCTCATCGGGGCGCTCTCGCTGGTGGGCCGGCTGCTCTCGCGCAACAAGTTCGGCCCGCAGCGATGACCGTGACCGGAGGAGCAGTCGTGGCGTTCAGCAAGAAGCAGCACACCGACAGGACGTTCGAGGCCGAGCTCGACGGCCTGCGCGAGAAGCTCCTCACGCTGGGCGGCAAGGTGGAGAGCGAGATCGCGCTCGGCGTGCGCGCGCTCATCGAGCGCGACTCCGTTCTGGCGGAGGAGGTGGTGGGCGCGGACCGCGAGGTCAACCGCCTCGAAGTGGAGGTGGACGAGACGTGCCGGCGCCTGCTGGCCTTGCGCCAGCCCGCCGCCAGCGACCTGCGCTTCATCACCACCGCGCTCAAGATCGTCGTCGACCTGGAGCGCATCGGGGACCTGGCGGTCAACGTGGCCGAGCGCGCGCTCGACCTGAACCAGTCCCCGCCGCTCCCGCCGCTGCACGACCTGACCAAGCTCGCGGAGCTGTGCCAGAAGCAGGTCCGGGCCGCGCTCGACGCGTTCGTCCAGGCCGACGACGTCAAGGCGGCGGCGGCGATCAAGGACGACGCGCTGGTCGACGCCGTCTATCACACGCTCTTCAACGAGATCCTCGGCCTGATGATGGAAGACTCGAAGAACATCCGCCGCGGGACCCACCTCATGTTCGTCGCCAAGCACCTCGAGCGGCTCGCCGACCACGCCACCAACGTGGCCGAGATGGTCATCTACATGGTCAAGGGCACCGACGTGCGACATCCCCAGAGCAGAGGCCTGGCCATCTAGTCTGGAGCGAGGCGAAAGACCGGGCTCGGGACCGGGTTCGTGTACGTTCACGGGGAGGGGGACCGGGACGGGAACGTCCCACGGACCGTGGTACGTGAACCGTACCCGCATCCGTACCCGTCAACGTACACGCACCCGGTCCCGAGCCCGGCAGTAGCCTAGGCAAATTTCTGGTAGAGCGCCACGTTGCAGTGCGCGCCCGACGGTGATTTTCTCTGCCCATGCGCGACATCCCCTCGAGGTACAACGTCGGCGCCGACCTCATCGACCGCAACCTGCGCGCCGGCCGCGGCGACAGGCCCGCCATCTGGTTCGAAGGCAAGACGCTCAGCTACCGCGATGTGGCGGCGCTGGTCGATCGCGTCGCGGCGGCGTTCCTGCGCGCGGGCGTCCAGCCGGAGCGGCGCGTGCTGCTGGTCTTGCCCGACTCGCCCGAGCTGGCCGCCGCCTATCTGGCGGCGATGAAGATCGGCGCGGTCGCCGTGCCGTGCAACACCTTGCTGCGGCCCGCTGACTACGCGTACTTCGCCGAGGAGTCGCGCGCCTCGCTGGTGGTGACGGCGCGCAGCGTGCTCGAGCGCGTGGAGCCGGCGCTGGCCGGGGTCAAGCTGGCTCTCGTCGCGGGTCTGGGCGCGGATCGGGGGCCGCTGCGCGATCTCGATCGCTTCCTGGGCGAGACGCAGCACGCGTCGGTCGAGGCGGCCCCGACCCACGGCGACGAGCCGGCGTTCTGGCTCTGGACGAGCGGCTCGACCGGCAAGCCGAAGGCCGCCGTGCACGCGCACCAGGACTGGCCGCACTGCTGCGAGGCATACGCGGGCGCGGTGGTCGGCCTGCGCGCCGACGATCGCAACTACTCGGCCTCGAAGCTCTTTCACGCTTACGGCCTGGGCAACTCGCTCGCCTTTCCTTTCTGGGTGGGCGCGGCGACCATCCTGCGCGCCGAGCGGCCCACGCCCGATCTCGTCTACCAGACCATCGCGGAAGCGCGCCCCACCATCTTCTACGGCGTGCCCACGCTCTACGCCGCCATGCTGCAGGCCAAAGGCGAGCCCGAGGTGAAGTCGCTGCGCTTGTGCGTGTCGGCGGGCGAGTCGCTCCCGGGCGATCTGTTCCGGCGCTGGAAGGAGCGGTTCGGCACGGAGATCCTCGACGGCATCGGCTCCACCGAGGTGCTGCACATCTACGTCTCGACGCGCGCGGGCAGCGCGAAGCCCGGCTCGACCGGCGAGCCCGTCGAAGGCTACCAGGTGCGCATCGCCGACGAGCAAGGACGCGACGTGCCGCGCGGCGAGACGGGAGATCTGATGGTGCGCGGCCCCAGCACCGCGCTCTACTACTGGAACCGCCGCGAGCAGACGCGCCAGAAGATGCGCGGCGAGTGGTTCGTCTCCGGCGACAAGTTCCGCCAGAGCGAGGATGGCGAGTATCACTACGTCGGCCGCTCGGACGACATGTTCAAGGTGGGCGGCGAGTGGGTCTCGCCCGTCGAGGTGGAGGCCGCGCTGGTCGCGCACCCCGCGGTGCTCGAGGCCGCGGTGGTCGCGCAGGAGCGGGGCGGCCTGCTTCGCTGCGCCGCGCACGTGGTGCTGGTGGCGGGGCGCGCGTCCGAGTCGAAGCTCGCCGACGAATTACGCGAGCACGTGCGCGGCCGCTGCGCCGGATACATGGTGCCCAAGGATGTCGTCTTCGTGACAGAACTGCCCAAGACCGCGACCGGCAAGATCCAGCGCTACTTGCTGCGCGAAGGCCCGTAGCCCCGGCAGTGTGAACGTTATCCACCCCGGCGCACCCCGGGGCCTTGACGCCAGACCCTTTGCCGCGCGTACCTCGAAGATGAGGAGCTCCCCATGCGGACCATGTTCAGAATTCTCGCGACCCTGTCCATCGCCTGGCTGGCTTCGCCGCCGGCGCGCGCGGACGACGACGACTGCCTGCACGTCGATGCCACCATCGTGACCAGCTACTTCGTCAAGGGTTGCGAAAGCCTCTTCGGCCTGTGCACCGCCGGCACCGTCAGCAGCCGGCGCTTCACCGGAACGACGCGCTTCGTGGTGACTTCGATCAAGCCGATCTCCGACGCCACGCCCTGGATCCTCGTCTACACCGGCGTGCTGACCATCACCACGCGCCGCGGGGCGGTGACCATCCACGACTCGGGCATTTTCGACGCGATGAAGGGCACCTTCTTCGAGATGGATCCGATCGTCTCCGGCACCGGCAAGTTCGAGGATGCGACGGGGTTGCTCACGTCGCAGGGCACCGCGGGCTCTACCGGCTTCAGCGGCACGCTCACCGGCTCCATCTGCAGCGACGGCGATCACGAACGCAAAGGCGAGCACGAGGCCGAGGCCCGCGAGTAAACTCGCCGCGTGCGTGCTCTGCGCGGCAAGACGGCCGTCGTCACCGGCGCGGCGAGCGGCATCGGCCGCGCGCTCGCGTCGAAGCTGGCGCAGCAAGGGATGCGCCTGGTGCTCGCCGACAAGGACGAGCGCCGCCTGCGCCAGGTGGCTGGGGAACTGAAAGGCGCGCTCGCCGTCCGCACCGACGTTTCACGGTTCGCGCAGGTGGAGGCGCTCGCGCGCCGCGCCTTCGACCATTTCGGTGCGGTGCACCTGCTCTGCAACAACGCCGGCGTGGTCGAGTACGGCCTGGCGTGGGAGCTGCCCCTCGCCCGCTGGCGGCGCGTGCTGGACACCAACCTCATGGGGGTCATCCACGGTTGTCTCGCCTTCGTGCCGCGCATGCTCGCCCAACGCCAGCCCGCCCACATCCTCAACACCGCCTCGATGGCGGGGCTGCTCGCGCTGCCCATGGCCGCGGCGTACAGCGTGAGCAAGCACGGCGTGGTGGCCCTCTCCGAAGCGCTGGCGGAGGAACTTTCGCTGCAGCGCGCGCGCATCGGCGTGTCGGTGCTCTGCCCGGGCTGGGTGGCGACGCGCCTGCTCGAATCGTCGCGCGGCGACGCGCCCGCCAAAGTGCGTGCGCTGGTCGAGCGCGGCCTGCGCCCCGAGACGGTAGCGGAACGCGCCGTGCGGGCCGTGCGCGAAGATCGCCTTTACGTCCTCATCGATCCGCTGGCGGCGCCGGCGCTGCGCGCGCGCGCGGAAGATATCGCCACCGGCCGCCTCAGACGGCGGCGGGCAGGGTCACGGTGAAGCGCGCGCCGCTGCCCGGCAGGGAGGCAGCCTCGATCGACCCGCCGTGGCTCTCGACGATGCTGCGGCAGATGCTCAGGCCCAGGCCGGTGCCGCCGTCCGATGCCTTGGTCGAGACGAAGGGCTGGAAGAGCCGCGGCGCCACGTCCGGGTCGAGCCCCGGCCCGTTGTCGGCCACTTCGATGCGGACTTTCGCTCCCTCGGGCCAGGTGCGCACGCGCACCTGCGCGCCCTCTCGTGCCTCGACGGCGTCGGCGGCGTTGCCGAGAAGGTTGAGCAGGACTTGCGTGATCTCCGGCCCGCGGCAGCGCACCAGCGGCACCGCCTTCAGCTCGCGCTCGAGCCGGATGCTGTGGCGGAAGCGATGGGCGAGAAGCTGCGCTGCGGAGAGCACCGCCTGGTTCACGTCGAAAGGCGCGGGTTCGGCCGAGCGGGCGTACCCTTTCACGCCGCGCACCAGCGACTCGAGTTGCTTTCCCGCCTCGCGCATGACCGCGAGCGATTCCTGGATGCTGGAGAGGCGGTCTACGCCGCCGGCGGCCAGGCGGCTGACGTCCGCCTCCATCACGCTGATATGCGCGAGCAGCGGCGTGACCGCGTTGCTCAGCTCGTGGCCGATGCCCGCCGAGAGGCGGCCCAGAGCGGCCATGCGCTCGGAGCGGACCAGCTCGTCGTAGTTGTTCTTGAGCTGCGCGACGAGCTTGTCGTGCTCGTCGGACAAGCGCTTGGTTTCCAGGGTGCGCCGGACGGTGACGCGCATGTCGTCGAGGTCCCACGGTTTCAAAACAAACCGATAAACAAGCCCGTCATTAATGGCTTGTAACGCAACTGCCATATCGGGATATGCGGTGAGCAACAGCCGCAGCGCCCTGGGTCGGATCTCCCGCAGGCGGCCGAGGAACGACAGGCCGCTCATCTCGGGCATCCTCTGGTCGGCAATGACCAGATCGATGTCTTCCAATGTCGCGATTTCCAAGCCGATCCGCGGCGAGGTGGTCGCCTGGAGTTTGATGTCCGACTCGCCCTCGAAAACGCGCTCCGCCAGTTTCAGCGCCAGCGGTTCGTCATCGACGACCAGGAGTCGATAGGAGGGATTTGGCACGCTTTTGCAATTTAACACCAAAATTTGATCATCGAGCAAGCGTTACCGTATTCTTTTGCTATGGCACAACCCGGTCCGGGTATAGCCGGCGCTCCCTCGAGCGTTCAGGTCGCGGTCCGGCGCGGGCTCGATCCGCGCGTGGTGGCTGAGCGCTCGCGCACGCTGCTCGCCCGCGCCACCGCGTCGTGCTGGGTGGCGTTCGCCATCATCCCCTTCACCATCCTCACTTACGACGCGGCCTTCTTTCCCGCGCAGCTTGCGCGGGGCGCGGCCGCGGCGGGGGCGGCCGACGCGCTCATCCTGCTCCTCTTGCTCGCGCTGCGGCGCGGCCTCTTCGATCGCTTCGCCTGGATGCCTTTCGCGCTGCTGGCGGGCGTGATCTGCAACGCCACCGAAGCGGTCAACGTCATGCTCACGGGCGGGCCGATCGAGAGCAACTTCATCTTTCCCTACCACGTCATCTCCTTCGGCATCGCCATCCTCTTCCCCGCGCCGCTGGCCGCGGTTCTCGCCACCGCGGCGCTGCTGCCGCTCGGCTATCTGGGCCTCGCCCTGGCCTTGCACGAGCCACTCCACGCGCAGCAGATCGTCTCCAACCTCATGGTGCTGGCCGACTCGGCGGGCATCACCGTGGTGGGCAACATCGTCGTGACGCGCATCTTCTTGCGCGAGTTGAAGCTGCGCATCCACCTGGAAGACGCCAACGATCGGCTGCGCGAGATGGACCGGCTCAAGAGCGAGTTCTTCGCCAACGTCAGCCACGAGCTGCGCACGCCGCTCACGCTCATCCTCGCGCCGGCCGCCTCGCTGGCGCGCGACACGCTGGGGCCGCAGCACACGATGGTGGAGACCATCCAGCGCAACGCCACCCGGCTCTTGCACCTCATCAACGACCTGTTGCTCCTCGCCAAGCTCGAGTCGGGCGAGCCGCTCATCCACCGCGTCCCGGTCGACGTCTCCGCGGCGGCGCGGCGCATCCTCGAGGAGGCGGAAGCCTACGCGCACTCGCTCGCCTTGCACCTCGAGCTGTCGTCCGCCGACCCCACGCTGATCTGGAACGGCGACGAGCGGCACCTCGAGCGCATCCTGCTCAACCTCGTCTCCAATGCCTGCAAGTTCTCCAAGCCCGGAGGAACGGTGCAGGTGGTGGTCGAGAGCGAGAGCGGAGGAATCGCGCTGCGCGTGACCGACCACGGCATCGGCATCGCCGAGGCGAACGTCGACAAGATCTTCGAGCGCTTCGTGCAGGTCGAGTCGTCGGCGCGCCGCCGCTTCGAAGGCACCGGCATCGGCCTCAGCATCGTCAAGCAGCTGGTGACGCTGCACGGCGGCTCCATCCGCGTCGAGAGCCAGCTAGGGAAGGGATCGACGTTCCACGTGCACCTGCCCTCCGCCATCGTCAGCGCCGGTGAGCGGGCGCCGACTCCGAGCGAAATCGCGCCCATCCGCCTGGTGCCGGCGCTGCCGCAGCCCGCGGCGGTCACCGCCTCCGAGGGGCCGCGCATCATGATCGTCGAGGACAACACCGATCTGCTCAACTACCTGACGCACGAGCTGAGCCGCTGGTACCGCGTGATGCCCTTCGCCGACAGCATCAAGGCGTTGGAGACGGCGCTGGCCGACCCGCCCGACCTGATCCTCTCCGACATCATGATGCCCGGCATGGACGGCATCGCGCTGGCGCGCGAGTTGCGCAACGACTCGCGTACCATCGACGTGCCGGTGGTGCTGCTCTCGGCGCGCGAGGAAGTGGAGGCCAAGCTGGCCGGGTTCGAGGCGGGCGCCGACGACTACGTGCAGAAGCCTTTCGAGCTGTCCGAGCTGCGCGCCCGCATCCACCTGCACCTGCACTTGCGCTCGAAGTCGCGGCTGCTCAGCCGCGCGCTCGAGCAGCTCAAGCAGGCCGAGTCGTCGCTGGTGCAGAGCGAAAAGATGGTCGCGCTGGGCCGCATGGTGGCGGGCGTGGCGCACGAGATCAACAACCCGCTCCACTTCCTGCGAGGGAACTTCACGCTCCTGCGCCGCCGCGTCGAGGGGGACACCGCGCTGGCGGCGCTCATCGCCGACATCGACGAGAGCCTCGAGCGCATGACCTCGGTGACGCGCCAGCTCCTGCTCTTCGGCCGCAAGCAAGGCGAAGGCGCGGAGGAGGTGAAGCTCTCCGACGTGGTGCCTCTGGTGCTGAAGATGGTGGCGCCGCAGACCCCCGCCGGCGTGCGCATCGTGCAGCAGATCGACAGCGAGGTGGTGCGCGCCAACCCGCAGGACCTCTTCCAGATCCTCCTCAACGTCGTTCACAACGCGCTGCAGGCGGTGAACCCGACCGGCGGCGAGGTGCGCATCGCCAGCGCGCGCGCGGGGGACAAGGTCGAGCTCCGCATCGCCGACAACGGCTGCGGCATCGCCAAGGAGAACCTCCCGCGCATCTTCGATCCGTTCTTCACCACCAAGCCGGTGGGCGTGGGCACGGGCCTCGGTCTCTCCATCGTGCAGCAGCTCGTCTCGGCGCAGCAGGGGACGGTGAGCGTGGAGAGCGAGCCCGGCCGCGGCACCACCGTCTCGCTGGTCCTACAATCGGCGGGGACATGACCCGCGTCTCTTCCCTCGTCGATGCCTCGCTGCGCAACGCCTGGAGCTTCCACGAGCTCCCCTGGCACCTCGACGTCGACGCCGAGCGCGAGGGCATGCCCTCGAAGAGCTTCTTCGCCGACGATTTGCGCGCCTTCCGCCTCATGGCGAAGGCGCAGCGCCGTGCCTTCGTCTTCCGCGAGTCCTGCTTCCACCTCTCCAATCTGCTGGCCGGCGAGCGCAGCGGCGAGACGCTGGTGGCGCAGGTGCTGGTGCTCACCTCGCGCGAGCGGCCGGGCCACCGCGAGTTCCTCGCCATCATGGCGATGGAGGAAGCGAAGCACTACCTCGCGTTGCAGCGCTACCTCTCGGAAAAGGCGGGCGCGCTCTATCCGCCCTGCCGCCGGCTGCGCTCGGCGCTCGACGCGGTCGAGCAATGCGCGTCGCCGGAAGTGAAGCTGCTGGTGGGGCAGGTGGTGCTGGAGTGGACCGCGGCGTCGCTGGTCTCGACGCTCTTGACGCAGTCGCGCGAGCCGCTCCTGGCCGCCATCTTGCGCGCCAACCTGCGCGACGAGGCGCGGCACCTCGCCTTCAGTCAGGAACTGCGCGAACCGCTGGCGCTGGCCTTCGCGGGGCGCGTGCCGCGCGAGATGGAGGACCTCGTCTTCGAGAGCGTATGCGCCAGCGCGTCCGCGCTGCTGGCCGAGCCGGTGTGGAGCGAGCTTGGGTTGCCCTTGCGCCAGATGCGCAAGCACGCGCTCGAGCGGCTGGAGAAACTGGGCGTGCTCGACCGTTACCGCAAGCTGGTGCCGCAGCAGCTCGAGCGCTGCGGGTTTCCCGTCGAGCGGCTGCAACGCAGGCTGGGGCGAGATCTGGTGAAGGGGCTGGTGGCGGATGGGTGATTCGATCGTCTCCCGCCTGCTCGCGCTCGACCCTTCGCGCCCGGCCGTCCACCTCGTGCGCGGCCACGGCAAGGGCGGGTTCCGCGACGAGATACTGACCGTGGGCGACTGGTTGCGCGGGGCGCGCGCTAGCGCCGCCATCTTGCAATCCCACGGCGTACGGCGCGGCGATCGCGTGCTGCTCTGCGTTCCCACCGGGCGCTCGTTTCTGGAAAAGTTCCTCGGCGCGCTCTGGATCGGCGCGGTGCCGGTGCCGCTCCCGTCGCTGGAAGGTTTCGCGCGGCCCGCCGCCTTCGTGG
>WNFG01015360.1_pt1 | contig 15293 bp, 15 predicted proteins | sample 5400431 | NCBI WGS metagenome assembly WNFG01 (sample SAMN13153346, study PRJNA577476) | soil metagenome | isolation source: 120 cm saprolite under Douglas fir tree site 2 hole 3 replicate 2 | place: USA:California | collected 2015-04-18 | reverse complement strand
AGGGCTCGCGGGTTCGCGTGACACCGAGGCCATGGTGCTGGCGATTGAAACGACCTGCGGCAACATCTTCCTGAATATCGCCATGCACCACCTCACGCGGCGCCGTCACGAGCGCGACGCGGTGCCTGTCTCCAGCTGAATGAGTCTCGAATCTGCCTGGAGTGTGTAACAAAATCTCCTCCAGAGTCACAAGCCACCCTGAAGCCCGGTGCGCCGCGGTTAACTTCCGGCTCGCCAACAATCCGGGAGTCGGCCCGTAAATGACCACAAGGGCGTTAGCAGTACTGACTATGAACGGTGATCCGGATACTTCCGGTCGCCCGTTAACCGCTCGGGCGGTTGTAAATCCACAGGTCGGCGCTCGCATTCTCCACGAGCGTTGTGACGATCCGCTTGCCATCGGGCGAGACGCTCAAATCCTCGAACCCACGCACCTGCGTCCCAGCGGCTCAACTTTGCCCGCCATGTCCACACTGACCAGCGGCTGAATGCGCTTGCCGAGCAACAGCGCAGCGCCACGGGTTCGCAGTCGTATGGCGCGGTTCGTCAGCCAGATGGAATTTCGGTGGCCGTTCCGGATTCGCAGCGAACATCTCCAAGCAGTTCTTCGCCGCAATGAGTTTTTGCTAACAGAATAGAACTTTCTGTCGTGATCCGCCGTGCGGTGATATTCTCCGGCGTCGCTCGCGAATGTCGGCTGGAGGTTAGTTTGCGGAATACGAAACGAACGCTGATTGTCTTGCTGGTCTGCGTGATTGCCACCAGCTTCTCACCACTGCGAATCGACGCGCAGCAGGCTGTTCCACAGCCCTCGGGGAAAACGAAGATCATTCTGGATACGGATATTGGGGACGACGTTGACGACGCATTCGCGTTGGCACTGGCGATGCGCAGTCCGGAAGTGGAGATGGTTGGAATTACGACGGCGTGGGGCGATACAGCGCTGCGCGCGCGGCTGGTGCAGAGATTCTTGAAGGAGAATGGCGCAGCGGAGATTCCGATTGCGGTTGGTATCGAGACCAAAAGTTACGCCAACTTTTCGCAAAGTCGTTGGGCGCAGGATGGGTTGCCGTTCGAGAGAAAACTGGATGCGGTGGATTTTTTGCTGGAGCAGGCGCGGAAAGCCCCAGGAGAGATCACGCTGGTGGCGATTGGTCCGTTGACGAATGTGGGAGCGGCGATTGAACGCGACGCCGCGACGTTCAAGAAATTCAAACGTGTAGTGTTGATGGGCGGATCGATCCGGAAAGGTTATGGTGATTTGGGTTATGCGCCGGACCACGGGCCGCAACCGGAATACAACATCTATAGCGATGTGGCGGCGGCGCAGAAATTGTTTGCCAGCGGAGTACCGATTTTTATGATGCCGCTGGATTCGACGGAGTTGATGCTGGATGAAGTGAAACGGAACATTCTTTTTAGCGCGGGAACGGCGATGACAAATTCGCTGGCGGCGCTGTACTACCAGTGGGTGGAGCGCAACCGCACGCCGACGGCGACGTTGTTTGACGTGATGGCGGTGGTGTATGTGGTGCAGCCCGAATTGTGCCCAGTGACGGAATTTCATATCACGGTGGACGCGCAGGGATTTACGCGGCCTGGTGCGGGGGCGACGAATGCCTCGGCGTGTCTGGCGTCGGACTCGGAGAAGTTTTTTCATTTTGTGTTGCCGAGATTGACGCACAAATACCAGCCGCAGTGAAACTTCGCCGACGTCGATTGAAGGATCGGTGAGCGCGTTTGTCGCGGCTTTCGACAACTTGGATTGGCCGGCGTTCCGGGCGCGTTTCAGCGAGAAACCGACGATTTTTCATCCGTCCGCGCCGAATATCAGGCGGATTGATACGCCCGGAGAATTTGAGAAGGCCTGGCTCGGAGTCTTTGAGCGGATCAAGAAAAACTCCCATCGGATCGTTGCGCCGTACATGGATTTGCAGCCGCGCGACTGTCGGAGGACGTAGCACTGGTGACGTTCCACATCGAAGACAGAAACGTACTGGACCGGCGGACGCTGGTGATGAAGCGCGAAAGTGGCGAATGGAAAATTGCGCACATCCACGCGTCGAATCTTGAATGATTCTCTTCCTGCAGACACATCATTGAAGTCACCCGCAAACTATTGGCCAGTAGCGTCAGCCGTTGATGTTTCGCCGGATTCGGCGGCCGTGAGTTGACAGGTGCGACAGAAGTCAAAGGCGAAGAGAGATTCCTCTCTTGGCTCGGAATGACGGGTTTGGGTGGTGTTGGAATGGTGGATGTGGCTTCGCCTGGCAGGCTCCTGCGACGAGGGGGGGCAGGCGGAGTGGCGGGCGCGCGGGTAAGAGGCCCTTGGTGGCGTCCAGCATTTTGTTCCAGCTTCAAACTTGTAGCTGAACGGGAACTGGGTCTTGATGCCGGGAATGGTGCCGAGCATGATGCGGCCGATGCGCGCGAGAGCATTGGCGCTGCGAATAGGGATACGATCCTGCGCGACGGCGGTATAGAGGCGGCCCATCGCGTAGTCGATGTCGATGGCCGTCATGAAATCACCGGAAATAGTTTGCGCGAGTTCTGAGCCGAAATTTTCGGTTTCCACGAGCTGAGATTCAGCGCGGGCGTGAAAAAGGCAGAGGCGCGCGTGACCGGGATGGCGAAGCATGCGGCAGCGGCGACCGTCAGCGAAAGGGAACTGGCAGAGTTTGGATTCTTTTATGGCCGCGCGGGAACGGGAGGACTTGGTCCACTGATACGCATTATCATCGGTAGCGTGCAGATAGCTCTAGTAGGAACACAAGGAGAACCGCAGTGAATCGAATTGCTTTGCGCACTATTGTTGCCAGCCTTGCATTGGCCAGCATGTTTGCTCCGGCCAAACTTTCGGCTCAAGACTCCGCGAACGCGCCCGAAAGCAAAGCCCCGGGCGCTCCACAACCGACCGCGCCGCTGGCACATCCCGATAACGATTATTGGCGGAAGCACGATGCGCAACTTTTAGTTGATTTTCCCTGGCTGGCACGATTCAAGGAGGCTGATTTGAAGCTGGGTCCGCCCGCGCCGGGCGAAAACCGCGTTGTGTTCATGGGCGACTCAATCACCGAAGGTTGGCACTTCGATGGGCCGTCACCTGCCTTCGCTGGAAAGCCCTACATCAACCGCGGCATTAGCGGCCAAACCACTCCGCAGATGGTGCTGCGCTTCCACCAGGACGTGATCGCGCTGCAGCCCAGGGTTGTCGTGATCCTAGCCGGGACCAACGACATCGCCGGAAACACCGGTCCCATGACGCTGGAGCAGACAGAGGACAACCTCGCCGCGATGGCCGAAATGGCCACCGTCAACCACATTCGAGTCGTGCTGTGTTCAGTGCTCCCGGCCTTCGACTACCCGTGGCAGCCGGGCCTCACGCCCGCTCCGAAGATCAACACCATCAATGCATGGATCAAAGTCTACGCCGAGAAGCATGGATACATTTACGTCGACTACCACTCGGCGATGAAAGATGAGCGCGACGGCCTACCGGTGAATCTTAGCCGGGACGGCGTGCATCCAACGCCAGCCGGTTATGCAGTCATGGCGCCACTGGTCGAAGCGGGAATCGCAAAAGCGCTGGCGCCATAGCGGGCACGCTATGCGCATTGGTAACGTCCAAGAAAAGCGCGGGCTTATTCGGAGAGCAGGACTACGTCCACGGTGGAGTGAGATTGATTGGGAACGAGAGTGCTGGAGATTTTGGCGCGGCGGCCTTTGGAGTTGGCCAGGGCGGAGGAGAGTTCTTTTTTCAGGAAGTCCGAGAGGTAGGAAGCGTCGAAGACTTCGCCAGTTTTCAGTTTCCAGCGCGACTGCAGGCGTTCGGCCAGCGCTGAGGAAAAACCTTCAGTTGAGAATGCGCCCATGTGGAATTGCTGGCCTTCGGCTATTTGCACCTGAAAGCGGACTTTGCGGTTGGCGTCGTCGTAGAGGGGGCGAGGGCGCAGGTCGGCCTGCACGTAGCCATGCTTGCCGTACTCGGCGGAAATCGATTCCCAGGATGATTCGATTTTTTTGCTGTTGGCGGCTTCGCCGGATTTTAGCGCGACGAGGGATGTGAGCCGGTCATCGGCTAGGAATTTGTTACCTTGCCATTGCGGGGCTTCCCATAGATAGGCGAGACCTTCGATAACTGGAAAATCGATTTGCACGTTGTAGGTGTCAGAGACAGTTTGCGGCAGCAACTTGGCGGAGGGATCGGCCAGCTTTACTTTGAGGAAACCCCGTTCACGGTAATAGGGAACAAACGAGTTGAGGGAAAATTCGCGGCAGATTACGTCCGAATAATCGCGTCCGAGGAGAGGTTGGGCTTCGCGAAGCAACTCTGATTCGGGCACACTTTGCGCGCCGGTGAAGCGGACATTCGCGATTTTGATGGAAGGCCCGGAAGAGAGAGGTGGAGATGGCGTCCAGCATGTTTCCGGAATCGGGCGCGAAACCGTCGTAGAGGGGAACTTTGCCGGCGATGAAGGTGCGAATTTCTTTGTCGGAAGCGAAGGGGAAATTATCGAATGTGCAGCGGCGGAAGTGTACGGACTCTTTGATTTGGAATTCGCCGGCGATGCCTGCGCTAACGGAGCGGTAGGAATGGCGGACTTCGTCAAAGGCACCGGTGGCGGCGAGGGTCTGCGTCGCAGATTGCAGATGCGCTGGGTCGAATGGTGAACCGGGCGGAAGGTCCGGCGCCCAAATTCGATCAACCAGTCAAAGTCTCGGCCACCCGCCTTTGGCATATCGATGCCCAACTTGTCCAAAAGCCCTGGAGCCAAACCAGCGACGGCAGCAAGAACCAGTAGTGCGATGTCTTTGATAGTCCCTGCATCGTCCACCTTGTAGACCTCGCAATGTGTCGGCCACCCGCCGCGCAAAAATCTATGGAAAGCCGTGCGCGTCGCTGATTTGTCCAACGCAGTGCATGAAGTTGACTCTAAATCCGGACCCTTAAAAACCGAAGGGTCCGGCACGCAAATCCGGCCAACCAGTCAATGTGTTTGCCACCCGCCCCAAGAGAAGAATGGCCTACCCTTGCAAGCAACCAAGGGTAAGCCACCCGAGAGGTCTTAGCGCATTAAGGGAGCACCACCCGGCAGCGATCGAAATATCGTCAGTGGCGTCTGCCAGTGTGCCCCGACTTGCGTCACGGGCGAACGAAGTCCCGCTAACGGGAAGTAAATCTTGTTCACGTAGAGTGACGAGAAAAATACACCATGCTGGGAAAAAGGACGACCCGAGAGCTGCGGCAATTTTACAGGAACGAGACTTGGCGATGACACTTCGCTGGCGCTCCGCCTCTAGGCTGATTGAGGTGGGTAGTCTGCCGGACGAGAGAGAACGAGCTGGCTCCTTGCAGAGCCCCGTGCCACCTCGCTGCAATCCGCAAGGTTACCTTTCAGACAGTTCATATCAAACGATGGAAGGAAGAAGGAAAAAATGAAATTTAAATGGAAAGCCCTGCCAGTGCTGGCACTAGCAACTCTGATACCTAGTCTGGCTTCGGCGCAGTATACGCGCACGGATCTAGTGACCAACTCCGGCGCAGGAGGCACAGTTCAAGATTTCCACCTGATCAATGGCTGGGGCCTGGTGTCCACATCGACGAGTCCGTTCTGGGTTAGCGACAACGGAACGGGATTTTCCACTTTATACGCGATTAGCAACGCGGGTGGGACGGTCACGGCGACTCCGTTAGGACTTGTCGTGAGCGTTCCGTCAGTAGCCGGCGGTCCGGGAACGCCAACAGGAATCGTGGCGACAGAACTCCCGGCAGGCAGCAAGGCGTTCACGGTTTCGGGAGTAAATCCGGTTACCGGAAAGCAAGCGTCAGCGTCATCGATTTTCATTTTCGCGACGCTGGATGGCACGATCAAGGGATGGAATCCCGCGGTCGGCGGTATCAGCGCGACCGGGGCGAGCACGGCAACACTGGCCGCCGACAGGTCTTCGGCCGGCGCCACGTACACGGGCTTGGCGATTGCCACCAACAACGGGCAACCGTTCTTGTACGCCGCGGACGATGGACAGAATCGCAGGATCGATGTGTTTGACTCCAATTTCAAACTCGTGGAATCGAATCCGGAGGCTTTTGTTGACTCGAAAATTCCGAAAAAATTCGCACCTTACGGCATCCAGACCATCACGGACGCGGATGGTATCGAAACGATCTGGGTCACCTATACGGCGCTTGACAAGTCGCAGGGCGGTTTTGTCGATTCGTTTACGCCGGCGGGTGTTCTGAAGACGCACTTCGCAGTAAGCGGACCGCTGCATTCGCCGTGGGGCGTTGCCCTGGCGCCCAGCGATTTCGGCCCGATGAGCAATGCGCTGCTGATTACGAACAATACGCCACACGGACGGATCAACGCGTTTGATCCGAAGAGCGGGGCGTTCCTTGGCCCGCTGCGTGACCAGAGCGGGAAGGCGATTGAAATTGACGATGTGTGGGCCATCCAGTTCGGTCAAGGCGGTCCGGCCGGCGCGAACGGAAATCCCAATCAATTGTTTTTCACCGCGGGCAACAACAATTACGGTAACGGCACATTTGGCGTTATCAAGTTCGGTCAGTAAGGCCAGCCCCTCAGCAAAGCGCAAAGCCCGGCGAGGTGATCCTCTCCGGGCTTTTGCTTTTTTGCGAGATCTGACCGAACGGCAATTTCAATGACAGGCGGAACCGGCGGCACTGACCTTCATGAATTCTTCCCGAAAGCCAGGAAAAGCAGGATCGATGACCATAGCGCGCTTCCTGGTGAGGTGCGATTAATCGTAGCGGCGAAAAGCGCGCCCTACGAGAAATCCCAAGAAGGCAGCAGCCGCCAAAGTCTGCGCCGGATAACGCTTCAGAGTATCCCCCAAAGTCATCAACCATCCCCTTGAGGTTGGTCTGACGAACGTAGTTGGCGGTGGCGTGTATCTTGTTGGCGGCTGAGTGGGCGGCGCCGGAAATTTGCTCGCCGCGAGTATGGAGAATTGAGTCTGTGGCGTCGAGAGCGCCTGCAGCTGTTTCGCGGGAATCGTCGAGTTTGTCCACGGTTTTGCGGCGGTAACGCGATCTTTCATGTCGGCTGCCTTATCAGCAAGTTTCATGCGCGCGGCGGTTCCCGAGTTGGAACTGGCTCAGGCCGCGCGGTTTTCAGGATTCCAATACGGCTGCTGGCTGGTAGATTCTTTGTTGAAGTTCTCCATGGCGGATTCTCCTTTTTATAATTCCGATCTCGTTGCCAAATAATTCGTTGCCCGAATAACTCGTTTCTCAAATCAACGAGGGTCGGTGGTCTGCAACAGGCTAAATTGCCGCGTCTGCGAGCCGTTCGTACAGGTAACGATGCAACTCCTGCGCGTCGCAGGAGGACAAAGTATCGGGGTGAGGGCGTATTCGCAAAGGCAAATTGCTGCAGTTTTTTGCCGGGCAGAGGAATGATGCAGGAAGGGCGCCGATGCACTGGACTTGCGGGGGAAACTTACAGAGGAAAGAGGACGTGGACGTGAAAGGGACAGACGAGGACTTTCCGGGATACATGAAGCGGAATTTGGAGTAGGGTAGGCGAGACGAAAGTGGCTTTAGGGAATCTTGCGGAGAGGCTTTCAGGGAGAGAGTGGACCCATGGTGATGGTGACGACAGGGAGTGCTCCGGCAACAAGCGGACAATCGGGCGGGCAGACGTACCGGGCGGCGTTGGCGATGGTCACAACGCTGTTTTTCTTCTGGGGATTTGTGACGGTGCTGAACGACATTCTGGTGCCGCATCTGAAATCGATTTTTGATTTGAACTACACGAAAGTGATGCTGATCCAGTTTGCGTTTTTTTCGGCATATTTTATTTTTTCGATTCCGTCGGCGAAGGTGATTGACACCATCGGTTACAAAAAGACCATGGTGGCCGGCTTGGTGACGATGGGAGTGGGAGCGTTTCTGTTTATTCCGGCGGCTAGTGTGCCTTCGTTTGCGTTGTTCTTGGGCGCGTTGATGGTGCTGGCGGCAGGCATTACCGCTTTGCAGGTGGCTGCGAATGCGTACGTTTCGGTGCTGGGGCCGCCGGAGACGGCATCAAGCAGACTGAATTTGACGCAAGCGTTCAATTCGTTAGGGACGACGATTGGGCCGTACCTGGGCGGATTGTTCATCTTGAATGCGAATGCCAGTTCTTCGGCGACCATGGCGAAAATGTCTACGGACGCTTTGCAGGCGTACAAGATTCAAGAAGCGTCGTCAGTAAAGCTGCCTTACACGATCATCGGAATCGCGCTGATTTTGTTTGCGGTGTTGATTGGAATGTTCAAACTGCCGCCGATGCCGGAAGCAAGAAGAGAAGCCCATCAGAAATCCACCGCGAGCATCTGGAAATATACGCACCTGGTGCTTGGCATGGTGGGAATTTTCGTTTATGTGGGAGCGGAAGTTTCGATTGGAAGTTTTCTGATTAATTATTTGAGCCAGCCGAACATCGGGAACTTGAGCGAGGTTGTGGCTGCGAAATATGTTGCTTATTACTGGGGTGGCGCGATGGTCGGGCGGTTCGTGGGCTCGGCGTTACTACAGAAGATAAAGACTGGAACGCTGCTGGGGATATTTGGCTTGGTCGCGGCGCTGCTGGTATGCACGACGATGCTTACCACGGGGATGATTGCGATGTGGAGCGTGATTTTGGTCGGATTTTTCAATTCGATCATGTTCCCGAGCATTTACACGCTAGGTATTGCCAGACTTCACGCATTTATTTTGCCGGTGATTTGCTATCTCTATATCGTGTACTACGCGTTTCGCGGGTCGAGGCCGGTGGTTCCTGCCTGATTGAGAAAAGAATGGCATGGTGAAAATCGAGTGACGATGAACGCGCGCGAAAGTGCACGCTGGATGATTGGCGTGGATGTCGGCGGCACCAAGGTGGCCGCCGGGTTCGTGAATAGCTGCGGCGAGATGGGCGAACATTTGCGCGTGGCGATGAATCCGCGTGGTACGGCGGAAGAGGGATTTGCGGCGGTGACGTCCGCGCTTGATGGATTGTTGCGGCAGGGGGGCTTAAGCAAAGGCACGGAATTTCCTATTGGGATTTGCGCGCCGGGGCCGCTTGATCCGCGGACCGGTGTGGTGCTGAATCCGCCGAATGTGCCGTGCTGGCGGGATTTTCCGTTGGCGGCGGAAATTCAACGGCGCTATGGCGTGAGCGCACGGGTGGATAATGACGCAAACGCGGCGGCGCTTGCGGAAACTTTGTGGGGCTCGGGCAAGGGATATGGCAATGTGTTTTACGGGTGCATTGGAACAGGTATCGGCGCTGGAATTATTTTTGATGGAAAGATTTTTCACGGACGGACGGGTTCGGCGGCGGAGGGTGGGCATGTGAGCATTGACTACCGCGGGCCGCGTTGCAATTGCGGAAAGCGTGGGTGCATCGAGGCGTTGGCTTCGGGCACAGCAATTGCGCGGCGAGCGCGTGAAGCGATTGCTGCGAATTCGCAACGTGGCGGGGGGTTGTTGGCGCTTGCGGGCGGGAATGCAGCGGCGATTCGAAGTGAGATGGTGGCGCGCGCGGCTGACGCGGGAGACGAATTAGCGCGGGAGATTTTGTCCGAGACGATTGAATATTTAGCGGTTTGGCTGGGCAATATAGTGGATTTGCTGGAGCCTCAGGTGATGATTTTGGGCGGCGGCGTGGCGGAAATGTTGCGTCCGCATTTTCAGGAGATTCAGGCGCGGATGAAGAATTGGTGCGTAAACGCGAGACATGACGAGATTGCGTTGGTTCCGGCGCATTACGGGGAGAATTCTGGGATTGCCGGTGGTGCGGCATTGTGTTGCATCGAGAGGAAGTAACATTTTCTGGGCGAAACAAACCGCGCGCCTTCCCAGCCGTTTTGGGGCTTAGCAGACAGCGGTTGCTTCGAAAGAAAAACAAAGAGCAGCGGCATAAAGCCGCTGGCACAAAATCGTCCGGACCTTGCTGCTGGATCAAATTTTCTTGGGTTGTTGGGGCGGGATGTCGGCGTAGCCAGGAGTTGCCGTTGCAAGATTTGTGGGGATGCTGGCGTTTACTTCGCCTAAGCTCCAGCGGATTCCGCCTGCCAGATGATTCAGAAAAAATGGATTTTGCCAGTTTTCCGGGCGGTCACCTATTGCCGTGAAGAAAACGCGGCCTTTGCCGTGCATGCGCGCCCATGCGCCGGGATAGGAATGGCGTTGATAGCACGCGCCCTTGAGCTTGCTGGTGTCGATAGTGAGAATCACGTGAAGATCCGGCGCAAAATCTTTCAGCGAGTACCACTCTTCGTTGAATTCGACGGGAGAAGCGACGCCTTCGAGTCCAGGAAATTTCGGATCGTTGACGATGAGATCGGTGGTCTGCAGGCGCGGGTCGCTACCGTGAATGATGAATTCGCCACCGAGCATGCGCAGGTAGGGATCGGATTTTTCGCCGTAGGCGACGTAACGGGTTGAGAGGTCTTTGGAGTCCGGCTGGGTGTGAAATGTATCGCTGGCCGCGTGGACTCCCGTGAAGCCCATGCCGTCGTGAATCGAGTCGAGAAGTTTTTGTTTGCCCTGCGATGACATTGCGGGATTTTTGTCGGTGCCGGATTCGGTGAGATCGCCGGTAGTGAAAAACAATGCGCCCTGGAAAGAATGAAATTCAGAGGAATCGAAAATCCTGCCGTCCTTGGAGCACTCAACCTGGAAGCCGTGTTTTTTGCCCAACTCGCTGACCACCGTTTCGCAAATGCTTAGTTTGCCGTCCGTGCGTTTCACCACCTGGTGCTCGAAGCCGGAAGATTTGGTGAAGACGAGTAGAGATTTCGCGGAAGGTTCCGCCGGAGATATCGGAAATGTGACCGCAGCGCCAGCGAGAGCGCTGGTTTTGAGGAATTCGCGGCGATTCGAGGGGTTGTTCACAGTTTTCTCCTTTGATGATGGAAGTCAAGAATGGCCTTCTACATGTGAACAGGGCGGGAAAGCTGAGAAGACGCGATCGGGTGTCCAGCCGAGTTCGCGCATACCGATTTCGGAGGAGTAATAGGCGCCGGCAATCCATTCCTTGAGAAAATTGAAATGCTTATGGTCGGCAGAGTCGGCGCGCGAGGTGGCGACCAATAGATCGTGCAACTGTGCCGGAGTGAGGGCGATAATTTCCGCGTGATAGCTGGACTGCGAAGCTGATTCGAACGCAGTTAGCGAAGCGAGAAACTCCTGCTGGACGTTTTTTGTGTCCGCGCTTAACAGAAGATCAATGAACCCGGCTGCGCGCGCTTTGCGAGAGCCGGGAACGATCGCTTCAGAAAGAATATCGAGCTCCGCAAATTGTTGCGCCGATAGGAACAAAAGTTTGTTGTTAGCTGCGGAAAGATTTGCGTCCGCGGAATCAAGCAGCGCGGCATTCAAGAAATGTTTGTGGATGGGATGGGCCGCAGGAGATAACGGAGAAATCATACCGGCAGCAACGCCGGCGAGCAGGGTTTGTGCAAGTTCGCGGCGCGAGATGCGGCGCGGAGCGCTTTCGTCATGCTGCAGAACCTGAAGTTTGTCGGCGGACTGCATGATGGAAGCTCTCACTCCTCCGGCGCGAAATGTTACCATTCCGCGGGTCTAGAAAGGAATGCGCCGCGTGCAGAGAGAGGAAAAAATCGAGTACGACGCGATTGTGGTGGGATCAGGCGCGTCCGGCGGCTGGGCGTGTAAGCGGCTGGCGGAGGCCGGGCTGAAAGTCGCTTTGCTGGAAGCCGGTAAGCCGCAATCCGACCGGAATTTTAGCGAACACAAGCCGTCGTTCGAACTCAAATACAGAAATCGAGCGGCGGAGATGATTCGCAAGACGCGGCCAGTGCAGTCTGTTTTTGAGGTCTGCAATGAATACACCTCTGACTGGTTCGTGAACGATTTGGAAGAGCCGTACACCACTCCGCAGGATCAGCCATTTTTGTGGATGGGGCGGCTGCGAGTAACCGGTGGTCGGACGAATGTTTGGGGCCGAGTGAGCCTGCGTTTCAGCGATTGGGATTTGCAAGCGGCTTCGCACGACGGATTCGGCGAGGACTGGCCGTTAAGTTACAAGGACCTGGAGCCCTATTACGACCTGGTGGAAAAATACGTTGGCGTTACGGGAATGGCGGAAGGACTGGAACATTTGCCGGACGGACAATTTCAGCCGGCGATGCCGCTGACGTGCCAAGAAACGCTGGTTCGCAATCGGGTGAAGGAAAAACTTGGGCGGACAGTAACGCTGGCGCGTTCGGCGAATCTGACGCGGCCTCAGAATGGGCGCGGGCCCTGTCACTACTGCGGTCCATGCGAGCGAGGGTGCGTTACGCACTCCTATTTCAATTCGGCGTTTACGACGGTAGCGGACGCGGTGCGCACAGGGAACTGTACGCTGATTTCGAACGCGATGGCTCACAAAGTATTGTTGAATGAAAAGGCAAATCGTGCGCGGGGTGTGCTTTACGTAGACCGCAACACGAAAGAGACGCGCGAGATTCTTGCGCGAGTAGTGATTTTGTGCGCGCAAACGCAGGAGAGCACGCGAATTCTGCTTAATTCCGCGACGCGAGAATATCCGAACGGGCTAGCAAATTCGAGCGGCGTGCTGGGGCACTATCTGACGGCGCATGTGCGCAGCGGCGGCGGGAACGGCGAGCTTCCAGCGTTCGGCGAAAAAGCCTCGCTGGGCGGGCCCATTAAGCCAGTAGGAATTTACGTGGCGCGGTTCCGGAATCTGAAAGGGCAAGCGCCAGCCAAAAAGTTCCTGCGCGGATTCGGATATGAGGGCGAATCGAACATTGACTTCAACTGGTGCGCGCCGGGATTCGGGGAGGCATACAAAAAAGCGTTGCGCGAACCGCGTGCGAGATTCGGCATAACCGGGTTTGGAGAGGTGCTGTCGCGCTGGGAAAACCGCGTGGAGATTGATCCTGATGTAAAAGACATTTACGGAATTCCGGTATTGAAAATTTATATGAAGGACAGCGACAACGAGCGAGCGATGATAAAGGACATGGGGGACTCGGCCGGCGAAATGCTGGAAGCCGCGGGTGCCAAGAATATTCGCACCTACGCGCATCCTTCCGCGCCGCGCTGGGCGCTGCATGAAGCCGGAACAGCACGCATGGGGAGCGACCCCAAAAAGTCAGTGCTGAGTCAATTTCAGCAGACGCACGACGTGAAAAACTTGTTCGTAATGGACGCATCGGGATTTACTTCGAACCCCTGCCAGAATCCAACGCTGACGATCATGACTCTGTGCGTGAGATCGTGCGACTACCTGATGGGAGCGATGAAGCGCGGAGAAATCTAGAGCAAGCGAACAAAATGGTTCCGGGACCTGGACTCGAACCAGGATACTCAGCTTCAAAGGCTGATGTCCTACCGATTAGACGATCCCGGAATCGTTGCAAACACTAGACTTACATCATGCCGCAACAACCGCCTGAGGGTCAATTGGGTCAAACTAAGCAATTTTCGTGCCAAGTTTAGGAACATAATCACTCTATCAAGTTCGCCCTGCATAAAATTAGGACGAAGGTGAGTGTAGCGATTGACCATTTCCTCGCTACCATGCCCGATCCATTTTTTAATGACAACCATCGGTGTTCCTGCCATGACCAAAGTGCTGACCCTGTGGTGTCTGAACCCGTGCATACCGCCACGTTCCAGACCGAGGTTGCGGAGCAACGGATGAAGATGTTTATTAAGAACGACGCAGTTCACGAGCGGCGTCTTCCGTCTAGATTGGAAAACGAGACCTTCGGTTCTGCCGTTCAAATGTGCTTTCAGCATCTCCATTACGTAGAGCTTCACGTTGATCCAGCGGGTTGCGTTCTTGGTTTTCGGTGAGCCCGTTTTTTGGTTGTACATGCTCTCGTTGACGCGAACGACGTTTGAATCGAATAACAGATCGTTCACTGTCAGAGCATATAGTTCGCCAGCACGGGCGCCTGTCTCAGCAGCCAATTTGAAGAGCGCTTTGTATTGCCCTTTGGCTGCATCGACAATTTTTTCCACTTCTTCTGCCAAGTAGCAGCGAGGATCGTTTTCCACCTCATCTTGCGACGGGTAGGAAATTGCCCTCCTGCCGAACCTCTTGCCAAGAGCAGTTTGCAGCGTCTTCACGATTCCTTTGATGGTCTCAGGAGCGAGGTGGGCAACTTCGGGACCGCCGACCCACTCATTAACCATTTCGGCCGTGATGAGTTCCACCGGACTCTTCCCCCACTTTGGCAGCAGGTAAGTCAGGTGATATGCAATCAAACCTTGGGTAGAAGGCTTCCGCTTCGCAATGTACGTCCTTTCCCACAGTTCAATTTTCTGAGCAAAACTAAGAGTTGACGGAATCACGTAGGTCGGAAGGTCTATTCCTTCCTGCCGGATGATTTCTTTCAGCTTCCGTTTCGCTTCAGATTTGGTCACGTCTTTCTTAAAGCCAAGAACAACAGATCGCTTTTGACGCTCCATTTGACCGGGCACGTCTACGAGAAATCTGCCACGCCAGGCTCCATTTCTTTGTTCTAAGGTTGCGTTCTGACCAGTTCTTCGACTCATCGATTTTCCTCTCCGATGAACCGTTCGAACTGTTGCGACATTGATGATAGCAGGTGCGGGCGCAGAACTCATGCCGCCACCTTTGGAAATTGAAAACGGAAATATTTGAAAAGATTACTGGTAACAGACATGGGGCAAAAATCCTATTTTCGGATTAGCGCCCAACGCTGCTCGTGCGTGGGATTCGGGGAGTCTGCTTGACCTCTGGCCGATTAATATAGCCGAATCGAAAAATCGCAGGTGACACGAGACTTGCTAGCTCGCAGTGCCTTACGATCTGTCGCCGTTCGCCGGCCCCCGTTAAAGCTGGGGAGTGCCGACTCGATCCAAGTGTTGCTGTGATTCCGCTCGCCGGCTTGAAGCACGGGCGGTCGCACTCGGACCTGTACTTACGAGAATATAAAAATTAGTCAGGAAGTACCTATAGTACATCGGTTTACTAAACGTGATAGTACAACGGACGTTGGCGCAAACGACCCGGATGAATTGGCGTCAACTGGTTAGCTAGTTCGCGTATCTTTCTAAGTGCTTCGAAGAGCGCTTCCTCTTCCCCGTCATGGGCTGATGAGAATGTGTCAATGCGCTGAAAGATAGAGACTTCAGCTTGTTGAATCTTTAGTTCCAGTCGATTCAGGTCGCTCTCATCCATAGCGGCCTTAACTGCGCGTTGCCACGAATTTCTCATGCCGTCCCTCACCAGCCAGCACCGATGGCGGAATCTAGGAATAAAATAAACGTTATCCCGGAGTTCGCGCGGGGACAGGCGAAC
>WNFG01002537.1_pt1 | contig 15306 bp, 11 predicted proteins | sample 5400431 | NCBI WGS metagenome assembly WNFG01 (sample SAMN13153346, study PRJNA577476) | soil metagenome | isolation source: 120 cm saprolite under Douglas fir tree site 2 hole 3 replicate 2 | place: USA:California | collected 2015-04-18 | reverse complement strand
AAGGCGCGGCTTCTGATCCGCCAAGAAAAGCTCGGCCTGCTCATCGTAGACTACGTGCAGCTCATCTCGGCGATTGCCCCGAACGAGCGCGAGCGGATTACCAAAATTTCCAGCCAGATCCGTGCACTCGCAAAAGACACAGGCGTCCCGGTCGTAGCAGTCAGTCAATTGAATCGCCCGAAAGACCGCAATCCAAACGAGCGCCCCAACAAGTTCAGCATGAAAGAGTCGGGAAGTTTGGAAAACGACGCTAACACGATTCTGCTGATCTACCGTCCGATGGACGACTTCGGGCGGCCAACCGGAGACGACGAAATTGTAATTGCAAAACAGCGGCATGGTCCGGTGGGGAACGAGAAGGTGTCTTTCGATTCAAAGACCATGACATTTTTCGAGAGGACAACATCTTGAGAAAATCGCCTGGTGAACCAAATGAAACTCCTCGTCAAAGGCGACCGAAAGGTCCAGCACCAGTGACCTTCTCGCCATCGAACAAAAAGGAGATTTTCAGTTATGAAGAAGTACTTCGCTCCTTATGGAGGAAGGACTGGTAGTCGATGGTGACGAGCGGCGTTCCAAAAACCTGGATGATTTCGGAACAGAATCCATGACGACGTTTTGCATTCTTTGCCAGCAGCCCATTCCGGCAGATCGTCAGCGTCGGGGAGCGGTAACCTGCTCCTCTGAACATCAGCGGGAATATCGTCGTCTGAGGCGTTCTGACCGTGCCCTGCGGTTTTGTCGGCTCTGTGGTAGGAAAGCAAAGAAACTGACGACCACGGGGCTGTGCTCATGGAGCACAGCGAGTTATATGAGCAGCCATGACTAACCAGACCAGCCAACCCGAATGTCTCGGCCTGAGGCAAAAACCTGGATTCGCGCTACTCAGTTTGGGCGATGTCGCGCACATGCTTGGAGTATCGAAGGCATGGGTTCGCGATCACGCGACCCGGCGCAGTCCGAGAATCCCGGTGGTCCGACTGGGTGGTCGTCGCGCAGTTTTGCGATTTCGTCCCTTGGACATTGAGAACTTTATCAATGCACACCTTCAGGTGCAGGAAGGAGGCGTATAGTGCGTCCCACATTTCCATTCCAAAGGGGGAGAGGGATGCGCACACGGCACCAAAACGGCTGGCTACAGGAAACGAAGGCTGGTACTTGGCGGGCGCACTGGATCGAATACGTTCGCGACCCGGAGACTGGTAGAGAACGGCGCCGCCACCACAGCAAAGTACTGGGCACAAAAAACAAGACGCGCAAGTTTGAAGCGAAGGAAGCACTCAACAAAATCGTATCTCCGCTCAACGCTACGCAAACTTCTCGTCGCGATGATCGCGTGTCATTACGCTGGTTTGTGGACAATCGTTGGCGCTCCATCGTGGAGGGCAACTGGGGTGCGACGACACGCAAAACCAACGAGCATTTCATACGGGTGATTCTGGGAAAATTCGGCGACAAGCCGCTCCGGGAACTGGACGGGGTCGAACTGCAGGGCTGGATCAATCAACTTGCGTCCGAGTACTCGCGGTCGATGGTGTTTCATTGCCGCACGTACCTGAAATCCATGTGCGCCGAAGCGGTTGATCAAGACTTTCTGGCGAAGGATCCGGCACGCAAGCTGAAGCGCCCTAAAACGCGGAAGCCGGACGAAACAATCCTCGAGTGGCCGCAGTACCAATTCGTGATCGATGCCGCGCGAACGCTTCGGGACAAGTTGGCGATCAAAGTCGGCTCCGGGACCGCGGTGCGACCTGGCGAGTTGTTTGCCTTCCGCTGGCGCAGTCTTGAAAAACTTCCGAACAGCCGGCACGCTCTCCGTGTCGCAGAGACGGTGTACAAAGGCAAGCTTCGACCGTGGGCCAAGACTGAGGAAAGCGAAGCGTATGTTCCATTGCCGAACAGGTTGGCTGCAGAGCTCCTGGAATGGAGAAGTCTCACTACTTCGCCGGCAGCTTTGGATTTCATCTTCCCGAACAGCCAAGGCGGCTTCATGGATTACGAGAACTTTGAGGCTCGCGTTCTCGATCCGATCCGCATCAAGTTAGGACTGGAGAAGCTTAACTTCCAGATTTTGCGGAGGACCTTTGCTACGTTGGCGGTTGGCGAGCGCAAGGGCACACTTAAAGACGTGCAGAAACAATTGCGACATGCACGGCCAGATACGACGCTCGAGAATTACGTGAAAGAGATTCCGGATTCCGTCTATCAGATGGTGGATGCTATGTATGACGGCATCGCGCGGATGGACGAAACGCAAATTTTGACGAGCGCCTCAGTCGCTGGGGGAGTGCAGTAATGTTGAGCAATCGCACACATTCTGCACACGCGAGAGAAAGGCTGATGCGTAACTTGTTGAAAAGTGGTGCGCCCGGAGAGATTCGAACTCCCGACCTATTGCTCCGGAGGCAATCGCTCTATCCAGCTGAGCTACGGGCGCGCACTGATAAACCAGTCTACAGGGCAGGGGGAAAGCCTTCAATGCCGAGCTAAAGGGTGAAGCGCGCAAGGCAGGACAAAACGCTTCCGCGCGCCTGGACGGTTTTCACCGGGGGCAGAGAGCCCTCCGAAGCCACTAGTTTCGGCTCCTCCTGTTAAGAAAGACCTGGAAAGTACTCGCCTAATAGCGTCCGCGACCGCCGCCTCCGCCGCCTCCGCCTCGCCCGCCGCGATCTCCACCACGGCCACCACGGTCCCGGTCACGTCCACCGCCTCCGCCATGTTCTGTCTTAGGACGGGCTTCGTTTACGTTAAGCGTACGACCGCCAATTTCTGAACCATTCAGCCCAGCGATGGCTTTTTCGCCCTCTTCGGCGTTGGCCATCTCCACAAATCCGAATCCGCGCGAGCGCCCGGTATCGCGGTCCGTCATGATGCTTACCCGGTCAACTTGCCCGTAAGTCCCGAACATCTGGCGCAACTCATCTTCTGTGGTATTGAAACTCAGATTGCCTACGAAAATATTCTTCAAGCGTCTGCCTCTGCATTGAGCTGTCGAAGTGCGAGCTCAATTCGGCGGACCGGCAGGGAGCTGAATTGGCTTTCCTGAAAATCGGTACCGGAGCTGGCGAACAGTCAAATGCGGCCAGAAGTATAGCAGATTTGTCGGGAACTTCGGTTTAATCGAGAGGACAGGCTTACGGCGGGCTCAGCACTCATCCACTTTCCAGTATCCCTCGCGGTGAAATCCAACTTGCAGCAGCCGATTCTTGGGATCATGGCGCTTGCCGCATTTCGGGCAGATCAGATACCGGTTCCAAGCCGTGCCTTGGTGGTCGTAGTCCTTTGAAACCGCAAACGTCATGCCGCAACTACAGGGCACCAGATACATCCGCAGGCGCAGTTGCTGGTTTGCTGCCGGCTTTATTGAACGGCCAGATCTCACGAACCTTCCTCCACCCCTACCATAGCGCTGCGCTTTCGCTTATTGGCCTGTAGAACCTTCTTCCGCAGCCGCAGCGATTTGGGCGTGACTTCCACGAACTCGTCATCGGTGATGAACTCAATGGCCTGCTCCAGGTTCAACTGCCGGAAAGGGACCAGCCGTATGGCCTCGTCTGCGGTGGACGCTCGCATATTGGTAAGTTTCTTTTCGCGGACTGCGTTTACGTCGAGATCATTGTCCTTGGCATTCTCGCCGATAATCATGCCCTCATAGAGTTCAACCCCCGGCCCGAGCAAAAGCTCTCCCCGTTCCTGCAGACCCCACAATGCGTACGCCGTGGAGACACCGCCGCGGTCGGCGATGAGCGCGCCCGTTGGCCGATGCGGAATTTCACCCTGCCACTCCCTGTATCCATCAAAAAGAGAATTCATCACGATGGTGCCGCGGGTATCGGTCAGCAGCTGGCTGCGCAAGCCGATCAGCCCTCGGCTAGGGACGCGAAACTCAATCCGCACCCGCCCGTAGCCATGATTATGCATATTGGTGACTTCGCCCTTGCGTCCGCCCAGTTGCTCCATCAACACACCCACGAATTCTTCCGGCACATCAACCGTGAGATGTTCCACAGGTTCCATCAGCTTGCCGTTGATCCGCTTGGTGACGATCTCGGGTTTACCAACCATCAGTTCGTAACCCTCACGCCGCATCATCTCGATCAGGATGGAAAGCTGCAATTCCCCGCGTCCCAGCACCTTGAACGAATCCGTGCTGCCCATGTCCTCCACCCGCAGGGAGACGTTGGTCAGCAGCTCTTTTGCCAGCCGTTCGCGCAAGTTGCGTGACGTGACGTAGGTCCCCTCGCGCCCAGCGAAGGGCGAGGTATTGACGGTAAATGTCATCGCGATGGTGGGCTCGTCAATCACAATCGGCGGCAGCGGGGAAGGATTCTCCGCGTCCGTGATGGTCTCGCCGATGGTGATGCCTTCCACCCCCGCAACCGCAACGATGTCTCCCAGAGTGGTTTCGGTGATGTCGGTCCGCTTCAAGCCGGAAAATGAAAACAACTTGGTAATCTTGGTCTTCTGTATCGATCCGTCGAGTTTGGCGATGCCTACTTCCTCACCCGTGTGCATCGTGCCATTGAACACGCGCGCAATCGCCAGCCGCCCCAAGTAGTCGCTGTAGTCGAGATTCGCCACCAGGATTTGCAAGGGACCCGCGGGATCGCCCTCGTGGACAATAATCGTCTGCAAGATCGCGTCAAACAGCGGCCGCAAGTCTTCCCCGCCGCCTTTCATATCCGTCGATGCCGTGCCCGCTTTCGCATTGGTGTAAAGAACAGGGAAGTCGAGTTGATCTTCCTTGGCATCGAGGTCGATAAAGAGATCGTAAATCTCATTCAGCACTTCCTGCGGACGCGCATCCGGACGGTCAATCTTGTTAATGACCACGATCGGAGGAAGCTTTGCTTCCAGAGCCTTGCTGAGCACGTAGCGGGTTTGTGGCAGCGGTCCCTCGCTCGCATCCACCAGCAGCATGACCCCGTCCACCATTTTTAGAGCGCGCTCCACTTCGCCGCCAAAATCGCTGTGGCCGGGCGTGTCAACGATGTTGATCTTCACATCGTGGTAGAAAATGGCCGTGTTCTTGGCCAGGATGGTAATGCCCCGCTCCCGCTCCAGTTCGTTCGAATCCATCACCCGTTCTGCGACGGCCTCGTTGGCGCGGAACGTACCACTCTGCTTAAGCATGGCGTCCACCAGCGTGGTCTTGCCGTGGTCGACGTGCGCGATGATGGCGATGTTGCGAATACTCAGACTCAAAGTGTTGGTTGTCCTTCGCTGTGGATCGGGTTTCGGCGCGATGAAACGCCGCAAGGCCTCTCCCTACTACTCTACTATGTGTGGATGGTTCTCAGTAGTGGTAGTTCGCGTATGGATGCACACGGTTTTGACGGCGGGTACCAGGAATCGGGAAGTTACTTGACTTAGCAGACCACCGCCGTTTCCCTGGGCGCAAGCGTACCCGCCAGACGCGCCTCCGCTTGTTTCGCCGCGCGCTGGGCCGCGAGAATCGCCTCGTTTGTGGTCGACTCTGGACCCTCTGAGTCGGTATTCGCGAAGAACACGCGCTCCATCGGCCGCCGCACCAATGGTTGCACCTGCCCGTAGAGTCCGGGCGTCGACATATACAAGGGATGCCCTCGACGGTATATGTGTACTTCGATGGGATCAACATCCAATCCCGGCATCACCCTTTGGAAGTCACGCAACACGTTGGCGGCGATCTTACGCGCGCCGATTTCGTTGAGCAGGTATCCGCGATCTTCTTCTTTCATCGGCGTGTAACAACTGAGAATGTTGTATTTCTGTTTATAACCTGATTGCTTGCGAGCCACCCAGTCCGCGACCACGATGTCAGTAAACGTATTTCCTGGACACCAGGTATCGTATCCGCGATTGAAAACTGGTTTGGCGAAGATGAGATTCACCACGGGGTAGGGAATATAGCGAATCTGATGCATGGCCTCACTTTGCTTGCCGGGCAAGCCTTCCACAATGCGTCGAGTGATGAATTTTGGAGTAGCCATGATGACCGCCTTGGCCACGACTGTCTTCAATTCGCCGCCGAACATGTATGTCACTTGCACTTGTTCTCTCTCCGGAACTACGGCCACGGTGGTCGCCCCCGCCTGCATCCGATCGTTGTATTTGGCCTGTAGGATCCCGGCTAATTTCTTGCTGATCGCGCCCAGTCCTCCCGGCCAGGTATAACGGTTGTCCGAATGGCTTTGCATCGCCATCTCCTGCAATTCCGCGATCGCCAGCGCGGCATTGGTCTGATCACTAGTGGCTCCCCAATTCGAGGGTCCGTAGGTGTCCCACCATTGCTTGATTTCGCCCGCGTAGTTCTTCAGGAAGTCTGAGAAGGGAACGTTGTAGAGCTCCCGGCCACGTTTCTCCAGATCGATGGCCACCATCTCCTTCCTGAATTTCTTGAAGCTGTCACGGACGATCGGCGGGTAGGGCAACTTGTTGAGCCCGTCGCCCCAGGTGTCGCGAACAAACTCGCCGTTAATGATGCTGCCGTCCGGTGAATTGATGGGCAACGGCTGGAGGCCGATTTCTTTGGCGAAGTCGTAGGCTTCTGATGGCTTCCAAAGAAATGCCGAGCCCGTGCCATACGTGCTGCCGTCGTACTCCATGGCGAAAGCGTTGCCGCCCCAGTGCGGCTCTTTCTCCAGCAAGAAGAAGTCGCGATGCTGCAAACGGTAAGCAGCGGTCAGGCCGCTCACGCCACCGCCCACAATCACCACATCATGTCGAGCCCCAGCCCGAGGCCGCGCGAATATCTGGCTACCTTGGTCGCGGACCTGGTGGCAAATGTGGTTGTCTTCGCCATCCACGTTTGCCGTACGGTCTTTTTCGGCGGTCTGTGCTTCCGCCAGCGAGAGATCCATAGGACAACCCGCGGTCACTGCTCCTACGACAACAAATTTGATGAAGTCCCTGCGGTTTGCACTCACGACCCAGTCCTCCCCACCGCTTCCACTACTTCCATGCCTGCCTCTGTTCCTCCATCGCGCACGCGCAAACGGTACCAAACGACGATCGCCACTAACGAAAACACAAAGATAATCGTCGAGACAGCATTAATTTCTGGCGTCATCCCCCGCCGCAAGCGTCCCCAAATCTCAAGCGGCAGGGTGTTATCCCGTCCAATCAGAAAGAAGCTGACCGCGATCTCATCCATGGAAAGCGTGAAGATCAGCAGTGCCGCGCCAATGATCGACAGCTTCAAATTCGGCATCGTTACTCGCCAAAACGTCTGCCAGTAGTTCGCGCCCAAGTCGAGCGAGGCTTCTTCCTGTGCCCGATCCAGTTTTTGCAACCCGGCGAATACTTCTGTCGTGGCCACTGAAATCAGCGCCGTGCCATGACCCAGCACGATGGTCAGCAAGCTGAGTTTAACGGCGGCTGCATGGAAGAGCATGAGTAGCGAGAGACCCGTAATAACTCCCGGCAAAATAAGTGGCAGCAGTACGAGCCGCCGGAAAAGCGCTTTACCAGGAAATCGAGCCCGATCGAGTGCCAGCGCCGCCGGCACTCCGATCGCAAGAGAGATCACCAGCGCTGCGAAGGCCACTTGCAGGCTATTCCATACAGAATCCCAGATGGGGATGTCGGAGAACAGTACGCGGTACCAATCGAACGTGAGATGACGCGGCGGGAATCCACCCACGCCCTCCCCATTAAACGAATAAAGAATCAGGACGGCTATCGGAAGATAAAGAAACGCGAACACAGCGACGGCGTGCGCCAACAACCAGCGCGGTGCTTTGGCGGCTTCCCTCCCCTTGCCGCTCACGAGAAGCTCCATTTCTTTTCCAGGCGCTCGGAAAGAAAAATCAAACCCACCACCAGCAACAGCATGCAGAAAGAAATTGCCGCCCCCAAAGGCCAGTTATATGCCGCGCCAAACAGGCTTACCACGATGTTCGAGATCATAATTCCGCCCGGTCCGCCCAACAGGAGTGGGGACAGAAAATCTCCCAGAGTGAGCACGAAGGCAAAGGTTGCGCCGGCCAGCACCCCGGGAATCGAGAGAGGAAAAACTATTTTCCAGAAGGTTTGCGCGGGAGTTGCGCCAAGATCGTGCGAAGCCTCCACCAAATTGCGCGGAATGTGCTCGAGCGCGGCGTAAATCGGCAAAAAAGTAAAGGGCGTATAGATGTGGGTCAGAGTCAGCACCACCGCAAACGGGCTGTACAACAGAAACGCCACCGGATGCTGGGTGAGATGCACATATTGCAGCAACGTGTTCAAGACGCCACCCGATCCTAGAATCGTCTTCCAGGCATAGGCCCGCACCAAATAACTGACCCACAACGGAATAATTACCAACTGATAAAAAAGATCTTTCTGCTTGCCTGCGTGAAAGGAAAGAAAATATGCCAGCGGATATCCCAGCAGCAGCGAAAAGATCGTCACCCGGGCCGCGATCCACATGGAGCGGAATAGCGTTTGCCAGTAAACCCCTACACGCAGCAAGTCGCGGTAGTTATCCAGACTCCAGTGGCGAACGATGACCTGCGCCGCCGAAACCGACCAGAAGCTGTAGCCCAACATCAGCAGATACGGGGTCAGCAGAAATGCCGCGACCCATACCAGCGGAGGCAAGGTCACCGCCGTTTTGTAAGCACGGGAAAACAATCAATTCCTTTCGCCAGACTTGCGCACCGGAACCGCGTCCGCAGCAGAGAACTCCAACTCGACCTCAGCGTGGCCCGCCACACTGCGGGGTGTTCTCACCACCAGGACTAACCCCTCGGCACACTGCACTCGAATCAACTCTGTGGCTCCGTGGAACGCCTGGTTCACTACCCTTCCTCGCACCCGCACACGGCCAGAAGCAACAAGAGCGGCAGGCGAGGCGACAACAAGGTTTTCCGGTCGCAAAGAGAATAGGGCCGGCCCGTCCGCAAGCTGGACGAGCCATGATAGCGATGAGCAGCGCGCGATCCCGCCTCGCACTTCAGCTTCCAATAAATTCGTGTGTCCGATGAATTGCGCGACGTAGGCCGTTGCCGGACGCCGGTATATCTCTTTTGGCGCCGCTACCTGTTCGAGTTCGCCTGAACGCAAAAGAGCGATGCGATCTGACATCACCATCGCTTCTTCCTGATCGTGGGTCACGAACAGAAACGAAATCGCTACTTCCCGCTGCAGTGATTTCAGTTCTAATTGCATCTGCCGCCGCAGATTCGCATCCAGCGCTGAAAGGGGCTCGTCCAGCAATAACAATTTCGGACGGTTCACCAGCGCCCGGGCCAAGGCGATGCGTTGTTGCTGTCCGCCGCTGATTTTCCACGGCTTCACCTTCGCGTACTTTGTCATCTTTACCTTGGCAAGCGCCTCTTCGACGCGTGTTTTGATCTCCCCATCCGGGCGCTTGGCTACGCGTAACCCGTACCCCACATTCTCCTCGACGGTGAGGTGAGGAAACAGCGCATAATGCTGAAACACTGTGTTCACCCGTCGCCGGTAGGGAGGCTGCTGATCGAGTCGCTCGTCGCCCATCCAAACTTCGCCCGATGTCGCGCTCTCAAAGCCGGCAACAATTCGCAGAAGCGTCGTCTTGCCTGAGCCACTTTCCCCGAGTATGGTGAGAAACTCGCCCTGCGCAATGTCCAAAGAGATGTTCCTTAGGACGATGTTCTTGCCAAAGTGCTTCGCGACATTTCGAATGCCAAGGAGGGGCTTCGGCGTCGCAGCACTCGGGTCGAGCGCGGGTGCGGCCGTCGAAGGGGGGATGGAGACCATGGATGGTTTCTTGTCTGCCGGCAGCAGTCGCTACTGCGCTGCCTTCACTTCATTCCAAATCTCGTTGTACTTCGCCCGCCGTGGCACATTCTGCCAGAAGTAGAGCCGCTTCTGGTAGTTGTCAACGTCGTCGAGATGCAAGCTCTTCACTTCTGTCGGCGTCATGAATTGCGCTGCCTGCGGATTTGCCGGAGTGTAGCCGGTGACGTCGGTGACTTTCTTCTGCGTCTTCGCCTCAATCGCATACTTGAGAAATTCGTAAGCCAAGTCTTTGTTCTCGCTCCCCGCAGTAATCATCAGGTGATCAATCCATCCGGTGGTGTTTTCTTTTGGAATCGTCTCGCCGACGGGGAAGTTAATCTTGCGCAGCTGATTGGTCATCAGCGGCCACCCCATTGCCCCTACAACTTCATGATTCTGAAAAAGATTCGTCAGCTCCCCTCCGGTGGACCACATCTTGCGAATGTTCGGCTTCAGCTCCAGCAGCTTTTTCTTCACCGCCTCCAGCTGCTCGTCGCTCAAGTTGTAGAGCCGCGTCGAATCGGGTTTGTCATAGCCGAGAACCTGCGCTGCCATGTACACCGTCGAAAGATCGTCCCAAACAGAAATCTTTCCCCGATACTTTGGATCCCAAAGCACGTTCCAACTGTCCGGAGGCTGCACGAAAACCGTGGTGTCATAGATAAGCGGGTCCGGCCCCCACATGAAGGGCACGCCGTACACCTGACCGTTCACCCGCACCAGGGGAAGGGAAGTGAGCTGCGCAGAAAGCTGGGTGTAGCCCGGAATCTTCGCTAAATCAAGCGGGGCCGCCAGGCCTGCCGACGCAATCGAGGTGGCCACATCGCTCGAAGGAGAAATAATGTCATAGTTTCCTGCGCTACCTCCCCTCAGCTTGGCGACCAGCTCATCGCTCGATCCCATATACGATGCCGAGACCTTGCAGTGATGCTCCTCCTCAAAGGCCTTCACGAAGGAGGGATCGGCGTAGCCTTCCCACACCAGCAGATTCAAGGTCGGCGTCTTGTTGGTGCAGGAGCCCGCAAGCAAAACCTCGGCCAGCAATGGCAACAGCCCCATCCAGCGCCGCCCGATCATTTTTCCTCCAAGGGTGCCGCTGAACGGCCGTCGCTCATGTTCTTCCCCTCCGGAGATTCGTAGACTACTTTCCCCCCCACCATGGTCAGCCGAACTTCGGTTTTACCGATTTCCTGGGGCTCGATCTTGAAAAGATCCTGATTCACGATGATCAAGTCGGCCAGCTTCCCCGCTTCCAGCGATCCTTCCTGCTTTTCGCGACGCCCAGCGAAAGCTGCGCCCAGCGTGTAAGCCTTGATCGCATCCTCCAGGCTGACTGCTTCCCCTGGCACGAAGCCACCCTCCGGTTTTCCCTGCGCGGTCTTTCGGGTAATCCCGGTTTGCATGCCTGTCCACGGATTCAGCGTTACGACCGGCCAATCGCTCCCAAACGCCAGCCGGCCTCCGTGTTCTTCAATGCTGTGGAATGACCAGGCTCGCTGTGCACGCTCTGGGCCGACGTTTCGGGCCCATATGTCGAGCGTGTCTTCGTCCGGATACAGATGTAGCGGCTGAACACTGGCGATCACGCCCAGTTTCCCGAAGCGCGGAACGTCCTGCGCACTGATGGTTTCAATGTGCTCAATCCTTGGGCGGGCGTCCTTTGTCTGATTCGTCCTGGCAGCCTCTTCGTATGCGTCTAAGGCTGTTCGAACGGCACACTCCCCAATGGCGTGGGTGAAAACTTGCAACCCGCGCCGGTCCAATTCCGCAACCGCAGCTTTGTATTTGGCCGGTTCCCAGAAAAGTTTTCCGCTTTGGCTGGGATCGTCACTATAAGGCGTCAGCATGGCTGCGGTGTGTGCTTCCACCACCCCGTCGAGCATCGTCTTCACCACGCCGCCCGAGATCCAATCATCGCGGTACATCCGCCGCGCTTGCTCGATCTGGTTCAGGTCTTCCGCTCTCAGCTCTGGTGGGTTGAGAAAGTATGCCACATAAAAACGCAGCGTCAATTCGCCCTTGCGCCGTAGTTCATCGTACAAATCCAAATATTCGAAATCTTGCCCGGCGCTGTGAACGCGAGTCAGCCCGAACTTGTTTGCCTCATGAATGCCTTTGCGCAGAGCGGCCAAACGCTCTTCCCGCGTACGTTTCGGCATGACTTTGGCAACTAAATCGCCTGCCGATTCCTTCAGCGCTCCCGTGGCCTCGCCCTTGGCATCGCGCATAATCTTGCCGTTCGCAGGATCAGGGGTCTGTTTGCCGATGCCAGCCATGGCCAGCGCCTTGCTGTTCGCCCAGGAGCTGTGACCATCGAAGGCGACTAAGTAAACCGGTCGCTCGGGCACAACCGCGTCCAGAATCTTTTTGTCGGGCAAAGCCGCAGGACCGAAGGTTGGATACGTCCACCCCATTCCAGTGATCCACGGCTCTTTCGGGTGCGAGGCTGCATACGCCTTCACCCGCCGCTGGATCTCCGCCACGCTGGACGCGCCATTGAGGTCGACCTCCACCAGACCCAGCGAGCCATCCATGAAGTGAATATGACAATCTTCGAATCCGGGCAGAAGCAGATGCCCGCCGGCATCAACAATTTTCGTCGAAGATCCACGGTAGGGCTGAATATCCTTGTCGCTGCCGACCGCCAGGATTTTGTCTGCTTTGATGGCCAAAGCTTCCGCCCACGGCTGCTTGACATTCAAGGTATAGATTTTGGCGTGTACGATGATGGTGTCAGCGGCATCGGCACGGACCTTCTCTTGCGCCCCGGCTTCGGTGAAGGCGAAACAGAGAACCCCCAGGAGCGCCACCAACAATCGCAAGAGACCTTTGGGCAGGTTTTTCGAGCTGAACAAGTTTTTCGCTCCTCGCAACCTTACATTATCCTTACCGGTTGGCTAAAAAGTCGGCGGAGTGTTCACCCACAGCAACCAGGTTTCCGTTCGGCCGGGATTTTTCCACCGATGTGGAATTGCACTCTCGAAATAGAAACTGTCTCCCGGCTTGAGCCGGTATTCCTGGCTGTTCAGAGTAATGGCAAAATCGCCGCGCAGGATGTAGAGAAACTCCTCGCCTTCGTGCGTGTACGAGTCGCCGCTCTCCGCCGTCGGCGCTACACGAAACAAATGGGGCTCCATCACTGTGTTGCCCCATGCCAGCAGTTCCATACGCACTCCGAGCCCAGCCTGCAGAACCTTTCTGGCATTCGGGCGCACGTGCAGGCTGCTCGCCTCTGTCCCATCAAAAAAATTTAGGATGTTTGTTTTGTAAAAGCGCGCCAGCTTGCGTAGAGTTCCGACGGAAGCGCTCATCTGGGAGCGCTCCAGAGCGCTCAAAAATCCCACCGATATACCAGCCGCGCGCGCCACCTGCGCCAAAGACAGCTTCCGTTTCATCCGCAACTTCCGCAAGTGCCCGCCGATCGCTCCCGACTTGCCGTCCGACACGGGCTGTAACCGGCCTTCACGTTTCAGCAGTTGCACAATCGCAGGGGCATTCAGTCCTCGCACCTTGCGCAGGAAGCGCGCGCGTTTCAGCAGTGTGACGTCCTCGGTGCTGTACAGGCGGTATTTGCTCTCGGTCCGCCGTGGACGCGTCAGACCCAGGCTCTCCCACGACCGGATCACCGATGGAGACACTCCCACCCGGCGCGCTACGTCGCCAATCTTCAAGTACGGTGCCGAGTTTGTCGCCTTCATACCTTAACGTGCCAGATCGAGGACTGATGCCGCGATAAGAATCCCGAATCGAGGGGATGCGATTTTTGTTCTTGACAGCCTGCTTCCCCCTTCTCTAACCTTGCGGGATTATAGCAAGGTTGGTGTCGCGGACAAGCAGCCGTTTGAAACAAAAAATCCTTCCCAAACACGTTGGAGGTTCCATGCCGTCGTCGAGAGCCCGCTGGACCGCCGTTTGTCTGACAGTTGTGTTTTCCCTTTGCACTTCCACCCTTGTTGTCGCGCAAGGCACGAGCGGACGCATCCTTGGCCGCGTCGCTGATCCCACCGGCGCCGTGCTGGCGGGAGTCAAGGTCACGCTGGTCAACGAAGCTACAAATGTGAGCCGAGACGCCATGACCAACGGAAACGGTGACTATGATTTTGTTGAGGTCCCGGTTGGCAGCTATCGTTTGGAGTTCGATCTCAAGGGATTCAAGAAGAACGTCCGCCGCAGCGTCGCTCTCGACATCAATCAGGTCATCACCCTCAACATGAGCATGCAGGTGGGCGCCGCGCAGGAAATCGTTGACGTCACCTCCGAAGCGCCGTTGGTGGATACGACCAGCACGCAGTTAGGCGCTGTGGTGAACGACCGAGCCGTCAGCGAGCTTCCGCTCAACTCCCGAGATACTTACCAGTTCCTGCAGTTGCAGCCCGGAGTGATGTCGACCGTGGGGTCAAGCAACTCCATCGTCTACGGCAGCGACAAAGCGGGAGCAGTGTCGGTCAACGGGGGACGCGGCCGTTCTAACAACTTTAGTGTCAACGGCGGAGATGCCAACGACCAGTTCGTCAATCTGCCCACCGTGCAGCCAAGCCCCGACAGCATCCAGGAATTCCGTGTCCTGACCAATACCTTCGACGCCGAATACGGTCGCAACTCCGGCTCGGTCGTCAACGTAGTAACAAAATCGGGAACCAACAGTATTCACGGGAATATGTATGAATTTTTCCGGAACACCGTGCTGAACGCCAATCCTTACTGCTTCACGGCCGTACAGGGGATTCCCTGTGACAAGCCGAAATTCAATCAAAACCAGTTTGGCGGAACACTTGGCGGGCCGATCGTCAAAGACCGGACGTTCTTTTTCACTTCGTACGAAGGAAGACGCATCCGTCAGGGGATCCCGTCGCCACTCGTATTCGTCCCCACCGCGAGTGAGCGTCCCAGCGCGACTCAGCCCTTTGCTGATTTTTCCTCAGAGTCACCCTTCGCTGGCACTCTGACTAACGCCTTTGCACTGAACCAGCGGCCCAACTGCACGACGGCAGCGGGGTCGGCGCCCAACATACCTGATGGCCTTCCATATTCGGCGGTTTTCCCGGGCAACATCATTCCGCTAGGCTGCCTGGATCCGACTGCGGTCGACCTGCTCCAGTACGTGCCAACCCCAGCCAATAACAACAGTGTACTTGTGACCACTCCGGTGCAGCCCGAGCGCGGCGACCAGTTTACGGTGAAGATCGATCACCGGATCAACAATAAGCAGAACCTCAGCTTCTACTATTATTTCGACGATCACCACGTAGTCTTCCCATTTGCGCAATTCCAGGCAGCGGGCGCGAACGTGCCCGGATTCGGATCCACTACCAACGAACGATTCCAGCAGTACAACATCAGCCACACGTGGACGATCAGCAATACAACCGTCAATGAGTTTCGCTTCAATTACAACCGCGAGGCGCAGAAAACCTTCCAGCGTCCCGTGTTCACAACAACCGTGCAGAATTCGTGCCCACCCGCTCCTACGTGGCTAACGGACGGAACGGGGGGGCCCGTTCCCTGCTTCTCAGACGGGACGCCAGCGAATACCCTGGGCATTCATCCCAATTTGGGTCCTAAGTTCGAAGGCGTTCCTTT
>WNFG01003591.1_pt1 | contig 15309 bp, 10 predicted proteins | sample 5400431 | NCBI WGS metagenome assembly WNFG01 (sample SAMN13153346, study PRJNA577476) | soil metagenome | isolation source: 120 cm saprolite under Douglas fir tree site 2 hole 3 replicate 2 | place: USA:California | collected 2015-04-18 | reverse complement strand
TGAATTTTTCCGGCAAGACTTACAAGATCGTCCCTTACGGCGTCACCAGGGAAACCGAGACTATTGATTACGACGAACTGGAGAAGCTGGCGCAACAGGAACGCCCGAAGTTAATCATCGGCGGCGGAAGTGCCTACCCGCGCATCATTGATTTTGCCCGGATGCGGCAGATTGCTGACAAGGTGGGAGCGCTCTACCTGGTTGACATGGCCCACTTTGCGGGCCTCGTGGCCGGCGGGGTGCATCCTTCGCCAGTGCCGCACGCGCATATCGTGACTTCCACTACGCATAAGACACTACGCGGTCCGCGCGCGGGAATGATTCTCTCTAAGGCCGAGTTTGCCCAGGCCATCGACAAGGTCGTCTTTCCCGGGATGCAGGGCGGACCGCTGGTGCACATCATGGCCGCCAAGGCTGTCTGCTTCCTCGAAGCGATGCAGCCCGAGTTTCGCGACTATACCAAGCAGGTCGCCGCTAATGCGAAAGTGCTCGCCCAAACACTTGCGGACGAAGGCTTCCGCATCATCTCTGGCGGCACCGATACGCACCTCATGCTGGTCGACGTGTTTGCGAAGGGCATGCTAGGCAGCGAAGCCGAGAAGGCATTGGGTGAGGCTGCGATCACGGTCAACAAGAATGCGATTCCGTTCGACACTAACCCGCCGATGAAGCCGAGCGGCATTCGCATCGGCACGCCGGCTCTGACCACGCGTGGCATGAAGGAGGCCGAGATGCAGCAGGTCGGACGCTGGATTGCGGAGGTCCTGCTGCATCGCACCGATACGGCAGTGCTAAGCAAAGTCAGTAAGCAGGTGCTCGAACTGTGTGAGGCATTTCCTCTCTACGCGGAACGCAGAGCCAAGGCCCAGGCTGAAGTGCGGGCCTGACCTCGAAACTGTAGGAATTTATTCCTCTGTGTTCCCCTGTGCTCTCTGTGGTTAAATTGCCTTCCGTGAAAATCGCAATCGACATCCGGCGGATGACAGAGTTTGGCGTGGGGACTTACATCCGCAACGTGGTGCGGACCCTGGGCCGTCTCGACCACGAGAGCAAATATTTTCTGATCGGCCCACCCGCAAAGGTCAAGGAAATCGGCTCTCTGCCTCCGAACTTTCACACCGTTCCGCTCGTCGCCCCGGAACGCTCGGTGAAGGGCTATCGTGAGTTTCGCGCGGCTCTGAAGCAACTCGACTGTAATCTGGTCCACATTCCCAACCTCTTCTCTGTGCCTCGATCGCTGCCATGTCCTTACGTCATGACGGTTCATGACATGTTGGAGCATATGTCGCGCAGCCGGCAGCGGAGTGGATTCTGGCGATCCCTGCATTTTCAATTGACCAAGCATGTCCTGTCCGGTGCGGCGCGCATTCTTGCGGTTTCAAATTTCACGAAGAATGAGATGGAAAAGCTGTTTGAGACTCCGCCAGAACGAATCGAAGTGGTCTATAACGCCATCGACGAGCGGTTTCTTCACGGCCATGCGAGCCCAGCCGATCGCGAACTGATCGCGCAGCGCTACCAGGTCACCTATCCTTTTTTGCTTTACGCAGGACGAGTAAGCGCGCACAAGAACGTTGTACGCATGATCGAAGCTTTTTCGGCGCTGAAAACGGAATTGGAAAGGGATCACGCATATCCCGATCTCAAGCTCATCATTATTGGGGATGATCTCTCCGGCAATCCCGACTTAAGACGAACCGTCATCCGTGCCGGAGTACAGAACGACGTGCGCTTCCTTGGGTTTGTACCGATTGAAGTGTTGCGAATCTTCTATGACTCGGCGAAGATCTTCGTTTTTCCGTCCCTCTATGAAGGATTCGGTCTGCCTCCGCTCGAAGCGATGGCGCACGGCACACCCGTGGTGACTTCAAACGTTTCGTCGTTGCCCGAAGTGGTGGGTAACGCCGCGGTGCTGGTGAACCCGGAGAACGTTTTCGAGATCATGCGCGCCCTGCACCGGGTCCTTCTCGACAAGGGCCTGCGCGATCGGATGAAAGAGCGCGGGTACCAGCAGGCGACGAAGTTTTCGTGGGAAAAGTCGGTGCGGCGAATTTTGGAAGTGTACCGGCAGACTAGCGCTAGGACCGGCAAATCCGAACCTTCCGACCCTCAGCCCATCCCCAACAAGGAAACGAGTATCAGCAGCGGCGTGGCCTGACTTGCCGCTCTGCGCCAACCCGTATCACCGTTTCCCGGCCGCATTTTTACTTCAGCAAAGGCTGACCTGGAGAACCAATGGCCATCTTTTGCAGCTTGGCAGTAAGACGCTCACGATCGGCGTCGGCTTTAGCGGCTGCGAGACGCTTTCGCAGTTGGACAATCTTTCCGGCCGGCGGCTGGGTGCGGACATGTAGGGTGCTCCTGAACTAGATTTGGAGAGCTTGTTTTCGAACACTGGTGGCAATAAAAAATTGTGGCAGCCGGACCTGTAAGCCGAATTCTGTCCGCCGGATTGCTCTGGCGGGACGGCCATTCCTCTGGGCCGCGCATTGCTGCGCGGCTCTAGCGACCTACCCGAAGGTTTGACGCGCCGAGCCGGTGCGTGCTGAAACCTGATTCGTAAGAATCAAGTTCCGGACTCCCTCCCTATTTGGTCTTGCTCCGTGTGGGGTTTGCCCTGCCCGTTACATTACTGCAGCGGCGGTGCGCTCTTACCGCACCTTTTCACCCTTACCCTCATCCGTGAAGACTCAGGCGGTATATTTTCTGTGGCACTTTCCGTCGAGCGATCCCGCCCAAACCAGCGCGGGGGCCCTCCCGGACGTTATCCGGCACACTGCTCTGTGGAGTTCGGACTTTCCTCCCTCATCACTTGACGCGACAAGAGCGGCCGTCCGGTCCAGCTGCCAACTCAATCATTATATGCGAAAGGGCGGACGTCGGACCTCGGACCTCAGACGTCGGACCCCCGACCTCGGGCATCCGTGTGCCTCGCGGCATGGCCGAATTCGCTGTTAGACTGATCTCGCCGCTGTGGCTTGAGGTCTGAAGTCCGAGGTCCGAAGTCCGAAGTCCGGTTTATGAACATAGCCGAAGCCATCCGCATTGCGTTGCAGTCGCTGTGGGCGAATAAACTCCGCTCCGTGCTGACCTTACTGGGCGTGGTCATCGGTGTGGCTGCCGTGATTGCCGTGGTGACGTTTGTCAACGGCATCAATGGATACGTGGCGACCAAGATATTCAATCTCGGAGCGGACGTTTTCATTATCTTCAAAGTTTCTCCTGCCGTGACCAACGTGGACCACTTTCTGGAGGGCGAGAAGCGCAAGGATCTGACCATGGAGGACTACCAGGCGGTGCTCGAAGCCTGCAAGCATTGTCTGAATGTGGGAGCAGTGCTGCGAAATGGTAGCGGGCACGTGAAGTACGCCGAACAGTCGATCAGCGACACCATCGTGCAAGGGATGACGCCCTCCATGGCGCCGATCTACGACACGGATCTCAGCGCGGGCCGCATGCTGAACGACACCGACCTCAACAACAGATCGCAAGTCATCGTCGTGGGAGCCGACATCGTTGAACACCTGATGGGCAGTGTTGATCCCGTGGGCAAAGAGATTCGCCTGGACGCCTGGACCTATCAGATCATTGGAGTGGGAAAAAAGAAGGGCAAAACGCTGGGGCAAAGTCTCGACAATTTTGTGATGATTCCCATCACCGTATATTTCAAGCAATACGGCGCGCGCAAGGAAAGCATTCGTGTCGCCGGAAAAGCGGCCGAGGCAGGGGTCGCGCTCAATGAAGCGATGGACGAAGCCCGGGTTGCGTTGCGCTCTCGCCGGCATGATCGTCCTGGTGAAGACGACAGCTTCGATATCGAAACCAACGCGAGTCTGTTGGGAATCTGGACGAGCTTCAGCAGCACATTTTTTATGGCCACCATCGGTATTGCCTGTATCTCGCTGGTTGTCGGCGGCATTGTGATCATGAACATCATGCTGGTCTCGGTTACCGAACGTACCCGCGAAATCGGAATTCGAAAAGCGCTGGGGGCGCGACGCAGCGATGTTCTGCTGCAATTCCTGATTGAGGCCGTCACGCTCTCCGTGACCGGCGGTGCCCTGGGGGTGCTAATGGGAGTCACGGTTGCGCTGACGATAACCGCGCTGATCGGCATGCCGTCAGTCATCAAGTTGTGGGCGGTAGCCGCTGGATTAATTGTGGCGGCCAGCGTGGGAGTGTTCTTCGGCGTCTACCCGGCGCGCAAAGCGGCAAAGCTCGATCCGATCGCGGCGTTGCGTTTCGAAATGTGAGGGAAATCGCCAACAGATGATACGCAGAGGTGAGTTCGGCGAAATCGTTAACCTGGCGACGGACACGTTGCGCGGCAACAAACTGCGTTCTTCACTGACGGTGCTCGGAATCGTTATTGGAGTCGCCGTCGTCATTGGCGTTTCCTCGATCGGGCGGGGGCTCGACGACAATGTCAAAGACATGGTCGCCAGCATCGGGTCCAATGTCATCTTTGCGTTCCATATCGAGCCTTTTACTTTCGGGCGGCCCACTGAGGAGATGCGCACGCGCAAGGAACTTACCTACGAGGATGCCCTCGCCATCCGTGAATTGCCGCACGTCAAAGCAGTCACGGCGGGTGTGCGTTACTTCCGGCCCGAACTGGGTGTAGGCACGTTTGCGGTGAAATATCAGGACCGCAGGGCTAAGAACACGATTCTGGAAGGCGATCAGTCTGCGGCTAAGGACGTGTTTGATCTACAGATCGCATCAGGCCGGTGGTTCAGTGAAGTGGATGAAGAACATCGGTCTCCCGTGGTTCTTCTCGGGTCGGATACGACCGAAGAGTTATTCGGGAACGAGAACCCTCTTGGACGCGAGGTCAATATCGAAGGCCAGCTCTTTACGGTCATCGGTGTGGCGAAACAGGTCAAGTCAGTCTTTGGTGGCGGAAAGAATCCGGAAGACAATAAAGCCTATTTCCCGCTGAGCACGCTCAGGAAACTGCATCCGGAACTGAAGCAGCACTGGATCAGCATCAAGGCCACATCGCACGACGACATGCCCAAGGCAACCGATGAAATCCGCGAGTTGCTGCGACGCAGGCGGAAAGTGCCCTCCAACAAACCGGATAACTTCGCAGTCTTCACCTCAGATTCGATCTCTGACGTGTGGAACCAATTGACCGGGATGTTGTTCATCGGCATGTTCGCCATTTGCAGCGTCGCACTGATCGTCGGGGGCGTGGGAGTAATGAACATTATGCTGGTGAGCGTGACCGAGAGGACCCGCGAGATTGGCGTGCGAAAAGCGATCGGTGCGCGCAAGCCGGATATTCTCCTGCAGTTCACGCTGGAGGCTGTCATTCTTACCGCCATCGGCGGCGTGATCGGAGTGCTGGTCGGATCTGGATTCACCTGGGTGATTCCTGCAGTGTGGCCCTCGCTGCCCGCGCACTTGTCGGTATTCTGGGTAGTGTTTGGCCTCTGCGCCGCGGCAGGAGTTGGACTGGTGTTTGGTGTCTATCCCGCGTGGAAGGCGGCGAACCTGGATCCCATCGAGGCGCTGCGTTACGAATAGTCGTTACGAGTAGCCGAACCGCGCTGACCCATGTTCCATTCCATCGTCAGAATCATTGAGATCGTCGCGGTCTTCGGCACAGTTTCCAGCTCGATCTATTACCTTCTTTGTTTGTGGAGTGCGGCTGCGTTTCTGCGGGAACGAAAAAGCGCGGACAGGAGTGTCCGCAACACACAATTCTTGCCTCCCGTTTCCATTCTCAAGCCGCTGAAGGGGACCGACCCGGAGATCTACGACTGCTTCCGAAGTCATTGTCTGCAGGACTATCCGGAATACGAAATCATTTTTGGTGTGAGCGACCCGAACGACCCCGCGGTGGAAAGGGTGCGGCAACTTCAGCGCGAGTTTCCCCACCGGGAGGTTCGCCTCGTGATTTGCCGCGAGACGCTGGGCGCGAATGTAAAAGTAAGCAACCTGGCACAAATGTTGTCCGACGCGCGTTACGAGCACCTGATTGTCAATGACAGCGACATTCGGGTACAGCCCGATTATCTGTATAAGGTCATCGCACCCCTTGCGAACGAGAAAGTTGGCATGGTCACGTGCCTTTACCGCGGAGAGGCTGCCGCGCCCCTCGGCTCGCGTTTGGAATCGCTGGGTATCAGTACGGATTTTTGTGCTGGTGTGCTCGTGGCACGCCAACTGGAGGGAGACATCCGGTTTGGATTGGGTTCAACTTTGGCTTTCCGACGACGCGACCTGGATAGGATCGGTGGTTTCGAATCTTTTGTGGACTACCTCGCCGACGACTACGAACTGGGGAAGCGGATTGCCGACCTTGGCCTCTCGGTTGAACTCGCGCATCTTGTCGTGGTCACCCATCTGCCGGCGTATACCCTTCGAGGATTCCTTGCGCATCAGTTGCGGTGGGCACGGGGCGTAAGAGATTCGCGTCCCGGAGGATACCTCGGGCTGGTCTTCACCTTCGGACTCTTATGGTCTTGCCTCGCCGTGATCGTCAGCCAGGGATCGCGTTGGGCCTGGTCGTTGCTTGCGTTGGCGTTCGTTCTTCGTTTCGCAGTGGCAACGGTCGTGGGCAGAAAGGTATTGCGAGACCGGAAGTTGGTCAGACATTTGTGGCTGCTTCCTATCCGAGACCTGATTGCAGTGGGCGTGTGGATCGTGAGTCTAGGGGGCCGCACAGTGACGTGGCGCGGAGATCGATTTCAACTGAAAGGTGGCAAGCTAAGCCGGATCGGACCAGAGTCGAATTGTGACTGACTATTAATTCGACTCCGAAGAAGGAACTGGTTCGAAGCGGCCATCAGAATGAAGCCGATAGCGGCGCCCTCGCCACGAGATTGTATTTCCAAAGAACCCAGCAATCCAAAAACAGAAACCGGTCAAATCCTCAATCGGCAAGAGTAGCCAGTTGATCCGGTAACGCAGCACACGCGCGGAAACGGTGTAGGCGGCAACGGCGCGCACCGCCATTGCGAGAAGTACTATCGGCCACCATGCCGGCGAGACCACCCAGACGAGCATGGCGAGCGGCAGCGGCATAGTGAAGAGTTGTCCAATGTAACCGGCTGGACGGGAGCGCCGCGTGCTGCGCATCCAACGCAAGCGATGCGCAATGTTCTGGGATAGAGTTGTGCTACCGATGTGATGCTCGACCACGTACGACGAAAGAATGACGCCGTGGCCCGCGCTAGAGGCGAACTTCCCCATCACAAAATCCTCAGCAAGGTAGTCCTTGAGGCGACTGAATCCTCCAATCGATTCCAGCACCCTGCGCCGCGCCACAATCGTCGGACCGACTGCGAAGCGCATCCCTTCAAGCATTCTGGCTACCAATGCGCTGCCCCAGAAGTCGGTGTTCATGCCCGTTGCTTCCAGGCGTGACCAGAAGCTCGCGCCGGGAACGGCACGATACGGACAGGTAGCCAAGCCAGTCATTGTTTCCTGAAACTCCGGTTCCTGAAACTCTGGATTCTGAAACTCCGCGGATACGGTTCGAAGAAAGTCCGGTGTAACGTGGATATCGCTGTCACTCATCACTACCAAGTCGTTGGCGGCCGCGGCCAGCATTCGCTCGAGGCTGTACACCTTGGCGTTCGGGTAGGGGGATTCACCGGTAATAATCAGTCGTGATGGAATAGTGGCGTAGTCGCGCTGTAGTCTTTCAACTACTTGTACGGCCGGATCGCCCGCGTCCCTGACCGCAAACAGAATCTCAAAAGCTGGATAGTCCTGCTCGAAAAAGGTTCGCAGATTTGATTCGAGGCCAAGATCCAAACCGGCCAACGGCTTGAGAATGCTGATGGGCTCGGACAAACTCGACAGAGGCGGCCGCACCGAAAGATAACGATGCGCCGCGACGATGGACAGCAGCGAATAGGCGATCGCACCGCAAAGAATGAAGAGTAATACGGCGGTCAAAGCCGGTACCTGAGTACGGAGTTGGTCATCCTATGTGAGTAAACAGAGCGAACGTCAACTGCCCGAGTGCGCCTCGAATCAGACAAAGCATGTCATTATAACCGCATAAGCGTGCCCTGCTTGGGTCAGGGCCATTCAGGCTTGTAGAGGAAGGAGGCGCTCTTATTGACTTCTATTAACTGGGGGGAACCTGAGTCAACGCCTCGCGAATCTTGCTGGAAAGTTGTTTCAAAGTAAATGGTTTCTGCAGGAAGTTTGTTTCGAGGTTTACCGCCTTGTGCTCCATCACGATTTTCCCGGCGTACCCAGAGACGAACAGAACTTTCGCCTCTGGACGGCGCGACTTAAGCTCCTTGGCCAGTTGCCCACCACTGATGTTCGGCATGACAACGTCTGTGACTACGAGGTGGATGGTCGATCCATAATCTTTCGCCACGGCCAGAGCGTCCAGACCATCTCTTGCTTCGAGCACTGTGTACCCATGAAGCGTGAGAAATTCCGCACTCGCTCGCCGGACCGCGTCCTCATCTTCAACCAGCAGAATCGTTTCGGATCCCGTGGCTGCAGCTTCGAGTTTTCCACCGTGAATTTCAATCTTGCGTCCCTTGCCAGTCACACAGGGTAAGTAAATCTTAAATACTGTTCCCATTCCCAATTCGCTGTAGGCCCAGATGAAGCCACGGTTTTGCTTTACGATTCCATACACAGTGGCCAAGCCGAGGCCCGTGCCTTTCCCGGAAGGCTTGGTGGTGTAGAAGGGCTCGAAGATGTGTGGCAAATGGTCCGGGGAGATTCCGACCCCATTATCACTGACCGTAATCAGAACATAGCGTCCGGGCGGAATGATGGCCTGTTTGCGATGGAGGTATTCGTCGTCCAGGTGTACGTCGGAAGTGTCGATCTTGATTTGGCCCCCTTTCAGCATGGCGTCGCGCGCATTGATGGCAAGGTTCATCAGGATCTGCTCGATCTGCACAGGATCGGCGCGAACCAGACCGACCCCTGCGCCCGGTACGAAGGTCAGTTCGATATCCTCCCGAATCAGCCGCCGCAGGGTCTGGGTGATTTCGGAGATGAGGGGGTTCGGTTCCAGAACCCGCAGAGACTGTTGTTGTTTCCGGCTGAATGCGAGCAACTGCCGCGTCAATTGCGCGGCGCGCCAGCTCGCGGCCAGAATCTCTTGCAGCTTGTGCTCCAGCGGAGTTCCTTGAGTGACAGCATCGAGTGCGAGTTCAGAATTACTCGTGATGATGGTCAGCAGGTTGTTGAAGTCGTGCGCCACTCCGCCCGCCAGGCGCCCGATCGCATCCATTTTGTGCGCCTGCAGGAGCTGGGCTTCGAGCCGGTACCTCTCGGTGAGATCTCGTCCGTTAGAAATGAAATGAGTAATCGTGCCGGCAGTGTCGCGCACCGGGCTGATGCTTTGCTCGATGTAATACAACTCCCCGTTCTTTTTACGGTTTACGAGAATGCTGCGGTACACGGTGCCGCAAAGGGTGGACTTCCACAACTCGTGATAGGTCTCGGGACCTTGTTCTCCGGACTTAAGAATGCGAGGCGTGTTGCCCTCTGCCTCCTGACGCGAGTAGCCCGTCAGAGTTTCGAACGCGGGATTCACATACTCAATGATTCCCTCGCGGTTCGTAATCATGACCATGTCCGCGGACTGCTCAACCGCGCGCGAAAGTTTACGAAGCGAATCCTCCGCGAATTGCTTTTCCCGCTCCATGGAATGGAGGCTGATCGTGGAACGAATGGTGCGGACAAGATTTGCCCCGTTCAGTTGAGACTTCTCCAGGCAATTCGACGCGCCGGCCTCAATGATCTCCGCCACGGTGTTCTCATCCGCGTGCTCGGTTAGCAGAACAAACGGCACCGAGACTCCCGCGTGCAGAAGGCCCGAGAGTGCGTGGACCGCTGCGAGATCCTCTGTCTCATGCTCGAACAGGACCAAACCATAGGCTTTGTGCTGCAACATCACCTTGGCTTCTTCCATCGAAGTTGCATGATCCAGTTCGGTGGGCAAAGTGCTCCTGGTTCTACTCAGGATCTCGCGAATCTGGAAGAAATTTTCCTCCCGCTCTCCCACCAGCAGGACCGGTAAGGGAGCTACGGAGACTGAGGAATGGTTTGCCGTCAACATCGATGTCTCCATACTCTCTCTCATCGGACTGCAAGACGACGAACGTTAAACCGAACAGCCAGTTCATAGATCGGCCTGGCATTGATTTCCATATCCGGAAAAATGTCGATTTGGGACGCAAAGGCCCCTTCTTGGGCAAATCCGCAGATACTCGACAGAGGCAAGCGTCAGCGGCGGGATGCTCGATCCGCGCTCCCTACCGATTATTTGTTGTTAACCAACCTGTCGCTCGAACGTCTAACCGACGAGATTCGCTTGCCGAACTTGAACTGGGCTTGTTTTCGGAGTCGGGGGAACATCGGAACAGCGTTCTGCGTATACATCACCAGGTTATTCTGTTTGCCACGTTTGGCGGTGCTGGCGTTCGACAGCCGCTGGGCGCTGAACTTGCGGGGAGGTTGCTATGCATGATGGTTTGGGCGGGGAAGGATCGATCAGCTCTGTTGGAAGCTACAACAATGGGCATGTGCAGGAAGTGGTACGCCAGGCGCATGAGGAGTTGCGACATCTACTGCGGCAGCGGGCCGATGTGATGCGCCGGATTGGCACGGTCAAGCAGACCATCGCGGGCCTGGCGAACCTGTTCGGTGAAAGCGTGTTAAGCGAGGAGCTGTTGGAACTGGTGGACCGCAAAAGCAACGGCCGCCAGCCGGGCTTCACAAAAGCCTGCCGCATGATCCTGATGGAGGCGGGCCGGGCCATGAGCGCCCGCGACGTCTGCGATCAGATTGGGCAGAAAATGCCGCCCATGCTGGCTCGACACAAAGACCCCATGGCCTCCGTTACGACCGTGCTCAATCGGTTGGTGGAATACGGAGAAGCGCAGGCGGTACTTCTAAGCAATGGCCGGCGTGCCTGGCTTTGGATTGCAGACGCAAATGCCGATGATCAGAGTGGGAGCAGCGCCACAAGCTCGCCCGCAGCCTAGAATTGCTTTGGTCGCTTTGCAGTCCGTCCGGTTATTTTTCCGGCGGAAGCAGCATTCCCTTTTCCAAGTGCCTGGTTACGTGCGCGTAAGAAGCCGCATGAGGGTCGTGAGTGACCATCACAATCGTCTTGTGAAAATCCTCGTTCAAGCGCTTGAGAATCTCCAGAATCTCGGTCGCCGAGTGACTATCCAAATCGCCGGTGGGCTCGTCCGCAAGCAACAATGTTGGATCGCTGACGATAGCGCGAGCGATCGCTACCCGCTGCTCCTGCCCGCCCGATAACTGCTTCGGAAGATGGTTGACGCGGTCTTCAAGTCCCACCAGCTTCAGCGCGGTCATGACATGTTCGCGGCGCTGTTGCGAATTCAGCTTGGTCAGCAGCAGGGGCAACTCCACGTTCTCAAAGGCAGTCAGAACCGGAATCAGGTTAAACGTCTGAAACACATACCCGATGTGTTCGTTGCGCCAGCGGGCGGTTTGCGAGTCGTTGAGACGGAAGATGTCCTGTCCCTGTACCAGCAGTTCACCCGTGGTCGGCCGGTCGATGGCCGCAATCATATTCAGCAGGGTGGTCTTGCCCGAGCCGGACGGACCCATGAGCGCCATGAACTCGCCGGTGGCAATATCGATAGAAACGTCATCGAGTGCTTTTACCTCGAAGGCATCCCGCTTGAAAATCTTGCTCACACTGCGAACTTGAACCACTTTTGCAGTGGTGGCGACATTGGTTTCAGCAACTGTGCTCATGATTGCCCCTTAATTTTGATATTTTGCCCGTCTTTCAGATCTGCTGGCCCGGCAGTTACGACTTCTTCGCCGCCATTCAAGCCTTGGAGTAAGACTCCGCCGCTGCGTTGCGCGGTGACGTGCACAGGCCTCTCCAGTATTTTGCCTTTGAAGACGATGAAAACAACCTTTTTGCCCGAGCGATCCCGAACCGCGTTGGTCGGCACGAAGACGCTCGGTGGGCCCGAAGCGGTAGTGGTCTTTGCCGGTTCGTCGGCGATGAACTTTACGGTGGAGTTCATCTCCGGTCGCAAGTAATCGTCCGGGTTGAGGATCTGGACCTTCACCTGGACAGTCGCTTTCTGGCGATTCGCTTCCGGCGAAATCTCAGCGATCACGCCCTCATACTTGCGGTCCGGGAAGGCATCAATCGTGACGATGGCTTTTTGCTTTCGTCCGAGGCGAGCGAAATCGTCCTGCGCGATGTCGAGTTCGACCTGCAGGTCTTTCAGATCAGCCAGAGAAAATACCGGTCGCGCCGCGCTGGCAAATTGTCCGGTAAGAAGCTCACCCTTTTCAACGCCGCGATTGAGAATGGTACCGCTGATGGGAGCATGAATTACGGTTGCGTCCAGTTGTGACTTCGCGTAGGCGGCCTGGCCTTCCGCCTGCATCAGCGCGCCCTTGGCGCGAGCGATCTCCTCCGCTCGCGGCCCGATTTTTGATAGCTGATAGGTTTGCTCGAGCGAGTGCACGCGCTGCTGGCCGGCCTCGTACTTCGCCGTCGCATCATCGAGAGCCTGCCGGGAAAGGACGCCCTGCTCGACGAGGTTCCTGGTGCGGTCCAGCGTGACCTTGTCATTCGCGGCCGTCGCGCGGGCTTCGCTTAGATTGTGTTCCGTCTGCTGGATTTCTTGTGGCCGGGAACCGTTCTGCAGCTGCAAAAGCTGCGCACGGGCGCTTTCTGCTGCACCTGCGGCCTGCTCGTACTGGGCGCGGAATTCCTGATCTTCCAGACGGACGAGAACCTGGCCTTCTTTGACGTTGTCGCCTTTCTCCACGCCAATCCAAGCCACGCGTCCTGTGACCTTGGAGTTGGCCTCTATCTTGTGATGGGCCACGATGTAGCCTGTGGCCGAAAGAACGACGCCCGCGGTGGGATCGCCACTACTTTCCACCGTGGCGCGGGCGGTCTCCACTTCCGGAGCATCGGAAGACAACAAGCGATAAGCGAGCGCACCTAATCCAAGCATCACTACCAGCGCAATTCCAACAATTATGATTCGCTTTGCCCACGGGGAAGGTTCTCCAGCGTCTCCACGCGCGGAGCGGTCGATCCGCAGTCCCTGCAAATCCTGGTGTTTTGTGTCAATCGCCATAGTCAATCACTATTCACACGCACAACATCTCGGGCGTCGCGGGTGCGGCACGTAGAAAGTCAATCCCGCAGCGCGGCCAGAATCTCTCGTCGCGAAGCGTGCCACGCGGGGAAGATTCCGCCAAGCAATCCCATGATCAATGCAAAGACCATTGCAGCGGCGACGACGCCAGGTGTCATCTGCAGGCCGAACACAACCTCGCTGAACGTAACCTGGTTTTGAGTTCCCGTGGTCATTCCGTTGAACGGCAGCATGAGCAGGATTCCGACGACCGCACCCAGCAACGAAAGCAGCACGGCTTCCAGCACAAACGAGGTCAGAATGCTTGGCCGCGAGAATCCAATCACCCGCAGTGTCGCGATCTCGCGCGAGCGGTAGGCCACTGCGGCGTACATTGTATTCATGGCGGCGAAACTCGAGCCGATGGCCATAATCGCCGCCACCAGCCATCCGATGAATTGGATCACCGCGCCGGACTTGGTCTGGGTAGCGTAGTACTCCGGTTCCAGCATGCTGTCGAGCTTGAGCCGTTGATCGTTGCCGACGCGATTCTTGAGAGCGTCCGCCGACACTGCATCAGTGGCTCGCAGGTACGCCGAGCTGTACACGCCCTGGCGGTCAAAATCGGAGGTCATCTGGTTCACGTCGCCCCAGATCTCCGATTCCGCGGCGGTTCCGCCCGCATCGAAGACGCCCACCACTTGCCACGCACCTTTGCCGAATTCCACCGCATCGCCGACGTTGGCGTTGGAGAAACGCTTGTTGATGCTCTTGCTCACCACCACTTCGCGCTGTCCGGGGGTGAACCAGCGTCCTTGGGCCAGCTTGATCGCGGGGCGCAGCTCGAGACCATCCTGCATCATGCCGCGAACTGTGACATTCACGTCACCAGAGCCATCTTTGCGGGGCAACACAATGACCACGGTGATCTCGCCGGAGACCAAAGGATCCCCATGGCTGTCTTTGGCGATCCCCGGCAGAGTTTTCAGGACCTGAAAGTTGTCGGCGGGGAATGGGCCTGTAAGTTCGCTGGTCGAACCTTTGCGCAGCACGAGAACGTTCAGAGGATTCCCGCTGGACTTGAATGCTTTGTCGAGTCCTGCCAGCAGCGCCATGATGAAGACCGCAGTGGTCACAGTCAGAGCGATGCCAAGAGCGGTCATGACCGTCAGGCCCTTGCGCAGCTTCATATTGCGGATGTTGTAGCTGATGGGGATCGCCATAATTTTTTTCGCTAGCCGATGTGGCGCAGGCCCTCCACAATCTTCAACCGCGATGCGTTGTAAGAAGGAATGATCGCGCTGATGAAGCCTACCAGTGCGGCTACTACCCAGGCCACTAACATGGTGGATGGCTTTACCTGCAGAGCCCCGGCAAAGCCTCCAGCCTGGGCCGCACCCTTTCCTAGCAGAAATGCCACCGCGGAACCGGCGATCCCGCCCACCAGGGCCAACATCACCGCCTCGCCCACAAACAAGCTGAGGACAGTCCCGCGAGTGAAGCCGAGCGTCTTGAGCACCGCAACTTCACGCGTGCGCTCACGAATCGACATGGCCATGGTGTTGGCGGAAACCAGAAGAATCGCGAAAACAACCGCGCCACAAATGCTCAGGATGAACGCCTTGACGTTTCCTAACATTGCCAGGAATCCAAGCTGGAATGCGGCTTCCGTCTCGGTCCGCGTCGGTTGAGGAGAGTTGCGGAACATTTCGTCGATTGCGGGACCGATCTTTTGAACCGCCTCCGGCGAATCGGCCAGGATAGTGTAGAACCCTTGCTGACCTTTCATGTAGGGCACGGCTTCTTCCACATATTTCTGGTTGTAATAGAGCGCCTGCGTGGGCCGCGGTGCTTTGAAAATTCCTCGAATCGTGAGTTCGAGATTGGTCGGGAAGATTGTCCCCGTGACGATGATCTTCTGCCCAACCTTCCAGCCAAATTCCTCTGCCTTCTTGCTGTCTACGACAGCGCCCGCACGGTCGCGCTGCCAGGCTATGACCTGGTCTTCAGGAATTTGCCAGTCCTTGTAGACCTTGAAAAACTCGTCTGGGTCCGTACCAAACTGAGCGAAAAAGTTCCCCGACTTGTCATCCTTGTAGACGCCGCCGAACCAGTTTTGCGGGACTACGACTGCAACCCCGGGCAGAGCACGGATCTTTTCCCGGTAGAAGCTCGGCATACTGAAAGTGAGGGAAACTTTGTGCCGGGTCACGAGCCG
>WNFG01003378.1_pt1 | contig 15310 bp, 10 predicted proteins | sample 5400431 | NCBI WGS metagenome assembly WNFG01 (sample SAMN13153346, study PRJNA577476) | soil metagenome | isolation source: 120 cm saprolite under Douglas fir tree site 2 hole 3 replicate 2 | place: USA:California | collected 2015-04-18 | reverse complement strand
TCATGGTTTTTGCGCCCGCTATTACCGTGAGCATCTTCGATTCAGTTTCGGAGAACGCGAGATGGAAGGGCTGCGAGCCTTCCGTCATTTATGCCAAAAACACGAGCTGCTGCCAAAACGCGACTTCGCGTTCAACCTCATCTAGCCGGCCCTTTTGCGCGATGGAGGCGATTACGGCGGAGTTAACGCGAGCGCAGCTGAAGCACTAGGGCCTAGTCTCTTTGGGCGCGTTCATGTTCGGACCGGTCTGACCGCCGGGGGGCGTCCATTGCCCGACGATGTCGGCGCCGAAAATCCACTCATCCTGAAGCGTTCCGTTTACGGAGATGGTTTTTTGGTAATATTTCCTCAGATTAATTTGTTGCTTCTCAAATTCAGTTTCTCTGCGAGCGCGGGTGAGGCGCAAGAGCGTATCAGGATCGTTCAGGAGACTTAATCGATATGCGCCATCGACCAGGACAACTTTTCCGGTGAACACCCCGGTCTTGCGTTCGAGCTTGGCCGATTGTTTTTGTTGATTATGAGTAAAATGCTCTCCGAGTTGTCAGGAAATGCCCGGCAGATAAAATAATCGGTGCAAAGCCGCGTAGAGGAAACCCTGATCGGCGCGGAGCAGCGTAGAGTGTTTACGCGGCAAAGCCGATGGATCGTTATTCCGCCTGAGGAACTCAATGACGATCCAATTCCGTGGAGCGAAATCTGCGGCTGCGAATGTATCGCCCGGCTCTTATTTCGAAAAGGTTTCCACACCGCCGATGAAGTGCAGGCGTTTTTGCAGCCGCGCCTGAAATCATTGAGTGATCCATTTTTGCTGCCGAACATGGAAGCGGCGGTCACGCGCATTTTCACGGCATTGGATCGACATGAACGAATTGTCCTTTTCGGAGATTACGACGTCGACGGAGTCACCTCGCTCGCCTTGCTGGCTGAAACGCTCCGCGGATATGGCGTTGCGCCGGATTTATTTCTGCCGCTGCGGATGGAAGAGGGCTACGGCCTGAGTCGCGAGAGTGTCGAGCGCTGCATTCAACAATATCATCCCCAGCTTCTGATCGCGCTCGACTGCGGAACATCGTCGGCCGCGGAGATTGTCGATCTTGGCAAACGGGGCACGGATGTGATTGTGCTCGATCACCACGAGCCGAAATCCGCCCTGCCAGAGTGCGTCGCGATTGTAAACCCAAAGGTCGATCCGACGTCGCCTTTCCACTATTTGTGTAGCGCCGGAATTGTTTTCAAGCTTTGCCACGCGCTTTTGAAAACGCGGCCGGTCGATTTTGATCTCAAATCAAAACTCGATCTGGTTGCGCTCGCAACCGTTGCCGACATCGTTCCGCTTCGCGGTGAGAATCGGACGCTTGTCCAGCGCGGCGCGATCGAAATCGCACGATCAGAGAGGCCGGGGCTCAAAAAGCTGATTGAAATCAGCGGAGTGAAGCCGCCGATTTTTACCGAAGACATCGGTTATCGGCTGGGGCCAAGGTTAAATGCAGCCGGTCGTTTAAGCACCGCGGAAAAATCGCTCCGGCTTTTGCTGACGCAGGATGAAAACGAAGCGAGAGAACTGGCCGAATTTTTGGACAAACAAAACCGCGAGCGACAGGACGTTGAAAAGCAAATTTTCGCCACGGCGGAGGAGAAGATCGCGAAGGAGTTCGATTCCAATCGTGACGCCGCGATTGTCATTCACGAACGCGGCTGGCATCCGGGCGTGCTGGGTATTGTCGCTTCACGCATCGCTCACAAATATCATCGGCCCGCAATTGTGATTGGTTTTGACGAGAATAGCGTCGGGAAAGGAAGCGGCCGCAGCATTGAAGGCTTCAATTTGGCCCAGGCATTGACTCGATGCGCGGACAAGATCGACAAGTACGGCGGACACGAAATGGCCGCCGGGCTTACCATTCAGGAGAAGAATCTCGATCTTTTCGCGGAACAATTCCGTCAAACGGCGCGCGAGCTATTGTCGAATAAAGATTTGCAGCCGCAACTGCGGCTCGATCACGAGATCAGTTTCTCGGAGTTGAACTTCGATTTTGTCGGCTGGCACGAAATGCTGCAGCCGTTTGGCAATGGGAATCCGCAGCCGCTTTTTCTTGCGCGCGCAGTTGAATCGGTCGCCGCCCCGCGCGTCGTAGGCGAAAGACATTTGCAGTTGCGTTTGCGGCAGCGCAATTATCATCAACGCGCGATCTTTTTCGGCGCAGCTACCGACGCGCTTCCGAAGCAACCGTGGGACATTGCTTTTCGGATCCGGCCGGACGAATACAAAGGTGAAACACGTTTGGAGATGCGAGTGGAAGCAGTGCGCGAGTCCGCGCCGACGACTTAATGGAAATTTCGCAGCCGCTTGAGGAACTCGATTGGATCCCCCGCCCGAAAATTCTGGCGCTGCGACGGCTTGGCATTACCACAGTCGAGCATCTGCTAACCCATTTCCCGCGCCGGCACGAAGATCGGAGTGCGTTTCCGGAATTCCCGCGCGATGAAAGCGACGTCCCGATCTGCCTATCCGGCGAAGTGATCAAGACGTCGCTTCGGCGTTTCGGTGGTTGGAAAAAGATTTTCGAGGCGACATTACAGGAACTGAACGCAAACGCGCTCAGTCAACCGCTGATCTGTCGCTGGTTCAATTTGCATTACGTCCAGAAAATGATCGCTACCGGCCAGCAACTCGTCGTTTTCGGCAAGCCGCGACTGCGCGGGAAGCGGATTTGCATGGATCATCCCGAGTTCGAAGTGATTGAGAACAACGAGGAGAGATCGATCCATCTCCGCCGGATCACGCCGATCTATCCTGCGACCGAAGGTCTTTCGCAGCGTGCGCTGCGCAGCATGATTTATCGGCTTCTTCAGGAGCTTGATACCGAGCCGATTGAGCCGCTGCTGCCGGAGAACCTGAAAAATGGAGATCGCGGCGAAGCGATCCGCGCGATTCATTTCCCCGAAACTTGGCAATCGCTTAATGCCGCGCGTGAGCACCTCGTCCTTTCGGAATTCTTCGCGATGCAAATGCTAATCGCGTCCCGGCGAACGGACTCGCACGCGCGCGTGAGCGCCGCGCATTGCGGGCGAGGGGAATTGATGCAGAAATTCCTGCACGCGCTTCCATTCGAACTGACAACAGCACAGAAAAAGGTCATCGCCGAGATCCAGAGTGATCTGGCCGCGAAGTATCCGATGAATCGGCTTTTGCAGGGTGATGTCGGTTCGGGAAAGACAGTGGTCGCGATCGCGGCGATTCTGCTCGCGGTTGAGGGTGGTTATCAGGCGGCGTTCATGGCGCCGACGCAAGTTTTGGCGGAACAGCATTACACGGTTTTACGGCGTTGGCTCGAACCGCTCGGCGTCAAGTTATCGATCCGAACGGCTGCGCGCCAGGAAGAGAGTTTCTTGCCGTTGGTGGAAGGCAACGAAAACGCCGACGTGATCATTGGGACGCACGCGTTGCTTTACGAAAAGGTTTCATTTTCGAATCTTGGTCTGGCAGTGATCGACGAGCAGCACAAGTTCGGGGTGGCACAGCGCGCGCGCCTTACGAGTCGCGAACCCACGCCGGATGTGTTGGTGATGACGGCGACGCCCATTCCACGAACAGTCACGATGACCGTTTACGGCGATCTCGATGTTTCAATCTTAGACGAAATGCCGCGTGGCCGCGGCAAAATTGTCACCGCGGTGCGAGATTCCTCAAAACTGGGCGAAGTGCTGACTTTCTTGCGCACGCAATTGGAAGCCGGACGTCAGCTCTATGTTGTTTATCCGCTGATCGAACAGAGCGAGAAACTCGAAGCAAAAGCGGCCGCGGCGGAGTACGAACGTTGGCGCGAACGTTTGCATCCATATTCCTGCGAATTACTTCATGGAAGGATCCCCGGACCGGAAAAGCAGGAAATCATGGAACGATTTCGCCGCGGCGAAACCAAAGTGCTGATCAGCACGACCGTTATTGAAGTGGGCGTCGATGTTGCAAATGCAAACGTGATGCTGATTGAAAACGCGGAGCGATTCGGTTTGGCCCAGCTGCACCAGCTTCGTGGCCGGATCGGTCGGGGCGAGCACAAATCGTATTGTATTTTGCTCACGTCTGAACCGTCGTCAGAAGCCGCAGCCAAATTGGCCGTGCTCGAGAAAACGAGCGACGGCTTTGAAGTTGCGGAAGCGGATTGGGAGCTGCGCGGTCCAGGCGATTTGCTGGGCACGGCCCAGAGCGGTCTGCCGGCGTTGAAGATCGGCAACCTGAAGCGGGACGCAGAGCTGATGCGTCGCGCGCGGGCGGCGGCGATGTCGATCTTTGCCGCCGACCCCAGGCTGGAATCGGGGCAAAATCAACGTTTCCAACAGTTGATTGTCGAACAACAGGGACGAACTTTTTCGAACGTTAGCTAATGAAGAACTTGCTGAAATTTTTTGCCTTTGTCGCGCTGCTCAGCCTCGCAATCTCGGCGTTGTACGATTACCGCTTAAAGCATGGCGGCTTGAGCACGCTCCCACGCACTACTCCGGAGAAATATACGCTCGCGTCTTCGCCGAGTGTCGATCCAAAACAAGTCGCTTCGCTTGAAGCGTTGAATCGGGAACGCCGATCGCTGGTCAGCAGTGTCGTGCCGTCGGTGGTCGCCGTGAAAACGACCAAGAAGATCGCGATTGAGCGTCAAAATCAGCTCGATCCGTTTGGCTTTTTCTTTCGGCGACCGCGCGGATTTCAAAGTCCAAATGACGATGCTCTGGTGCAGAATTCATTGGGTTCGGGCGTGATCGTGACCAATGAAGGTCACATCATTACGAACACTCACGTGGTCGACCAGGTGGACGAGATCGAAGTGCAGCTGAGCGACGGGCGCACCGAAAAAGCGCGTTTGGTCGGTGCCGATGAGCAAGTGGACCTTGCGGTCCTGAAAATTGATAGTCCGGGAGTGAAGCCGCTCAAGCTGGCCGATTCCGACACCGTTCAGGCGGGCGACTTCGTTCTGGCAATCGGCAATCCCTTCGGTTTCGAGGAAACGGTCACGGATGGAATTGTAAGTTCAAAAGGACGGCCGAATCGCGCCGATGTCTTCGGCGATTTAATCCAGACGAATGCCGCGATCAATCCAGGCAACAGCGGCGGGCCGCTCATCAACCTGAGTGGTGAAGTGGTTGGCATCAACACTGCGATCATTTCGCGCAGCGGCGGCTCGCAGGGCATCGGCTTCGCTATTCCTTCCAACACCGTCCGCACCGCGCTCGAGAGCTTGTTGAAGAAGGGCCGGATTATTCGCGGATATCTCGGCATCCAGATGCGAGTTCCGCAATCGGGGCAACCTGCCCCCGCGAATGAAGGCGTGGTGGTTGATGAAATCGTTCCTGGATCGCCGGCGGAAGATGCGCGCCTGCAGCAAGGCGACGTCATCCGAAAATTTGATGGTCGTGAGGTGAGGACCTTCGCCGATTTACGCAACCTGATTTCGCAGGCGGACTTGAATAAAAAAGTTGAACTGGAAATTGTGCGCGCTGGAAAATCAATGACCGTGGCGACGCAAATTAAGGAGCAGCCGGTGGGTTATCAAACCGGTCGCGTTACGCCGCAACAAACGCCGACCCGGCCGACGCCCGGCGAAGAGAATGAAAGCGGCAATGCGCTCGCCGGAATCCACGTCGGTCAGCTAACTCCCGATTTTGCGCGCCAACTGGATCTGCCGAACGGCGTTCATGGCGTTGTGGTAACCGCGGTTGACCCTGACGCGGGTGCCGCCGATCTCCAAAAAGGCGACGTGATAGAGGAAGTGAATCAGCAAGCGATTAATTCCGTGGCCGATTACAATAAAATCATCCAGTCGCTCGACACGCGTCAGGCGCAGGTGCTTTCGGTTTGCCGGCATCGGGTGAGATCGTTTCTTGTCTTACGCCCGCGTTAATCGTGGCAGTTGCGATATCTTAGTGGGGTCGTGGAGCTTCCGAAGCGGGGGCGACGTGAATAATGTTGTGCTCACGAAAGTCCAACGCTCGAAACCTTTGATTAGCTTATGAAAAAACTACTGTTTGTGTTTGCGCTAGGCGTCCTGCTTTTGCCCTTTGCACCACTGGCGAAGAGCCAGGAAGTTTCGATTGATTTCTTCTATAACAACCTGAACGGCGGGAGCTGGATCGAGGTTGGTAATTACGGGTACTGCTGGCAGCCGGATGTCGCCGTGAGCGATCCCTCGTGGCGACCATACTCGGATGGGTATTGGGCTTACACCGATCTTGGCTGGACTTGGGTCTCGTACGAGGATTACGGCTGGGCCACTTACCACTACGGGCGCTGGGTCAGGCTGGCCGACTACGGCTGGGTCTGGAGACCCGGTTATGAATGGGGCCCGGCGTGGGTTTCCTGGCGCTTCGGCGGCGGTTATTGCGGTTGGGCGCCGTTGCCGCCTGAGACGGAAGTTGTTTACGAAAGCCGACCGCTTACCGGCCACTTGGACGTCGAGTTCGATATTGGTCCGGCTTATTACAATTTCGTGGACGTGCGTTATATCGGCGAGCCCGTCCTGCGCTCTCGTATTGTCGATGTGAATCAAAACGTCACCTACATCAACCAAACGGTGAACGTCACCAACATCACTTACAAAAACAAAACCGTTTACAATTACGGTCCGGACCTCAACGTCGTAAATCAGTATTCGAGCCGCCCGATTCAAAAATTGAAATTGGAACGCCAGGCGAACGTCGATGTTAACGCGGCGGCAAAATCAGGCGGCCTAATGAAAGTGCAAGGCAACTCGTTGATGGTGGGGGCTCCGACTACAATCAAGAAATCTGCTACGCAAATCGCCCCGCCAACGGTGAAAACGAAAGTGACGGACGTTAAAGTTGAGAAAGGTTGGTCGGTTGCGGGCGACGCGAATGCGCAAGCGCAGTTGAAAGAGAAAATCAAGACCCAGGATCTCAAGAAAGTTCCGCCAACGACAATTGGCGGAAACGCCGCCGCGGCCGCAGGGGCTTCAGTTTCGCCGGCCGCATCGTTGGCGCCCGGAATGGCGCCAGTTGAGAAAGGCAAAAAGGGCAAAGGGGCTGAGCAATTCCAAGCGGGCGCGACCACGAGTCCGGCAGGTGCTCTAACGTCCCCAACAACGAGCCCGGCGTTTCCTGAACGAGGAAAAAAGAAAGGCAAACTGGGCGAGCAGGCTCAGTCCGGCGCGAGCTTGGCACCCACGGAGTCTCCTGGAGCCGCGGTATCCCCATACACTCCAGAGTACGGCAAGCCGGGTAAGGGCAAACGTGGCGAAAAATTCGGTGGAACACCGCCGCCAACTGGCCCGATTGCTGGTCCTGAAGGGCTGACTGCGCCCGAGGGAAAACAGAAAGGCTTCGAACGGCAGAATGTTGGCCCAACTCCGGGTGGTGCTGCTAGCCCGGGCGAAAACTTCAATCAGCCGCGCGGCAAACGTAGGCAATTCGAGCAGCAGCAACCGGGAACGTCACCGGCCAGTGCAACCAGTCCCGGTGAAAGTTTCAATCAACCAGGCGACAGGCGGAATAAACGCGTCGAGCAGCCGGGGACGTCGCCATCCGGTCAAGAAGGTGGCCCTCCCGGAGCTCAGGGCGGTCCTTATGGCGAAGGCCGTGGCAAACACAAAGCCGAAGGCATGAATGTGCCGCCGGCGGGTGGCGGACAAATGCCAGCCGGAACCGGACAACCAGCCGAGAAAAAACACGAGGGCAAAGGAGCAGGCGCAACGCCAACGCCCGGTCCGCAGTAATCCCCGCGCTGGAATCAAATTGAAACGAACGGCCGCGATTTACTGGGGCCGTTTCGCGTACAAGATCGATCCGCCGAAGGACGGATTCGCCGTGGCGAACAATCAAAGAAGTTCGGCAATCTGAACTGCGTTCAATGCGGCGCCTTTGAGTAATTGATCGCCTGAAACCCAAAAGGCGAGACCGTTCTCCAGCGCGCAATCCAGGCGCACTCTGCCAACTTCGCAGTTATCTTTGCCGGCGACATTCAGCGGCATCGGATAACGATTCTTCTGTGGCTCATCTACGAGCTCCAAACCCGGCGCCTTTGCTAAGACCTCGCGTGCTTGCTCGACTGAAACTTTGCTTTCGAACTCGGCGCTGACCGCGACCGAGTGGGCGCGATAGACCGGGACGCGCACGCACGTCACTGAAGCGCGAAATTCCGGCAAATGCATGATCTTGCGTCCCTCGTTTTCCATTTTCATTTCCTCTTTCGTGTAACCACTTTCCAGGAAAACATCGACGTGCGGCAAAACATTGAACGCGATCGGATGCGGGTAAACCTCCGCCGGAGATTGTCGATCTTGGGCCGCCGCTTCGACCTGTTTTTTCAATTCATCGATCGCGCGCGCACCGCTGCCTGAAACGGCCTGATAACTTGCGGCGAAGACGCGTCGAACTCCAAAGGCGCGATGCAATGGGTAAATCGCCATCAACGCGACTGCGGTGGTGCAATTGGGATTGGCGATTAGTCCACGATGTTGTTTTGCATCCTGTCCGTTGATTTCCGGAATCACGAGCGGAACATCCGGATCCATTCGAAAAACGGAAGAATTATCGATCACGGTTGCGCCCGCTTCTCGCGCAACCGGCACGAACTGTCGGGAAGTTTCTCCGCCCGCGCTGAAAAATGCGATGTCGATCTGGTTGAACGAATTTTCGCGGAGTTCTTCCACGGTGATTGCCTCGTTGCGAAATTTGACTTTCCTGCCAGCGGATTTTCCGGACGCGAGGGCGCGAATTTTCGCTGTCGGAAAATGTCTCCGTTCCAGAACCCGCAACAGCTCGGCGCCAACCGAGCCGGTCGCGCCTACGACCGCGATGTGATATTCTTTTTTCACCGCGGCGAATTGTAAGGCCGCTCTTCATCGATGCAAAGCGCCCGAACAAAGATCGACATCTCCATTGGGGATCAACGCCTCACGTTGACCAGCGACGGCGAAGTCCTCCGTTCTTATCCAGTTTCCAGTTCACGTTTTGGAATCGGGACTGAGGAGGGCAGCATGAAAACGCCGCTGGGTAACTTTCGCATCGCGGAAAAAATCGGTCACGACGCCGAACCTGGAACAATCTTCAAAGCACGCGTCGCGTTTGGTCCGGACGATCCTTTACCCGAGACGGAGGATCTCATCACCTCGCGCATCCTTTGGCTCGACGGCATGGACGAGGAGAATGCGAATACGCGTGAGCGATTCATTTATATCCACGGCACCAAGCATGAAGACAAAATCGGGATGCCCGCGAGTCACGGCTGCATCCGGATGCGTAATGACGACGTGATCGAATTATTCGAATTAGTTGATGAAACCACGCAGGTGGTCATCCGCGAATAGCTTGTACGGCAAAACATCCAAAAAAGCGTTGCTTCGATGGTGTTCCACGCCTAGAAGAACCGGAACAACACACCGAAAGGAGGCGAGAATAGATTGAAGTTCATCAAAGCGATCATGATCATGGCCGTTTTAGCCGGTGCTCTCAGCTTGGGAGCCTGCGCTCAACACAAAGAAGAAGCGGCTGCACCAGCTCCCACAACGGGCTATCACAAATAACTAACTGCCGTGGCACGGGCTTCCAGCCCGTGGCGCCGCCAGTCCGGTTTCGGACCATCGGCCGGACGCCGCTGCCACGATGGTTTACAAAGAGGCCAGGTCGCTTTGGCGGCCTGGCCTTTTCCCATTTAAGGTAACAGCGTGAATTTCAGATGCGTTCTGATTTTTGCGCTCGCCGTCTGCGCGAACCCCATGTTCGCGCAGGACGAGAAATCGATCAACGATCTCCGCAACGCGCTCATTGCGCTTTCGCCGCGCACAATCGACCCACGTGAGGCGGCGTTGATGTCCGAAACCGCGCATCGGACGTCTCGCCAGTGCGCTCGGGACTACGGCGTGCATGGCGACCCTGCGATTCACAACTACCTGATCCACATCGGCGTGAAGAAGAAGGGAATCTGCGCCGATTACACCCGCGATATCGGCGCGTGCCTGAAAGAATTTCATTTCAAGACCCTCGTCCTTCACTGGGGGGCTGCGTACGCAAAAGAATCGGACGAGAACAATGCTTTGGTGGTCACTGCACTGAACCAGCCTTTTCAGGACGGGATCGTGCTCGATGGCTGGCGCAGAGGCGGCCGATTATTTTGGTGCCCGGTGAAAAATGACCACGAATACGAAGCTGGACGCCGCGGCTTGCTTGGTCACTTGGGAGGACAGCTGTATACCGGAATTACAGCATGGAAAGAGGATTTGCAGGAAACCGCCTTGCTCCAGGAAAATCAATCCGCCAGAGCAGAACCGAAGCGCAAGCGATAGACGCGCCACCGCCTTTCATTTGCTCGAGTTGTCACTAAAATTGGTCTCATGAAATTAAACGGTAGCCCGCTGTCACTCGAGGAGATTGCCGCCGTTGCTCATGGACACGAATTGGTGCAAATCGCGGCTTCGGTGCGCCCGCGCATTTTGGCGTCGCGCAAAGTGGTGGACGACATCGTCACGCGCGAAGCGGGTGTGTACGGCGTCAACACTGGCTTTGGCAAGCTCGCGGACGTGCGGATTCCGCGCGACGAAATCGGCGCGCTCCAACTGAATCTCATTCGCAGCCACGCCTGCGGAATCGGTCCGCCACTATCGGAGCCGGAAGTTCGCGCGATGATGTTGCTGCGCGCAAACGTCCTCACGCTTGGATTCAGCGGCGTTCGCCCGGGAGTTATTGAGCTGCTTTGTCAGATGCTTAATCAGCGCGTGCATCCAGTTGTTCCGGAAAAAGGATCGGTCGGCGCAAGTGGCGATCTCGCGCCATTGGCGCATCTCGCGCTAAACTTGATCGGCGAAGGCGAAGCGTTCTTTGCCGGAAACAGGATGGACAGTGGCGAAGCGCTCAAGGGGGCGAAATTAAAGCCAGTGAAGTTGGAGGCCAAAGAAGGTCTCGCGCTGTTGAACGGGACTCAGGCGATGCACGCAGTTGGTGGACTGTCGATCTCGCGCGCGAAACGCCTGACAAGTATTGCCGATGTTGCCGGCGCGATGACGCTCGAAGGTTTGCGCGACACGCCTGTTGCGTTCGATCCACGTCTGCAAGAAGCGCGTCCACATCCCGGGCAGAAAGCGGTTGCTGCTCACTTGAACTCGCTCTTGCAGGAAAGCGAGATTCGAGAATCGCATCGCAAAAATGATCCGCGCGTCCAGGACGCCTACAGCGTGCGTTGCATGCCGCAAGTGCACGGTGCCGTGCGCGATGTTCTGGCTCATTGCGAACAAATTTTGTCGGTCGAATCCGCGTCCGCGACCGATAATCCACTCGTGTTTGCTGACAGCGGCGACGTCGTCTCCGGTGGAAATTTTCACGGCGCGCCGCTCGCGTTCGCGTTCGATTATGCCGCGATTGCGCTCACCGATCTCATGAGCATCAGCGAGCGCCGCATCGATCGACTGGTGAATCCGGACAAGAGCGAAGGGCTGCCGGCATTTCTGGCGCGCAACGCAGGCTTAGAATCAGGTTTCATGATTGCGCATGTCGCTGCGGCCTCGCTGTTAAACGAAGCGCGTGTGCTTGCACATCCCGCCAGCGTGGACAACGTGCCCACGTCGGGTGGCAAAGAGGACCACGTGTCGATGGGCATGACGAGCGCGCTCAAATTGCGGTCGATTGTCGATCTTGCCGAGAATTTGTTCGCGATCGAATTGCTCGCCGGCGCTGAAGCGCTTGAACACCGCCACCCGTTGCGCGCCGGCAAAGGTGTCGAACGCGCCTTTAAACTCGTTAGGGAAGTCGCCAAACCGCTGACAGCAGATCGGGCACTCTCAGGTGACATCGCGCGGGTGGCCCAGAAGATTCGCGCCGGCGCATTCGATAATTTATGAGCGGGAACCAATCCGCCAGTCCAATGCCAGTGCGGCTCGCACCTCGGACTCTTCGCGCTCCGCGCGGGAGCGAATTGAGCTGCAAAGGCTGGCACCAGGAGGCGGCCATGCGGATGCTGATGAACAATCTGGATCCGGATGTCGCCGAGAATCCGGATCAACTGATCGTTTACGGCGGCACCGGCCGGGCCGCGCGCAGTTGGGATGCATTTGACGCGATCGTTCGTTCGCTCCGCGAATTGGAAAACGATGAGTCGTTGCTGGTTCAATCCGGCAAACCGGTTGGAAAATTCCGGACACACGATGAAGCACCGCGTGTTCTAATCGCGAATTCAAATCTTGTCGGCAACTGGTCGAATTATTCTGAATTCAATCGGCTCGAGCGACTCGGCCTGACGATGTACGGCCAGATGACTGCCGGTTCGTGGATTTACATTGGAAGCCAGGGCATCGTGCAAGGAACATTTGAAACTTTCGCTGCTGCTGGAAGAAAACATTTTGGTGGTTCCCTAGAAGGAAAATTTGTTCTGACCGGCGGGCTCGGCGGAATGGGCGGCGCGCAACCCCTTGCTGCGACGATGAACGGCGCGGTTTTTCTCGGCGTCGAAGTCGATCCAGCCCGGATCGAGAAAAGATTGAAGAGCGGTTATTGCGATAAGATCGCGCGCTCGCTTGATGAAGCGTTGAAGATAATTGAAACAGCGCGCAACGATCGACTTCCGCTTTCGGTCGGACTGGTTGGCAATTGCGCTGACGTTTTGCCCGAAATTGTGAAGCGCGGGGTTGTTCCCGATGTTCTCACCGATCAAACGAGCGCGCACGACGCGCTCAACGGCTATGTGCCGAATGGAATGCCGTTGGAGGACGCGCTCGCGCTGCGGAGAAAGAATCCAGACGAATACATCGAGCGCTCGATGCAATCGATGGCAGTGCACGTTGAAGCCATGCTGGCGTTACAAAAGAAGGGTGCGATCACGTTCGATTACGGCAACAACATTCGCGCCCAGGCGCAGAAAGCTGGTATCAAGAACGCATTTGATATTCCCGGCTTCGTTCCCGAATATATTCGTCCGCTTTTTTGCGAAGGCCGCGGCCCCTTTCGTTGGGTCGCGTTGAGCGGCGAGCCGGAAGACATCGCGCGCACGGACAAGCTCGCGCTCGAATTATTTCCAAAAAATCAAACGCTTGCGCGCTGGATGAAACTGGCGAAAGAGAGGATCCAATTTCAAGGATTGCCCGCGCGGATTTGCTGGCTCGGTTACGGCGAGCGTGCGGAGTTCGGTGTCGCCATGAACGAGCTCGTCAAACGCGGCGAAATCAAAGCGCCGATCGTGATCGGCCGCGATCACCTCGACGCTGGTTCAGTCGCATCCCCGAATCGCGAAACCGAAGGGATGATAGATGGCAGCGACGCGATCGCCGATTGGCCGTTGCTCAACGCGCTCATCAACACGGCCGCCGGTGCGTCTTGGATTTCAATTCACAATGGCGGCGGTGTCGGCATCGGTTACTCGCAACATGCCGGAATGGTCGTGGTTGCTGATGGCAGCGAAAATTCGAAACGAAGATTGGAGCGCGTCTTGACAAGCGATCCGGGAATGGGCGTGCTTCGCCACGCCGATGCCGGTTACTCGCGCGCAATCGATTTCGCGGCGAAACACAAGATCGACATCCCAATGCAGCCCAAGCCGCGCGATTGAGCATGCAAAAGCTGATCGAGTGCGTGCCGAATTTCTCGGAAGGGCGGGACGAGAACATCATTAGGCAAATTAGCGATGCGATTAAGTCGACTGACGGAAGCGGCCTTCCGCGGAATTAAAAAAGCGGCGGAGCTGATCGATATGCGCAAACACAAAGGCGCGCATCCGCGCATGGGCGCGACCGATGTTTGCCCGTTTATTCCGGTGAGTAATGTCAGTTGGGAAGAAGCGATTGCCTGCGCGCAACAGCTCGGCAAGCGCGTTGGCGAAGAATTAAAGATCCCAGTCTATCTCTACGAAAAAGCCGCCAAGGATAAGTCGCGGTCTAATCTCGCGGTGATTCGCGCCGGCGAGTACGAAGGTTTCTCTGAGAAGATAAGACAGCCGGAATGGAAACCTGATTTCGGGCTGGCGAAATTAAACGAGAAGGCGGGCGCGACCGCGATTGGCGCGCGAGAATTTCTTGTCGCCTACAACGTCAACTTGAACACGAAATCTGTCCGACGCGCCAACTCGGTCGCGTTCGACGTTCGAGAGCAGGGTCGGTTCAAAACGGAAGATGGTACGCCTTCGGGAAAAAAGGTTCTCGACGCAAAGGGCGAGCCGGTCCGTGTTCCCGGAATGTTGAAGCACGTGAAAGCGATTGGTTGGTTCGTGAAGGAATATGGGATCGCGCAAGTTTCCATGAACCTGACTAACATCGAGGAAACGCCGTTGCACGCGGCGTTCGACGCCTGCTTCGAAGCAGCGAGCAAACGCGGTCTTCGTGTTACCGGCTCAGAAATCGTCGGCATGGTTCCAAAAAAATGTCTCACCGATGCCGGCCGCTATTTTTTGCGAAAACAAAAATGGTCGGAAGGCGCTTCCGAGGAAGAACTGATCGATATCGCCGTCCGCTCGATGGGACTGAGCGAACTGAAACATTTCGATCCAAAAGAAAAAGTGATTGAATTAAAGATTGAATCCGATTCGAAATCGCTTGTGAAAATGAACCTGCGCGAGTTTTGCAATGAAACATTGAGCGATTCTCCCGCGCCGGGCGGCGGATCGGTCGCGGCGTTGATGGGCGCGCTCGGGGCGTCGCTTGGGGGAATGGTGGCGAACCTCTCGGCTGGCAAACGCGGTTGGGACGATAAACTTGAGTATTTCAGCAAGTGGGCGATGAAAGCGCAGCAGCTCAAAGATGAGTTGCTGGGGCTCGTCGACGAAGACACCGCCGCTTTCAACAAAGTGATGGACGCGTTGGCGTTGCCGAAACAATCCGCGGAAGAAAAAGCGTTGCGCGCAGCCGCAGTGGAATCAGCGACGAAATACGCGGCGGAAATTCCACTGAAAGTGATGGAAACGGCGTCGAAATCGTACGAGTTGCTGGCGGGAATGGCCGAGAAGGGGAATCCGAATTCGATTTCGGATGTAGGTGTCGGAATTTGTGCGATCCGTGCGTGCATTGATGGAGCAGCGTTGAATGTTCGGATTAATCTTGCCAACCCGAAGGATGAAAAATTCAAATCCGATCTTCAGAAGAAAGTCCGTAAACTGCAGGCAGATTCAGAGTCTGCGTTCAAGAAGATCGATCAGATCGTGCAGAGCAAACTGACTTGAAGTCTCTCGCTCTTCTTCACGCGTCGCAGCTCGTCACGTTGGCGGGTCCGAAACGCCCGCGCGTCGGCAATGAATTGTCCGACCTCGGAATGATTCGCGGCGCCGGAATGCTCATTCGCGATGGCAAGATCGATATCGTCGGGCCGAGTAACGAAATCGAAAAGCAAG
>WNFG01002534.1_pt1 | contig 15313 bp, 18 predicted proteins | sample 5400431 | NCBI WGS metagenome assembly WNFG01 (sample SAMN13153346, study PRJNA577476) | soil metagenome | isolation source: 120 cm saprolite under Douglas fir tree site 2 hole 3 replicate 2 | place: USA:California | collected 2015-04-18 | reverse complement strand
CGCGACAGATCTGATTTTCGTCCCTTTATTTCAGCTGCGGTCGGGAAACGTCCGCGCTCGTGCGGGCATCTGAGACTACAGTAACGGCTCGGCCAACTTGGTCGGTGCTAGGAAAAAGAGGAGACGTAAAATGAAACTGCTACGGTTATCAAGTGTACTGATTGGTGTGGCTCTGCTCAGCTCTTCTGCCATGGCGGGCCCAGTGGGGCTAAGAGGGACTGAGCCCAGTCAGCAGAACATGTCCGAGGAGAAAACGTACACAACGATCGGAGCACTGCTGGACCGAAGGGAAGGTTTGGTCGAACAGGCGAGCATGACGCGGGGCCGGCATTTTCAGGAGATCTACGGTCAGCGCCTTACCAACCTGGATGATCTAATCACAAGGCTGAACGCCGGGGAGTCAGTCTCTCCAGAGGAGATCGATCGCGCAATGCAGAAGTAGCAACGCTCGCCGCCGATACGGGTGACTAAATTCCCGTATCGGCGGTAGCTGTCTCGCAACATTCAAATTCTTAGAAGAACCAGGTCGTGCCCACACCCAAGGTGATTTGGTTTTGGCGGTTCCGGAACTTGTTGTGGTTGCTGAAGAACGATGCGTTCGAATGGTCCCAGCGCAGTTCCGGCCTCACCAAGAGCATCGACGCGCCGGCCTTTCCAATAGGGATCTTCGTGTTCAAGGTGGCCGTCAGACCATAAATACTCTGGGGTACCCCTGTCGTGAAACCGTCCCGATCCCAGTAGTACTCACCCCGGATACTGGGCTCGAGCCACTCATTGATCGCGTAGCGGGCGTAAAGCGCGGGGCCCATCCAGAGAGCGTCGCGACGTGCCACGACCCTTTCTTCATAACCGAGGTCGTAGTTGGCCATGAAGTTCCAGCCTGCAAAAGGACCGACCATAACCTGGGAATCAAAGAGTTGGCGCTTGTGGGCACTATTATTGAACTGCTCGGGTCCGTACAAGTAGTTCCCGACGAGAGAAAGCCACGGCCACGGGGTCCAACCGATAGAGGGACCAAATGTCTTGCCTAAATTGTTATCAATTGTGGCATTCCAACCATTGAGGAGGTAGAAATCGGTGTAGAAGGTGCCTGTCCAAGGATAGTCTAGATGAATTCCTGAATCCTGAAAGGGAATCGCGTACGTGTAAAAGAAACTGTGCGAGTAGTTCAAGTTTTTCACGGTCTCGATCGTTTCACCGCCGATATGGGTGACGAACTTGCCAATATCAATCCTGAGGCCTTGACCAATTGGCGCAATATAGTCCAGCGACGCTTGCTCCAGATAGCGGTCCGATCCCGACAGCGGCTGTCCCGGAGCCTCCGGGCCAAGGCCTCCGTTGATCGTGTTAAATATAATGTCAGGAGTTTGGCCAGCCGCTAGTTTCAGGTCGAAACCGACGCCGCCGACATCCGGAACCTTCTCGATCTCGAGCTGCGCTTGCGAGAACGAGAAGGACTGATTGTTAACGTCAAAAGTTCGGCCTTCGACGCTAATATTGTGTCCCTTAATAACCGAGAAACCTTGGTTCGCGTTGACAACGGCCTGGTTGGGATGATTGAAATTGTAGTCGTAATACGTGTCGATCAGGCCGCGTATTTTCACGCCATTAAGCCATTCAAATCCGCTGATTTGACCTATGTCCTTCGTATCTGGCGCGGTATAGATGCCTGCTACCGGCCATGAGGCAGGAGGAATCGGCTGCGCTGGCGTGGTAGGAACCTTCGTTTTTTCGAGTTGTGCCACGTAATCGCCGATCGTCTTCGGCGCCGTGGGAGCTGCCGCCGCCTCCGCACCTGGACTCGCGGCCGGAGTTGGCACCGCAATTTCTTTCTTCACCTCCTTCAGTTCATTGATCAGCTCGGTCTGCTGCTGCTGCATCTGCTGTATCTGTGTGGTCAGCGCATCGATCTTCTTCTGCTGCTCCGTCACTGTCGGGTCTGAACTCGTTCCAGCCAGCGCGTAGGCCGGATTGCATATGATGACTGCTAGCAGCGCCACGAGCGCCGACCTCACCAGCCTTGGGACTCTGATGTTCAATCTGGGTTCCTCCTCCCAAGAGACCGTAAGAAGCTCTCTCCCCGGCCCCGCACGCACTTCACGGGCTTCGGGATTGAAGCCCGTTGGCGAGCCCGCAACATCCGTGCCGTGGTAATATCCGGCAAATTGGTCAGAAAATCGTGAATAGACTCTAGATCTCGTGGCGGACCGAACCACGATGCCGCCCTCCAATCGGGCAGATGCTGAAATCGCGGTCATCAATCTGATTTGCGGTGGTCTGGCGTCACGATTGAACGAAGAAACCCTCGGGGGAGGGTGATCGCGGCGGTACGACCGGCAGGATCGGTAACAGAATTAGACCAGCAACATAGGTAACAGATTAGATGTCACGGCAGGAGGTGGAGGATGCCGTGGCGGGAGATCTGTCCCATGGACGAGAAGACGCGGTTTATCGCGGCGGTGTTGGCGGCAGAAGAGAGCATGACGGAGCTGTGCGCAGAGTTCGGGATTAGCCGCAAGACCGGCTACAAGTGGCTGCAGCGCTATCGCGCGCGCGGGCCGGCCGGGCTCTACGAGCTGTCGCGTGCGCCGCAGCGGGTGCCGTGGGCGATAACCAACGCCCAGGCCGAGGCGATCGTGGGGGTGCGCCGTGCCCATCCGAGTTGGGGGCCCAAGAAGCTGCGGGTCAAGCTCAGCGAACGCGCGCCGCACGAACTCTGGCCCGCGCCGAGCACGATTGGCGAATTACTGCGCCGGCGTGGGTTGACGCACGCCCGCAAACGGCGCCGCCAGGCGGTGCCCAATCCGGCTACGCTCACGGTTGTGGTGGCAGCCAATGATCTTTGGTGTATCGATTTTAAGGGCTGGTTCCGCACCAGTGATGACGCGCGCTGTGATCCGCTCACCGTGAGCGACGCCTTCAGCCGCTACCTGCTGTGCGCGCAAGTCCTGGCGCATCCGGACTATGACGGCTGCCGCGCGCAGTTGGAGCGGGTGTTTCGCGAGTACGGCCTGCCGCGCGCGATCCGCTCCGATAACGGCGCCCCCTTCGCCTCGCTCGGTGCGGGCGGGCTTAGCCGGCTCGGGGTCTGGTGGGTCAAGCTGGGCATCCGGCCGGAGCGCATCGAGCCGGGCAAGCCCCAACAGAACGGCCGCCATGAGCGGATGCGCAAGACGCTCAAGGCCGAAACCGCGAATCCGCCGGCCGCCACCCTGGCGCATCAGCAACAGCGCTTCGACCACTTCCGCCACGAGTTCAATCACGAGCGGCCGCATGAAGCGCTGGGCCAGAGCGCGCCGGCCAAGCACTATTGCGCATCGCCGCGTGCTTATCCCGCGCGCCTCGACGATCCGTTATATCCCGCTGACTACGAGGTGCGCCGGGTCCGCAGCAACGGCGAGATCAAATGGGCCGGTGAGAAAACCTTTCTCAGCGCGCCACTCATCGGCGAAGTCGTAGCTGTAAAGGAAACTAATAATGGTGATGGTGAAATCTATTTGGCCCGGTTGCGCTCGCCCTCATCGATGGCGTTACCTTGAAGCTCAAAAGGAGTTCACCACAGCGGCGAGGAGGGAGGCCCTCCTCGCGCTCCACCCCGGCAAACTGAAAAAAGTGTTACCTATGTTGCCGGTCTAAAGTGTTACCTATGCCTCCGGTCGTTCAGGCAATGCGCAAGAGCGCGGGGTCGGCTATCGCTTTTTCGTTATTTCTTTCACGATGCGCGCCGTAGCTTCGGCTGTTGCGTCTGCCGAAGTGCCTAGATACCTCACCGTATTTTCGGGACGGCGAGTAGCGCCGTTGCATCCGCAAGGAAATGTAGCGAGATACACGCGGGTAGGCTCCGGCGCCACAGGTAGAGCACTATCAGAGCCGTTGTCCAGAGAGTGATGCGGAGGGCATGGGCTATATCCCAGGAGGAAGCATGTTCGAGCAAGAAAACGAGATAAGCGAGTATCGCCGCAAGTGAGGTACTGCCCGTAATCGTTTCTAAGCGTTCTATCAGATAGCCTCGCGACTCGATTTCCTCAGTAACAGCGGCCGTCAGCACCATCGCCGCACGCAAGGGAAAAGGAAACAACATCATGGCCAACTGAACATCGCTCGGAACGTGCTTCGGGAGCACGAGATCCAAAAGATGGCCAATCGCGAAGACTACTAGATATCCGCCGATAACCACGACGAGGTCTCGCCAAGACACTCTCCTCAGCCCGATTGAGGCTAACGGTTTCCGCTCCCACAGAACGACCACAAGCACGAGCGCGAGTGAGAAGACCCATTTGAAAACGATACCGCGCTCAACATTGGCGACAAAGTGGCCGAGCGCCGCCGAATCGACGGCGAACTGAGCTGTCAGACCGGCCACCTTAGTTATGTGGACCCCAGAGTCGGCTGGAGGGCCGATGAAGGGCAAGAATGGTGAAACCAAGGGCAGAGCGGCGGCAATAAACAATCCAGCCCAAGTCGCAGAGGAAATGGCTTTCGCTACTTTATGTGGTGCGCTGGAAACTATAGGGGTGCCGAGCAAATCGCTCACAATCTCGCCGTTAGCCGTTGTCGAATCCGATTGCGACCCGCGATTGTGGCTCATGCTCGTGCACTTCGTATTGCGACGAGAGCCTCTCAGCTTTGCCAATCTGGGTCAACACCAGGTGCTTTGGAAAGTCGCGAGGTGTGGGAACGCTGGATCACGATTCACGCGCCCGATCAAAAAAATCCTCTCGCTCCTACACCGGATAACTTAGCGAGCGGTCGCAAAGACTAGAGCGAGCATTGCGGCGTGTGCCATGGCCTTGATGGCGGTGGAGTAAATCGTTTCGAGGCTGACCTCTATCCGCTCGGTTATTTGGCCTCCCCAAGAGATATCGGACTCCGAAATTTACTTCGTCATTGCCAACGGTGTGGCCCTTTCCGGGATGCCAGCGTTCCGAGAGCATCACGGCTCGCAAGAGATCCGGAAGTTGGTCCTTTGGGTGCGTCGTCGCGCAAATTTGACGCCCGACGAGCGTAATAAAATCGAGCGAGAAACGTCTGAAGAAAAACGCGCCCATGAGGAGGTGATGCTGCAAGGAGCGCTGCGGGATGATTTTGATGGAGCGCACTAATAGTGGCATTGGCACAAAATTAGCTTTACGAAGAGCCCCGAGCGAAGTCGCAGGGAGCAAAAAGTAAGAGGAGGAGAAAATGAAGCGAGTAACCATGTTGCTCGCAGCGGGACTCGTGTTACTCGCTGCAGTCAGCCTGCCCATCGTCAGGGCAGGTGCCCAACAAGCCGTCGTCACGGACGACAACCTGGACCAGATGATCGCGAACGCCAAGACGCCCGCAGATCACGAGGCGATTGCGGCATTCTACGACCAGGAGGCTGCGGCGGCCGAGGAAAAAGCCAAGCTCCATCACTCCAATCACAAGACCTACGAGAAATATCCACCGTTCCGCGGTCTTAAAGCCGCACCTAACATGGCTTACCACTGCGATGCCCTCGGGAGGTATTTTCAAGAAGCAGCCGATCAAGACAAAGCGCTAGCGGCTGGGCATCGCGAGATGGCCAAGAAAGCGGAAGGAGGTCACTAAACCCATAATACGCGAGCGAGAAGGCACAAATGACGCAAATAATAATGCGGCTCGCAGCAGGGCTCACGCTTCTCGCTGCGGCCGCCTTGCTCTCAATTCGGGCAGGAGCTCAACCCGCCGTTGTGACTGATGCCCAGCTGGACAAGATGATAACAAACGCGAAGACACCCGCCGATCGCGAGGCGATCGCCGCGTACTTCGACCAGGAGGCTGCAGACACGAAGAAAAAAGCTGACCTCCATCGACGCACGGCGGAGACGTATCGAAATTTGAAGATTGCCAAACCGGTCTATATGGCTCAGATGTGTGACAATATTGCCGCAATGTGGGACAAGATCGCCGCAGATCAGGAAAAGCTCGCGAACGCACATCGCGAAATGGCCAAGAAAGCTGGCGCAGGAACCTGACAATGGGTTGGCAACGGGTGGGGCGGCGCCAGCCGCTCTGCCCGCGCCTTGATCCGGACGCTAACAGCCTCAGCGGCAACTTTGTGCGATATCGAACGAGCGGATCGAGATGAGCGCACCTATCGAGATGGATCCGGTGTGTGGGATGACGGTCGACCCAGCCAACTTGAAGTGGTCGTCGTCGAATGATGGAAGGATCTACTATTTTTGCAGCGAGAAGTGCCTCGCCGAATTTAAGTCCGAACGGTCGCGTTGCATAGCGAAAGTGTCCGAGGCGCACGATTGTCCCGTGCCGCGAGCTGAAGACGAGAAGCCCGCGGGCGCATCCGAGACGGGCGAATATACCTGCCCGATGCATCCGCAGATCGTACGGCAGGCGCCTGGCAATTGTCCAATCTGCGGCATGGCGCTGGAGCCCCGGACGCCCACTGCAGCAGAAGATAGCCGCGACCTGGTCGGCATGACGCGGCGTTTCTGGGTCAGTGCCGCTCTCACAGCGGTTGTCGTGTTAACAGGAATGGCTGATTTGGTCTCTCCGAAGTTAATGGAAGAACTCCTGTCACCGAGGGCGCTGAGTTGGACCGAGCTGGTGCTGGCTTCGCCAGTGGTCCTGTGGGGAGGGTGGCCGTTCTTCGAGAGAGGCTGGCAGTCGCTCGTGAATCAAAACCTGAACATGTTCACGCTGATCGGGCTTGGTGTAGGCGTAGCTTATGTTTTCAGCGTAATCGCAGCCACGGTTCCGCAGATTTTTCCGGCGTCATTTCGAGGCGCTTAGTCAATTGATTAACCCAGACGGTGAGGCAGTTGCTGCATCAACGACTCTCGCTGTCTTCATTCCAATCTAGCGGAAGACCGGAACACTTGTGGTGAAGCGTTAGCAACCAGCAACCGGGCTCGACTGTATGCCGTACGCTACTCCTTTTGGTCGCGAGGGCGCGTACCGATGATCGGCCAATCCTCAGCGATGCGTCGCATCGCAAGAATCATAGACCGTATTGCACCCTCGTCGGCGTCAGTAGTTATCACCGGTGAGAGTGGTACGGGAAAAGAGCTTGTGGCGCGGACGATTCACGATCAGTCGCCTAGGCGGAACAAGCCCTATGTGGCTGTCAACTGCGCAGCCATACCAGACACTTTGATTGAGAGCGAACTGTTTGGGCATGAGCGGGGCGCATTCACAGGGGCGGATCGTCGTCGCCAAGGACGTTTCGAGCTCGCTAATGGCGGAACACTTCTGCTTGACGAGATCACAGAGATGAAGGTCGAGCTACAGGCCAAGCTCCTGCGAGTAATTGAAGAGCAGAAGCTGCAGAGGCTAGGCGGCACGAACGATATAGCCTTGGATGTGCGTGTGGTGACCGCTTCCAATCGAGAACTGAAAGAGGCCATCCGCGAGGGTCGTCTTCGCTCTGACTTGTATTATCGGCTCGCCGTTTTTGTCATTGAGCTGCCGCTTCTAAGGGAGCGCCTTGAGGATTTGCCGCTTCTGGCGGAGCATTTCGCTCACGAATTTGGCTCAGCAAATGGCAAGCGCTCCCTTACAATTCATCCAGAGTTTCTCGTGGCTCTGAGCGCCTATTCTTGGCCCGGCAATGTACGGGAACTGCGGAACGCAATTGAGCACGCAGTGATCATGGGCAGTTCTGAGCTGTTGACCGTGAGCGACCTCCCGCCCTGGCTGCAGCCAGCATGGGGGGCTCGGACTAGCCGCGAGACCGAGCCGGTCGCCTCATTGAGGGAAGTCGAGCGCGAGTACATCTCCCGCGTTCTGGAATTTACCGGCGGAAATAGGACGCGGGCGGCTCGAATTCTTGGGATGAGCACTAAGACGCTGCGTGACCGCGTGCAACGTTCTCCTTTGGCAGCAGCTCACGCGAAGGCGGGCAAGCAAGCGTAGGCTGCCACTTGCCGGAAGTAAGTCGCGCCTGTAGGAATCACGAAGACCTCCGACATTCGCCTGCGTCTGGCCGGAAGTACCAAGCGAGCTTCAAATTCGTCCTCCCCGTCTCCAGCTCGCTACCTTGAAAGGTAGGTCGTCAAGGGTAACGCGTCGACCGTGACTTTGGGCTAGTGCACCTTGAATGACACTCCGCAACTCCGCAACGTTTCCCGGCCACGGATAGGTCTGAAGCGCAGCAAGACATTCCTGATCGACACTGGGGGGAACCACTTGGTTACGCTGCGCGAAAATCTTGATGAAGTGGTTCGCAAGCGAAGGAACGTCTTCAACGCGTTCACGAAGCGGTGGCAGTTTGATGGAGAATACCTTGAGACGATAGTACAACTGCTCCAGTAATCGTCCTCGATTGACGGCTTCTTGCCAGTTCATCGTCGATAGGGCCAAGAACCGAATGTCGAGTGAAGCTTGAATTGGATTGCCTGACGCTCGCCACTCTCGTTCATCGAGAACAGGTACCAGTCGAGCCTGAAGCTCCGCTGCCAAGCCGGACACCTCGACAATCGCTAGTGTGCCTCGCTTGGCGCCTTCGAGGCAGTTGTCGAAGGCACCTCCCGGGTCTGTCTCGCGACATAGGATGATGGACGGCGGTGAATCGGCTTCGTGAACGGCAGGAGTCTTCGAAGAGTCGAGTAACACGAAGGCGTTGCGGCTGCGGGGCGAGAGGTCATGAATTGTCCGTGCGAAAAAGCGTTTACCTGTACCGGGCTCACCGCTAATGAGGATCGGAACGTCTGTCGGAGCGGCCCGTCTGAGCACTCTGATTACTGCGCGCATTGACTGGGACTCGCTCGGTATAGTCGCAACCGCTATGTCGTGTTTGTGAATTCTGGGGCGGTTCCTTGGCTGCATACACGCGTTCGCCTGCGCTTGACTATTTGCGCTTCAGAAAGTCTTGTCTGCCTGCCACACGGCGCTTCCGACTTGCTCTTCGCTCTCAGTGCGCAGGTACTCGCCCAAACATCGCCAGCGGAAGATTGCGAACCCGCCTCACAGGTGGCATTGAATCCAATTCTCAGCGTTTTGAACCTTTCGCTTAAACATTACGCACGTTCCCATCGTAATCACTCCTTTCTGCGCCCGTCGGCGCAAAGCGCTCTCCGCTGCCTTTCACCCCGCCCATTTTTGAGGCGCAACCGTCTCAGCCAAATCCGGACGGTTGCGCATGATTCTCGATCCGCCAAATGTGCAGCGTGCACGCGTGACAGAGCGAAGCGGCCCGCAGGGCTGGCGCGCTTGCAGTGGAGCATCGGCGCACCGCATTAAGCGCAGCGGAGCGGGAACGGCAGGCATTCCCGCGCCGTGCGGCGATGTGGTTACGCTGCGCCGCCCATAGCAGAGCCGCGCGCTCAGCGGAGCGGCTCGACGGTGCTGAGCGCCTTGATCGCGGTTCGTTGCGCGTAGTCGAGCCGCCGCCTATTATAGGCGCGCTTTTTTGAAAGGTCTCGGGCATGCAGGATTTCGTCCCTGATTTGTTGTTCCGGGAGGCCGCGGCTCGCGGCGTGTAAAGCCCACGCCATGTCAGCGCGATGCAGACCGCCGCCGTACCGACGGTCCCCGTGAAACTCAGTGAGGGGTCGCATCGAGTCTGCGGTCGAAGTCGCGTGATGTCGTCCACGCCGCAGGTTCGGCGACGACTTTCTCTGCCAGCGATTTCACTTCCTCGAGAAATTGGCGCGCTGCGGCGTAAGCGCGTCCCTCGCATTGACACAGTCGTACGAACGGCGACAGGCCGTTCCGCAGGCGCCGCTGGAGGGATCACCCCCGAAGCGGCATGCCAGTTCCTTTTCAGCCTGGGTGCTAAACCTGTGATCGGAGAGTACTTGCTCATGGTTCATCCAAGCCTGAAAGTTGCTCGACGAAGTCTCTACGACGAGGGCTGGCTGAAATCCGCAATCGGTCATTCGCGCAATCGCCTCAGCGCTGAGATCATCGACCAGACTCAACGCATGCTCACGGCTCGGTCGGACGAAGACGTGCGCACCGCGCGCATTCTCCGTTTGAGCCAGCTGAGTGCCGCGTCGATCTGCTCGGCGCTCCAGCCCTCGCGTAGCAGCATTCGCCCGTCGTGCTGAAGAATGCCAAGGTCGAATAGCTCGCAGCCCATCGCGCAGAGCTGCTTGCGGACGACCGACCGTGTAATTGATGCGCTCATTGCTACTACTTCCGCTGGCGCCGTCGGCGGAGAAACTCTGCTCAGATTTTGCGAGTCGCCTTGCCCATCGTCGTTGTGCCATTGCCGTTTCCGATGCGTGCTGTGCCTGGATTCATCGGCGTTGTATTTGGAGCGCGCGCAGGCATGACCGACATGCCGCGAACATCCTTGGGAGCCGACACCCGCTGTCCGCTGTCAGGACCAAGATTGCTGAGCTGCTGCGTCTGTCGACCGAAGTCCATTGCTTTAGCCCAGCCAGTGGCTTCGCTGTTATTGCCCCCGCTGCCGTTACCGAATTGCGCGACTTTGTTGAATCCGGTCTGGAGGGCACTGGTGATCGGCCGAATGACGGTCTGAGCGATAAATGCGGCCTCGAACGCATGGCTCAGGGCGAGGCCGACCGTGCCACCGGCAATACTGGCCGCCATGTGGGGCACAGCGATGCAGACCATCATGAAAACTATGGCGAGAGCGGCATAGATCAGCATGTCGGAGATCGGAAGACTTCCGGAACAGACAGTCGTAACGATCGAGCTCGGCGGCACCCCGTAGGTGGTCCACCACGGTAGCGTTGCAGGGACGGGCTTGCACGCAGCCGCAAGCGCGGCACTCCACTGGTTCGCCATCTGCACGCCGATCGCAAGCACAAGGTAGAAGAAAAGGAGTCTGACGCCGACGCGGATAACATAGCCAAAGTATCCTTCCGCGGCCGGCGCGGTGAATCTGTTCGCCCCCAAGCCCAGCAGTATCACGCCGCCACCGATCACCAAGTAGGCTTCAATCAGGGTCAGCAACAGCATGGCCGCACTGATTACAAATGAGAGCAGAACGATAAAAGCGGAAACGCTCTGAATAATGGCGAGCTCAATGTTAGTCATCAGACTCGCGTTGGCGGGGGCATTAAAGATTATGCTCGCGATATTGCCACCGAGCTGAAGGACTGTTTGAGGACTCAGCGCAGGAAGGCCGGATACCGCGGCTCCTAGCGTCGAGAAGCTCTTCACTACAGCAGTCATCCAAGAGAAGGCGTTTACGATCATGAGGTACACAAAGCCGCCGCTGAGCATGTGCTTGATAAGCCGACCCAAGAAGTGCGAGGCATCGAGCTGACCTTCAGCAGTGAACTGGATCCAGGTCACAAGGATGTCCAGGAGGAGCAGCGCAACAAAGAGTTTGATCGCGTAAGGCTGGATGGCTGAACTATACTTAGTGCCGGCAGTGTAGAATTGTGTCGCAATGTCGTTAAAATTGAAGCTTCCCATTTTTCTAACTCCCGAAGTTCACCCTTATGGTTGGGGCGGCGGAGGAGCATCTTTGTGGAGAATGTCTGGAATCCCAGATGAGGGAGGCGCAGCCATGATTGCATGGGCCTGCTGTTCGGACACTTTCTGTTCGTAGAAGCGCCATGCGCCATAGAGCACTGCGCACACTCCGATCAGCGCAAAGAGAACAACCACTGGCCTTTTGATGTCCTTCATAGCTTCACCTCCGTCCGAGGATTTTATGGCTGGGGCGGCGGCGCCGCATCATTCTTAAGGATGTCTGGGATGCCCGACGAAGGAGGCGCAGAAAGGAGCGCCTGAGCCTCAAGACTGCTCTGGACCTGATTGTTAACCTGGTTCGCCGCCGCGACGTTCTGCGAATTCATCTCGGCGATCACGAGCTGGCGCAACATCTGAACCTGCTGGATCTGCGCGAGCGCGATTTCGTTGCTGACCTGAACCGCCTGCAGATTTCCTATCGCCGTTTGATTCTTGAGCTCAAGGGTTTGCAGCGACGCCTGCTCCGCCTGGAAGTTCTGCGCCTGAGCCTGCGCCGAAGCGAGCGCCCCATTTAGAGTGTTCAGCGTCGTGTCGATGGTCGCCTGCGGACTCTGAACCCCTGCCGTCGAGGCCGCGTTGAAGCCCGGATAGAGTTGCTGAAACTGCTGCGTCAGGCCCTGAAAGGTGTACGAAAGGCCTTCCTGCTCGCTGATCAGATTTCCTAGATTCGTAAGCAGATTCTGGTTGGACTGCCAGACTCCTGCGCTACCTCCGGTCGTATTCTTAATCGCGTACTGAAGCTGCTGAGCCAGGTTCGTAACGGTGGCGGTCTCCTGCTGAAGCTGCCGTAGCTGCCGTGCGAACATCTGGGGGTCGAAGACGATCTGAGTGCCGCCTCCGAACTGGGCGCGAGCAGGAACGGGCCTAGCGAACAAGCAAATCAACGTGGCCACGATCGCGAGGAACCGTGGGGAGCGTTTTGTGCATTTCATTGGCGTATCTCCCTTTGATTGAGACTTCCGTTGGAATGGTACGAATTCCCGTCCGCACCGATCAGCGCTACGACCGGCGGTGGATCAGGTTGTGCGTAGAGCTTCTCGAGATACTCCGCCCAGTCCGGCAAGCCGCGAATCCGAAGCCATTCAACAGTCCAACGGTCGCCGTATTCCTCGATCATTTGCCGCGCGGACAGCACGTCGTCTTTCGAGCCCGCGCCGATAAAGGCAAGAGCCGCAGGACCGAGCGAGAACTGGAACAGGCGCCGTCCGAGCGGCGAGACGTAGTAGTAGTGTCGCTTGGGAGTGGCATCGGCGACGATATCGATCTGCCGATCGGAGAGTCCGAAGCGTTGGTACATCTCACGGCTCGCGGCATTTTTCGCCTCAGCGTTCGGCAGATAGAGCTTGGTCGGACAGGACTCGAGAATCACATCGCGATGAGGCGAATTGGCGATCTCAGCGAGGCTCTGCGTCGCCAGCACGACGGCGGCGTTCTTCTTACGCAGGGTGCGGAGCCACTCCTCGACCTTGGCGCCAAAGACGCTGTTGGTGAGCATGATCCATGCTTCGTCGAGCACGATGAGAGTCGGCCTACCGTCGAGCCGTTGATCGATCCGATGGAACAGATACGTAGCTACTGGCACCACAACTTTCGGTCCCATCGCCATGAGCGTTTCGAGCTCGAAGGTGACGAAGCACCCTTCGAGCAGCACGTCGTGATCGGCGTCGAGAAAACGCCCCAGCGGACCGGCGAGTGAGAAGGCGTTCAGACCGTCGCGCACGGCATTGTCCTGAACCTGGGTGACGAGGTTGCTGATGGTGCGCTGCTCCGGCGGACCTTCACCGACGAGTTCAAGCGCTCTCCACAATGCCTTCCGTTGCGCGGGAACCAGTCGAACGCTTTGAAGTTCGAGCCAGTCTTCGAGGAGACTCTGCAGCTTCATCCGATCGGTTTCGTCGTCAACGCGTGCAAGCGGTTGCAGCGGCACCTCTTCCTCGCCCAGGTCGAGGTGTTGTCCGCCCAGTGCCTTCGTCAGAACGAACGCGGAGTAACCCTTATCGAAGAAGAAGACCTGGCCGTCGGGAATCGCGCGGAAGTTTGCGGCGATCGTGCCGAGTGCGACGCTCTTACCGCTGCCCGTTGGACCGTAAATTCCGGTGTGGCCGGTGTCGCCGACATGGAGGTTGAGCCGGAAGGGTGTGCTGCCGGTTGTCGCGCCGTAGCACAACGCTGGAGTGTCTTTCGGATAATACGGGCAGGGATTCGTCACGAGGCCCGGCCAGATACTCGTCAGGGGGAGAATGTCGGCAAGATTTTGAGTATTGACCAGCGGGCGTCGCACGTCGTACCAGCCATGCCCTGGCAGTGATCCGAGCCAAGCCTCCACCGCGTTGATTGATTCAATACGCGGATCGAAGCCCATGTTCTGGGAGACCTTGAACACGAGTTGCGCGTTCTCATCCGCAACGTCAGCCTGGTCCTCGGTGATGATCACTTTTGGAGTGACGTAGCAGTAGCGGACCGCTCCGCCCTCGGCCTCGGTAATCGCTTCGTCGGCATCAGCCGCCATTTTGAGTGCGTGCTGGTTTTGAAAGGCTGCGCCGGCGCCCGAGCCGAATTGTTCGCTGATGATGCCGCGCAGCCCGAATCGCTTCTGGAACCAGTTCCGCCGGTAAACAGTTAGTTGGCTTATCGCCGTTCGCGGTCCGACCGGAATTCCACGGATGGAGTAGCGATAGCAGATGGGCAGTTCGCTCAGGAACGCGGCCATCTCCGCAAATGAGAAAGGGGGAAACCCGGACAGAGCAACGACGCGGATGTGCCTCCCGCCGACGCGCGGCTTGAATCCTGCGATCAGATCCTGACTGCCGAGAATCGCATCCAGGTAGGTGGGCGTTCCCGGCAACGCGATCTCGCACATGCGCCCGTTGATGCAACTCACCAGATGGGAAAGCAGGGCGTCCATACCCCGCGGGGTGAGCTTCCAGACCGGACTGATCGCATCCTCAAACTCGCGGAGCTTCTGCTTGAACCAGTTGAGTTGTCGCCGCCAGTGGGTACGCTTCGGCGCACCGGAGAGGAACACACCGGCGATCCGCGTCTGTGCATCGGCCGGCGGACGATACGTGATCGTCAGAACGCATCTGGTCTCGAAGTGCTGACCTTCCGCGGAGTATTGAATCTCGCGCTCTCGGTCGAGTGTCGCGCTGACCGGATCGGGAAACGTTCGACCTGCATACTCGCCGCTCGGATGACGGATGAGATCGACGTTGTACATGAAGCCGTCGTCCAGACGCGCGAGTGCGCGATTGCCCTGGGCGCGATGCGCATCGAGTTCCTCGACGCTGGCCGAATTGAGGTCCAGACCGGAGCACTCGAAGGCCGACAGAAAGGCGCCGTCCTTCAATGCGATCGTGTAGTCGTCAATCGGGATCGCATAGTTGAGTTGATCGGGCAGCCCGAGCAGCCTGTCGCGTTTCCGTCTTAAATCCTTGAACTCTTTGAGAAACATATTCCAACCTCTCTACCATTACGCGCGGATCTCCCTCGGTGTCGGCACGGACGGTCGGATTCGTGGCGGCCGCGCAGTAACTGAGGCGCGAGCCGGATAGAGGTCCTGGTAGCGCACATGCCGGACGTAGACCCGACTGAGTTGGGGATCGAATTTCGCCGCCTGCACCAGCGCCCAATGCCCGATCGTCAGCAGGAACGTTCCCATCGCAATCGTGTACCAGTGGAGTCCGCCTCCAAGTATTAGGGCGGCGGCCGTGATCCAGTTGGCGATCGCCAGAGGCCGTTCCGCTCCGGCCAGAAGAATAGGCAGGGTGAGCGATTGATGAATCGCACTCACCCGCCGCTCACTTTCTGCCATCAGCCCATCCTCGTACCTAAAAGAGCGCTCCGCCGAGTGGAAAAAGCGTCGTCATCAGCTGCGTCGCGCCGAGCGCGCACGAGCCGCCAA
>WNFG01011760.1_pt1 | contig 15316 bp, 14 predicted proteins | sample 5400431 | NCBI WGS metagenome assembly WNFG01 (sample SAMN13153346, study PRJNA577476) | soil metagenome | isolation source: 120 cm saprolite under Douglas fir tree site 2 hole 3 replicate 2 | place: USA:California | collected 2015-04-18 | reverse complement strand
AGTGGCATGGGGGCCGCTATAATGCTCCCAAAACTCCTCTGGCGTCATCCCATGCTTCCGGCGTATCAGAGAAATGCGTTTAATCACAGCATTCGCTCACTTTCTTCCCAGGAACGCCTGTGCTGCCTATCTGGGAACCACTGTTTCTGCCATCACCGCCCTTGCCATGTCACGGAACTGGATCGTCTCACATGTGTTCTCTGTCCGGTTGCAGTCCTGCCAGTCCTGCCACACATACTCGATAGCGAAGTATCCAGCGTAGCCAATCTCTTGCATGCGGGTAATTACGCGGCGGTAATCAATCGTATTTTCCTGGAAGATTGTTTGTAACCTGCCCGCAGCCGCTCCGCGACAGTGGAAATGGCGAGCATAGGTCAACAATGGTTCAATTTCGGCATCGGGAATGCCGGCGAAGGTGAAATGCGTGTAATCCAGTGTGAGTTTCAGTCCTGGCGTCAGTTCGACCAGGTGCGCCAGTTTCTCCGGCGTATCCACGTTCGAGCCGAGGTGTCCTTCGACCGAAAGCGCGATGTCAAATTTCGCGGCGTCGTCGACGCGCCATTTCAGCGCTTCTGCCGAGCGCCGAATGGATGACTCCCAACTCTCGTCGCCGAAACGCATTCCCGGCAACATCGTCATCCCTTTCGCGCCCAGACGGCGCGCCATTTCAAGCATATCGGAGAAGAGTGCAGCGGCTTGCTCCTGTTGTTTGGGGTCGGGGTGATTGGGAGCCATCGTCTCGAAGTCCGTCCAGGGCTGCCAAAAGAAATCGGCCAGTTCCAGTCCTGATCGCTCGATACGCTCTTTCAAAATACCTGACCACATGGGGATATCGGAGCGCACCATTTCAGGGCGGACGTGTGAACGGTTGCCGAAGAGCGCGAGATCTACTCCCTCGACGTCAAGGAGCTGGATAAGGGCTAGCACACGGTCGTGAGGAAGCAACGGCCAGGTGAAGTCGGCACAAGCCAGTTTCATGACACCATCCTCCATAAGAGCCGCCCGGCGCGCTGCGCGTGTGCTACCGGCTAACTTCCAGGCGAAATCGCTCAGAACGTAGCCAGCAGCGCCGCTTTCACACTGGGCGGCCGTGTATTATCGAGCTAGAAGGTATACTGGTCCAGGTTGCTATTGGTGAAGACCGTTGGCGGACCTGCGGTCACAGTCCCTGCTGTGCCAACCGTAAAGCTGCCGAGATTGCCGCAGGTGAATGTGTCGCCCTGCTTACCGGTGATCTGGTGCGTCAGTATAGCGTGCATCGCGCACATGGCGACCTGTCCCTCGCGGCTGAAGCCCCACAGGGCAAACTGCTTGACGCATCCTGAAGTCACGTACGACTCCATCTGTTTGGGGTCTCCCAGACCGGTCACGACGTACTTGTTGCACATGCCCTCCTGCTGTATGACTTGCGCGGCGGCGGCCACGGCAATGGTGGTCGGCGCAATAATGCCCTTGATGTTCGGGTACGCTTTCAAAACACTCTGGGCATATTGAACCGCTGTGGGTGTTGAGTCATCGGGGGGATTGATAATCGTCACCAGGTGCATGTTCTTGTATTTCGGGTTCGTTTTCAAGTCCTGGACGAGCAAACTATTCCATAGCACCTGGTTGCTGTCCGTCGCCTGGGCCGAGAGAATGACAAAGTCCCCGGTGTAGTTGATCTGCGACCCGAGCATCTGCAGTTGGATATCAGCGATTTGCTGGGCGCTGGTTCCCTCGACATAGGCGGTGCGGCCTGCAGGAAGAACATCAGAATCAAACGAGACGACCGTCACGCCATTTTGTTGCGCCCGCTGCAGGGCCGGAGTCACCGCAGCCGGGTCATCAGCGGAGATAAAGATACCCTTGTATCCATTGGCGGCGGCATTATTGATGAACTGTACCTGCTGAGTAGCCGAGGACGTGGTGGGGCCGCCGTAGGTCAGTTGATAGCCAAATTGCTGTGCGAATTGCTGTGCGCCCTGGTCGGCCTGCGTGAACGGCGGAATGCCGGTGAATTTTGGGATCATATACAGCTTCGTGGCTGTCGTTGGGGTGCCTGCCGTTGCAGAGCCTCCCCCAATACTGTTACTGCCACCGCAGGCGCTCACAAGCAGCGCGACTAAGATAAACGATGCACAGAGCGTGAACAGCCCACGATGGCGTAATGGTGCCGCACTGGGATACAGTTTAATGTTCATAACGAACCTCCATTGCTGGTCGCTGTGGCTCTGAGATGCCACAATACATATCACGTTAGTACGGGGATACGAACTCATGGAACACTTTTATACCCTTCCTCATGGGTCGAATGGTCCTCAACATTGATCGATGCAGTCTGTGACACCTCCTCTGTTTCTGATGTTGCTGATAAAGCAATGCTAGAGCGATGTTCTCTCCGGCGAAACCGATTGCGTACAGCGCCGATAGCCGCTCCTCCGCTGATGGCAATGATCAGCAAGATACCGACGCTGATTGTTTGCTCCTGACCAGAGAGTCCTGCCACGCCCAGCCCGGTCTCCAGCACCTGCAAGAGAATCAGCGCTAATACCACGCCCTGAATAGTGCCGCTTCCTCCGTATGCACTGACCCCTCCGAGGATGACAGCGGTAATCGCCGGAAGGAGTTGATCGGCTGCCATGTTGGCTTGAGCCGTGTCAAAATTGCCAAGATAGAAAATGGCGGCAAGCGCAGCAAAAGCGCCTGCGATGACGAAGACGAGGATGCGCGTGCGAGCGACAGGGACGCCGGAGAAACGGGCAGCCTGCCGGTTGCCGCCAATGGCAAAGACGGATTTGCCGAAGGCTGTCCGGTGGATAACGAACGCGAGAATGGCCGCGCAGATAAGCAGAATAGCCGAGGCAATTGGAAAATCGCTGCCAAACAGCCCTCCCGATCCAAGTTGCACGAGCGACGCCGGGAAGTTAATGATGGCCTTTCCCTGCAAGATGAGAAAGGCAATACCTGTATACGTACTCATTGACCCCAGCGTAACGGCCAACGAGGGAAGCTCGAACATGACCACCACTAACCCATTGACGAGTCCCAGAATACCGCCTAGAATGATGGCTAATCCCGCCGCTACCCAGATATTCATCCCATGTTGCCAGAGGACAGCCATCACGACGCCACAAAGAGCGAGCGTCGAAGCAATAGAAAGATCGATATCGCCGGTCATAATCACCGGAGCAACGCCCAGCGCCAGGAAGCCCAGAACCGTAGCGTTGAGGGCCATCGTTTCGAGATTGAACGGCGTGAGAAAGTTACTCGATGCCGCCGAGCTGCCTGCCATCACGATCACAATCAGCAGGCATAGCCCAACCTCCCAGCGCGTGATCCAGTGCAGGGCAACATTGATCCAGGAGTTAGCCGCATCACCGCGAGAGGAGGAACGGCGAGGTTCTGTACCCGGAGGGCGACGAGCCACTGTACTCACTGCTGAACCTCCGTTTTTACGATCTGAGGCGTATCGTTATCTGACTGGCTCCTGTTACGAGTAGCCGGTTGTTGCGAGCGTCGCATCAGCACAGCGTAGAGAGCAACGGCGCTAATAATAGCAACCCCCTGCAGCGTTTGCTGAGCAAAGATCGATATCTTGAGTAGAGCCAGGACATTTTCAATTTCGAGCAGAAGCACCGCGCCGAGCGCCGCGCCGAGAGGCGATCCCGATCCACCGAAGAGGCTAACTCCACCCACGACCGCCCCCGCGATGACCGTCAGTTCAAACCCTGCTCCGGCAGTAGCATCGACATTTCCATACTGTGCTATGTACAGAAGGCCCCCAAAACCGGCAAGAGCGCCACAAACCACAAACGCCTGAATTGTGCGGCGGCGAGTCGGGATAGCCATGTACCGCGCCGCCTCTGGATTCGACCCCATCGCATAGAGATCACGTCCCCAGCGCAGTATTCGCATCACGAAACTAAACAGCACAACCCAGACCACCGCAATCCATACAAAACTGCCAACACCCAACCACGACGTTGTATAGAGCTGGCTCAGCCACGTCGGAAGCTGATAGGCATACACTTGGGACCCACCGGAAACCACCACTTGCAGGCCACTATAAATGGAAAGTGTCGCCAGCGTGGCAATGATAGCCGGCATACGGGCAAAGCTAATCAGGACACCATTTATCGACCCCAAAACGATGCCAATGAAAATAGGGAGCAAAAGTGCGACAAGTATGCCGCCAATCCCGCCCAACTGGCCGAGCAGCGAACCGGTGATAAAAGCTGACAGGCCGAGAATAGCCCCGACGCTCAAGTCGATTTGCCGGGTCAGCAACACCAGGGATTCACCAATGGCGACAATGGCAACGACCGCCGCATTATTGAGCAATTCCCGCAGGTTTACCCCGTTACGAAAGGCGGGGATGCTGATCGCCGCAACAATGCTGACAATGACAACGATAGAGATCAACCCAACCTCGCGAATGCGAAACAGTCTTGCCAGCCCGAAGCGACCTCTCTCCCAAAGGCCTGGTCTTACCAGAGGAGCGTTCATGCTGATGCCTCCACGATTGACTGTAACCCAGAAGCAGCTGCCATCACCGTTTTGCTGTCCACAGGGCAATCGAATGTGCCAGTGACACGACCTTCGCGCATAACAACCAGGCGATCACACATTGAGCGTACCTCCTCCATTTCGGAGGAAATAAAGATAATACCGACGCCGGCCTGCGCCAGTTCGGAGATAATCGCCAGGATATCAGCTTTTGCGCCGACATCAATGCCATGCGTCGGCTCGTCGAGAATAAGAATGCGAGGCTCAGCAGCAAGCCATTTCGCCAGGACCACCTTCTGCTGGTTGCCACCGGAAAGTGCACTCACAAGGCGGTCGCGGCGTCCCGGCTGCAAGCGCACACGCTGCGAGAGCAGGTCAGTCATGCGATTAACTCTCCTTGTCGACAGAACGCCGAACCAGGAGAGAAGTCTTTGCCAGATGGGCATGGTGGTGTTCAACGGGATGGTCATGGTCGGCACCAGGCCATGCATCAGGCGATTCTCCGGCAAATACGCCAGGCCACAACTGACAGCATGATGGGGTGAGCGCGGGTGGAATGAGTAGCCAGCGAGGATAATTTGACCGGCGTCGATAGGATCGATGCCGAATAGGGATTGAGCAAGCTCTGTGCGGCCAGCGCCGACCAGACCAGCAAAGCCGAGGATCTCTCCCTGTCGCAAGGTGAACGACACATCTTCGAAATAGCCCTTGTGGGTCAATCCTCGTACTTCCAGCACTGTGTCACCAAGCCTGGCAGGCTGTTTGGGATAAAGAGTGGAAATCTCACGTCCAACCATGTCGCGAATAAGCTCGGGGATAGTGACTTCCGTAGTAGGCTTCTCTGCCACCTTTTGGCCATCGCGCAGCACGATCACGCGATCTGTCCACTGATATACCTCTTCAAGACGATGACTGATAAAGAGAATGGTCACTCCGCGGGCTTTCAGGTCGCGCACGATCTTGTACAAGGCAGCAACCTCGCGGGCAGAGAGAACGGCGGTTGGTTCATCGAGGATCAAGAGCTGCGCTCCAATGGAGAGCGCCTTCGCAATTTCGACGAGCTGCCTCTCGGCTACGCGCAATTGATAGACCGGCGTTTGTGGATCAATAGGCAGGTCAAGTTGCTCCTGGAGGCTACGCGCCCGTTCACGCATCTGACTCCATGCAATTGTCCCCCGGTGGGTCAATTGATGCCCGGCAAAAATATTTTCTGTGATGGAGAGATCAGGAAAAAGCATCGGCTCCTGGTACATCGCGGCGATGCCTGCTTCGCGTGCGGCACGCGGATTCGTAAAAACCCGCTCAGTTCCCTGGACGACGATGTTACCTTTGATCGGCTGTATGACACCAGTCAGTATTTTGACGATGGTCGATTTGCCCGCGCCATTTTCACCGACAAGCCCCACAACTTCGCCACGGGCTAACGAAAAGCTCACTGCGCGTAGCGTCTCTACAGCGCCGTAGCTGTGGTGGATATCATGTAACTCAACGACAGGTGCCATGAGCAATCCCTCTTGAAGTTCTCTCGTTAGCTCACAGAAGGAGGAATTGTAAACGTTTCCGGCTTCGATACCAACGATTGTAGCATCCTGATAAGCCTAAGTCAAGGCTTTTTGTGTTAGTCTAAGACACCAATTATGGAATTCCATCTTGTACTGATGTCCGTACATATATTTCAATCGAGATAAATCTTCTTCTCATCCCACGTGAATAACTCTCAGGAGGGATTGACAGGGAAGATATCGAATGATATAACTAGAAACGAAACTGGAATCGTTACTAACACCTCCGTCTATAAGGATGGGGCCTATCTTCAGAAAAGGACTACCAGTCTCATGTCATCGCAAAAGATATACTCACCCGACCGGCGGCAATGGCTGCGTACCATGCTCCTCATCCGGTGCTTTGAGGATAAGGTGCAGCAACTGTTTATGCAGGGACTGGTTCCCGGCACAACCCACCTTTGCCAGGGGCAAGAAGCAGTATCGGTAGGCGCCATCAGTGCCATTACCTCTGCTGATTACCTGACCATTACGTACCGCGGACACGGCCAGGCATTGGCACGAGGAATAGATCCCGAAGGAGCCTTTGCCGAATTAATGGGCCGCGAGACCGGCCTTTGTAAAGGGCGCGGCGGCTCAATGCATTTAACAGACTTCTCACGTGGGCTGATCGGCGCTTTCGCCATTGTCGGTGCCGGGCTACCGGTGGCGCTAGGCGCGGCGATGTCGGCCAAACTGCGTGGTACGTCGAGCGTTGCACTCACCTTCTTTGGTGATGGCGCGACCAATATCGGGACATTTCACGAAGCGCTGAACATGGCAAGCGTGTGGAAAGCACCGGTAGTGTTTATTTGTGAAAATAATCTCTACGGCGAGTACAGCCCAATTCGCACAACGACGCCCGTTGATGACCTGGCAATACGAGCGACCGCCTACGCTATGCCAGGCGTGACCGTCGATGGCAACGATGTCGATGCTGTCTACAACGCGACACGTACCGCCGTTGAACGGGCGCGAGCCGGAGAGGGACCGACACTCCTCGAATGCAAAACCTACCGCTACAGTGGCCATTCGCGCACCGACCCGGCTAAATACCGCAAGCCTGGTGAGCTTGAAGCATGGAAGAGCAGAGACCCCATCATACGCCTGGGCGAAGCTCTGGCCTCCGAGGACATCATGAGCATTGTTGAACAGGATGCCATGCGCCAGGAAGTGCAAGACCTGATCAATGCGGCAGCAGAGCGAGCCGCGGCCGCTCCGTGGCCCAAACGAGAGGAGATTGAAGAAATGACCTACCGGCAGGCGATCCGCGCTGCGCTTGCTGACGAACTGCGTGCAGATAGTCGTGTTATTTTGCTGGGGGAAGATATCGCCGCAGCAGGAGGGTCATTCAAGACTACCGAGGGTCTGCTCGACGAGTTTGGACCGGAACGTGTAATCGATACGCCGATCTCAGAAAATGGCTTCGTCGGGGCCGCTCTAGGAATGGCTGTCACCGGAATGCGCCCGGTAATTGAGATCATGTTCGCTGATTTTTTGCTCAGCGCCAGCGATGCCATTGTAAACGAAGTCGCGAAATTTCGTTTTATGTCAGGTGGTCAGACAGAAGTGCCATTAACCATCCGCGCTATTGGTGGGGCGACAGGCCGCTTTGGCACCCAACACTCGGCGACTGGGGAATCATGGCTCTTACAAACGCCTGGTCTTAGAGTCGTCGCCGCCAGTTCGCCCTCTGCCGCATATGGGCTCTTGCGTGCAGCGATACGTCTGAATGATCCGGTGATCTTTCTCGAACACAAGGGCATGTATACGCAGAAAGGACTGGTGGATCGCACGGGATCCTTGCCGCAGGTGGGACGTGCCGACATTGTGCGTCATGGCAGCGACGTCACCATCGTTGCCACACTTTTGATGGTGCCACGCGTACTGCGCGCTGCTGAAGCCCTGGCCGCAGAAGGTATCGACGCAGAGGTGATTGACTTGCGCTGGATCACCCCTCTGGATAGTGAGACTGTCGGAAACAGCGTGTCGCGTACTAACCGCCTCGTCGTCGTTGAGGAACAGGTTCATCCTGGCGGTTGGGGAGCCACGCTCATCAGCCTGCTGGCGCAGCAGGGATTACCCCGCAACACCCGTCCGCGCGCTGTGAGCATGCCAGATGCACCTATCGCTTTCAGCCCGGTGTTAGAGGACGCAGCTGTGCCGGATGCTGAACGAATCGCCGCGGTGGTACGCGCACTCGTACACGAACAGGGGAGATGAAACAGCTATGACAACATATGATCACACGGCCGGTGAATCGTACCTTGCCCTTTCTATGCATAGCAAGCTCCCCAGACTGACTATTGAACGGATTGAGACGGTCGCGCTGCGCGTGCCCCTGCACCAGCGCTATAGCGGCAGCGCGTATTCGATGGTCAATCGCTGTACGATCATCACGCGACTCTATACCCATGAGGGAATCATTGGCGAGGTATACACCGGCGATACCGACGCGGAGCAGGACGCCATCGTTCGCATCATCCATGAGGAGCTGGCGCCCGCCCTGGTCGGTCAGGATGCCACGTACCCTGAGCGGTGCTGGCAATTGATGCAGCCATCGACTTACAACATCTTGAGAGATCGGGGGCTGGCGCTTCAGGCCATTGCGTGCGTCGATGCGGCTATCTGGGATGCGTTCGGCAAGGCGCTTGGACTGCCGCTCTTCCGCCTCTGGGGAGCCTATCGCGAAGCGCTCCCGATCATCGTGATCGGGGGATACTACGGGCTTGATCGCGTCCAGATTATGGAGCAAATGCAGCGCTACGTGCAAATGGGCTTTGCAGGTTGCAAGTTCAAAGTGGGTGGCGCATCACCAAAAGAGGACGCAGAGCGTGTGAAAGCCGCTCGTGAGGCGGCGGGCAATGACTTTATTCTGCTCGTTGACGCCAATCAGGGCTACACACGCGATCAGGCCGTGGATTTCGGCCGGCGTGTGGACGATCTGGGCATTCGCTGGTTCGAGGAGCCCTGTCGCTGGATGAATGATCGTCGCTGGATGCGCGACGTGCGTCATATGACCGGTTTGCGGGTTGCCGCCGGGCAGAGTGAGTTTACGGTGGTCGGGGTGCGCGACCTCATCGTCGACGATGCCATTGATGTCTGCAACTTTGATAGTTCCTGGAGCGGCGGACCGACGGTCTGGCGCAAGGTGGCTGGCCTGGCAGCAGCATTCGGGGTCGAAATGGGGCACCATGAGGAACTGCAGGTATCCGCCCATCTTCTGGCAAGTATTCCACATGGGACGTATGCAGAGTGCTTTGACCAGGATCGCGACCCGATTTTCTGGGGGCTTTTCAAAAATCACCCAGTCATTGCTAATGGGATGTATGCGTTACCCGAAGGACCAGGCTTTGGCCTTGAACTCGACACCGATTTCATTGAACGCTATCGCGTGGGTACGTTCGTGACTCCATCGTAAAAAGCGAGAAAAAGGGTAGAACATTTAAGCGGTGAGCAAGACCAGGAAAGGGGTTGTACAGTCGTGGCAAAAGACATCCTTATGCCGAAACTAGGCTATGACATGACCGAGGGTAAATTGCTACACTGGCTGAAACACGAAGGCGATTCAGTCAAGGCAGGTGAAGCCATTTTCGAAATTGAAACTGATAAAGTGAATCTTGAGGTGGAAGCATCCGATTCTGGTATACTGCAGCACATCCTGGTTCACGAGGGAGAAGTAGCTGCGGTAGGTGAGCGTCTCGGCGTGCTTGTCGTGCCAGGAGAGCAATGACACTCATGTCTGCTCGGAGCGGTAACTCTATGCATGCTATTGGGGTGGATGCTTATGAACCATTCAAATGAGAACACAAACGCCGGGAAAAGACCGAGTATGAAGCAGGTTGCAGAATATGCCGATGTCGGAGTTTCTACTGTCTCGCGGGTCGTTTCCAATCACCCGGATGTGAGCCCGCAAATGCGCAAGCGGGTGCTTCTTGCTGTACAAGAACTGGGCTACGAACCAGATTTTCTGGCCCAGAGTCTGCGGCGTGGAGCGACGTCTTCAATAGGCTTCGCGCTCAGTGATATCACGAATCCGGTGGTCGCCCAAATTGTACATGGAGCCGAAGAAGTGCTGCGTCACATGGGGTACTCTCTACTGATCATGGACTCGGAAAACAATCCGGCACTTGACGCCGAGCATATCCGCTTTTTGCATAGTCGCCATGTCGATGGCCTGATTCTCCTGGCTACGAACGAACGCCGCAAAGCGACGATAGATGCCCTCCTGGCTCGGAAAATTCCTATTGTCGTGATTGATCGCGATTTCCCCAGGCGGCTGCGCGCCAGCGCAGTACTTTCGAATCACCGCGCAGGTATGGCAGCGGCTGTCGGGCACCTGCTTGATCTTGGTCATCGTCGTATCGGGTTCGTTGTGTGGCCGCCCCATTTGCGCCCTGGCCGCGAACGCCTGGCCGGTTTGCGCGACGCCTTCAGCAAGAGAGGGTTGCCTGACACTTCTATTCCCATTTTTGGCCTTTCAACGGAAGACGGAGAAGCCGCAACATACGGACTCCTTGACTCTCCGGAATTACCTACGGCAATTATTGCGGGCAGCAACCAGTTGCTTATCGGCTGCCTGCGCGCGCTCGCCAAAAGAAGACTGCGCCCCGGGATCGATATGGCTTTCGTCACCTGTGATGATGTTCCCCTGGCGGAGCTGTTCACGCCGCCGCTTGCCGTCATTGCACGCGATAACACCGCTACCGGGCGCACCACCGCTCAATTGCTCATGCATCGCCTGAACGGCTCGGATGAGCCGGAGACGGTTACCCTGGAAACCCACTTTGTGCCTCGCGCCTCGTGTTGTCCGCCGCTATAAGGTGATGGACAGCACCTTAACGTGGGTAGGTATGTTACGAAACGGAGGATTGTACTCATGATCAGACGAGCCTTCTTGATGAAGTTAAAACCCGGAGCACTGGCCGAATACAAGAGAAATCACGATCGGATCTGGCCTGAATTGGTCGCCGAGATCAAAGCTTGCGGTATCGCAACCATGACGATCTTTGAGAAGGATCCTCTCTTGATGATGTATTCGGAGATCGAAAGCGAAGACGCCTGGGATAAGCTCTGGCACTCAGAAATTCATGATCGCTGGGCAGAACTCATGAATCCACTCATGGAATTTCGCGAAGACGGCCTGGTCGATTCACAGCCAGTGACGGAAATTTTTCACCTGGAGTAAACAGCACCTTGCTGAAGCGAAGCAACGGGTGTTGAACACCACTGCACTTTCGAGGAGGAATGGCACATGGCGAAACTGCGTTTAGGTGTGATCGGCGCTGGCTCTTGGGCGGTGGCCTCTCACTTACCGAATCTGGAAAGGCATGCCGATGCTGTCGAGTTTGCGGCCGTGAGTCGCCTCGGTCGCGAGCCATTGGAACGCATCCGTAAACGGTTCGGTTTCCAGATTGCCAGCGAGGATTACCATGATGTAATCAACGCTGGCATCGACATCTGCGTCGTTTCAAGCCCATCGGGCTTTCATTACGAACACGCGAAAGCTGCGCTAGAGGCCGGGGCGCACATCCTTGTCGAGAAGCCAGTGACGATTGATCCAAAGCAGGCATGGGATCTTGTAGAGCTGGCGAAACGTCTCAAGCGTCACGTGGTTGTTTCTTTCGGCTGGAACTACAAGCCGATGGTGCGCGAAGCCAAACGTTTGATGATGACCGGTGGAGGCATTGGGAAGATCGAGCAGGTGGTGATCACGATGTCCTCGCAGACACGCGAACTCCTCTCCAACACCGGAGCTTATCCAGACGCGGCTCCCGATACTTTGCCCGAAGCGGCTACCTGGACTGATCCTTGCTTATCCGGTGGAGGATACGGGCAGGCGCAGCTTTCGCACGCGCTCGGCCTGGCATTGTGGCTGACTGGTCTGCGCGGCAAGGACGTCTTTGCGCTCATGTCGGCACCGCTATCTGCTCCGGTCGAACTGCACGACGCCATCGTTTTGCGTTATGATAATGGCGCCATTGGCACATTAGCCGGTGGTTCCGCACATACTGGCGCGAACAATAACAAGCACCAGGTCGAAGTGAGAGCTATCGGTGCGGAAGGACAATTTCAGATCGACCTGGATCGAGAACTTGTCTGGCGTTTTCGTGTGCCACGCGAGGATGTGCGCCCGCCACTTGAACCCAACGCTGGCCTGTACGATTGTGTTGGCCCTATCGATGCCCTGGTGGACCTGGCGCTCGGTCGCGATGTCGCAAACTGTTCCCCCATTGAACTGGGCGCTCGCACGGTCGAGATTCTCGACGCGGCCTATCGCAGCGCTCGCAGTGGGTTATTAGAAACAGTCCGATACCATCCCAATCAGTAGGAGATGCTTTTTCAGAGGGCAGCTAAAAGTATGAGAATAGTTATTCCCGACGACTACCAGGATGCCGTGCGGCACCTTGCCTGTTTTGAGACACTTGCAGGTCACCAGGTGACCGTGTATCACGATCACACGGAGGACGTTGAAACGCTTGTGACCCGCTTCCAGGAGGCTGATGCCCTGGTCCTTATTCGGGAACGCACGCCTATCACCGAGCCACTTCTGGCGCGGCTCCCAGCACTCAAGCTGATCGTGCAGACGGGTCGGCAGGCTCCCCATCTTGATCTCGACGCCTGTACCCGCCACGGCATCGTCGTCGCGTTTAGCGAGGGCGGGAGCAATCCCTATGCGACGGCGGAATTGACCTGGGGCCTAATCCTGGCCGCCAGACGCCACATTCCGCAAGAGGTGGCGCAGATGAAGACGGGCCACTGGCAAACGACTTTGGGGCTTGGTTTGTACGGTCAGACATTGGGTATCTTCGGCTATGGAAGGATTGGGAGGGTCGTCGCGAACTACGGGCGCACATTTGGGATGAAGGTGCTGGTATGGGGACGCGAGCGCTCGCTGGAGCAGGCCAGAAGCGATGGCTTTGAATTGGCAGCCAGCCAGGACGCTTTGTTCCAGCAGGCGGATGTTCTGAGTCTTCATCTCAAGCTGGTGGAAGAGACGCGTGGCATCGTGACCTCGGCGCACCTGGCTCAGATGAAGCCATCGGCCCTGTTCGTGAATACCAGCCGGGCTGCGCTGCTCGAGCCAGGTGCGCTGGAAGCCGCAGTCGATGCCGGACGACCGGGATATGCAGCCGTTGATGTGTATGAGCACGAGCCGGTCGCGGACCATCCGTTGCTGCACCTGGACAAAGTGGTGTGTACCCCCCACCTGGGGTACGTCGAAAAGGGGACGTACGAAAGCTTTTTTGCCTCGGCTTTCGAGCATGTGCGGGCATTCGCTGAGGGACGCTCGATCGCGAGAGCCAACCCCTAAACAGGGAGAGGCTCCTCTAAAAACGTCTGTCAGGTCGGGAATATGCGCCATCTGTTAAGAGAGGTCAATGATTTGTGTATGCTCTACGGAGAAACAATAAGGAGAGAGCAAGAACGATGGGAAAACGGAGAAACGATGAGGAGTACTGTCCAATCAATCGTGTCCGCCTTCGAGTGAGCGAGTTCACGTAATCCCAAGGAGGAGAAATGAGTGCATGAACGAAAAAACTTTCACTAATCGTTGCTCTTTCTGCGGCAAACAGCAAGACCAAGTAGAACGGCTCATTGCAGGACCCGGAGGTATGTTTATTTGCAACGAATGTGTTGATCTCTGCCGGGAAATTATTGAAGAGAATTTGCGCCTCCTGTGGAGCGCGCTGCCGTCACATCGATCACTACTGTTTTAACTGCGGCCAGAAGCTGGAGCAGAAAGCTTCTTCCGATGGGTAAAGCTTTATGTATGGCGGATACGTATCATGTTTTCCTACACTTCCACCATTTCCAAGAAATGGCTTGCTATCGTCTTTCATGACCTTAAACTCGGCAACATTCGCAATCCTTTCGGACATTTCTTCGGACATTCTTCCGCCATATCCGCCATGCCTTTCTGCCATCCTTCCGCCATCCTTCCGCCACTTCTGCCATGCCTTTTCGCCACTTCCGCCATGCTCTGGAAAAATATGCTACAATTGCGATCTTTACAGGCGGTTCCGAGAACGGGATACATAGAGGCAAAAACTGAGACACAGAAGAGCAGATGTAGCATTGTCATCTGATGCAAAAACGTCTCAAGCTGCTTACGACTAACTTGAGATGCAAATGTTTTTTGTATGAGGTGCCGGTGGAGGGATTCGAACCCTCAACCCCTCACGGGGACTTGTTTTTGAGACAAGCGCGTATACCGTTCCGCCACGCCGGCTTGTGAGTTGCCTTCAGCTGACTTCGCTCATCCACAAAACACTGTGAAACAAGCGCAGTATCCGCCGAAACAAATGCAATGACTGATATTACTGAAGCGTATCCTACTATACTGGACAGCCCTTGTCAAGGAGGGCGATGCTTGGTTTCCCCTTTTTCAGGGAAGTATCCTAAAGGATGGAGAGCCAATTGTCTGGTAGAGGTGGCTGATAGGTGCTTTTTGTAGGCGGTCCCAAAAACGGCTAAATCTCCTTCTATCCTTTTCTTATCGCTCTGGAGTTGGTTATAAGTAGGAAAATATAAGTTAATGTAATGATGCTTGGTGTGTATATGAAAATGCTCGGAAGAAGCAGCAATGTAGTTGTTAGGGTCTAGTGGTTTCGCTCATTTACTTTATCCGGTCAAGTAGCAAAGGCGGCAGGAAGCGGTCCGCGCTGGTAGAGTATGATGCCGTCACGCTTCACATTCTCGATGAATGTCGGGTCCCACTCTTGTGCGGTCCGTGAAGAGAACAGGACGTTGACTTCACGTCTCGCTTGCAAGTGATGGATTTCCGCCACTCCGAGCGTCTCAAAGAGAGACTCCTCTGCCGCACGAATTCCTCGTCTATCATCTGTGTCCACGACGACAAGTATATCAACATCACTCGGATCAGGCTCATGCAGGGCACGTTCTTCATGTCGAGCAATCGATCCATACAGGATAATCGCCAGAATATCAGGATGGCGCTTCACCAATAAATCAACAATCTCGTCTGCAAGCAAAGTTGTTTCACGATCTAACCAGGGAGGAAGAGCAGGATAATGTTTTTGCATCGTTGTTCTCCTCACTGAGTCGCCCACAAGCGAATGTTCTGTATTCTTCAATGGAGAACGCTTCGTCGAGAAATTACGTCAGTATGCCGAATTTCCCAATGCTTCTGTATTTCTCGTAGCGTCTTTCTAACAGCTCATCCACGGGCAACGGCTTGAGTTCGTACAGGTGCTTGAGCAGTGCTGCCTTTAAATTATCGGCGGTCAGGCGATAGTTGTGATGCGCTCCCCCTAACGGCTCGGGAA
>WNFG01002531.1_pt1 | contig 15316 bp, 15 predicted proteins | sample 5400431 | NCBI WGS metagenome assembly WNFG01 (sample SAMN13153346, study PRJNA577476) | soil metagenome | isolation source: 120 cm saprolite under Douglas fir tree site 2 hole 3 replicate 2 | place: USA:California | collected 2015-04-18 | reverse complement strand
CATCGTGATGACGATTTCCGGCATGTACTCGGCCGAGCCGCTCGATTGCGCGATCAGTGCGGTCGGCCATGAGCGCATCATGTTCGCGACCGACTATCCCTTCGAGCCGCCCAACGAGGCGAGCAAATTCATCGATGATGTGCCGCTCGCCGAGAACGTGCGCGCCGACATCTGCTTCAACAATGCGGCGCGGCTGCTGCGGCTGCCGTAGGGTGGGCAAAATTGCCTGGCACGGCGTTTATAGTTACGCGAGGCGCTCGCGCAATTTTGCCCACGCTGTCGCACCGCGACGTGTGACCGCGTGGGCAACGCGCCGGCACGACGTGTCTCCCGTTCGCAGCTGCGGCAGGGCGCGTTGCCCACCCTGCGCGCTGTGCTATGGACCAAACACCACCGCATGCATGATGCGCCCAGGCAGGAACGTGAACGCGCCGGCGATGACCAGCGCCCCGACGAAGAGCCCCACCATGCTGTTGCGATGCATTTGGACCTTGTGACGGTGCGCATTCCAGACCGCGATCGGCAGCACGACCAGGGCGAAGATGGCCAAGAGGTGGATCGGGCTCCATGGCCCCCACAGCCTGATCTGGTGGATGAAAAAGGCGCTCACGCTCACCGCGAGCATGAGCGCAACCCAAATCCAGCCAATCGTCCGGTGCGGTAGCGTTCCCTTGGGAGCAGCGAGCTGGACCACCCCCAATCCAAACGCCGTCATCGCCGCGAAGGCATGAAACTGGATGGCCGGGGAGGCGGAAAACAGCGGTGCGAGGCTCATGGCTTTCTCCTTGGGTTGAAGCGGTCTCGTTCGACGGTCGAATTCAATTGCAATATTGACATCGACAACATATAAATATCGCGATTGGTTGTTGCTGTCAATCAAATATTGACATCGTCAACATCTGGAGAAGCTGGACATGAAATCGACCCGCCGCGCCGCCAGCCGGGCCGCCGTCCGCTCCGGGAAAGGGCGGCGCGCGGCTGCGGCGGCGCCTTACCATCACGGCGCGCTGCGCGAGGCGATGCTTGAGGCCGCGGAAGGCATCCTGGAGCGGGACGGCATTGCCGGGCTGACGCTGCGGGCGGCGGCGCGCGAGGCGGGCGTGTCTCACGCCGCGCCGAAAAATCACTTCGGCGATATCAGAGGCCTGTTGAGCGACCTCGCGGCCGTGGGCTTCGCGCGGTTCGGCGCCGCCCTGGTGGCGAATACGCGCGAAGGCGAAACCTCCAAGGCGCGGCTGGCGGCCCTCGGTCACGGCTACGTCACGTTCGCGCAGCGCAATCCCGGGCTGTTCCTCCTGATGTTTCGCAGCGAGCGGCTCGACTTCAGCCGGCCACCATTGCGGGCAGCCGCGGAAGCCGCATTCGGGGTGCTCGCAGGCGCGGTAGGGGCGCGGCGGCGCGAGGCCCCCGAGACGCCGTCGACGCTGTCTCAAGCGGCCCAAATCACGGCCGCGTGGTCGCTGGTGCACGGCTTCGCCATGCTCATGCTCGACGGCCGACTGAAGCCGCTCGTCGCCAGGATGCCGGACGGAACCGACGAGATGACCCTGCTCGCCGCAATCTTGAGCGGCCCCACTCCCGAATTGTGACCCATCAATGTTGTCATTCCGGAGCGCCGACGCGAAGCGGAGGCGAATCCGCAATTCACTCCCCGACCTGTGTTCATGCATTGTGCGCTCGCCGCTTTGCGTGCCCCGGAATGGCAGGTCGATATTGCAGGTTGGCCTGAGCCAGAAATGCGAAGGCCTCACACGCTTTCTTCACCGTGCATCGGACAGTATGGTGCGGCCTTTCGATTCGGAGCTGTCCATGAGAGTCTTCCTTCTGCCCGCAGCGGCGCTGCTGGGGCTTGCCCTCCTGCCGGGCTGCACGAGCGAATCCGGGCCGCCGGCGCAGCCGAGTTTCTATACCAGCATGGCGGATGCCGGCGCCACCGTCGACGCCGCTGCCGCCGCCGCGATGATCTCCGGCTATCGCGGCAACAACGGCCTCGGCGCCGTCGCGGTCGATGCCGATCTGATGCGCATGGCCATGGACCACGCCCGCATCATGGCGGCGAAGGACAAGGTCGACCGCGCTGCTGGGCGCGAATTTTCCGGCCGGCTCGCCGCCGCGGGCTTCGACGGCAAGATCGCGGTAGAGAATGTCAGCGCCGGCTACCACACGCTCGCCGAAGCGTTTTCCGGCTGGCGGGATTCGCCGCCGCACCGCGCCAATATGCTCAAGGGCGGCGCCAACCGCTTAGGCATCGCCGCCGTCTATGCACCGCAGTCGAAGTACAAGGTGTTCTGGGCGCTGATCATGGCGGCGAAGGATGAGACCCGCGGTTAAGCATTGCGGCTTTATGCAAGAGGAGGATCGCATGGGACGATTCGGGGCAACAGCTGTTCTGATTCTGGCCGGCGCGCTGCCGGCGGTAGCGGCCGAATTGCCGACCCGAAAGGCCGGCTTGTGGGAAGTCAAGATGAGCTTCGAGAACCGCAACGGGGCGGGCCAGGCGATTGCGCAATGCATCGATGCCACGACCGACCAGATGATGCAGTCGGGCGCCGGCCCGTTGGCCCAGGCCGCGTGCTCCAGGCGCGACATACAAAAGTCGGGCAACACCGTCACGATCGATTCTGCTTGCACGGTCGGCGGCAAGGCCGCGACGTCGCACGCGGTCATCACCGGCAGCTTCGACAGCGCCTATACGATGACAGTAACTTCGGAAAGCGACGCCCTGCCAGGCGGCAAGATGACCATGACGATCGCGGCCAAATGGCTAGGCCCCTGTACGGCCGACCAGAAGCCCGGCGACATGATAATGGGCAACGGCTTCAAGATGAACATCTTGGAAATGCAGAAGCGCGGCCTCTCGCAAGGGGTGCCGCTGCCGCCGTAGGCGCGCCACGACATCAGAACGGCCGATCGCCTTTGATCGTCACGCGGCGGCCGGAGCGCGTCTGCGGGAAGTAGTCCCACAGCGCCTGATGCTGGACGCAGCGGTTGTCCCAGAAGGCGACCGAGTGGGGTTGCCAGCGGAACCGCACCTGGAATTCTTCCTGCGTGCTGAACTCGCACAGAAAGTCCAGGATCGCGCGGCCTTCGTCTCTCGGCAATCCGTCGATATGGGTGGTGAAGTCGCCATTGACGTACAGCGCCTTGCGCTTCGTCACCGGATGGGTGCGAACGACCGGATGCGATGCCCTCGGGTAGACCTTGCCGCTTTCGGCGACGCCCATCAGCGCATTGTTCCTGCGATAGACATGGTCGCCTGAATGCGTTGCGGTCAGCCCTTCGAGATAGACCTTCATGCGCGGGGAAAGCGCGTCATAGGCCGCATACTGGCTGGCAAAAAGCGTATCGCCGCCGCAGTCCGGCACCGTGTGGAGGTAGAGGATGCTCCCCATCGGCGGCTCCTCGTCGCAGGAGACATCCGAGTGCCAGTACTCCCCGTTGATGCGCCTGGAATTGGCATCCGCATGGATCGGCAAAATCTCCGGATGTCCTTCCGGCCCCGGCGTGCTGGGGTGAATATGCAATTCACCGAAATAGCGGCCGAACCTCTTGTGGCCTTCCACATCGAGCGGCTGATCGCGAAAGAACAGAACCTGATGCTCCGCCAGCGCCTGATGCAACTCCTCGACCTGGCGGTTGCTGAGGGGCTTTGCCAGCGTGACGCCTTCAACATTGGCGCCGATGCGCGGCGTAACCTGCGTGACGTTGATGGTTTCGTAACCCATAGTGCGAACCTTCTCCTGTAGGATGGGTTGAGCCACCGGGTCCGGCCGGAGCCTGCCATCGGGCCGACCCGAGGCCGGACCGGTGGGCCGGCCCGATGGTAAACTCCGCGAAACCCATCGTCGCCGCTGACGGGTTTCGCTTCGCTCAACCCATCCTACACGTGCTTAAAACGGCCTATTCCGCCTTGACGTTCGCCGCCTTGATGATCGGTGTCCAGCGGGCGACCTCGCTCTTGACCAGAGCAGCGAGCGGCTGTTGTCCGCGATGCTGCTTTCGTGGAATGTCGCTGCCGAATTCGAAGAGACGCTTGCGCGTGTTGTCGTCATCGAGCGCCTTGTCGAGCGCCTCAGTGAGCTTGTCGAGGATCGGCTGCGGCGTCGCCTTGGGAGCAAATAAACCGTTCCAGGCCGAGACCTGGAACGCCGGCAGGCCGGCTTCCGTCGATGTCGGGACCTCAGGCAACAACGGATGGCGTTCCTCGGTTGCAATCACGAACGCCTTGATCGTCCCGGCCCGCACATATGAAACCACATTGAACAGGTCGGGACACGTGTAATCGACCTGGCCGCCCAGCAGCGCGTTCATCGCCTGAGCTCCGCCGTTGAAGGGCACGAATGTCGGATTCACCTCCAAGAGCGCGTTCACCAGCAGGCAAGTCGTGAAAAATACCGAGCCAACGCCGGCATGCGACACGTTGAGCTTGCCCTCGTTTGCCTTGACGAACGCGATGAATTCCTTGAGGTCGCTCGCCGGAAAGTCTCTTCTTGCCGCAATCAGCAACGGATTGGTGGCGACTTGTCCGATCGGCTGAAAGTCGACGTCAGGCTTGTAGGGGAGATTGGGATAGAGCGCGACCGCGAAGGCGTGCGTGCCGAGGTGGCCGAGCATGACAGTGTAGCCGTCCGGATTGGCGCGCATCGCCCGCGCCGACGCGATGGTGCCGCCGGCCCCGACCACATTCTCGATCACGACCTGCTGACCGAGCGTACGCGACATGTGCTCGGCGACGATGCGGGCGGTGATATCGACCGCGCCGCCCGCCGCGAACGGCACGATCAAGGTGATCGGACGGGCCGGATAGGTCTGCGCCCTCGCGCTCCCGATGCTCACCACCGTCGCGACCAACGCGACGACGAAAGACAGATTTCTCATATTGTCCCCCGGGGCCCGGAGTCATGGCCGGGCTTGTCCCGGCCATCTACGTCTTGCTTGCTGAGGTGCCGCAAGAAAGACGTGGATGCCCGCGACAAGCGCGGGCATGACGGCGGAGAGATGATTCGATCTCATCGGAACGCGCTCTAATAACGGGCCTTCTGGCACCACTGGCGGCTCTGATCGAAAGCTATACCACTTCCCAAATGCGCGGAAGGGCGCAGGATAGCGAATTCTCATGAGTATGAAAACAAGCTATGCTCACGCTCAGCGCGCGGATCTATTGCTCTTTTAGAACCCTGCCACTTGCGCGCAACTCATCCCCCACCCTACCCTCCCCCGCATGCGGGGGAGGGTAGGGTGGGGGCCGAACGGGAGAAACCGAATGCCAACCCTCATCGTCAACGGTCAAAGCCACAACGTCGACGTCGAGCCCGACACCCCGCTGCTATGGGTGTTGCGCGATACGCTCGGCATGACCGGCACCAAGTATGGCTGCGGCATCGCGCAGTGCGGCGCCTGCACGGTCCACATCAACGGCGTGGCGACGCGGTCATGTTCCGTGCAGCTTTCCGACGTCGCCGGCAAGGAGATCACCACCATCGAGGGACTTGCCGCCAACGGTGTGTTGCACAAGGTGCAGCAGGCCTGGTTCGAGCATGACGTGCCGCAATGCGGCTATTGTCAGTCCGGCATGATCATGGCGGTCGCCGATCTCCTCAAGACCAAGCCGAAGCCGACCGACGCCGACATTGACGCCGCCATCACCAATATCTGCCGCTGCGGCACCTTCCAGCAGGTACGCGCGGCCATTCACGCCGCCGCCAATGCGTGAGGAGGGACCCATGAATTACGCTCCGAAGTTTGATCGCCGCTCCTTCGTGATCGGCGCCGCTGCGGTCGGCGGCGGCCTCGCGCTCGGCCTGCGCCTGCCGTTCGGTCCCGACATCGTCCGCGCCGCCGACGGCTCGCCGGAAGTCAATGCCTGGGTGGTGATCCGGCCCGACGACACCGTCGTGATCCGCATTGCCCGTTCCGAGATGGGCCAGGGCTCGCTCACCGGGCTGGCGCAGCTCGTCGCCGAGGAGCTGGAATGCGACTGGACCAAGGTCACCACCGAATATCCGACACCCGGCCAGAGCCTCGCGCGCAAGCGCGTCTACGGCGACATGTCGACCGGCGGCAGCCGCGGCATCCGTACGTCGCACCAATATGTCCGCGAGGCCGGCGCTGCCGCCCGCACCATGCTGATCCAGGCCGCCGCCAATGAGTGGAAAGTGCCGGCGTCCGAATGCAGCGCGGCGAACAGCGTCATCACCCATCAGGCCTCGGGCCGCAAAACCACCTACGGCAAGGTCGCGGAAGCGGCCGCCAAGCTCGAAGCCCCGAAGGACATCAAGCTCAAGGACCCCAAGGACTGGAAGATCGCCGGCAAGGGCGTCAAGCGCCTCGACACCGCCGACAAGCTCACGGGCAAGCAGATCTACGGCATCGATATCAAGATGCCCGGCATGCTGGTCGCCGCCATCAAGGACTCGCCCGTGCGCACCGGCAAGATCAGGAGCTTCGATGCCGCCAAGGTAGCCGGCATGCCCGGCGTCAAGAAGGTGGTGCAGGTCGGCGATTCCGGCGTCGCCGTGATCGCCGACAGCTACTGGCGCGCCCACAAGGCAATCGAGGCGCTGCCGATCGTCTGGGATCCGGGCGAGGCCGGCAAGGTGTCGAGCGCCTCGATCGCGGAATTCCTGAAAGGAGGGCTCGATGCCGAGCAGGCCTTCGTCGGCAACAAGGCAGGCGATGCCAAGGCCGCGCTTGCTGGCGCTGCGCGCAAGATCGAAGCGGTCTACAGCTATCCCTACCAGAACCACGCCACCATGGAGCCCATGAATATGACGGCGCTCTATACGGCGGATAAATGCGAGGTGTGGGGGCCGACCCAGAACGGCGAAGCCGCGCTGGCGGCGGTGTCGGAGGAATCCGGCCTGCCGATCGGCAAATGCGACGTGCACAAGTTCCTGTGCGGCGGCGGCTTCGGCCGCAGGGGGCGGGTCGACTATGTCCGCCAGGCGGTGGCGATCGCCAAGCAGATGCCCGGCACGCCGATCAAGCTGATCTGGTCGCGCGAAGAAGACATGACCCATTGCGGCTATCACCCGGTCACCCAGGCGAAGCTCACCGCCGGCATCGATGCGGCCGGCAACGTGGTCGGCTTCCACATGCGCATTTCCGGCCAGTCGATCGCGGCATCGCTCGCGCCCGAGCGGCTCGATCCGGATGGCAGGGACCCGATCGTGTTCCAGGGCCTCACGCCGAATTCGCCGGAGGGCAATTTCGGCTACGGCTTCCCGAACCTCCTGATCGATCACGCGATGCGCAACACCCATATTCTCGCCGGCTTCTGGCGCGGCGTGAACGTGAACCATAACGCGATCTACACCGAGTGTTTCATCGACGAAGTCGCGGATGCGCTCGGCCAAGACAAACTTGCGTTCCGGCTGAAGTTCCTGAAAGCCAAGCACGCCGCCGTGCTCAAAGCGGTGGCCGACAAGGCCGGATGGTCGACGCCGGCGCCGCAAGGCATTTATCGCGGGCTCTCCCAGTACATGGCCCACGGCAGCTATGTGGCGGCCTGCGCGGAGGTCTCGGTGAGCCCGCAGGGCGGGTTGAAGATGCACCGCATCGTGGCGGCGATCGATCCGGGCTATGCGGTCAATCCGGCGCAGATCGAACGGCAGGTGGCGGGCTCGTTCGTGTTCGGCCTGTCGGCGCTGCTCTATGGCGAATGCACCGTCAAGGACGGCGCCATCGAGCAGACCAACTTCGACACCTACAACTCGCTGCGCATCCGCGAGATGCCCAAGGTGGAGGTCATCGTGATGCCTTCGGGCGGCTTCTGGGGCGGCGTCGGCGAGCCGACCGTATCGGTCGCAGCGCCCGCCGTGCTCAACGCGATCTTCGCGGCGACCGGCAAGCGGCTACGCTCAATCCCGCTGATGCATGAAGGCATCAGGACGGCATAAGCCTGCGGTTCGTCCGGCAGGGGCGACCTTGTGGTCGCCCCTGTTATCGGCGGAGGCGGTTGCGTAAACCGGGCGACCACAAGGGTCGCCCCTACTCACTTGGATCGGCCTATTGGGGCTATTGCCAAGGCGCAACTAAGTGCTTGCGCCTCACCTTCTCAGCGACGGCTGGCGGACCATTTTCCGGCGCAGATGCCCTGCGCGCTCACGCCTTGCCATGTCCCGGAGCCCGAATTTCCGCTTAACCGTCCGGTGCCGCTGGCGTTCTGATTGCCAGCAGCGATGCGCACGCGTGTCACGCCGTTCGCCGCAACGTTCCCGCTAACGGTCAGGAGGCCGGCAGCGGATACGACCCCATCTCGAACATCAACAGCGAAGCCGACGTCAGCGGGGCACGCGCCGCGCGACGTTGCAATCTGCACACTCCAATTGCCATCGAAAGCGCCACGCACGGCAAGAGCGCCGGTGGGTGAAAGCGCCGCTACAGCCAAAATTGTCGCGACGGCAAGGGCGGAGCTACGAGCGAACATCAGTCTCTCCTTCGCAGTGAGAATGGGGATTTAGCGGGACCACCTGAACAAATAGTCAGCCAATCCGGCGCAGAGGTTCAAACATTGCTTGAATTTATTGGCGCGGTCTGAGCGGCGCTTTTCGCCGGCACCTTCACCCTCAGCGAGTCCGTCCTTGTGGAGAGGCCCCCTCACCCCGACCCTCTCCATAGCCCGTCGAAGACGGGCGTAAACGCCCTTATGGCAAGCGGGGAGAGGGAGCAGAACGCCCAGGCGCCTGCGGCGTCACAATCCCCTGGGCGGAGCCGGATTGGAGAGGGCGCTGAGGCGGCTAAGTGCGAGCCGCGCCTCTTCGCTGCCCGGCCGGATGTTGAGCGCCGCGCGCGCATCGGCTGCGGCCAGATCGTGGCGACCAAGCCCTTCATGCAGCTTGGAGCGGTCAATCAGCGCCGCATAGCCGCGGTCCGAACTCAAAGGAATCGCCTGCGTGAGGTCCGCCACCGCGCGCTCCACGCTCGATCGTCTTGCTAAAGCGCTTGCTCGCTGGCGATAGACCCTGGCCAGGATGTTGGCGGCTCCGGCGGTGCCGTAATTGGCAGCGATGGCCTCCACCAGCATGGGGTCGTGCGCGTACGATTCGATGAGAGCGGTGCAGTCCGCGATCTCCAGGTCATATTGTTGCTTGGACTCGTAAATCGAGCCGCGGCTGCGGCGCGCATAGAACAATTCAATCGGGGCCAGCATCTGCGGATCATGCTCGCCAAGCTCGATCGCCTTCGAGAGATCGACGAGCGCCAGATCGGTCTTGCCGAGGTAGAGATGCGCCATCCCGCGTGCGCGGAGCGCCGCGCCGTGCCGCGGGTCGCGCGCGAGCGCCGCAGAATAGTCCGCGATCGATCGCTCGGTCTCGCCAAGTTTGAAGAACGTTTGGCCACGCTCCAAATAGGTGTCCGGATATTTCGGATCGATGCGGATCGCCTCACTGAAATCGCGCACCGCACCGTCGAGATCGCCCTTTAGAGTGGCCTGGTTGCCGCTCGCGATGAGCGCCACGATCTTGGCGTTGACCGGCTTCACGGGGGGTCGGGGCGCTTGCGGTGCAGCGGTCTGCGGCGCCGCATCCGCCGGCATGAGCGCCGCATCGGCGGCCGGCGCAACATATGGCGTCGCACTGCCGACCGCGAAATCTTCCGCGGCCACCGCGGGGCCGTTGAGCGCGTTCGCAGGCCCCGAGCCCCAAGTCATGTCGCTGAAAGTCATGTCGCTGAAAGCCGTAAAGCTCTCGAGCCAAAGCGGCTCATGTTCCGTCTTCGGTGCCTCCGCTGCGAGGCCGCGGCTTGAGACGTTGCGCGCGCAGGCGCGTTCGGACGTCGACGATCCGCGGCCGCACGCTGCCGTCATCATCGTTGTCGCCGCCGCCCGAGGTTCGGCCGCCGGCGCGGCAAGAATTGGGGCAGCCCAAGTGGAACCGCGGTCAGCTGAGACATCGGCGACGCGGACCGTCACACCAGGCTCACCACCGGGATTCCGAAGCCAGCGTTCAACGACGTCGCCAACGAAACCCCTGTAGGCGACGTTGCGGTGCATATCAAGGCCGAAGAAAATCGTTGCTGCGATGGCCGGCAGCGCTACCGCAATGCCGATCGGACTCGCCAGGCGGCCCAACATCGTCCCGGCGATGGACATGATCGCGGTCGCCGACCGCTCGATCGGGGGTTCTGGCCCATTGAACGGGATCGCCTTCTCGGCAGCCAATTTTTGGGCAGCGAATTTTTCGGTAATGTCCTGGGCGCCCCACCGTCGCTCGATCTTGCCGATGGCGAGGTCAAGGGCGAGCTTTTCGAACTCGACGATCGGTTCCGGCAGCCGCAGGAGCCACAGGCGATGCAAGACCACGCTGCGGGCATGCGCATAAATCTTGCGGCGCTGATCAGGGGTACTGCCGACGAAGCCGGCCACTGTGTCTTCGATGATCGCCTCGTAGTCGATCGAGCGCACCCGCCCGCCCGTCACGACCTTGCTCTCGCGGCGGCGTGATGCTTCAACCTGGACGACGTCTGTTGAACCGTCTTGAGCGTCCATGTGGAGCCGCAACAATTCAAAAGGGGCGCCAAGCGTAGCTTAAGCGTTCTGGGAAATCACGCGTTTTAACAAGTCCTTAATGGCTGGGGCTGGTCACGATCGGTTCATTGGTTCCAAACAAGGCCCCACCCTTCCCTCCCCCGCTTGCGGGGGAGGGAAGGGTGGGGGCCGAAGCAAGGGTGGGTAACATGGTGCCGTGCCTCTGGCTTGTCCGGCCGGATCTCCGGGAATCGCAATGTTGATCGACGGTAAGTGGATGTGCAGCGTGTGGATCGAGCCCGATGGCTGGTCCGTCGGCATCATCGATCAGACGAAGCTGCCGCATGCGATGCGTACCGTTCGGCTCACGGCTCTCGGCGACGCCGTCCATGCGATCTGCGCAATGCAAACCCGCGGTGCGCCGCTGATCGGCGCGGTCGCAGCCTATGGGCTATGTCTCGCGTTACGTGCGGACCCGTCCGACGCCGCATTGGAGCAGGCCTATGGGATGCTCCTCGCCACGCGACCCACGGCGGTCAACCTGAAATGGGGCCTCGATGAGGTCATGGCGGCGGTGCGCAACCAGCCGCGCAGCGAGCGCGTCGCCGCCGCTTATGCACGCGCCGCCGCGATCTGCCAGGAGGACATCGCCAACAACGAGGCGATCGGCCGCCACGGCCTTGCCGTGATCGAGCGCGCGGCCGCCACCAAGGCACCGGGGGCGCCGGTGAACGTCCTCACCCACTGCAATGCGGGTTGGCTCGCCACCGTCGACTGGGGCACCGCGCTGGCGCCAATCTACAAGGCCCACCACAAGGGCTTAGCCGTTCACGTCTGGGTCGATGAAACCCGGCCGCGCAATCAGGGCGCCTCGCTCACCGCCTGGGAGCTTAGCCACCAGGGCGTTCCCCACGCGGTCATCGCGGACAACACCGGCGGCCATCTGATGCAGCACGGCCTCGTCGATCTCGTCATCACCGGCGCCGACCGCGTCACCGCGCAAGGCGACGTCTGCAACAAGATCGGCACCTACCTCAAGGCGCTGGCGGCGCGGGACAACGGCCTGCCGTTCTATGCCGCGGTGCCGTCGTCCACCATCGACTTTACGCTCAGTGACGGCATCGCCGAGATACCGATCGAACAGCGCGGGTCAGAGGAGGTCGCCACCATGACGGGCCGCACCGCCGACGGCCGGATCGAGACCGTGGCGGTCGTGCCCGACGGCTCGCCGGTCGCCAACTACGCCTTCGACGTGACCCCGGCACGTCTCGTCACCGGCCTCATCACCGAGCGCGGCGTGACGGCGGCGACGCGCGAGGCGCTCGCGGGGAGCTTTCCGGAGCGTGAATAGAGGCAGGCGAATGCCCTTTACGCAGCCGTCAGCGTGGGAATTTTCTCGATCTCGCGCGCCAGTTCCTTTTCGGCCACGTCGAGATCAAAGGCGCGCTGCATATTGATCCACAAATCAGGACCATTGCCGCAGAGTTTGCCGATGCGCAGCGCCATCGCTGGCGTAATCGGCTGTTTCTCGGCGAGGATATCGTAGAGCGTCTGACGCGACACGCCAAGCAGACGTGCGATCTCTGCCTTCGGCCTGCCGAGCGCCGGGAGCACGTCTTCGCGCAACAGCTCGCCCGGATGCACAGGCGGCAATCCGCGCAAAAGCGGGTTCTTGGTCATCAGTGATAATCCTCCAAATCAATGTCGATCGCGTATTCGCCGCCCCAACCGAATGTGATCCGCCAGTTGCCGCTGGCATCGACAGCGTACCGGCCCTTGCTGCGGCCAAGAAGCCTATGAAATCGATAGCCGGGAAGATTCATCTCTTCCGGTTTTTTGGCTTCGTTGAGTGCTCGCAAAATGCGGCGGACGCGACCGACATTTGGAACGCTTAATTTTGAGGCGTCGCCGGTCTCCGCAAATCGTCGCAAGGCTTTAGAGCGGAACGACCGGATCATTGCGGAGAGTGTAAGGTAATTCCTACACTATGTCAAGTAAAACCTTACGACAGCAGCAGCGAGTCTATGCAGAAACCCGCAGCGTCGCCAAAATCTTCTTAGCTCCTGCCGGGCGGTGCTCACAATCGGACGTAGCGCGGGGCGGCCGGAGCCGCCCCACACATCCTGCTGACACCCAAACCGCGTCAATTGCTGCGGAACAGGTCCTGCGGAATGCCCGCCGCGTTGAAGACGAAGTCGCGCGAAGCCTCAAGCTGGCGGCGCAGCGCATGCAGATCGACGTCGAGCAGCCGCCCCTTCCACTTGCGCACTTTGCCGGCGACGATCACGGTCTCCACATTGGTGCGATCCATCAATGATACGACCGCCCCCGGCACCTGATTGAGCGGCGCCACGTTGATGCGGGTGGCGTCGAGGATGATGATGTCGGCCTCCTTGCCGGGAGTGAGCGAACCGACCTTGTGGTCGAGTCGCAGCGCCTTGGCGCCGTTCATCGTCGCGTAGCGCAGCACGTCGCGCGTCGTGAGCGGAGCCGGCAGGCCGGCCGGCGGCGTCGGCCACGGGTTGGCTGCTGCGGCCGGGGGAAGTCCCCAATCGACGGGGTTCGGCGGAAGCCCCTGATCGAGGATCATCTGGTTCACGAGCACGCGCTGCATGTTCATCATCGAGCGCATTTGGGTGAAGAAGTCCGCCGTCAGGGTGACCTCCACGTCGACGCTCAGGGACGGTTCCATGCCGAGGCTCTGCATCTTCAGGATGGGCGGCATGCCGTGGCGCATGTTCATTTCGATCGGAACCGCGAGCGAGACCTGGGCGCCGGCATTCTTGACGCCCTGCCAGCCCGGGTCGGACATCCCGGTCATGTGGATGAACAGGTTGTCGGGCCCGAGCCCGATGTTGCCGCCGGTCCCGCCCTTGCCCTGGGCGAGCGTGTCCAGGATCGGGCGGATTCCGAACGGCGAGAGGATGTGCGCTGCAATCTGAAGACCAAGCTGGCGGCCGATCTGCCAGGACTGAGTGTAGACCGGGGCTCCCAGGTAGACCTCGCCGCCCATGATCATGTGGACGAGTTGGTCGGACGAAGAAAACCACTTCTTCACGAGCCGGAAGGCGTCCTGCGGATAGGCATATCCGGGAGTGTTAACGGTAACGCCCTCGCCGGCGCCCTCGAAATAGCCGAACGCCGCGCGGCGTCCCGTATCGAACAGCGCCTGGACGGCCGCGTCGGAGTGCTGTGGCGTGTGGTGGATCTGCGAGACGTCGTGCACCGTGGTGACGCCGTCGTCGAGCTGGGAGAGCCCTCCGAACAGCTCGTTGATGTAGACGTCCTGCGGACGGTAGACGGTCGCGAACTTGAGCAGGACGTATTCGTAGTAGGTGATGCTGCCGCTCGGCGTGCCCGATCCGTCGTTGATCAGCACCCCATCGGCGAGGAAGCTGCGCAGCACGGTCTCGAACTGGTGATGGTGCGTATCGATGAAGCCGGGCATGACGATGCGCCCGTGGGCGTCGATCACCCCGGCGTCGCCTGCGCCCAAGTTCGAGCCGACAGCGAGGATCTTCTTGCCCTCGACCAGCACGTCCGCCTGGACGAAGTCGCCGACCTTGGGGTCCATCGACATCACGGAACCGCCGCGAATGACGTAGCGGCGGCCCGGCCTGCCTGTGGCCTCGGGCGCGTCGTCATCGTCGGCGCTAGCAGGGCGCGCCGCGAACAGGCTGAGCCCTGCTGTCGTCGCCCCGATCGCCGCGGTACCTTTCAGAAAATCACGTCGCGAAGCGAAGTAATGGTTCTGCAGACTCCCTCGATCGCACAGTTTACACATGCTGGCATCTCCCCCACTACGAGTCATTCGGAACGATGACTCTGAATTCATTCTGCCGTCGATCTAGGCAGGTGTATACCTTCATCTTCAAGCAGCCCCGCGAGATTGACGTGATAGGAGATGGATTGCTCCCATCACGGCGTCCCATGCGTCGCTCACCTGATTTGGTGGGCCGCGTCCCGTCGCACATGGCGGCCACCGCGCGCGTGGGTGAGCGCGGCTCGATCACGGCCGTAGGGCGCAATAAGCGTAGCGCATTGCGCCGCATCTCAAACCCGCTCGACGAGTCGCATGCCGAGACGCTGCCCGCCCTTCGCACATGACGGCGCAATGCGCTACGCTTATTGCGCCCTACGGCTCTGGTCGAGCTTGGTCAATCGCGCGTGCGTTTTTTTGACGTTGGCTTTTTCTTCGCTCGCCCGCGAGGCGAGCCCTTGCGTTGTTCCGCGATGGCAAGCGCACGGCCGGCCCACGCGGCGAGTTCATCGGGATCGTCGTAGAGCCGCTCGGGCAGCCGCCAAAAATGCCGCGACGGCCGGCCGGGATGGTTTTTAGCAAGCGGATAAACGAACGGCGCGCTGCCTTCGCGCTCGAAACCTGGAATGCTGGTTTCATCCACTCTGAGATAAATCACGCCGTCGAAAACGAGCGCAAACATCAGACCCTCGGCATAAATGCCGATGCCGCCGAACATCCGTTTTACGGCCACGGGACGAAACGGCGCGAACAGTTCGCGAATGAAGTCGGGGTCCATGCGCGCAATCCTCTGCGAGTGTGTAGGTCCGTAGGGCGCAATAAGCCACCGGGTCCGGCCTTTGGCCGGCCCGATGATAAACTCAGCGCATTGCGCCCCTTCACCTTAAACACGCTCGCCGAAGTCGCCCTGTTGCGACGTCGCCCGCCTTTCGCAGCAGAACGGCGCAACGCGCTACGCTTATTGATGTGGTGGACGGCGCCCGCTCCCGGCATCGAAGTGCCATAGAGTGATCGTCGCAGACGAATCACATTGAGGGGAGCCGTCCGGATGCAAATTACCACGATCGGTTTGGATATCGCCAAGAACG
>WNFG01002763.1_pt1 | contig 15318 bp, 6 predicted proteins | sample 5400431 | NCBI WGS metagenome assembly WNFG01 (sample SAMN13153346, study PRJNA577476) | soil metagenome | isolation source: 120 cm saprolite under Douglas fir tree site 2 hole 3 replicate 2 | place: USA:California | collected 2015-04-18 | reverse complement strand
TGTGGACCAAGGACATCTCCAAGGCCCATGCCATCGCGGATAGCGTGCGCGCGGGCACGGTGTGGGTGAACTGCTACGACGTGTTCGACGCAGGCGCGCCGTTCGGAGGCTACAAGCAGTCCGGCATCGGGCGCGAGCTGGGCGAATACGGTTTGGCGAATTACACCGAGGTAAAGACTGTCACCGTCAAGCTATGAGCGATCAAGAAGGACACGAAGCATCAGTAGGGGCACGATCTACCGTGCCCCTACGTTTTCTTGCAGTCGCAAGTTTGTTCGCATCGCTGTCTTTTGCGGCGCAATTGAGCATGGCACAATCCCCTTCCGACTCCGGTACGGCGCAGCGACGGACGGCACATCTGCGGCACGGAATCAACCTGAGCGAATGGTTTGCACAGGTTTACGACCAGAAGGGCTACACCAAGGAGCACTTTGAAACGTGGAACACCGCGCAGGACATCGCGCTGATCAAGGCGGTGGGATTCGATCATGTGCGACTGAGCGTGAACCCGCAGCCGATGTTCCGGCACAAACAGGCCGATCGCATCCCGGCCGATTATTTGGGGTATCTCGATGCCGCCGTGAAGATGATTCTCGACCGCGGCTTGGCGGTGATTATGGACATTCACCCCGATTCCGACTTCAAGGAAAAGCTCGCCGCGGACAATGATTTTGTCGAGCAGTTCGAGGACTACTGGCGGCAACTGGCCCGGCACTACTCTTCCACGAATCCGGAGCTTGTTTCGTTCGAGATTCTCAACGAGCCGGAATTTCGTGACCGCTACCGGTGGCAGGGCGTGCAGGCGAAGCTCGCGGTGGCGGTTCGCGAGGGAGCGCCGCAGCACACCATCATCGTAGCGGGCGCGTACTGGTCTTCGGAGAGCGAGCTGCTGTTTTTCGATCCCCTGCACGATGCGAACATCATTTACAACTTTCACTTTTACGATCCGCATATCTTCACGCACCAGGGCGCGACCTGGAGCACGAACTACGTGCACTACCTGAAAGAGCTGCCCTATCCCTCGACTCCAGAGAATGTGCAGCAGGCCGCCGCGCTGATTCCCGACGCGGTGAATCGCTTGCAAGCAATTCATTACGGATTAGACCGGTGGAACGCGGCGCGCATCGATGGAGAAATCGGGGAGGCGGCCGCGTGGGCCAAACGGTGGAACGTGCCGGTGACCTGCAATGAATTTGGGGTTTATCGCGCAACCGCGAATCCGCAAGATCGCGCGGCATGGATCTTCGACGTTCGCACCACGCTCGAAAAATACGGCATTGGCTGGACAATGTGGGACTACAGCGGCGGGTTCGGCGTTGTTACGAAAAAAGACGGCCGAACCAGTCCGGATGAAGTCACGCTGAAGGCGCTGGGGCTAAGGATGCCTGCTGCGAGCCACTAGAACCGCAGCGGCCGTTCTGTTCTACAATCCCGGCATGGCGCTCAGCCTACGCTCCTACGAGCCACACGACTTTGCCGCGTTGCATAAGCTGGATCAGTCGTGCTTCCCGCCGGGAATTTCCTATTCCAAGACGACGCTGCGCTACTTCTTGACGATATCGTCGGCAGATTGCGTCGTAGCGGTGGAGGAAAATCACATCGCGGGGTTTATCCTGTCGGAAGAAAATCCGCCGCTGGCGCACATCATCACGCTGGACGTGGCGGCGAAGGAGAGGCGGCACGGGGTGGGTACGGCGCTTTTGCAGAAATTGGAATCCAACCTTGCGGCGCGCGGGGTGCGTTCGGTTTTGCTGGAGACTGCAACCGACAATGAAGCCGCGGTTGCCTTCTGGCAGCGGCACGGCTATCGTAGCGAGGCGGTATTGAAGCGCTATTATCTGGGCCGGATCGATGCTTACGAGATGCGCAAAATCCTGCGGGCGGCCCGCGAAGCCGACAAGCATCCAGGAGAAAAGAATTGAACGAATATGTATTGTCCCTGTTGCTGGGAATTATCGAGGGGCTGACGGAATTCCTGCCGGTCAGCTCGACGGCGCACTTGAGAATTGCGGAGGCGCTGTTCCATGTGAGCCTCACGAGCGGCTATTGGAAGATGTACACGATCGTGATCCAATTGGGCGCCATTCTTTGCTTGCCAATTTATTTTCGCAAACGGATCGCGCAATTTCTTTCCACTTTCCCTCAAGGCAAAAGGGGCGACCGTAATCCGTTGACGCATCCGCTGGGGCTGCTCATGGTGGCGTTTGTGGTTACCGCGATCCCCGCGTTCCTGATGACAAAACTGATCGGCAAACATCTGGAGAGCCTGTATATCATGGGCACTTCGCTGCTGATCGGCGGAATCGTGATGTGGATTGTGGACGAACTGAATTCCACGTCGGAGACCGCGGGATTGGGCGCTACCGGAACGCGCATTCGCACCTGGCACATGGAGGACATGAGTCTGGGGCAAGCGATCTGGATCGGTGCGTGCCAGATTCTTTCGGCGGTATTTCCGGGAACGTCGCGCTCCATGTCCACCATCGCAGGGGGGCAATTGGCGGGGATGTCCCGCGCAGCGGCGCTAGAGTTTTCATTTTTCCTTTCCATCCCAACGATGGTGGCGGCGACCGGCTACGATTTACTGAAGTCGTTGAGGGGAAAGACGGCGAATCCCATCGGAGTTTCGCAAATTGATGCCCACGGATGGGTAGTGCTGGCCATCGGGTTCGTCGTCTCGTTCGTCGTGGCCTATGGATCGGTGGCCTGGTTGATGAGTTGGGTGAGGCGGCGAGGGTTCGCGCCGTTTGCGGTGTACCGCATCGTCGTGGGAGCCGCGGTTGTGTTCTGGGCATTGAGGACGGCGGGTTAAGCAAGCAGGATTCCCGCGTCGGCTTGCTTGCGTTTATGCCAAACACACACTTTAAAATTATTTGTAGTCGTGGAACTTCCCTTTGGTATCATCGTTCCGTTCGGGAGTTCCTCCAAGCGGGATTGCGACAGCGCCAGCACCCGCCGCGACACTCAGCCTTCCCCAAAAGCTGAGGAGAGATTTGTGCGCTTATTGACTCCAACGGAGAACAAGCGGCTCAACGAGCTAGTTGGATTTTTGTGCATCATCGTGGCAGTTTTGCTGGCGGCCGCGCTTATTTCGTACTCTCCGCGAGATGCGGCATTCAACGTAAGCCGGCAAGCTTCCGCTGGCGGCCCGCTGAGCAATTGGGTTGGCCCCGTTGGCGCGTACAGCGCGGACTTGCTGTTTCAGGTCTTCGGCTTTGGGGCGTTTTTGTTGCCGATGGCACTCCTGGTGGTAGGCTGGCGTTGGTTTCGCAGCCGCGCGATCGATTCGCAAGTGGCGACGCTGGTCGGATATGGTCTCCTTCTTTTATCGCTTCCTTCCCTGTTGGCCCTTTGCCACTTTCCGGAGGTGCGCGGAGCGATTCCTCCGGGCGGGTTTACAGGTTCGCTGATTTCAAGCAGCCTGCTGGCCGGCTTTAATTTCTGGGGGGCTCTGCTCGTTGCCGTGGCGCTTTTCTTCACGTCGCTGTTCATGACAACAAGTTTTTCGTTTGCCGGGACTCATGCCTGGGCGACAAGCCCCAAAGGCCCGATTGGGGCCGTTGAACGGCTGGGCATCTTGCAGAAAGCGCAGGCGCGGTGGCGCTCCTGGCGCGAAGAACGAGAGCAGCGGCGCATGCGGCGCCGCGTGGAAGAGTCGCGGCTTTCCGGGAGGAAACCGGTGCCACCGCAAACCATCGGCAGGGCGGAGCTGCTCAATGAAGCTCAAAAGTCGATCCGCCTAGCTGATGAAAGCGACATTTTCAGGAACAGGATCAGCGTCGAGGAAGAGGACGAAAAGGAAGCGACGAATACCTCGCAAAGAGCACCGATTTTTGTGTTCAACCGCGAAACGGAAAAAGCTCCGGCGAAAAAGACCGTCGAGCCGAAAATTGCAAAGGGCAGCCCGAGCTACAAGTTGCCTTCCCCTGCCCTGCTTCGTGAGGGGGAGCGCAGCCACAAATTGGATGAGGTGGAGCTGAAGGAGCGCGCGCGCGCGATTGAGGAGAAGTGCCTGGAGTTCGACATTCAAGGGCGCGTGACCCAGATCAATCCCGGGCCGGTAGTCACCACGTTCGAATTCAAGCCGGAAGCTGGAATCAAGTACACACGAATCACTGGGCTCACCGAAGATTTGTGCCTGGCGCTGCAGGCGGAATCGATCCTGATCGAGCGCATCCCTGGAAAATCGACGATTGGTATTGAAGTGCCAAACCTCAACCGTCAGACGATTGCTCTGCGGGAAATCCTGGAAGCACCGGAATTCGTGAATTCGCCGAGCAAATTGACGCTGGCGATGGGCCGGGATTTGCACGGGCGCATTCGAATCACGGACCTTGCGGCCATGCCGCACCTGCTGATCGCGGGTTCGACGGGCACCGGCAAGAGCGTGTTCATCAACTCGCTGATGATGTCGATACTGTACAAGGCGAGCCCCGACGAAGTGAAGATGGTGCTGGTTGATCCGAAGAGGCTGGAATTGAATCTCTACGAGAATATCCCGCACTTGATTGCGCCCGTAGTGACCGACCCGAAGATCGCTTCCAATGTGCTGCGCAACGCCACGCGGGAGATGGAGAACCGGCTCAAGCTGCTGGCGCAGCGCGGGGTTCGAAACATTGACCAATACAATCGCACGTTCAAGAAAGACCATTCGCTTTCGCTGTTTGACAATCTCGAAGAAAACGAGCACAAGCCGCTGCCCTACCTGGTGATCGTTATCGACGAGCTGGCGGACTTGATGATGGTGGACACCAACAACGTGGAAGAGTCCATCACGCGGCTGGCGCAAATGGCGCGCGCCGTGGGCATTCACTTGATTCTGGCGACGCAACGGCCTTCGGTGGACGTCATCACCGGGTTAATCAAGGCGAACTTCCCTGCGCGCATCTCGTTCCGCGTGGCCAGCAAAGTGGATTCGAGAACGATTCTCGATTCGAACGGTTCGGAATCGCTGCTTGGAAAGGGCGACATGCTGTATCTGCCTGCGGGCTCAGCGCGGCTCCATCGCATTCACGGGCCGCTCGTCACCGAAGATGAAATCACGTCGGTATGCGACTTCTGGCGCCAGCAGGCCCAGGCAAAATATCAGGAAGAATTGCTGGAAGCACCGAAGGATGAAAACGGCAAGGCCGAAGGCGCGGACAATGGCGATCCCGAAGGCGGCGAAGACGTTGACGACGCTCTCTACCAGGACGCAATCCGCGTGGTTTGCGACGCCGGCCGGGCTTCCACTTCCACGCTGCAGCGGCGGTTGCGCATCGGCTATGGCCGCGCCGCGCGCCTCATCGATTTGATGGAGAAAGACGGAATCGTCGGCCCGCCCGACGGCACTAAACCACGCGAAGTCCTGAAAAACCGGAACTGGATGAAGGAATTCGACGATTCCGCACATTGATTTCTACAGTGTTTTTCACTGAATTGACACAACTCCGCATCACCCCTACAATTTCTAAGTCACTTGTGCCGGGGTAGCTCATTGGTAGAGCGCCGCCCTGAAAAGGCGGGCGTAGCCAGTTCGATTCTGGCCCCCGGCACTTTCGCTTTCTATTCGCCATTGATACATCCCGTATCCTGTTCTTCCAAGGTGACCGGAAATAGCGTTCCTTGCGTCCGGCCTTCTCCCTGCACAAAGCCCATAGAAAATGCCCTCGCGAGAGCGAGGGCATTTTCTCACTTCCCTACAATTCTTCAAGAGAGTTTCGTAACAGTCTGGTTTCCCCGGCCCCCTTCGTCCTTCCGCCGCACTGCGGAACTTGGTTCCGCCTGCGCTAGAACTCGAAGCGCAGGCTGAACTGAATCCAGCGGCTCCCGCTGGTGCGGTTGGCCGGAATGAACTGCGAGGAGATGACCCCAAAGGTCTTTGGAGTGGTCAGATTGAGACTTCCCCCGCAGGACCCGCCGTTCCCGTTGGTGGCTCCCGGATCGCAAAGATCTAAGTGATTGAAGATGTTGAAAAAATCGGCGGCGAAGATCGTCTTGACTCGTTCGGTGATCGCCGTCGTTTTTCCGATCGACGTGTCCAGATTCCAATGCGGCAGCCCGCGGATAGGCCGGGAACGTCCGGACCGGCCATCCTGGCTCAACAGCACGGGCCGGAAGCTGCCGAGCGCGGCTGCCGGATCTGCGAATAGGTTCACACCTGATGGATTGGTGGTCCCGATCCCGCCCGATCCAGCCACCCCGGAGTGAACACCGGCGCCGAGAGATCCCGGATCGACCGTTGGCACAACTCCTGTGCTGAACCCGAGAGCAAGAGTTCCGCCCCACACCTGGTTGCCTTCCGTAACCGTCAGCGGTTGCCCGCTGATCGCGGTATAGATTCCCGAGGCATACCATCCTTCCACGACCCTCTTCAGGTACTTATTCGAGCTGCGAAAGGGCAGGTCGTAAACCGATTTGGCATTGAAGATGTGCCGGAAGTCGAAGCCCGACGGCCCGTATTCGGCATCCAGGTTGAAACTGTTGGGCATCAGGCTGGCCGCGTTCTGAACCGCTCCGATCTGATCCAGCGAGTGCGACCAGGTGTAGTTGGTCGTGAAGGTCAAGCCGCGCGAGACGCGCTTGTTGAGCGTGACCAGCAGCGCATGGTAATTGGATGTCCCGGTGCTCGAGCGAAAGAAAATACCCTGCGCCAGGTAGTTGTTGAACGTCGGCAGCGCCGCCTGCATTCGCCGGGTGTCAACGAACTGAAAGATGTTGCTTACGTTTCCATTGATGAAGTTGTTGAGGTTGCCCGAGGCCAGAACCACGGTGCCACCCGGAGACAGGTTTTGAAACCAGGGTTGCGGCGTCACCGCAGCCGGAGCCGTCCCGGCCCGGAGCTGCGTGGCCACCGCATCAAAGGCCTCCGCGAACGTCTGGCCCGAAGTCGGATCCTTAAAGAAGATGGGCGACTGTCCCAGGCTCATGCTCTGCGGCAGATCCCGCCCCAGGCGTCCGGTGTAGTCCACTTCCAGCAGCATGTTGAAGGGCAGTTCGCGCTGGACGCTGAGGTCCACCGCGTAATTCCGCCCCACCTTGATGGTGGGATCCAATTGGAAGGAGAAGACCTCCGGAAACTGGATTCTTCCGCCTGCCAGCGTGACCACAGGCACGACCGGATTCGCTTGCGCCGGAACGACCGGAACCGGAGGCGTTCCATCCCGCCCCACGCGGAAAATGCTAAACGCCGAGTTGGTGCTGCCCGCGTTGCACAGGGTTCCGCCCGCGCCCGTGATGTTGCAAGCCGGCGTGCTGAGATTGAGGGTCTGCGCGAAACCCACGCCGAGCGCCGGAATGATCACGCTCTGCACCGTGTTCTGCCGGTCGTAGACCAAGCCGAATCCTCCGCGGACCACGGTCTTGCCTTGGCCCAGCAGCCGTCCAGCCCAGCCGCTGCCGTAGGACGGGTTCCAGGCCACCGCGACGCGCGGCGCCCATCCGCGGTAGTCCACGTCGAAGACGCTGCGCCCCGCCGAATTGATGGGCACGAACCCGAACGTGGGGTTGAAGAAAGTTCCGCTGTTCATCGCCGCGGCTCTCTGGGCGATGAAACTGGCGGCGGTGATGGACCGGCCCGTCCCGGCATCTATCTGCACCGTCTGGCGCCCCAGTTTCTCGACCGGGGCGGTCTGCCAGCCGTAGTTGAGGCCCAGCGATAGGGTGAGACTGGACTTCAAACGCCACGTATCCGCTACGTAAAATTCCGGCGCCCACAACTTGGTGTCGGATTCCAATAAGTTGCCGAAAGGCAGGGGCTTGAACGAACCGTCGCGCACCGCGAGAACCGAAATGTTGTCTACCAGTCCCAGCGTAGCGGCATACAGGCGGTCCCATTGCGAGACGTCGCCCGCGGTCACGCAGTTTGTTGTAACGCCCCCTCCGCAGGTCGGCGGCCGGTCGTCGACGGGAATGCTGAAGCGCGCCGCGTCCAGCTGGGCCACCAGAGCGCCGAGTGCGCCGATGACCTTGTCGTCGCGCAGGTGCAACGTGGGAAGATAGCGAATGTGGGTGCCGAACTGGAGCGTATGCGCTCCCCGCGCCCAGACAAAATCCGCGTTCCATTGGAAGTTGCGATTGTCATTGGACTGCTTGCGGGCCACCTGCGTGCCCACGTCAATCGGTTCGTCCACCAGGTTGCGGATCGAGCCGTTGCCCACATCAATGGCAATTGGCCCCGCTGACGTATTCATGCCCGGAATGTTTTCGAGAGCCGCGACCACATTCGGCCGCACCGGAGCGGTCGCGGTGCGATTGCGCACCCACCCGAAGTGGAAATCGGCGCTCAGCCGCGGCGTGATCTGGCCAACCAAGCCCGCCAGGATCATGTTCTGCCGGGTCGGCAGGGAGCGCGACGTCGTCGGCGTTCCCCCTCCCAGAAAGTTGATCTGCGCCGAGCTGATCTGCGCCTGCCGGAAGTAGCGGAAGGCGACGTTTGCGCGCCACTTGCTGGTCACGTCCTGGTCCAGTTTGATGTCGTAGAAATCGTTCTTGAGCGGTGTGCCTATATCGGCTGTAAACCCGGTGGTGTTCAGGCCGTCGGCCCCGGAAACGCTGGGGTCATTGCCCGCCGGAAAGAAGTTCCACAACGCCTGGACGCTGGGGCTGATCCCCAAACGCCGCGGATCGCATACGCCCGTTCCTGCGGCTCCGCAATTGCTTGCGGTGGCCAGGTTGTAGCTTCGAACCGTGCTGGTTCCGTCTCGAAATTGCAGGATGCCCTGTTTCAAAAGGGCCGCAGGCACAACGCGCGATTCCAGCGTGGAACCGGGGAAGCGCCGCCCCTCATAATTGCCGAACAGGAAGGTCCTTCGGCTCTTGTTCCACGGCAAGGGCACCGGTCCGCCCGCGCGCGCTCCGAAACGATTGTCCTTCAGTTCCGCCTTCGGTGTCGGTTTGCCATTTACGATCTTATGGGTGTTCTCCCAGCTATTCGCGTTCAGATTGTCGTTTTGGTGGTACCAATAAACCGCGCCATGATACTGCGCGGTTGCCGAACGGGTCACCAGCGAAGCCTGCCCGCCAGCGCCGCGGCCAAACGAGGCGTTGGGATTGGCCACCGAGACGCGGAACTCCTCGATGCTGTCAATGGGCAGGAAAGCGAACGTCGCCAAACCACCTATCGAATTGTTTGTCACATCAATACCATCGAGCGTAAAGGTGCTCTGGTCGCTCCGCGCGCCGGTTACCTCGCCCCCCGGCGTTGCCCCGGGCTGCAGCGTCAGCAGTTCATTCACCTGGCGGGTGAGCGCGGGAAAGCTTTGCAGATCCTTGGTCGCGATAACGTTGCCCACCGTGGCATCGGTGGTCTGCAGTTCGACCTGCGACGTGGCCTCCACCTGCACCACCTCGGTGACTTCGCCCACTTCCAGCGTAACGTTCACCGTGTAGCTCTTGGCCACGCTGACCTGAAAGTTTGGCAGAGTGGTGGTCCGAAAACTCCTCATCGTTACCGTGATCTTGTAGGGACCCGGCGGCACGCTGGCGAACACATACTGACCGGAGGCATCCGTGGTCTGTTCCTGCGTCTGCCCCGTCCCTTCGTTGTACAACTGCACTTTCGCCCCCGCGACAGCCGCCTGCTGTGGATCCGTGACCGTGCCCAGCACTACACCCGTCGCCGCGGTTTGCGCATAAGCGGCGACACCGGCGAAAAGGACTCCAAGGACCAGGAGGCCTGCAAAGGCCAAGCGAACGAACTGGTTCATATTCCCCCCAAAACTTTGGTGGGTTGACCGAATGCTTAGCGATCAGTTTCGCTGCATTTCGCGGCGTCGACGGCCGGTAGGCGCCGTCAATGGACAGTCTAACCTTTTCCACCTGGAACCGAACAAGAGTGGGCACACTTGAATCGGAAGGAAAGAATTGACTGGCGCCGGAGATGAAACGTGATGGATGATCACTCGCAGGACCCCCACCTGAAAAGATGGGCATTCCATACACCAACTGCGTGGACGTGTCAACGATTGATTCATCGAATTGGGAGAATGAAGCGCGTGTTACCCTGCGGGGCTGTCATTTCGCACGGAGGGCTACTCGGACACTCGCAAGATGTAAACCTTCAACCCAAACGCAGCGCTGGATTTACCGTCTGTGGGTTTCCAGGAGAGTTCCAACCAGATCGCGCGCCCGCGCTTCCTCCTCCGCTGTCGGCGGTCCCCAAATGCTTGCGTCCCGCACCCTCCTCAGCCATTCCTTACGCGGCGTGTCTCGAGCATCTTCGCAACTTGCGAGCGTTTGCGCTGTGCGTTTGACATAACGTCCCTGCTGGCTCCGAGGCTTTCCGTCACGCTGCCACCTCAATCCAGAAGTCAATTGTGTGGCTGTAACGTGCGGACCGGGCCCCCGGCACTTTTTGCTTTTCCTTTGCCTTTACTTACGCATACGTCTTGGCAGACTGAATTTGGTCGTTGGTTCAAATTCGGTCTCCGCAACCACAAGTGTGCTTTCAATAGGTACCCGATATCCCGCAACCATCCGATTTTTCATTTTCCGCGTTTGTTATTGCACAAAAGCGCGCGAACACTACTGAGTGCCGTTATTCGATGTCGCCGTCCTTCTTCTCACCTGGCTCGAATACGGAAAGCAGGGTCGCGGCGTCAAACAGAATCGCCCAGGACAACAGAATCCTAGAGGTTGCACCGTGCAAGAATCGGCGTCCAAGTGGATTACTTCCGAGCAGGTGACCGTCACTCCCCCACAATCGCGGATTAGCCGAGACGGACCTCCAATAACACGCAACTTGAAGGGTTTATCTCCTCTGGGCGGACTAGTTGCTGTTCTAGTGGCAGGCCCAGCTTACTTCAGCTTAGCGTATTCGGCCCTGGCTTGCTGCAGGACGGGGATGCGGGGGTCGGCGTCTTTCCACAACGCGAGGAAGTCCTGATAAGCGGTGCGGGCTTTTGCCGTATCGCCCTGCAGCACATAGGCGCGAGCCAAGGCAAGCTGTGACAGTGGATGGACCAGACTTAGGGATGCAATCGTGCGGTGTGCAAGAATCTTCTGGAACTCTGTGGCGGCTTCGGTGCCGCGGCCCCAGCGGAGGTAAATCAACCCGCGCTCGTAGATCGAGCCGAGCCCAGACAGGGGCCCCCCGCCCAGTTCGGTCGGGCGAGTAGGTTCTAGATCCTCCACCGCCTTGGCTGGATCACGCTCGATCATCGCGCGTAACATTGGTATACGTTGGTTTTGGATGATCGTGTCCAGAGCGAATTCTTTGTTAAGCAGATCGATGGTCTTTTGCACGCTTGCAGTGTCGCCGGCGCGAGCGAAGACGGAGGCGACAACATTCTGTGTATCAGCACTCCCGTCCAATGCCAGGGCCGCTTGCGCCAGGGCCTTGGCTTCTTTCAGGTTGCCGAGGATCGCTTGGGCATTTGCCTCCTGGGCCAGGTAGTTGGCCGCACGCTTTGGGCTGTGCCGGCTTTTGGCTTCGTCCACCGCCTGCTGAAAAAATTGCCGGGACTCACGCAACTTGCCGTAGGAAATAGCCATTGATGCGCGACTGGCAAGCAGAGCGCCACTGCCCGCCCTGCCTTTTGCCCATTCGACATTCCGCTGAACGGTCACCATGTCGCCTTCTAGAAAAGCCACACTGTTCTGAATGATGCGGAGGAACACAGAGTCCATGCTTCCGTCGAAAGCGCGGCGCAGGATTTGCTTGGCCTCATCCAATCGGTTGTTTGCGGCGAAATATGCGGCTGTATCAGCGTAGATGAGCTGGGACGTGGGGTCCAGCTCCAGTGCCTTACGCGAAGCCTCCAGGGCCTTGTCAAACTGGCCGAGAAAGCCATATTCCACGCCAATATTGAGTTGAGGTACGGCGTCTCTGGGGTAGGACTTCAGCCAGAGTTCGTAGGTTTCGATGGCCTTCGGCAAATCGCCCAGTGCTTCGTAGTAATGGGCCGTGATGTAAAACCGTTCGTGCTCGGTTACGCGGTTGCGGAGCTCGTAGGCCTTGGTTTTGTATTCGATTTCCTGACCGCGCTCGCGGTTGTTGCCATAGATGGTGCCGAGACGCGCATAGGCCAGTGCGAAGTTGGGGTCAAGCTCGATAGCATGCCTGTAAAAAGGCATGGCTTCCTCGTCTCCACTTTTGTCGCGTGTCTCTTCTCCCTCCGAGAACGCCTTCAGCGCCGCCAGTGATGATGTAGTGGCCTCTTCCGGTGGTTTGTCGAGCTTCTGGATGGAGGCCAGCGATTCACCCAGCTTGCCCCGCATACGCGACGCAGCTTTGCCAAGCGCGGCCAATACTTTCTCCTTGCTCTCCGCCTGTTCCTGATCCTGCGCGATAGTATCGCCGTTGAGGGTGTTTATGGCATTTAGGGTGATTACATACTGACTGCCCAACTGCGCAATGTCCCCAGCGAGCACCGCCTTGGAACCCGTGCGTTGCGCGAGGTCCCGAGCCATTTCGGTTGTGAGCCGATCGTCTTGCGGGCGGCCCATGAGTTTCATCGTCGCCCGTACTTTCTGTTCTGACACGACATTCAGGAAGGGCGACTGGCCGAGGTCCACCTCCAGCGCTTGCTTCAGGGTGCGGTCAAAGATCTGGTCCCCAGTGGTGTTGATGAAATCCGTGAGTACAACGGAATCGCGTTCCGTCAGGGCCTGCGCGCGCCGGAAGTAGAAAGGCATCAAGGCAGCAACCAATACAACGAGCCCCGCTGCGGGCAGGATGAATTTCCAGCGGCGCGCGACGCCAGCCAGGAACGCGGATCTTGGTGCCTCCGCGAGGGAAGCGGCGCTCAAGGCTGGCACGGCTGCTGCGCTCATGGCTGCGGAGCGGCTCGAGTCGGTATCACGTTTCAAACGCTTCAGGTCAGCGCGCAGTTCGGCAGCGCTCTGGTATCGCAGCTCAGAATCTTTTTCAAGCGACTTGTTAATGACGCGCTCCAACTCTTCCGGCGATTCTGGATTTAGGCGGATGGGCGAGATGGGAGCTTTGTGCAAAATGGAATCAAAAACCGCCACAGAAGTAGTCCCCGTGAAGGGCAATTTGCCCGTAGTGGCTTCGTACAGCACGACTCCAAATGAGAAGATATCGGTGCGCGCATCGAGTTCTTTCCCCAACGCCTGCTCGGGAGACATGTAGGCCACCGTACCCAGCGCCACTCCCGGGCTGGTTAGGTGCTCTTCGGCAGTTCCGACGGTCGGCAATGCCGACATCCCTGTGCCTTCCGTTGCAGGACTTCGTTCGTGAGCCAACTTCGCGAGCCCGAAGTCCAAGATTTTGGCGTGGCCACGCTTGGTGACGAAGATATTCGCGGGCTTGATGTCCCTGTGAATGATGCCCCCTGCGTGGGCAGCGTCCAATGCGTCGGCGATCTGGACGGCCAGTTCCATCAGTTGATCTATCTCGAGCGACTTGCCGGCAATGCGGTGCTTGAGTGTCTTGCCCTCCAAAAACTCCATAGCGATAAAATGTTGGCCATCGTCTTCGCCAACTTCGTAAATCGTGCAGATGTTGGGGTGATTCAAAGCCGAGGCAGCACGGGCTTCGCGCTGAAATCGCTCGAGCCCTTGACGGTCTTGCGCCAACTCTTGAGGCAGGAACTTCAGCGCCACGAAACGGCCAAGCTTTGTGTCTTCGGCTTTGTAGACCACGCCCATGCCGCCGCCGCCCAGCTTTTCCAGAACGTGGTAGTGCGAAATGATCTGGCCGATCATGGTTGGAACCCGCTCTTGGCGACGCATGTTAGGCTGTGCTTAGACGCAAGTCAACGTGGACGTTCCAGACTTCTATGACGCCGCCTCGCCCTGCTTTGAAACCCGGTTGATGATAAGCGTGGTGGTTTTTGACCGAGCCAATCATCTCAGATGGTCGGCTAAGCGGACCAGTCCAGAAACGGACTGCACGAAGCAGCCGCCGAGGTCCCGGGCGTATGGTCGGCAACCCTTACCTAATCTGTTACGTCAGAGTTGTCCGTCATTCACCCGCAATCTCACAATTCCCCAGAACCGGACTGGGCAACCAAGAGAGACAAGACTTGTGGGATTTGTGTGTCCGGGCACCTATCCTTTCATCCCAACCGATAAGTGGTGAGCCGAAGCACCATTCACTTCTTCAATTCCTTCGGTGCGGGCCAATATGTCCAAGAGGGTGCCTCGCTTCCGAGGGTCCCTCCAGAGGGAATCAAAATCGCGTGCCAGAATCCCGAGGCCTTCAATCGGCAGTTGGGCCACGACCTCGAACCCTGCGTCTTGCATTTCCGTTCGAATCTCGGCTCGTCGGTGGAAGAACGCATCAGTAAAATACAAGATTTCGTTGGTCGGGTTTCTGTGCTGTCCCGCCCCAATATCAGCCTCCGCTATCGAAAGGAAAGCAGGGCTAGCAGGTCGTGACATAAAGCGTCGATAAACGATGCGACGCGCGTGATGGTTGCTGCAAAAGCATAGCCGCCAGACTTCAGAACGTGGCGCGACTCCCGAAGGGCACGAATTCGGTCCTCTCGCTCAGTCAGGTGGTAGAGAGGCCCGAACATGAACACGGCGTCGCATGAAGCTTGTGAGGGATTGGCTTGCATTTGGTTTCTACAGACTTCTACAAGCCGAATCGAGGGTTCAATCAGATGAATTTCGTAGCCGAGGGAGGCGAGCCAAAAAGAATATGGGCCCGTACCGCCTCCAACATCGGCAATGACGGATAGCCCATATATAGAACAACGGTTGGCCACCACGTGGGAGCCGCTGGGGAGTTTATGCGTGCGCCGCGACCGCAGCGGGCAGGGTGAACTGAAAAGTTGCACCCTGCCCGGAGGCGCCGGCGGCCCACAAGCGGCCGCCATGCGACTCGATGATCGAGCGACTGATGGGCAGCCCCATACCGGTCCCGTTATCCTTGGTAGTAAAGAATGCCCGGAAGATCTGGTCCGCCTCCTCCGGGGGCAATCCCACACCGGTATCGCTGACCGAGATCAGCAGTTGACCATCGCCGGCTTCCGACTTGATGGCAAGCTCACTTCCGCCACTCGTTTCCTTCATGGCATCGATGCCGTTGAGCATGAGGTTCATGAAAACCTGCTGTAGTTGCACACGGTCTGCCATGACCTTGGGAAGACCCTCAGCAAGCTCAGTGCGGATTGAGATCGAATAGCGGCTGGCCTCGCTGCTCAGCAGGACAATCATTTCTCCAATGAGTTCATTTACATCAACCAACTCCCGTTGCGGAGCGCCCTTCTTGAACAGCGAGCTGATTCTGCCAATGATATCAGCCGCGCGCGTTACGTCTTTAACGAGTCTCGATGCGGCTTCGCATGCCTCTGCCACGTCGGGCTCATCGCGACCAAGCCATCGCAAGCAGGTTTTAGCGTTTGTTACTGCTGCGGAAATCGGCTGCCT
>WNFG01002530.1_pt1 | contig 15320 bp, 18 predicted proteins | sample 5400431 | NCBI WGS metagenome assembly WNFG01 (sample SAMN13153346, study PRJNA577476) | soil metagenome | isolation source: 120 cm saprolite under Douglas fir tree site 2 hole 3 replicate 2 | place: USA:California | collected 2015-04-18 | reverse complement strand
TCGGTGATCGAGATCACGTTCGTGGGGATGTAGGCGGAGATGTCGTTCGACTGCGTCTCGATGATCGGCAGCGCCGTGAGCGAGCCGCCGCCGCGCGCTTTGTTCATGCGCGCTGCGCGCTCGAGCAGACGGCTGTGGAGGTAGAACACGTCCCCGGGATACGCCTCGCGGCCAGGGGGTCGTCTCACCAGCAGGGAGACCTGTCGGTACGCCCAGGCGTGCTTCGTGAGATCGTCGTAGACGAGCAGCGCGTCCTGACCCTTGTCGCGAAAGTACTCGCCCATCGCGCAGCCACCGAACGGCGCGAGGTACTGCAGCGTCGCCGGGTCCGAGGCGCCGGCGATGACCACGATGGTGTGCGCCATCGCGTCGTGCTCCTCGAGGGTCGCGACGATCTTCGCGACGGAGGACTCCTTCTGCCCGATCGCGACGTAGATGCAGATGAGGTCCTTGCCCTTCTGGTTGATGATCGTGTCGATCGCGATCGCGGTCTTGCCCGTCTGGCGGTCGCCGATGATCAGCTCGCGCTGTCCGCGGCCGATCGGGAACATCGCGTCGATCGACTTGATGCCCGTGGCCACCGGCGTGTCCACGTTCTGCCGCTCGATGACGCCGGGCGCCACCACGTCCATGCGCCGGCTCGTCTTCGTGTTGATCGGGCCCTTGCCGTCGAGTGGCCGGCCCAGCGGGTCGACGACTCGGCCGACGAGCTCCTCGCCCGCGGGCGTCTCGATGATGCGGCCGGTGGTGCGGACCTCCTGGCCCTCTTTGATCTCGGCGTACTCGCCGAGGATGATCGCCGACACGGTGTCCTCTTCGAGGTTGAACGCCAGGCCGAATGTGTTGTGGCCGAAGTCGAGGAGCTCAGAGGCCATGCACCCGGCGAGACCGTGGATCCGCGCGATGCCGTCGCCGATCTCGACGACGGTGCCGACGTCGACGGACTCGGCCTTGCCCTCAAAGCGCTTGATCTGCGCCTTGATGATGTCGGTGATCTCGGACGAAGTGCCTGCCATCTCTTCTCCTCTAGCTCGCGAGCTGCCTGGCCATCTCAGTGAGCTGCGTTCGTAGCGATCCATCGATGAGCCGGTCGCCGACCTGGACCTTGGCGCCACCGATGAGGCTCGCGTCGACGACAAAGGTGGCGCGGATCTTCTTCCCGCTGGCCTGCTCGAGCCGGCGCAGCAGGTCCGCCCGCGCGCGGTCGTCGAGCGTCACCGGCGTGGTGATCTTCGCCTTCACGATGCCCTCGCGCCGATCCGCCAGATCGCCGAACGCGCTCGCGATCTGCGGCACGATGGCGACGCGGTCCCGCTCGAGCAGGAGCTCGAGGACCGCACGGATCGCCGCGGGCTCGCCCTTTGCGGCCGCTGCCAGCGCGGAACGCCGCCGCTCGAAGGGAACCCGCGGATCGCGCAGCACGTGAACGACGTCAGCCGCGAAAGCCCGCGCCAGTTGGTCGAGAGATTGCCGGTACGTTCCAACGGCGTCCTCCTCCTCGGCCATATCGAAGAGCGCCTGCGCGTAACGGCGTGGGCCCGAGCCACCGAGAGCCATCAGTTCCGCTTCAGGTCCGCGCCGGCTTCGCTGAGCGACTGCTCGATGAGCGCGCGATGCTGCTCCGCGTTGATCTCGCGTCCGAGGATGCGGCTCGCCGCGAGTACGACCATCGACGCGACCTCACCGCGCAATTGCGCCAACGCTTGGTCGTGCAGCGCCTGCGCGTCGACGCGACCCTTCTCGCGGATGCGATCCGCCTCCGCACGCGCCTCCGCGCGGACCGCGGCCGCGGCCGCCTCTGCTGCCGCGGTCATGCGATCGGCGATGGCGGTCGCCTCCTGCCGCGCCTTCGCGAGGAGCTCCTCGACCTCCTGCTTGAGACGTTCGCGGTCCTGCTTCGCCTGCTCGGCGAGATCGAGGCCCTCGCGGATCTTCGCCGCGCGGGTCGCGAGCGCGGTCGTGACCGGCCCCCAGAGGAAGCGCCGAAGGAGCCAGTACAGGATGAGGAACTGGACGAGCGAGACGAGGATCCAGTACGGATCCACGGTGAGCGCGAACGGGGTCTCTGCGGCGAGCGGACTCCAGAACATCGGCTACGGGATCCGCGTCCAGAGGAGGATGCCGAGAACGAAGGACAGGATGCCGAGACCCTCCGCCAGCGCGGCGCCGAGGATCATGTTCGTGCGGACCGCCGCACCCGCGTCGGGATTGCGGCCGATCGCCTCCGACGAGAATCCGGTCAGGATGCCGATGCCGATGCCAGGACCGAGGACGCCGAAGCCGATGGCGATCCCGGCGCCGATTGCTGCCTCCATGTTTTCTCTCCTATCGCTTTTTGGTCAGGCCGCGTTCGCGGGTCGCGCGTGGATCTCTAGGGAAGGCACGCGGTCGGTGTCCGCCTGGGAACCCTCCTCATGTTCTTCGTCGTGGGATTCGATCGCGAGGATGAAGTACATCAGCACGAGCAGGGCGAAGACGAGGCCCTGCACGAGCCCGATGAAGACTTCGAGGCCGACGAACGGGAGCGCGAGACCGGGCAGGAACAGCAACCCGCTCATCACGACGAGCATGATCTCGCCGCCAAAGACGTTGCCCCAGAGACGGAGCGTGAGCGTCAGCATGCGGAACAGCTCGCTGAAGAGCTCGATGAAGCCGACGAGCACGAAGATCGCGCCGATGGCCGGGCCATCCTTGAATCCCGAGAAGTTGAACCACCGCTTCGGGTAGCTGAGTCGCAGATGGCGGAATCCCTCGGTCTGATACGCGAAGAATGCCAGCGCGGCCATCGCGAAGTTCGTGTGGTAGTCCGCGGTCGGCGAGTGCAGGAACTTCACCTGGCCGACGAGCGGGACGACCGAGAGCCAGTTCGACAGGACGATGAAGAGGAACAGCGTGCCGAAGAGCGGCAGGTACCTCTGCGCCTTCGGGCCGCCGATCGACGAGACGAAGTCCGAAAGCCCTTGCACGAGCAGCTCGGCCGCGTTCTGGAGCCCGGCCGGTCGCTCGCGCATCCTCCGCGTGGCCACGAACGCGGCGCCCGCGAGCAGGAGGATGACGAGAGCCATCGTGAGGTGCGCGTTGGTATAGCCGATCGGACCGATGCGAAAGAGCTCTTCACCGGTGGGCGTGGGGATGTGGAAATCCGGCGGGTACTTGAAGCCCTTCGGAAAGAGGAGGTCCATCTAGAGGCCCTCTCCCCTAGCGTTCCGCATCGTCGCCGGCCTCACGTCGCCGCTCCTGCTCCTGGATCTCCGCCGTCCAGCGCCTGCCTGCCTCGCGCGCCCGCTCGGTCGAAGGCTTGATCGGATTCGCGTCCGCGTAGCGCCGGATCAACAACCCCACTCCTACTCCCGCGATGACCATGCCCAGAAAGATCAGACCCAGCAGCCCGATCGGTGAGGTGCCCGCGGCTCGGTCGATCTGCAGGCCGAGCCACGCGCCTATGGCGATCGGGACCGCGATTATGAATCCGACCTGGCCCAGGATCGCCGCGTTCGACCGCGCTCCACCCGGGGGACGGGGTTCGGCCAAGGCGCGGTCAGCATAGCCGAGGAGGCGCGCACTCGCCACGCGGCGGCGCGCTCCCGGCTACAGCCAGCCGCGCCTCTTGAAGTAGTACGCCGTACCGACGGTCGCCGCGATCATGAAGACCATCGTCAGGCCGAACAGCACCGGGTCGTCGTAGCGGATGAACGTCCAGTTCTGACCGAAGAACCCGGTGATCACGCCGAGGATAAGCAGGACGGTCGCGACGCTGGTGAGGATCTTCATCACCTCATTCAGGCGGTTGGATTGCGCCGCGAGGTGCGCGTCGACGACGTTTGAGACGAGGTCGCGGAACGTATCGACCTCGTCGGTGACCCGGACGATGTGGTCGTAGAGGTCCTGGAAATAAGCGCGGCGGCCGGTCTCGCGCAGGTCGCGGATATCTCCGCGCACCAGCGACGCCGCGACGTCGCGCTCCGGCGCGATGACCTTCCGGATCGCGAGGAGGTCGCGCTTCAGCTTGAACAGCTCGCGGATCGAGGTCTTCGAATCGCGCGGATCGCCGTCGATCACCATCGCCTCGATCAGCTCGACCCGATCCCCGAGACCGTCGAGGATGTCGAAGTAACCGTCGACGATGGTGTCGAGGATCGCGTGGAGCAGGAGTCCCGTCGTCGCGAGCTTTCCCTCGCGGAACCGCCGCTCGACGGTGTTGAGGGCGGCCAGAGACCCCTCGTGCACCGTGACGATTGCGTTGCGCTTCACGAAGATGCCGAGCTCGCGGTTGCGGATCACATCGGGGCTCGGCTCCTCGAGCGCGTACACGACGATGAAGTAGTGGTCGTCGTACTCGTCGATCTTCGGCCGTTGATGCTGGTGCTGGGCGTCCTCGACCGCGAGCGGGTGGAGTTCGAGCTCGGCTGCGGCTTCGCTGAGCTCCTCGCTCTTCGGATCGGCGATGTCCAGCCAGCACGGGTGCTCGCCGCGCAGCTCGGAAAGCTGGTCCGTCGGATGATCGGTGACCTGCGAGGCTTCCTTGACGAGAAGGCGGGCGGGCATGATCCGAGGATAGGTGCTCGGCTGCGCGCGAGCGGCTTGTCCTAGGTGGCGAAGCGGCGGACGACGTCGAGGAGCACCTGCGAGTCGTAGGGCTTCGCGAGGTACGCCTCGGCGTTGCAGCGGTCGGCTTCGCGCCGCGGGTCGCGCGCGCCGGTGACGATGACGAGCGGCACGTGCCGGAGCGCCATGCGCAGCTCGCGCGCGAACGAGGGGCCGTCGACGCCGGGCATCTGCACGTCGAGGACGACGAGCGCCGGCGGGTCGGCCTGCATCATCTCCATCGCCTCGGCACCGTCACGCGCCTCGACCACGCGGAACCCGTTGTCATGAAGGAGCGCCCTTTCGGCGGAGCGGGTCGCCTCGTCGTCGTCGACGACCAGCACCGGCCGCGGGCTCGGTCGAATCGCCATGACATTCGGTAGAGCAAGCGGTGTACCGGGCTGAAGCACGCCTGTCTGAGCGGCGTTTTCATGACCGTTACAGGAACGAACGCGGCCAACGGCCGTCATGTATTGGCAGTGATGCGCTTCTCCCTTTTCACGATCCTCGTCGTCGTAACAGCGTGCGGCTCGCAGGTCTCGTCAGCCGGTGCCGGCAGGAGCTCATTGCCGACAGCGACTACGTCCGCGTCAGCGATCGCGACGCGCACACCACGTGTGACCTCGCCTACGACCAGGGACTGCACGGTGTCATGGGTCCGTCACTATCGGACGCTCGGCGATCTAGCGACTGACGCCGAGCTCGTCGTTCGCGCCGTGCCGGTCGCGCAGGACATCGTGCAGTTGCGTCCCGGCTTCGGACCCAGGGCGACGCGTGACGCGCGACGGACGACGTTCTCGGTGACGACCGTCGTGCGAACGACGGGCCCGCGGCCGACGGAGGTGCGCGTCTTGGAGGATGTGTGCGCGAACCTGGAGAACAAGTCAGGCGAGGAGTGGCTGCTCTTCCTCTACCGGTGGGACCCGGCGGGCCATGGGCCCGAAGACCCGCACGAGCATTGGATGAGCCGCGGCGGCCCGCAAGGTCAATTCCGCCTCAGCGGCGGAGTCGTGATCGGACCGTTCTACGTCTTCGCCGAAGTCGTGCATGGCTACGAGGGAGCGAGCGTCTCCGAGGTGATCGCCGATCTCCCCTAGGCGGGAACCGCTGAAGGCTGCCTATCGTCGTATCCGTATGCGCGTCTTGGCGCTCCTGTGTGTCCTGTTCGCCGTGTTGCTGGCCGCCTGCGGCGCCGCGGCGAGCCCGACCCCTGCGCCCTCGCCGCTCCCGATGGCCGAGCTCAAGTACCGGGTCATGGACGCGGGCGGACGGATCAGCTTCTGCGATCCGGACTTCTATCCCATCGCGCGCGCCGACGAGAGCGCGCAGGCGAACGCGAAGATCGCCGAGATCCGGGCGGACGCCGAGACCTACGCCGCCATCACCAAGAGGGTCGGCACCGAAACGCTCGCGGTCTATCGCGAGTGGAAGGCGCTGAGCGCGCTGCGGCTGACAGCGGCGGGCGCGATCTGGACGTTCAACTACCGGTCGACCGGCTCCGCGAACGCGACGCCGGACCCGAAGCAGAACGGCAAGCAGATCGAAGGCTCGGTCGACGTGTACGGCAAGGTCGACATCGCCAAGCGGACTGATGCCGGACCGCTGAACTGCCCGATCTGCCTCGCGCTCGGCACGCGCATCGCGACACCGAAGGGCGACGTCGCGGTCGAGGACCTGCGCATCGGCGACGTCGTCTGGACGCAGGACGCGCAAGGCACGCGGGTGGCCGTGCCGCTGGTCGCGATCGGAAGCACGCCGGTGCCGGACACGCACGAGGTCGTGCGCCTCGTCCTCGAAGACGGACGCAGCGTCTTCGTCTCGCCCGGGCACCCGACCGCGGATGAACGACGCGTTGGTGACTTGCACGCGGGCGACGTCGTGGACGGCGCAGTCGTCCTGTCCGCGGAACGCGTCCGCTACACGGCGGGCTTCACGTTCGACGTGCTCCCGGCCGGCGCGACCGGCACCTACTGGGCGAACGGCGTGCTCCTCGGGAGCACCCTGCGCTGACCCGCCAGGGGGCTATCGCCCGCCGGCCACCCACCGACCAGGGATGACCGCGCTCGTGCTCGCGTAGACCCGGCCGTCGCGCACGGTGACGACGAGCTCATCGAGGGTCCACGGGCTCGGGCCACCGATCCGTTCGCCGGCGAAGTTGTAGAGCGAGCCATGGCAAGTGTCCTGGAGCATCGACGGGAACGACCCCCACTGCAGCGTGCGCGTGGTCAGGAATTCGATCGCGCATCCGTTGCGCGGGTCGACACCGATGAACGCGCGCACGTGTTCGCCATCTCTCACCAGGAAGACGGGCAACGCGTTCGCGGTGCCGCGCGGTCTGCCGAACGACCAGCTGCGGAGTCGTTCTGCCTTCAGATCCAGGCCCGCGAGCTCCATCGACGTGACGCGAACCGGTGTCCCCTGCGGCAGCGAGGCAAGGCTCGCGATCGGCACGGACGGCGGTCGAACCATCTGCTGCGGGGTCAACACCGCAGCGACCACGCCGAGGGAGAGCGCAGCCGCCAGCGCCACGCCGGTGGCGACGACCGCGCGGCCGGCGGACCGCGTCACGCCGCGAGCTCCTTCGTCAGGAAGTCGATGATCCGCCCGTAGGCGTCGTCGGCGTTCTTCTTTTTGGTAAAGCCGTGGCCCTCGTCGGGGTAGACCACGTAGTCGACGCGGCGGCCGAGGCCGCGCAGCTTGGCGACGACCTGGTCGGACTCCTCCTGCGGCACGCGCGGATCGTTGCTGCCCTGCAGGATGAGCATCGGGCACTTCACGTTCGCGATGTGCGTGATCGGTGAGCGCTCGACCAGCTTCTCGCGGTCCGTCTCGAGATCGCCGATCCACCGCGCCAGGAAGCGCCGCCAGTTCGGCTGCGCGTTCGCGAGCATCGTCACCAGGTTCGCGACACCGAAGACGTCCACGGCGCAGCGCCAGATATCGGGGAGCTGCGTAACACAGAGGAGCGTCGCGAAGCCACCGTACGAGCCGCCATAGACGGCGAGTCGTTTCTCGTCGAAGTCCTTCTGCTTCTGCATCCACTCGGTGACCGCGCGAAGATCGCGCAGATCGACGCCGCCCCAGTCCTTATGTATGGCGGCCTGCCACGAGCGTCCGTACCCGGTCGAGCCGTGGATGTTCGGCACCACGAGCGCGATGCCCCGGTCGATGAGCGCGAGCTGATGCATCGCCGCCGGTGCGAACGCGGGACGCGACTGGCCCTCCGGTCCGCCGTGCGGGTAGAGGATCGCGGGGTACGGCGCGCGTGCGTTCTTCGGTCGGTAGATGAAGCACGGGATGTCGCCGAGCGGGCCCGGGATGCGGATGAGTTCGGGCTCGACCTTCTCCGATGCGGGGACGTTGGTGGTGGTCGTGAGCGCGACACGCGCGTCGCCGGTGGTCGTGTCGAGCGTCCACACCTGCCATGGCTCCGTCGCCGAGAAACGCACGAACGCCGCGCGCGAGCCATCGGCCGACACGACCAGGTCTTCGCACACGCCCTTGATGTCGCGCTCGCGGATCGGTCCGCCATCGATGCGCCAGCGCACCTTCGAGTACCCGTCCTCGTTCACCGACCAGACCTGCACACGGCCGTCGGCCGATGAGCCCGCGAGCTCGACGTCCCAGCCGGGTCGATCGATCGACTGGCGGACACCGGTCTCGGGATCGAGTGCCGCGAGCCACAGATGCTCGTCGTCGATGTCCGTGATCTCGAGCACGCGCCCGTCCGCGAGCCACCCCGCCGGGACATGCGAGACGTCCTCGGCATGAACGGTGATCTCGCGCGCCTTGCCGGTCTTCGGGTCGACGACGAGGAGGTCCTGCGTGGTGTTGTCGAGCACGCGCATCACCAGCAGCTGCGTGCCGTCAGGCGACCAGCCGCCGACGACGTGCCATGCCGCGCCGGTGAGCAGCGGCCGCTCGCTGCGCGTGCGCAGGTCGGCGATGACCACGTCCATGTCCGTCGATTGGCGCGCGTTCGACGAGAACGCGGCTTGCGTAGCGTCCGGCGACGCGGCATTCCACGAGAGCAGGCGCTGCACCGTCCCGGCGGGGTCGACGGAGAGCGGCAGCTGCGGACCGTCGGGCTGGCGCACGTAGAGCTGATGCAGCTCGGTGCCGCCCTTGTCGGCCGCCGCGAGGAGTTCGCCGCTCGGGCTCCAGCACAGGCTGCGCACGGCGTGCTCGGCGATCTCGAACGCGCGGCGCGGCGTTCCGCCGGTCGGTGGGAGCGTGAACGCCTCGTACGTGCCGCTTCCCTGATCGGACGCGACGGCGAGCTGATGGCCGTCGGAGGCCAGCGCGAGTGCCGAGCGGCACGCGAAGCGGCGGGTGGTGTGTGGGACGCCGGCCAGACGTTCGCGGGGCTGGAAGTCTGAGAACGGTCGCGGCACGACGCCGATGTTAGGCCCGAGCCGCGAGCAAGCGTCCGAGGTCGGCCGCGTTGCGCACGGCCTTGTCGCCGTAGCAGTTGTTCATCAGTAGGTGGACCTCGTCGGCCTCCTCCTCGAGCCGCTTGATCTTCGGCAGCCACTCCGAGAGCTCGGGCAGCTTGTACTCGTAGTCGAAGCGCTCGGCGGCGGAGAGGCCGGGCTTCTTCCAGTTCTCGGCGTTGCGTCCGTGGAAACGCACGATCGCGAGCGGCGCGGTGGCCGCGGCGACCGGCGGGATCGATGACGGGAAGCCCTGCGGCTCGTCGACGGAGACGTAGGCGAGGCCGTTGTCGCGCAGGAAGGCGAGCGTCTCCGCCTGGTTGCGTTCCTCCATCCAGGTGCGGTTGCGGAATTCGACCGCGATGGTGTCGTCGGGCAGCAGCTCGCGCGCGCGCAGGATCTCGCCCTTGTTCTTCGAGCCGATCGGGAACCAGTCCGGGTACTGCAGGAGGATCGCGCCGAGCTTGCCGCTCTTGCGCAGCGGCTCGAGGCCGACCCAGAACCGCGCGTGGATCTCGTCGAGCACGTCCTTCGGAAAGTCCTTCGGGTAGAGGCGCCGCTTCTCCTGCGCCTCCTTCGGGAGCGCCTCGCGCAGCTCCTTCGGGAGGCGCTTCGGATCGGTCGGATGCGTTGTGATCGTGCCGAAGGCCTTGAAATTCATGGTGAAGCCGTCAGGCGTGCGCTCCGCCCAGAGCTTCGCCTGCTTCTGGTCGGGGATCGCGTAGTACGACGCGTCGTTCTCGACGAGCGGGAAGTGATCGGCGTAGAAGCGGAGGCGCTCGTCGGCCTTCTTCGCGATGTCCTCGGGGTACCAGCCCGAGGCGATGAGCGTGGGATCGGTCCAGGAGCAGGTCCCGATCAGGACCTTTTCCTCCTTAGACCTCTTTCTCGGCATAGAGCGCCGGGTCGAGCTCCTCGGCTTTCGGCGCGCGCTGCGCGAGCACGACGACCGCGACGCCGAAGAGCAGCACCGCGCCGACGAACGCGAGCGCCTGCGTGCGGCCGCTCGTGAGGAACGCGAGCGTGCCAAACCCGAGCGTGAGCGCGTAGATGAGGAGCACCGCTTGGCGATGCGAGAGCCCCACGTCGAGGAGGCGGTGGTGGAAGTGGCCGCGGTCCGGCGCGAACGGCGGTTGGCCTTGCACCACGCGGCGCACGAGCACATAGAAGGTGTCGATGATCGGGACGCCAAGCACGAGCAGTGCCGCGGCGACCTTCGCGGTGCCGAAGATCGAGAGCACCGCGAGCATCGTGCCGACGAAGACCACGCCGGCGCTCCCCATGAACACACGCGCCGGGTGGAAGTTGAACAGCAGGAAGCCCGCGATCGCGCCGGCGAGCGAGAACGACATCCACGCGACGAACGGCTCCTGCACCTGCGGCAGGAGCGCGATCGCGCCGAGCGTCGCAGCGGCGATCGCCGCGACCCCGGCGGCGAGGCCGTCGAGGCCGTCGATGAAGTTCAGCGCGACATTCATGCCGACGATCCAGAACGCGGTGAAGGCCACGGCCAGCGGGAACGCGAGCTGGATGACGCCGCTGCCGAACGGGTCATCGACGAAGTCGATCCGGATGCCGGCCGCGACGATGACGAACGCGACGACCGCGAGGCCGAGGAATTGCCAGCGCGCGCGAAGGTCGAGCGCGTCGTCGAGGATGCCGACGGTCATGCCGAGCGCCGCGGCGAGCGCGGTCAACGTGAACCGCGGTGACCGCACCTCCTCCGGGATGAGGAACGGACGTCCGGCGTAGCGGTCGACCAGCCAGAACAGCAGGATCGTCAGGCCGAACGCGAGAGCGATGGCCAGGCCGCCCGGCCGGGCGATAGGCCGGGGGTGGTTCTTCCGGCCGCCCGGTATGTCCATGAGCCCAAGGCTCTCCGCCACACGAGCGACCAGGGGCGTGATCGCCGCGGCCAGGACGAACGCGAGCACGGCGGAGCCGACATAGAGGAGGGCGGTCATGGGCGTCACCGGCACGATAGACCGCCGGTGCAGGCGGCGTTCCAAACGCGCCTCAAGACGCCCCAAACGCTGGGCCGGAGGGCCAGCGACGGCTGCGTCCATGGTGATGCGCAGTCATGGGCGCCCGCCTCGTGGCCGCGTCGCTCCCGATCTACGCCCTCGCCGTCGCTCTCGCGCTCTTCCCGGCGCGGCAAGTCCAGGAGAACTCCTGGTTCTGGCCAATGTGGTACGGCGGCCTGGTCGCGGTCGCCGCGCTCGCGCTGCTCCTCGCCGGCGGGGCCGCTGTGCGCGCGTTCGACCGAGGCGGCGTGACGATCGTCGGCAGCGTCTTTCTGCTGGTGGTCGTTCTCCTCTTCGGCCTCGCTTTCGCCGGGCAACCGACGCCGCTCTGGGTGGTCGTCTACGTCGCGCCCCTTCTGGCTGTCGGCTTCTTCATCGCGTACGCGGTCAGCTATCGAACGCTGTCGGCAGACGAGCCGGCAGTAGCCTCCGACGCTCTGTCGGCGGCCGCGCCGTTCGTGATCGCGGCGCTCCTCGGACCGATCGTGCTCGGCCCGCGCTACTTTCCCGACTCGACCAGCGAGCGCATCGCGGCCGTCATCGCAACGACGGCGATCGTCGCGGTCGGAGGCGCCTTGGCACTCATCGCCGGAGCGAGCGCCCTGCGGCTGTCGCCGCGCACGACGCGCATCGCGCTCACCGTACTCGCAGTGTTCGAGCTCGCGGTCTTCGCGCGCGGGCTCCCGAATCCCCCGATGGCGTTCGCGAGCGCTCCGCCGCTCACACTGGAGTACCCGGCCGACCGCGCCGATCTGGCCGCAGACGCCGCGACGTACGGCGCGCGGCTCGCGCTCGTCGTCCGCCGGACCGGCGTGGTGCTGCCGGCGCAGGGCGTGCACGTCCGCTATCGCTGGGACAACGGCCCTGACGATCCGGCTCCGCCCAAGGGCGCCGTGGTCGTGACGCTACCCGCTGAGCTGATGGACTGGCCAAAGCGGGCCGACAGGTTCGCCGAAAGGATCGCGACGACGCTGGTGCCGCAACCTGACTGGCGGGTACACGAGGCGTATTCGCCGTGGTCCGGCTTCGTCACTTGGGCGAGCACGCTGCCCGGACCCGACGCGGACGCGGAGGTCGCAAAGCTCTGCGACCTGATCGTGAACAAGAAGTACTCCGCCGACTTCCGCAGCGCGCCCTACCTACGCGCAGAGCGCGACGGTGGCGTCGAGGCGGCGCGGTCGCTTTACGCGCGATGGATGCAGTCACCGCCGACGTTCGCGGACTGGAACGCACAGATCACGAGCAGCTGCCTGAGCCTGCTTCGACCGCGCTAGCCCGTGCCGAACTGACGGTCGCCGGCGTCGCCGAGGCCGGGCACGATGTAGCCCTTCTCGTTGAGACGCTCGTCGAGCGCCGCGACGTGGATCGGCACGTCGGGATGGTGGTCGATCAGCGCCTTCACCCCTTCGGGCGCGGCGATGATGCCCACGTACTTCACGCGCTTCGCGCCCCACTTCTTGAGGATGTCGATCGTCGCGACCGCGGAGCCGCCGGTCGCGAGCATCGGGTCGAGCACGAGGCAGACGGAGACCGTCGCCGACGACGGGAGCTTGTTGTAGTACTCGATCGGCTTCAGCGTGCGCTCATCGCGAAAGAGTCCGATGTGCCAGACCTGCGCGTCGGGCATGAGCTCGAGCGCCGCCTCGACCATCCCGATCCCCGCGCGTAGCACCGGTATGAGCCCCACGGGCTCCGCGAGACGCGCGCCCTTGGCGTTCGCGAGTGGCGTCTTCACCGTGGCCTCCTGCACCGGCAGGTCCGCGGTCGCCTCATACAGGAGCAGCGTCGCGATCTCGCCGACCAGCGCGCGGAACTGCACCGGCGCAGTGCGCTCGTCGCGCAGCCGCGTCACCTTCTCCCGCAGCAGCGGGTGCGTGGAGACGTGGAGCTGCGAGGTGCTCAGCGGGTCGCCGCGGCCGTGGTGATCCCGGGCACCGGGAAGCGCTTCGTGAGGTCGAAGACCTCCGCGGAGACTTCCTTCGCGACCGTTTCGTCGCCGACGGCCTTGAGGGTGCGCGCGATGAGCGCGCCGATGCGCTCCATCTCCGCCTCGCGCATACCGCGCGTGGTGATGGCCGGCGTGCCGACGCGGATGCCCGATGAGATCGCCGGCTTCTGCGGGTCGAACGGGATGGTGTTCTTGTTCACGGTGATGCCGACCGCGTCGAGTGCCTTCTCGGCCTCCTTGCCGGTCACGTTCAGCGGCCGCACGTCGACGAGCATCAGGTGGTTGTCGGTGCCGCCCGACACGATGCGCAGCCCGGCCTTCGCGAGCGCCGCCGCAAGCGTCCGCGCGTTGATGCGGATCTGCGCCGCGTAGCGCTTGAACTCCGGCGTCGCGGCTTCCTTCAGCATCACGGCCTTGCCCGCGATGACATGCATGAGCGGACCGCCCTGCACGTTCGGGAACACCGCGCTGTTGATGGCCTTCGCATACTGCTCGTCCGAGAGGATCATCCCGCCGCGCGGCCCGCGCAGCGTCTTGTGCGTCGTGCTCGTGACGATCTGGGCGTGGCCCACCGGCGTGGGATGCTCCCCCGCCGCGACGAGCCCAGCGAAGTGCGCCATGTCAACGAGCAGGAGCGCGCCGACCTCGTCGGTGATGCGGCGCATGCGCGCGAAGTCGAAGAAGCGCGAGTACGCCGTCGCCCCGGCGACGAGCATCTTCGGCTTGTGCTCCTTCGCGAGCTTCTCGAGGTTCTCGTAGTCGATCTGCTCGGTGTCCTTGTGAACGCCGTACGGGATGAAGTTGTAGAGCTTCGCCGAGAAGTTCACGGGCGATCCGTGCGTGAGGTGGCCGCCCTGGTCGAGCGCGAGGCCGAGCACCGTGTCGCCCGGCTTCAGCACCGCGGCGTACGCGGCCATGTTCGCCTGCGCGCCGGCGTGGGGCTGGACGTTCGCGGCCTGCGCGCCGAACAGCACCTTGGCGCGCTCGATCGCCAGCGTCTCCGCGACGTCGACCCACTCGCACCCGCCGTAATAGCGCTTGCCCGGGTAGCCCTCGGCGTACTTGTTGGTGAGGACGCTGCCGACCGCCTCCATGACCGCGGCGCTGGTGTAGTTCTCGCTCGCGATGAGCTCGATCTTCTCCACCTGACGGCGCTTCTCGTTCTCGATCGCCTGGTAGATCTCCGGGTCGACTCTCTCGATCTCGCTCACCGCGCGACCTCCATCGCTGTGATCTGCTTGCGTCTGCGCTCGTGACGGCCGCCGACGATCACGGTCGCCCCGAGGTACGCGTCGACCACCGACTTCGCGAGCTCTTCGCCGATCACACGCTCCCCCAGGGTCAGGAAGTTCACGTCGACGTGCGACACGCCGTCGCGCGCCGACCATTCGTTGTCCGCGACCGTCGCGCGGATGCCGGGGATCTTGTTCGCCGCGACCACCGGGCCGATGCCCGAGCCGCAGCAGAAGATCGCGCGCTGGAACTCACCCTTGAGGAGCGCGTCGGCGAGCACGCGCGCGATGAGCGGGTAGTCATCCTCCGGATCCGGCGGCGGTCCATACATGCGCACGTCGTGGCCCGTCGCGCGCAGGTGCTTCTCGAGCGCGGCCTTGAGGTTCTGACCGGCGTGGTCCGCCGCGAGCCCGACCTTCATGCGACCTTCGCCTGCTGCAGCGCGCGTTGGATCTGCGCGCTGCCGATCGCGCCCTCGCGGAGGATCTTGATCTGCTCGGTCGTGCAATCGACCACGGTCGACGGAACGCCACCCGGCGTCGTGCCGCCGTCGAGGACGAGCGCGATGCGTCCGTCGAGCTGATCGAGGACCTCCTGCGCGGTGCGCGCATCCTGTCCGCCCGAACGATTCGCGCTCGTGACCGGAAGACCGCCGCCCGACGCCGCGATGAGGCGGCGCGCCATCGGGTGATCGGGGACGCGGAAGGCGAGCGTGCCGCGTCGCGGCGCGACGAGCACGAGCGTCAGCGGTCCGGGCCAGAACGCCTCCGCCAGAGCGCGGGCGGCTGGCGTCACCTGGGCGGACGCGTCGAGGTTCGTCGCGTCGGAGAGCAGCACGGAGATGCGCTTCTCCTTCGGACGGTCCTTCGCGACATAGAGCTCGCGCACGTGGTCATGCCCGGCAGCGAGGCCGTAGACCGTGTCGGTCGGAAAGGCGACGAGCTCACCGCGCCCCAGCGCAGCCGCCGCCTCCTCCACCGCGCCAGGCGAATCCGCCTGGAGGAGGCGCGTCTTCATCGACGTTCATAGTAGCCATCCCGATGGGCCGAATAGGCACGCTCTTCATCGACAAAGGCGGCGTGCTCGTGAACAACGACA